>Ga0206896_1027_pt1 | contig 34631 bp, 14 predicted proteins | sample Alteio_BWOrgHeat_52_FD_152969 | JGI IMG/M metagenome (GOLD analysis project Ga0206896, IMG submission 152969) | Enriched cells from forest soil in Barre Woods Harvard Forest LTER site, Petersham, Massachusetts, United States -... | ecosystem: Environmental > Terrestrial > Soil > Temperate forest >... | reverse complement strand
GTATCGCGTGCTCGCGCTGCTGCCGGGCTTTACTGTGAATCGTCGCTTGATGGAACAAATGATGGGGGTCCGAGAGAGCTTGCCCGATTCCATCGTCCGCCAGCTTGATAGTTCTTCCTCAAGCGCACGCATCGCGGACATGTTCAGCCTAGCAGGCATGATCCTTGGCTTGATTGGACGTCTGGTCACTCTTGATCGGCAGATCGAACGTTTTTACGATCGATTGCGGGATGCTTTGCAGGATCCAACGCCCGCCCTTACGGAGATGCGGCTGGACGAACTCACAGCGCATTATGAATTACTCGAAGAGCGACTACTTACTCATTGGGACGCCCCGCTGGTCAACGATTTCTTTGCCATGATTTTTCATGGCACTCTTCGCAAGCTCACCAAAAGCTGGTGTGGAGACACGACGGGCCTAGTAGCCAACGATGCTATCCGGTCTCAGGGAGGCATGATCAGTGCAGAGCCTGCAGCTCGAATCAGCGAGATGGCCGCAATTGTAGGGAACGATCCTGCGCTTGCACTCGCGCTACGCGGTGCTTCGATGGACCAAGCACTGCGCGCGGTACGGAGCAATCGTGATTTTCGCGAAAAATTTGAGGAATATCTTGCGAAGTTCGGCGAGCGATGCCTGGAGGAACTGAAGCTCGAAAGCGAGACACTTCACGAAAACCCGAGCACACTCCTGCGTAGCATCGGAGAATTAGCGAGTGCTCCCGAGATGGCTTCTCGATCCAGCAGCAACGTCGATGCCGCAAGCGATGCCCAACGACAGATTCAGAGACAACTACGCGGATCACCGGTCCGTCGGCTCATCATTAACTGGGTAATGCGCATGGCGACAGCAACTGTGCGGCAGCGCGAGAATCTTCGCTTTGAGCGCACTCGGCTTTATGGCCGTGTACGCCGAATCTTTCGCGAATGTGGGAAGCGGTTGCATGCAATGGGATCGCTCGAAGCTGCGGACGATATTTTCTACTTACAAGTTGAAGAGATTATCTCGTATGTCGACGGTAATGCTGTGACGGCAGATCTGAAGCAACTCGTAGCCGTGCGCCGTGCAGAGTTTGCTCGCTACAAAGAGACTCGCCCGCCTGCGGGGCGATTCGAAACCAACGGCGCTGTCTATCATGCACAAAGTTATCGAACGAAAGTAAGCGCGCAAACCCACCATACCGATGAGAACGAGCGTCATGGAATTGGTTGCTGCGCAGGCGTCGTTCGCGGCGTGGTGCATGTGGTAGATGATCCGCGCAACGCCCGCCTGCCCGGGGGATCCATTCTCGTTGCCGACCATACGGACCCTGGCTGGATCATGCTTTTTCCTTCTGCCAGCGGACTCCTCGTCGAACGAGGAAGTCTGCTTTCACACTCTGCGATCGTTGCCCGGGAATTGGGCATCCCGGCGATTGTTTCTATTCCTGGTCTACTCGATTGGCTTAAGACAGGGGATATCGTTGAGCTCGATGGGGCAACTGGAACGGTGCAGCGCCTGAGTCCGAAGGAGCAACATGCCGAGTGAAGTGGCGGAGCGTGCAGACTTCTCGACTATTCGTTATGCACAGTGCTGGGAAGACGCGGATATTCTTGTCTCAGCGCTGGAACCGGGACCGGGTAAGACTTGCCTTTCGATCGCCAGTGCGGGCGATAACACACTTGCCCTGTTAGCCAGATCGCCCGAACGGGTGCTTGCACTCGATCTAAGTCGCGCGCAACTCGCTTGTGTTGAGTTACGCGTCGCAGCTTATCGCTGTCTCGAGCATTATGAACTTTTGCAATTGGTCGGATCATCTCCCTGCAAGGAACGCCACGGCCTTTATCAGCGCTGCAGGACTTACTTATCGACCGATGTGCAGTCTTTCTGGGATCAGCGAAATTCACTGATCGAGCAAGGAATTGGCAGCATTGGAAAGTTCGAACGCTACTTCCGCATCTTTCGCACTTATGTATTACCTCTTATCCATTCGCGAACAGTGATTTCCAATCTTCTGGAGACAAAGCCTCATGATGCTCGGCTCTCCTTTTACGAAGACTGCTGGAACAACAAGAGATGGAAGTTCCTCTTCCAGCTCTTCTTTTCGCGCCAGGTAATGTCGGCTCTTGGTCGATCTCCTGCATTCTTTCGGTACGTGGAAGGCAGCGTGGCTGAGCGCATACTATTACGCACTCGGTATGCGATGACAGAACTGGACCCCGCAGTGAACCCTTACCTGCAGTGGATCCTGACGGGAACCCATCATAACGTGCTTCCTTTTGCACTCAGGGAGGAGAATTTTGAGAGCATCCGGCACAATCTCGACAGGCTCGAGTGGCGATGCAGTTCGATTGAAGATGCACTCGATCGTGGCGAGCGCTTTGACTGTTTCAACCTCAGCGATATTTTTGAATACATGTCTGAAGACAGTTACGAACGATTGTTAAGAAGACTCGTGTCGCGGTCCAACCCGGGGGCCCGTCTGGCTTACTGGAATATGCTCGCACCTCGCGGCCGCCCCAAGTCGATGGCTGCGTTGCTCGATCCACTCGAAGAGTTGAGCACAACTCTCTTCGCGGAGGACAAGGCCTTTTTCTATAGCGCATTCGTTGTGGAGCGTGTGCGATGACCTTTTTGGACTTGCTCGCCGTGGTATCTGTGATCGGTGCGGCGCTAGCAATGCTCATTGTGTTGCGAATCTTTGCCCGATTCACGCCGTCAAGCCCCGAGTGGCTTCGCAAGATAGCCCACCTTGGAACCGGTGCGCTCGCAATTCCATTTCCGTGGATTTTCTCTTCGCCTTTACCTGTCTTCATTGTCTGTGGACTATCCATGGCGCTGCTTTTGTCTATTCGCTTTATTCCTCCGATACGACGCCGTTTTAGCGGCGTACTTGACTCAGTTAATAGGATTTCATGGGGCGAGTTCTACTTTCCCATCTCTGTAACGATCCTGTTCGCTCTCGCGCGTGGAGACAAGCTTCTCTACACCATTCCGATTCTCGTGCTATCTCTGGCCGATACAGTTGCGGCGCTTCTGGGCACCAGTTATGGAAGATACGGGTATAGAGGCGTTGGTGGAAAAAAGAGCGTGGAGGGTTCGGTCGCATTTTTCACCGTAGCGTTTTTTGCCATACATGTTCCGCTCCTATTGCTAACGCAAATGGACAGACCGCAGACGCTACTGGTTGCAGTTGATATTGCCGTGATAGTCACCCTGCTTGAGGCTGTTGCGTGGAGCGGCCTGGACAACCTGTTCATCCCGCTTGGCGTCTTCCTGCTGTTGCACATTTACATGTCAATGCCGCTGAAATTGTTGATATTTCGGCTGGTGATAGCAACCGTCTTACTCGGATTCGTTTTTGTGTATCGCTCTCGGACCACGCTTGAGGGCAGCGCGCTTCTTGCTTCAGCGCTCGCACTCTACGCATCATGGGCAATCGGTGGATGGCGTTGGCTGCTTCCCCCTCTCATCCTGTTTTGTTCGTACTCCTTGTTTTATCCAGGGCGAATCAAGGGCATAGAGCGCAGACACAATGTCTATGCGGTCTCTAGCGTCGCCTCTACAGGGCTGTTGTGGATTTATGTGGCTCATCTCAAAGGCAATTCAGACTTATTGTTTCCTTACACGGCCGCATTTGCGATGCATCTGGTTCTGCTGGGATGGACGCTTAGTTGTCTTCGTGACCCGGCCAGAACTCTGTGGAAGAGCGGGCCGCTGGTTGTCCTGGAGGGGTGGCTGCTGCTATTCATTCCATTTGTGTTAATCGGCGGGTTTAGTATAACTTCGCTGCTACTGGCGGGAACCGCGCTACCTCTCTGCGGCCTGGCCTTTTGTATATTTTGCTGGATCGAGCCTCGCAGAAATGGCGAGTATTCCGTCAGCCCTCGTCGGTGGATGCGCCAGGCAGTTATCGTACTGGTTATCACAGGTCTGATCGTTGGCCTGCAGGAAATCCGATGAGAGTTGTTGCCTTGCGATCATCAGCAGAGCGAGCTGCTCTCGGCAACACTGGTAGATCGCATCTCTTTGACGCAGATCGGATTGAGGAAGAGGGCGTCGATCTTAATCTTTGTGTTGTTGCTCATGTGAACGAAGTGCTTGCCCAGTGCTCGCTATGGTGGCGAGAAGTTCCGTTATTGGAGACTCATGCGATCGGCGTGATTGGACATTACGCGAGTGTTAGCGATGAAGCGGCTGCGATGCTGCTTGATGCCGCGCTCAGCCACCTTCGCAATCAGTCCTGCACTCTCGCCGTAGGACCGATGGATGGAAATACCTGGCGAAGTTATCGCTTTGTGACTGATCCGTGCTCGGAAATGCCATTCGTGATGGAGCCGACAAACCCTCCGGAGTGGCCGCTACAGTTTGAGCTAGCGGGTTTTTCGAAACTTGCTGACTACTTTTCCACGCTCAATACCTGCCTTGACGTTCAGGATGACCGGGTTGCTGCAACGATGGCGAAAATGGCAGCACGAGGTGTCACTATTCGTATGGCGGAAAAGACCAAGCTTCAATATGAGCTTGGGCGTATTTATCAACTTAGTCGAGCTGCATTTGCTAACAACTTTTTGTATACCCCTATTACCGAACAGGCATTTCGCGCTCAATATGCGAGGGTTCTGCCTCATGTTCGTCCAGAGCTTGTGCTGCTTGCGGAACGCGGCTCCGAGTTGGTCGGATACCTTTTCGCCATACCAGATGTTGCGCAGGCGGTTCGCGGCAAGCCAATCGACACCTTTGTAATTAAGACAGTTGCGATCCTGCCCGATGCGAATCTGCACGGTTTGGGTAGCGTGTTGGTGGCATGCGCACATGAAACCGGAGCACAGATGGGATTTTCGCGCTGTATCCATGCACTGATGCATGAGAGCAATATATCGCGCAAGATCAGCGATCATTACGCGAGTACGATGCGTCGATACACGCTTTATAGTCAGGAAATCGCTCCGTGAACATTGCGAATTTGCTGCTTGAGCATGTGCGAGACCGGGGCAATGCGCCCGCACTCATCGACTCTCGCGGGGGACGAGTGCGTGAGCGCACCATGACCTTCCAAGAGCTGGACTCGGCTACGGTAGAGGTGGCGGAGCAGCTCGCTTCAAGCGGTATCTATCGAGGCGACGGCGTTCTCATTTTGCATCCCATGTCGATTGAACTCTATGTCTTCCTGATAGCTCTGTTCCGCATAGGCGCAGTTGGGATTTTCCTCGATCCATCTGCCGGTCGAGATTACATCAATCATTGTCTGCAGATTTATTTTCCCCGCGCTTTTTTTGGAAGCCCGAAGGCTCAATTTCTGAGACTGGCGACACCTTCTCTACGTAAGGTTTCATCGGCATTTTGTCCGCGGTGGTTTCCTGGAACACGTCGAATTTCGACGGGCCTCAACGAGAGTCGCCAACGCATCATCGCCGACCTTGAGGACACGGCTCCCGCCTTGATCACCTTTACCAGCGGCAGTACTGGCCAGCCAAAGGCAGCTCTGCGAACTCACGGATTTCTGATAGCACAACATCATGCCCTCAAGGAGAGCTTGTCGCCTGAGCCGGGTGTCAAAGACCTGACAACTCTGCCTATTTTGGTGCTGGCGAATCTCGCTTCGGGCGTCACCAGCGTGATTCCCGATGCCGATATGCGATTCCCGGGGAAGGTTAATGCGCGTCCCGTGCTCGACCAGATCGAACGTCATGCGATTGGGAGTACAGCCGCCTCGCCAGCCTTCATCAGCAGGTTGGCTGCCGAGTGCCGACATGCGCACAGGCAGATGCCGCAACTGACACGCGTATTTATGGGCGGAGCGCCGGTATTTCCATCCCATTTGCGGGAGGCCCTGGCCCTATTTCCAAACGCCGAAATTGCGGCCGTCTACGGCTCAACAGAGGCTGAACCGATGGCCGAAGTGTTTCTCTCGCACATTGCGGAGGAGGATTTTCAAGCGATGGAGAAGGGTGCCGGGCTGCTTGCGGGAATTCCTGTCAAGGCAATCACTTTGCGCATTATCCGAGAACAATGGGGCACGCCTGTTCCAGCGCTTCGTGCTTCGGAATTCAATTGCCTTTGTTCAGCCCGGGGAGAAGTCGGTGAAATCGTTGTTTCGGGCGCTCATGTGTTAGGCAGCTATCTAAATAGCGTCGGCGATGCGGAGACAAAGTTCACGGTGGATGATGTCCGGTGGCATCGAACGGGCGACCTCGGATGGCTGGATGCCAAAGGACGGCTGTGGCTGATGGGACGTGCGTCCGCAACAATCCGAGATGGTCACGGAGTTCTATATCCGTTCGTGGCGGAATCTGCGGCAATGCAAGTGGATGGGGTTGATCGCGCAGCTGTGCTGCAAGTAGTAAATCGCCGCATTCTTGCGATCGAGACAAAGCGCACAGAGATACGAGAAACAGTCGCCCGGGCTATGGCATGGGCAAAATTGGATGAGGTTAGAGTGCTGTCGTCGATTCCGATGGATAAACGTCACAACGCCAAGGTGGACTATGTTGCACTGGCTGCGGCTCTATCGAAATCCTGATGGGCGGCACGATTCCAGGTCCACTAGTTGCGTTGCAAACCCTTCGATTTCATCAAGCGGGACCGTGGCCGAAAGAGATGTTTACAACCGCGGGTCGCGGCTCATAACCTGTTGGACGCCGAGCAATTCAACACTCCCGGACTCGCCAAAATAATCGCGCCTTGACGTTGTGCAGGCGCGGTCGGCGGTGCATTGAAGGTCGAAGCCGGTCTAAGACCTCGTGCCGGGATTATTCGAGGAGAAGAACACCAACTATGCAACGACGCGATTTCGTCAAGGCAATGATGGCGGCAACCATAACTGCCAAAGCGGCGGCAGGGCAGGAAGCCGCACCCGTGAAACCGCCAACTCCGGCCACTCCCGCACCGGGGCCAGTACCATGGACGCGCGGACTGAATGCAGCAAAACCGCTGCCCATGACACCGCTTGTTCCCGATGCTATCGCCGAAACGACTACGCAGTACTTCACTGATCAGCAGACAGCGACTTTGCGGCGTCTGAGCGAAGTTCTCATGCCTCCGTCCAAAGGCTATCCGGGAGCGATCGACGCTGGGACACCGGAGTTTCTGGACTTCCTGATAGGTGTTTCGCCGGTTGACCGTCAGCAGATGTACAAGTCGGGTCTGGATCGTCTTGAATCGGATGCCAGGCATAAGTTCGGGGCTTCGTTTGCCACTCTGCAGGCCGGTCAAGTGGACCAATTGCTTCGCCCCTGGCTGCGCGCATGGATGTATGACCACCCGCCAACTGAACCCTTTGAACACTTCATCAATATCGCCCACAGCGACATTCGCACGGCAACAATCAACTCGCAAGCGTGGAGCGACGCGGCAACCGCAAAGGGGCTTAAACCACCCGATATGGATTTGTATTGGTATCCGATCGATCCTGACCTGAATCGTGACGGGGCTGCAACGATGCACAGACCGGGGCCCAGGAAACGGCCCGCATAGCTCGGTCATTGCCACAACAGATCAATAAGATTCAGTAGAATCCCGATTCGAAGATCGTTACATGCACGAAGAGTGAACACATCTGAGGAGTTATGGCTGAAGAGACAGTAGATGTACTTATCATAGGGTCGGGACACTCCGGCGGTATGGCCGCAAAGATTCTGACAGAGAAGGGCATCTCGTGCCTGATGCTCAACGCTGGTCCGGTCGCCGACCTTCGCAGGGACACAGAGTTGAAGCCGGCGTACGCGTTGCCCTACCGCGGTTTCAAGCAACCCGGACAGTTAACTCATGTCTTTCAGTCCAACGAGTTCAATGCAAATACATGGGTAGATGAAAAGGAAGTTCCCTACACCTACGATGCGCAACATCCTTATAACTGGGTGCGAGTGCGCTTATTCGGCGGACGGTCACTCTTTTGGTCCCGGCAGTCATTCCGGCTCAGCGACTACGAGTTCAAGGGCAAGACGCATGATGGATTCGGGGACGACTGGCCGATAAGCCTTGCGGACCTTGCCCCGTACTATTCGCGTGTGGAAGCGATATTTCGCGTGCAAGGAAGAGTCGACGGATTACCGCAATACCCGGACGGCAATTTTGTCCTGGATAACTCCCCGTGGTCAGGCTGCATGCAGCGTTTCATTGCCGCGGGAAAGAAGCTGAATGTTCCTGTCTGCAAAGCGCGTAGCGCACTTGGCACTGACGGGTTGGCAAGTTCGGTCAATCTGTTACTTCCAGATGCCTTTGAAACAGGGAAGCTGAAAGCGATTCCAAACGTTGTGGTGCGTGAACTGGGAGTAGATAAGAACACTGGCCGCGTGAACCGCGTACACTTCGTGGATCGCCTGTCGCGCAGGGAAATGTCAGTGAAGGCGCGTGTCGTTGTTCTGGCAGCGGGAACTCTGGAAAGTACGCGACTGTTACTGAATTCGAATATTGCAAACTCCAGCGGCGTGATGGGTCACTATCTCATGGACCAGATCTATGGGCCGGGCATTGCCTGTTCGGTGCCCGAAGCTCGCGACGGAAAGAGCACGCCAGCTTTGATGGGCGGCGGCGCTCTGATTCCTCGTTTTCGAAACATCGACACCAAGGCGAAAGACTTCATTCGCGGCTACGCGCTGAACATATTCAGCAGCACCGGTGGAATATCGCCAAATAACTTCGCTGCGTATGGCGAAGAGTTGCAGAAGAAAATGGACAGCTATCATGGCAGTGGCTTCCATACCGGCATCATGGGAGAGGTGCTGGGGCGGTACGAGAATCATGTCAGTATCGATGAGAACGTCGTCGACGCCTGGGGTATTCCTGTGCTGCACATTGAAACCAAGTACACCGACAACGAGTTCAACATGGCCCGCGACGCAGTGGACACCAGCATAGCGATGGCCGAAGCTGCAGGATTTGAAGTTCTCACAAAGACTTACGATCCAAACCCGCCGGGGTACAGTATTCACGAACTCGGCACTTGCCGCATGGGCGATGATCCAAAAACCAGCGTATTGAATAAGTGGAATCAAAGCCACGACATCAAGAACCTTTTCGTCGTGGATGGAAGTAGCTTTACCAGTGCGGGATGGCAAAACCCGACGATGACGATTCTGGCGCTGGCCATGCGAGCCTCCGAACACCTTGCCGAAGAGATGCGCCACGGCAACGTATGACCCCAACATTGATTAACCGCCACCTGACATATGAATGAGACGAGAGGAATTACTGTGAAGCCTTCGCGAAGAGATTTCATCAAGACTGGTTCTGCAGCTGTTGTCTGCGGTTCAGTACTCATGCAGAGCCGCGAGTTACGGGCCAAAACAATCAACCTGCCGCTCGGGCTGCAACTGTATTCAGTGAGGGATCTGCTGCCCAAGGATTACCAGGGCACGCTCAAAGCGGTCGGATCGCTCGGTTTTCGCGAAGTAGAGTCAGCCGGTTACTTCAATCACAGCGCATCTGAAGTGAAGCAGGCGATGGATAACGCCAGGTTGAAGCTTGTCAGCGCTCACTACCCGATGGACAGTCTCCACAAGGAACTCGACCAGATTTTCACCTTCAACAAGGAAATGGGCGTAGGTCACATTATCTGCTCATCTCCACGCCTCAAAGATCCATCACGATACAAGACCATGAAACCCGCGGATCGAGATCATGCATTCACGCTTGAAGACTGGCGATGGAATGCGGAGCAGCTCAACGTTCTCGGAGAGAAGGCAACTGCGGCTGGCCTGAAGTTTGGATATCACAATCACTTCACGGAATTTTACGTTACAGATGGCGTCGTGCCATATGACGAACTGATGCGTCTTACCGATCCCTCGAAGGTCACGATGGAGATGGATTGTGGATGGGTGGTAGTTGGCGGCGGTAATCCTGTTGAGTTTTTGCGCAAGTACCCCAACCGCATCACGATGCTGCATGTGAAGGATTTCAAGAGCAAGGATGCTTCCGCATCGCCGAAAAGTGAGCCTGTGGTCGCCGAGCTCGGCCGAGGCTCCATTGACTATCGGCCCATTTTTGAAGAGGCGGCGAAGTCCGGACATCTGAAACACATATTTGCCGAGCAGGAAGCTTTCACTGTTCCGCCAATGGAATCGCTCAAAATCGACGCCGACTATTTACGTAAATTAGGCCTGAGTTGATGAGTCAATCTTACGCAATACGATGCGCAACTGCTGACCAATGGAGTTCCGCTTGAGACATTTCCTGATTCAGGCATTGCTAATGCTGTCGGCAATTCCGCTGATTGCGGGCGCCGTCACGCAGCCAGACTTCGGGCCGAATGTTCTCATCTTTAATCCGTCCATGCCAGCGGCAGCGGTCCAAAAACAAATCGATGCGGTGTATGCGATTCAACGGCGAAATGAATTCGTCCCGGAGCGCAATGCCTTTCTCTTTGCACCTGGTAAGTACAACGTGGATATTCCGGTCGGATTCTATACGCAAGTAATTGGACTGGGTGCTTCTCCTGATGACGTTCAGATCACAGGAAACGTACACGCAGACGCGAGCGCTGAGCATAACAACGCCACGACAACCTTCTGGAGAGGCGCAGAAGGCTTCTCGATTACACCAACGACCGGTGCTATGCAGTGGGCGGTCTCGCAGGCTGTTCCCTTTCGCCGAATGCACGTTCGAGGCGATATGCTGCTTCATCAACACAACGGATGGGCAAGCGGTGGGTGGATGTCCGACTCTCTGATTGATGGCAATGTTGGCTCAGGACCGCAGCAGCAATGGATCTCAAGAAACAGCGAATGGGGCAGCTGGACCGGAGCGAACTGGAACATGGTCTTCGTTGGCGTAGTCAATGCGCCCGCAGGCGAATGGCCTGCGCCTCCATACACGAAGATAACGAATACACCTATTGTTCGCGAGAAGCCTTTCCTTCAGATTGATGCGGCAGGAAAATACAGCGTCCGCGTTCCTTCACTGCGCAGCAACAGTGCCGGCATCACCTGGCGTGCTGGTTCCACACCTGGACAATCCATTCCACTCAGCGAGTTTTATGTAGCCAAAGCTGGCATTGACGGTGCTGACACTATCAATGCGCAACTGGGCAAGGGCAAAAATCTACTACTGACGCCGGGCATCTACAAACTCTCTAAACCAATTCGCGTGATCCGCCCAAATACTGTTGTGCTGGGGCTCGGCTTCGCGACGCTGCTGCCGATCAACGGCACGGCTGCGATGACCACTGCCGATGTTGACGGGATCATACTGTCGGGCTTGTTTTTCGATGCGGGCGCTCAGACTTCGCCGGTTCTGCTGCAGGTGGGGCCGAAAGAGAGCAAAGGCCAGCATCTGGAGAATCCTATTTGCCTTCATGACGTTTTCTTTCGCGTCGGTGGCGCCGCAGTAGGTCGCACGTCAATCAACTTTGAGATCAACAGCAACAACACCATCGTTGACCATACCTGGATCTGGCGCGCGGATCATGGCTCCGGCGTAGGTTGGACTAGCAATACAAGCGCAAATGGCCTCGTTGTGAACGGCAATCGCGTCACTATCTACGGCCTGTTTGTGGAGCACCACCAGGAATTTCAAGTGTTATGGAACGGCGAGGGTGGAAGGACATACTTCTATCAATCCGAAATCCCCTACGATCCTCCCGACCAAGCAAGCTTCACGAGCGCGCCCGGAACCCATGGCTGGGCCTCGTACAAGGTCGCGGATTCAGTAACCAATCACGAAGCGTGGGGACTTGGCATCTACAGCGTCTTTCGCCATCCCAATGTCGTATTAACTCGAGCCATTGAAGTACCTCGAAAGCCCGGCGTCAGATTCCACAGCATGATCACCGTATGCCTGGACGACAAGGGCGAAATCAGCAATGTTATCGACGATGCAGGTGGGCCAACGTCGATCCATCCGCGCGTTACGCCTCGGGTCACCACATTTCCATAACTTCAGCGGCACCCTTGCCGGTGCACGAACTCATACGGAGAGCCACACAATTCTCAACCCTTCGTATGAGACGGGGCGGCCTCGGTTTTGCGCACAATCATTCTGCATTTCACCGCCGTAACTAGGTTGGAGGAATTTCCTTGGCTCACATTCAACTGCCTGTTGCCCCAGTTGGGCAGAGAGTTCCCGGGAATTCCTGGCCCCATAACCTTTCACCCAGAGAACGGCGGCCCCAATGAACGGGTTCGTAAACACCCTGCTGCTTGGCGAGAGCGCGCTCACACGAGCGAACGCGAGCTGATTGCTACTCATGTTTCATGGTGCAACGACTGCTTTTTCTGAGAGACGATTCATGGAGCCATGGCCGCTGCTCAGTTAGGCCGCGATGAAGAGCTGGTCCTGAAAGTCAAGACAGATTGGCAGGATGCCGATATCTCTCCGAAGTTGAAAACTCTCCTGAATATCGCCGGAAAAGTGCAGCAAAAAGGAAAGCTGGTAACGGATGACGACGTCACCGCTGCACGGGCTGTCGCAGACCGTTCCACCAAGTGGATGCGTAAAGAGATTACTGGTTCGATTGGATGAATCATCATCCTGGTAGTCCGGTATTCAATAGTTGAGCTGTTAGCTTTTTCTGAATAGCCGTCGTAACTCAAGGTAAGATGATTTCACGTTCTTGCTCCAGAACGCACTGCGATATCTCGGAAAATCCGAGTCGGCCGAGATTCGCAGCCAGTCTGCGCATCACTTCCAGTTCGGAGACTTCTGCGACAAGCAACAATGAAGGCCTGCTCGCTTCAAAGGCGGCGATCTCCTGTGTCCAGTCATCAACCTCCTTTGAAGACTTCGTCGACCCAATAGCCATCACACGCTCTTCGGAGGTACGCAGCCCTTCGAGTTTTAGACGCGGTGAATCACTGACAAGGTAGATGACTCTTTCTGTCGCACCAGAAGCGATGAACCGAAGTTGACGCGGACTCATCCATTTCTTCAGGCGAATCACAGCCGCAAGCAACTCGATCGTCGGCGCCTGAAACAGCGTAGCCAGCAGCATGGAAGCACCTAGCCGTTTCTCAATCTCTGCAAATATTTCGAAGGCTACCAGCGAGTGTCCACCGAGGTCTTCAAAGAAATGCGCGTTTCTCGCGATCTGCTTCTTCCCGAGCTTCAATGCCCAAATATTTGCCACCCATTGCTCGAGCAAATCGCGCGGCGATTCACTCACAATGGAGACGCTTGTATTGACGGAGACGCCGAGAGTCTTTCTGTCTATTTTTCCGTTTGGTGTCAGCGGCAAAGATGTAAGTGCGATAATCCGCGCTGGAATCATGTGAGCTGGCAGGCGCCTGCGCAATGCCGTTTTCAATGCTTGCACGTCGCCCTCTTTCCACCCTGATTTTGCTACGAAGCCAACAAGCACGTCCCCTGACTCAGGTTTTTGTAGCACGACGGCGACTTGCGATGCGCCACTCTCCTCGCGCAATACCGTTTCAATTTCACCCAGTTCAATGCGATGACCACGGAGCTTGATCTGCTGATCGCGGCGCCCCAAATATACCAGCGAGCCATCATCGAGCTGGCGCGCGAGATCTCCGCTACGGTAAAGACGGCTGCGTGGCTCAATCGAAGCCAGTTGAATGAATCGCTCATCAGTCAACTCCGGTTGGTTGAGATAACCTCGCGTTACGCCTTCCCCTCCAATGACAATCTCTCCGACCGCACCAGGAGGAACTTGAGTCAGACATTCGTCGAGCAGATAGATACGTGTGTTGGAGATCGGTCTACCGATGCTCGACGAAGCGTTGGGCAATCTCAGCGCGCAAGTTGAATAAGTCGTGGTTTCCGTCGGCCCATATAAATCGAAGACCTGCTTCGCACCTGCTGCATATACTTGCTCCACTAATTCCTGTGAGAGCAGTTCGCCTGCCATACACACCGTAGTCACCGACGGTGGTAATCCCACGTGTAGTAGCGCGTTCATCGCGCTTGGCACAGTATTGATAAGAGTGACCCTGGCAGAATCTTCGGATCTTGGTAGCTCTAAAACATCGTTCATCAGAACGATCGTGTTACCCGTAGAGAGCGGCAGAAATATTTCAAAGATCGAAAGATCGAAACAAAGAGAGGTGGAGGCCAGCATACCGCGCAGGGATTCCGGGGCGAAGTAATTCTTCGCCCATTTGAGAAGCTCAACGGCATTTCTGTGCTCCACGATCACGCCCTTCGGCTTACCGGTGGAACCAGATGTGTAGATCAGGTACGCGGCATCCTCAGGCGATGCAGAATCAAGAGCCATTGTCTTTGCGTTGCCTGTCTCACTCTCCCAACCTTCCGCCATTTCGCTGGCAAAGACCACCATCAAAGCCGGGTGAGAAGTCGTGAGCCTTTCGCTTGTGGGGTTGCGTTCCGTAATCATCACGCAAGCACCACTATCGCGCAACATGTAAGCAAGACGTTCCTCGGGATACTTTGGATCGAGTGGCACATACGCCGCACCCACCTTGAGTACCGCAAGGATAGAGATCATCAGCTCTGGCGTTCTCTCAAGACATATCCCGACATAGTTTCCCCTCTCCACACCGGCAGCGTGGAGCGCATTCGCAGCGCACACAACTCGGCTGTGCAACTCACGAAATGTATGACTCTTACCTCGGTGGCGGAGCGCTATTTCATCTTCATGCAACCTCACCTGATCTTCGAAGAGACTGATGAGCGTGGCCGCTCGATCAAACGATAGATCTGTAGCATTCCATTGCTGGAGAAGTCCATTATCCTCTTCGGTAAGCAAGGCGGCCGAGCCGATCTCCTGCCGAGGCGATGTAACCAAGGACTCAGCCAATTGAATAAAATGCCGGCTGAAGCGCTCGATGTCCGTTCGCGAAAACAAATCTGTCCTGAATTCGAAATGTGCGTCCAGAGTATCTTGCTGTTCAGCGACCTGCAGGGTCAGATCAAACTTCGCAGTGCCATTGAAAGTCTCAAGCTGCCTATCGTCGCCGGCGCCTTTGGGGTTCAAGGCAAACATGATCTGAAAAAGTGGCGAATGAACTTGAGAACGTTGCGGATGCAACTCCGTCACCAGCTTCTGAAACGGAACGTCGCTATGATCAAAGTCCTTCAGAACCGCGGATCCAATTTGTTGCAGAAGATCATCGAAACTTTGCCTTCCCTCAACTTCGCAACGCAACGGAAGCATATTGACGAATAGGCCGACCAAATCTTCCTCTTCGCGAAGCTTGCGTCCCGAAATTGGAGTCCCGATGCATAGATCTTTTTGACCGGTATATCGATAGAGCAATACGGCAAAAGCGGACAGCATGACCAGGTATAACGACGTATTGCGGTTGGCCGCCAGATGACGAAGTTGCTTCGTCAGATCCGGCTTGAGGGTTACGCTTAGAGTTTCGCCAACGTAACTCAGCTCTGCCGGATGACCCTTGCCAAACGGCAACTCAAGCAGTACCGGCATGCCTTTGAGTCGTTCGCGCCAATAGCTGATTTGGCCCGCATGGAGTCGTGCTGCGGCATCACTCCTCTCGCGAATGGCTACATCTGCATAGTGCAGAGTCAGAGCAGGCAGTTCGGCGATGTGGCCGGAAATAGTTTCGAGATACAGCGCGGCCAGATCGTGCTGCATCGTGTTCAGTGACCACTGATCTGCCACGATGTGATGAACGTTGTACGAGACCACATGCCGATGATCCGACACCTTGAAAACATGAAATCGGATAAGCGGCGCATGATCAAGCGCAAACGGCTTTCGCCCTTCGCGTACGAGAATCTCCAGGATTTTCGATTCGTTGATCTCTGAGCTCGGATGCACTGTGAGGTCGATAAAGTCGAATGGAACTTCAACCGACTTCATAACAACCTGAATCGCCTCTCCATTGCGCACATCAATGCGCGTGCGCAAGGCACTGTGACGCTCTACCAGGCGATGGGCTGCTTGGCGAAGCGCATCAATATCGAGTGGGCCTTCCAGTATCCACGACTGCGGAATGTTATACGCAATCGTATCTGGCGTAAATCTATCAATCAGCCACAGCCGCTGCTGCGCATATGTTAGTGGCGCCGAGCGTTCCTCAGCCTCATCATCTGCCGTCTTAAGCTGCGCAATGAGCTCTGGCTTGCGCCGGCGAAGTTCCGATTGCAGTTCTGCGGTGATAGCCCCTACCGGCGCATTCAGCAGGATTTTGCCGTCGTTAACGCTGAGCTCGACACCAAGGTTCCTCAGATACCTCAGGAGCTCCGCAGCGGTCAGTGATGCCAAATCAAGCTTGCTCTTATGGTCCGCAGCAAAAGCCTCGTCCTTCTTATCGCTGCCCGGCATGCTGAATCTCTCCATTGTGCAGAGTGCGCTGATCGATGTGCGCGGCGAGTGCGGCAATGCTGGGGTACTGAAAAAAGCTTACGAGCCGCAACTCGGAATCAAGCTCGCGCCGCAGCCTGTCATGCGCTTTGACGAGCATCAGCGAATGCGCACCCAAATCGAAGAACGGTTGCTCTAATCCGATTTGATCCGTTTGCAACAGCTCTCTTAACACTCGCGCAATAGCCGTTTCAGTCGGGTTCATAGCCTGGTCAGCAACAGCCGAATGTTCCGATGGTTTCTGCGATTGCGGCGCCGGAAGTTTGCTGCGATCGAGCTTGCCGTTGGGCAGGCGCGGAAACCGATCCATAACCACTGCACTGGTAGGCACCATGTACTCAGGAATACGTTCACGCAGCCGCTGGCGGAGTCGCGAGTAAGACACGGATTCACCTGGCCTCAGCACCAGGTAGGCGGTCAGATCCTTTTGACCACTATCATCGCGCAGCATCACAACACACTCCACGACTTCCGGTTGCTGCCTCAACGCGTGTTCGATCTCTCCCAATTCGATTCGGAAGCCACGCAGTTTGATCTGAAAATCAGCGCGTCCCAGGAAGTCGAGCATGCCGTCGCGGCGACGTCGCACCAGATCTCCGGTACGATACAACCGCTCATCATTGTTAAAGGGAGCCTTCAGAAAACGCTCGGCTGTCAGTTCAGGTCGATGAAGATAACCATTCGCAAGACCAGCACCTCCAATGTAGAGTTCTCCAGCGACACCTGTTGGAACGGGTTCGCGCATTGAATCAAGCACATAAAAGGTCGTGTTATGAATCGGTCTTCCGACTGGCACACTTGTATCCAGGGGCTCTTGAATCCTAAGCGCAGATGACCAGATGGTAGTCTCCGTTGGACCGTACATATTCCACAGCTCCTTCACGCGAGGAAGCAAGGTCTTCGCAAGCTCAGGAGTAAGGGCCTCCCCTCCACACAGCGCCATCAAAGATGAATCCCCTTCCCAACCAGCACTCACCAGCATCTGCCAGAGAGCAGGAGTTGCCTGCATGACGGTAGGCTTCCCTCTCTCCAGATCCTGGAGCAAAGTCGGCAAATCGCCTGGGGTGAGCGCAATCACAACTTCGCCGCCGGCATAGACAGGGAGGAACAATTCCAACCCGGCGATATCAAATGAGACCGTGGTGACTGCGAGAATCCGGTCATCGTTGGTGAAGCCCGGAGTACACCTCATGCTCTCCAGAAAATTGGCCAGAGCTCCATGCGAAATCTCAACTCCCTTCGGCTTGCCCGTCGAACCGGAGGTGAAAATCACATACGCTAAGTCCTCGGCCTTTGGTCGCGAGGTAGTTACTGAACGAACCGCATCTGATCCGGAGGCCTCAGCCGGATCGTCAAGCACTACGCAATGCTGTTCGTATTCGCTTAGCAATGGAAGTAAAGAGCGTTCTGTGATCAAGATGCCAGGCTTTACATCCTCAAGGATGCTCGTAATGCGATGCCTTGGGTAAATGGGGTCCAGTGGCACATAAGCCGCACCCGTCTTGAGTACAGCCAGGAGTGCGACCAGTAAGTCTGTCGAACGCTGCAGACATACTGGCACCAAGGAACCTCTCGCCGTACCCGAGGACCTCAGGCGCAACGCCAGTTTCTCTGCTTGTGCATTGAGTTCCCCATAACTGAGGGCCTGTGCACCAGCGCGTACCGCAATCCTGTCGGAACTATTGCTAACCTGGCGTTCGAAGACATCGAGCAACAGAGCATCTCCCTGCATCGCAACAGCAGTGTCATTGCCCCACGCAAGTATCTGTTCTTTTTCCTTATCCGGCATTAAGGGAACGGATTCTACCGCCGTCTCCGGTGACGCAATTACATATCGAAGCAGATGCTCGAAGCTTCTCTGCAAATTGGCGATTGTCGATTCGTCATAAAGATCGGCGTTGTGATCAAAGTGGACGTGGAGCTGACTGCGATATGGATAAACCTCTACCGTCAGGTCATAGCGTGCGGCGCATTGATCGATTTCAATTGGTGCAACCGTAAGTCCAGGCAGCGTCAACTCCTCGAGTGGAAAGTTCTGCAGACTGAACATCGTCTGGAAGAGGGGGGAGTATTCGAGGCCTCGGTCCGCATGCAATTCGTGTACCAGGGAATCAAACGGGGCGTCCTGGTATTCGAAGGCACCGAGCGTCGTTTCGCGAATGCGCTTGAGCAGATCGAGAAAACTGATGCCATCATCAACCTGAACTCTCAAGACCAGGTTGTTAGCAAAAAATCCTATGAGGTCGTTGAGCTCTGCACGATTTCGATTCGCCGAGGGAGAGCCGACTACCACATCTTTCTGTCCGCTGTAGCGTGACAACAACAGCATGAAAGCAGAGAGCATGGTCATGAACAACGTAGAGCCGTGGCTCCTGCTAAAGGCTTGCAGTTGCTCGCTCAACTCGGCTGAGAGCCGCAACTTGCAACGCTTACCCGTGGCGGTGGCCGGAACTGGTCGCCGGTGGTCCGGCGGAATAAGTGTGACAGCCGGGGCACCTTCCAACTGCCTTTTCCAATACCGCATTTGCTGTTCGAGGACGCCACTCGCGAGCCATTGTCGTTGCCATTCCGCGTAGTCGACGTACTGTGTCTGCAACTCAGGCAGGCGAGGAGTCTCGTGCAGGCGATATGCTCGATAGTTCTCCGCCAACTCGCGCACCAGAACTCCCATCGACCAACCGTCCGAGACGATATGGTGAACACTGAGTGAGAGAACATATTCGTTCTCTCCGCTATCCAACAGGAACGCTCGAAACAACGGCCCACTTTCCAGATGAAAGGGATCCCTGTTGCGATCCTGCACGAAGCGGAAGACGGCTTGTTCAAGCGCTTCATCTTCGCGCCGATCGAGAAGGCCCTTCTCCAGTTTCCAGGCTTGTCCGTTTCCAATTACCGTGAACGGCGAGCCTTCCCTTTGAGAGAAGTTGGTGCGCAAATTTTCGTGTCTTAACACGATCGCACGTAGCGATTGCTCCAGGACATCCACATCGAGATGCCCACTGATTCGCAGTGAAGCCACCAAGTCGTAAGCGACACTATCCGGATCTATCTGATCAAGAAACCAAATCCGCTGTTGTGCAAGTGAGAGCGGCATCTGCTCCATCCGTTGAATTCGCGGTATGGGCGTAATGGAGGAGATGGATACGCTCGGTCTCTCTGCCCTGAGTAGAGTTACGATGTCTGTCTTGCTCGCCCTCAGGGCAGCCTGCAGTTCCGCCGTCAACACTCCTTTTGGAGCGTTCAGCCGCAGAGTTTCTCCTTCCATGGCCATCTGCACACCAAGCGTCTGCAACTGTCTCAGTAACTCGGCTGCGCCACTCATATCTGTATCTCATCGCGTTCGAGGCTGGAGCTTTCGTCATTCGCTTCGCCAGAGGCCGTCAACAGCGAATCGATCGCAGCCGCCATTTCTGCCGGCGTGGGAAACTCAAATGCAAAAGTTGCCGCCAATGCAAGTCCCGCTAATTCCTGCAGTCGATTTCTTAACCTGACCGCCATTAGAGAGTCGAAGCCAAGATCAGCCAGCCGCGTATTGCCTTGAGGCAGCTCTCCGCCACGCAGACCGAGTATGCGGGCCGCCTCTTTGCACACGATAACTTCGATTGCCGCGACTCTGGCTTCTCCCGATTCAACATTCCATACGGGTCCGATCCCATGCGTAGTCTCAGTGGGCGCGAAGTCGTCTTTCTTGAGTGCCGTAATTTCGGAGAAGAACTCAGGTGGTTGAGGAGATTTCCGCGGCAGCGCATCGCTTGTTCGCGGTTGCGAGCTTTTCTGACTTACATCGCTGATCCAGTAGCGTTCGCGCTCAAAGGGATATGCAGGCAGGGCCACCTTGCGAAGACGCCGGCCCTCGAAAATCGCCTTCCAGCCCAGCGCCACACCCGCCGTAAAGGCCTCACCCAACGCGGCCTGCAGCGATTCAAAATCATCCTCGCGTCCATTCGCAGAAGCCACCCAACGAGCATTCGCGTCACCATACTCTTTTCCAAACGCGGTCAGGACGGCGCGCGGACCCATCTCAATGCACAGATCGCAGCCTTCAGCCTGCAGTCGTTCGAGGCATCGCGCGAATTGCACCGGACGACTAAGATGCGCAGTCCAGTATTGCGCATTCAATACCGAATCGTCTTCAACCTTTTCGGCGGTAAGATCGGCAACGATAGCCATGCGAGGTGCATGATACTTATACTTGACCGCCTCCTGATGAAATGCCGGTAGTACGCGATGCATGGCCGGGGAATGCGACCCGTAGCTGATATTCAGACGCTTCACTCGCACACCTGCGCGTTCGAATTCCTGTGTCGCAAGCTCAACGGCTTCGCGACGTCCACTGATCACAACGCTGGCCGGACCATTGATGGCAGCGATGCTCACATCCTGCCTGTAATTGCTCAACGCCAATCGCACTTCGTCTTCGGTCGTTGCAATTGCAACCATCGCGCCCGGATCTCCGAGCTCGCCTGTCAGCCTGCCACGTGCTGCCACCAGTCGCGAGGCATCTTCCACGCTTAGAACTCCGGCTATTGTCGCGGCAACTAATTCGCCCATGCTATGACCGACGACGATGTGTGGCTCGACGCCCCAACTCTGCCACAATCGCGCAAGCCCATACTGAAATGCAAAGAGCGCCGGCTGCACCAATGCAGATTGCGCCAGTTCATTTTGTTCACTTCGAAAAATCGCTTCGATAGGTTGCGAAACAATTCCTGTGAGAGCTGCGTCTACTTCTGCCACAGCGGCGCGGAAGACGTCGCTGCGCTCCAGCAACGACAGACCCATACCGGCGCGTTCCCCGCCCTGGCCTGCAAAGAGAAAAGCAACGCGCGGTGCACGCGTTTCTACGATACCGCGCGCGAACTGCCCCTCGGCTTCGCGCTCGCCCTCGGACAATGCGGCCAGCTCTTCGATCAGGTGTTCTTTAGAATCTGCCCTGATCGCAGCACGATGGGAGAATTGGGAGCGGCCGATCGCAAGCGTGAACGCAATATCCCTGAGGCACAGATCAGGCTCCTCGCGCAAGCGATCTGCCAGGCGTGCAGCCGAGGTCCGAAGCGCATTTTGACTGCGAGCCGAAAGGGTAATAACTCGAATTCCTTGTTTCGAATCCCCGTCATCTTTGGTGACATCAACTGGAGCTTCCGCAACAATCAGATTGGCATTCGTGCCACTGAATCCGAACGAACTTACCGAGCCGACTCTTAGATCGCGCCCCTGGGCGAGTTGCCATGGTTCCGCTTCCATTGGCACGCGCATCCGGATGGAGTCCCAATCTATGTCGGGATTAGGATGACTGCAATGCAGGCTTGCAGGAATCTCGCGATGCTTTAAGGCTAAAGCCAGCTTGATTAGTCCTGCTACTCCGGCTGCTGCCTCGGCGTGTCCAATGTTGCTCTTGACTGATCCAACCGGCAGCCTGCTTTCGTCGTTACGTCTCTTTCCAAAAGCCTCACCCAGAGCCTGTGACTCGATCATGTCGCCGAGGCTAGTTCCAGTTCCGTGCGCTTCAACGTACGACACCTGCTCAGGCAGGATTTGCGCATTTGCAAGTGCAGTCCGAATCAAAGCCTCCTGCGAAGGCCCGTTAGGGGCGGTGAGACCGCTAGTGCGCCCGTCCTGATTGATGGCGCCGCCGCGAATCACCGCGATAATCCGGTCGTCTTCGCGCTGAGCGTCCTCAAGCCTTTTCAGCACCACAACACCGCAGCCCTCGGCGCGCACAAAACCACTTGCGTCTGCCGAGAATGCCTTGCATCGGCCATGAGGAGCCATCATCTGCGCCCGCGACAATGCAATCGTCACTTCAGGAGTGAAGATCATATTCACGCCACCCGCGAGAGCCAGATTGCTCTCCTGTAGCCGCAGGCTCTGACATGCCTCATGTATTGCCACGAGTGAAGAAGAACACGCCGTATCGATAGCCAGATTCGGGCCATACAGTCCCAGCAAATAAGAGATGCGTCCGGCGGCCACTGCGTGCGAAGCACCCTGTGCGAAATAGGCGTCAATCTCTTCTGCCGGCTGATTCAACGCCACCTGTCCATAGTCGGAATTGCAGATGCCGATGAACACCCCTGTCTGAGTGCCATTCAGGGATGACGGAGCGATGGCTGCATCCTCCAGCGCTTCCCAGCTCACTTCCAACAGCAGCCTCTGTTGCGGATCCATCCCAACCGCTTCCACTGGGGCAATTCCAAAGAACACAGGATCGAATAACTCCGGAGCATCGAGAAATCCTCCCCAACGCGTTGCGACCTTACCTCTTGCATGCGGATCTGAATCGTAGAGCTTGTCCAGATCCCATCGCCAGCGAGGAACCTCGGTAATGGCGTCGCGGCCTTCTTTCAGTAGCTCCCAAAAAGTCTCTGCATTATGCACGCCGCCCGGATATCGGCACCCGATGCCGATAATGGCGATTGGACCGTGAGTTCGCGCTTCAAGTGTTCCTTCCAGCGCACGGACCCGCTCCTCGAGCTCAGCAGCGAGCAACAGCAGCCGCTTCTGCGAAAAGCCCTCGACCCGTTTAAGAAACTCGCTCACTTGCGCATCCCCGCCATCTTCTCCTGAAACATTCGCTCCACTTCATCATCGGAGAGGGCTGCAACCTCTTCGAGTACATCTTGTACATGTTCGCGGACATGCGCCTGGCTCATCGGTTGAGCGACCTCTGTATGCGAGATTTCCTCGACCTGTAGTTTCAGGACATCGCGTAACAGCCAATCCGTCAATGCCGCCAAGGTAGGATAGTCAAACAAGGCCGTGGCCGAGAGCTTGGCATCGAGGTCCGCGGAGAGAGCATTACGTAACTCAATCGAGAGTAGTGAATCCAGCCCGTATTCCTGCAGTGGCCTCATGCTGTCTATCGATTGCGATTCGGGAAGCGAAAGCACGCTTCGTATCCGCTCTTCGACGCGCTCCTCCAGCATTAGCCTGCGTCGAGCGCCGGGAACAGCGAGCAGCTTGTCTCGCCATGCCCCCATGCCGTCTTTGTTTGCAGGAGCAGTTGATTGAGCGACTTGTGAGCCCTTGTGATCGGATGCGGTACGTGCCCTTAGCACATGCGAGAGCAGATCGGCGTTCGCAGTAGCCTCCGCTTTAGACGTCTTAGCGAACTTCCGCCAATCCACCCGGGAGACAAGCATCTGGATAGCACCTTCTTCGAGCAGCTGTCCAAGCAGACGAAGGCCATCAGCCGTCGGAATGGACGACACTCCGGCATCCTCGCTCCGTCGCACCACATCATGCCCTACGGCTGCCCCCGCTTCGCTCCACACTCCCCAATTGACGCTCAACGCTGGTAGTCCCAGCTGCTCTCGACGGAAGTGCGCCAGCGCATCCAGGTAGGCATTCGCAGCGGAGTGATTCGATTGTCCGCGTGAACCAAACATTCCGGCCGCTGAAGAAAAGAGTACAAAGCAATCGAGACGAGCGGACAAGGTGAGCCTATGCAGATTCCACCCACCTGCCACCTTCGGCGATAGCACAGAACGGAAACGACCGTATGTCTGTTGCGGCAAGCCGGCATCGTCCAGGACACCAGCACAATGAAATACTCCGCGAAGCGCAAATTGCGATGGCACAACCTGCAATGCATCTCCCAGCGAGCCTTCATCGCTTACATCGCACCTCACGCTCACAACGTTGATGACTTCGTCGTTGAGTCGGGCAAACTTCGCCCTCGCTTTCGGAGTCGGTTCGTTTCGTCCCAGCGCCAGTACATAACCGGCTCCTTGTTGCGCCAGCCACTCGACGACCAGCAGACCCAGACCCTTAAAAGCCCCGGTCACAACATAGGCCCCATCGCGCCGAAAGCCAGAGAATCGGCCTGCTCGGTCACGCAATTCATCTCCTCGCGCAAGTGTTGGCACAAGCAGAACCCGGCCTGTGTGCTGACCGGATGCGATATGCCGAAACGCCTCGGCCGCCTGACTAAGCGCAAATCGCTTCCACGGAAGCGGTCGGACTTCGCCCCTCTCTGCATCCTTCAGAACAGACGCGATCACCGCGCAAACCTCGGGCGATGCAGCCGCAAGCGCAGCTCGAAGATGCACACGCTGGTAGGTGACATCCGGTCGCAGCGCCTCTGCCTCAGCGTCAGTCAGCACGGTTTTCTCACCCAGTTCGATGAAACGGCCCCGCGGAGCTAGCGTGCGCATCCCGACTGCGATCTTGTCCCCTGCGAGCGAGTTCAGTACCACGTCCACGCCCTGGAATCTCGTAGCCTCCATAACACCTTGCTCGAACGCAGTAGAGCGTGAGTCGAAGACAGCGTCCACACCCAGACTGCGCAGATATTCTCGCTTGGCCTCGCTGCCCGCCGTGGCAAAAACGATCGCTCCCAGCTGTTGTGCTTCCTGAACCGCTGCAAGTCCCACTCCTCCCGCCGCAGCGTGAATCAGCACCCGCTCTCCAGGCTGCAGTTTTGCAACATGTTGCAACGACCAACGTGCCGTCAGGAACGGTATTGGCAACGTGGCGGCATCCTCCGCATTTATGTTCGGCGGACGTTTCCATATTCGATTGCGAATGAGCGTGGCAAAGTCGGCCATCAGCCCCCAACCAATTGCCACGATTTCATCCCCGACGTGCAAGTCTGCGACGCCTTCGCCAACACGCACTACTACGCCTGTGCACTCACCACCCGGAGCAATGTCCCCATGACGTGCAGCGTCGTCACTATCATCCAGCGCACTCAGAACCTCGTGAAAGTTCACAGCCACTGCGGTGATTGCAATTTCCACTTCGCCACTTGCAGGCGCGCGACGCTCGTCGAGCCGAGGCTTCAGGTCTTCGAGCAGGCCCGTTCCCGAGAGGTATAGACGCCGTGTCTCGCTTTCCTTCAACGAGGAACGACGTGCCTGCGCCGTATTCGTCTTTTGGAGAGCGCGAGGCTCCAGGTGCGGCACCCACACATCCGCTCCGCGCAACGCATATTGCATCTCCTTCGGCGCGGTGGATTGGCAGAGCGACCATAACTCGCGAGCGCCAGAGTTTCCCGAGGAGAGATCGACCGCGATGGCGTGCGCCTCTTCGTATTCAGCATTCACACTTCGTGCAAATGCTGCCAGCGTTGCGCCATCAGGGGCATCGATTTCCGGTCCGGCGGCCCCGCGACTAACCAGCCATAAGCGGCAATCGGACTGTCTGTCAGTGGCGAGCAGCGCCTTTGCCAGGCGGAGCGCGCCACCCAGCACCTGCTCCTGCCACTCCATCGGACGCAGTTGTGCGCGCTCACGCGACGCATCTGTCAATTGGGCGCCTGGCATGTAGAAAATGTCTGCCTTCTCGCGCGGGCTGTGAGCATCTGGGAGGTCGGTTCCAAACCACTCTTCGATCAGCTTTGGACTCACTTCTGCCGAGGAAACAATGGTGACAGCCACTCCGCTTGCCTGCGCCAATTTTTGAAGTCCGCTCGCAAGTAGTTCCGGCTCTTCCTTGGCGCCGAGAGTAACTATCAGAAGCTTTGCGGCTGTCGCTTCAATGGCAGAATCAACGCCCTTCTTGTCGGCCGCAATCGCGGTAATCAAACACTGTTTGCCAAGGGTCGTTCCACGCTGGCTCTCCGCCTCACTCGGTGTGACCGCAACCTCGTCAAATCCGCACTCGCGCAGCAAGTCCGACCACGCCGATCGACTGATCAGTGGATAGTCAGCCCGCAGATCGTGATCGGAGAAGCACCACCATCCTTCGGTAAATCCTACCGTCATATCTATCCACGGTTGTTTTCCTACCGTTTCGGCCAGCAGCAGAACGCCGCCCGAGCGCAGCAGAGACCGGATATGCCTCAACGTCTGTCGCAGGTCAGCCGTAGCGTGAATCACATTCGATGCGACGACGATATCGAAGCTTTCCTCGGAGAGATTCTGAGTCAGAAGGTCGCGCTCCAGGTCCAGTGTCTGGAAGCGCATCGCTGGAAGGTGCCCAAACTCCCTACGCGCCGCGCTGACAAATCCTGAGCCAATATCGGTCCAGAGATACTCCCCGATCTCACCTGTAAGCGCAGGAACTAGATAGCTCGTCGTCGCGGCCGTTCCTCCTCCCACTTCGAGCACTCGCGCTTTATAACCAAGCGAGCTCACGACTTGCTTTGCAGCAAACACGAGAGCAGGATTAAAAATCCGCGACACGACTGACTCTCGATAGAGCCGCGTAGCAATCTGCTGGCCGCTTTCCGCAAAGAGAACTTCGACCGCGGAAACTTCGCCACGTAATAGAGGAAGCAGTTTTCCTGCGGTTCTCTGAGCCCAGGCAATCTCCGGATAGCCCGATTCAGCAAGCCTCCGGGATTCCGTCTCTGTATCCGCATGAGGCCTGCCAAGCGATCTGTATCGCCCGTCACTCTCAGACTGCAAATACTCGAACTCCCCCAGAATCTCGAGGAACCGTCCGGCCAGCCGCCGATGCTCCGGCGCGATGCGTAGAGCTGCGATCAACTCAGGAAGATTAAAGACTCTCCCCGCCGCGAGTTGGAATCCTCCGCGTTCCATTTCCTCCGCGATCCACGCCGCACACAGAGCGTCGAATTCGCGCATCCATCGATCGAATTTCCCAAGACCATTTACACTGGCTCGCGACATCAAGTCCTGGTGCCATGCCGTGGCATCAAGATCGACTCGCTCCGATTTCACGGTCAAGCCTCCATTACCGTTCAAAGCCAGCCTTTCCCACACGACTTCGTGCAGCCAACCCGCGTACTTTTCATGTGCGGTCTCGACAAGCGTAAGACTCTCGACGGCAAGAACAATCCGCCCGTCTGCATCCAATCCATCGATGTGGACAGTCAGTCCCCGCCCTTGTCTCCTTCGTACCACCGCTCGCGCGTATCTGAGGCTTGCGCCATACCCGAACAGTCGATAGCCGGCAACGGCCGCAGGCAATGCGGGAGCGTTGATTTGTTCATCGCGCACCAGGGCCGCGGCGGCCTGCAGGCAGGCATCAAGCAGCACGGGATGCAAGATGTACTTGTCACCATCCGCCTGTACTTCAGATATCGGCTGCATCTCGATAAGGCTCTCTTCCGCATTGCCCCAGGCTCGAATAACGGGTTGAAAAGCGGGCCCGAAGTTCAGGCCGGATTCCACGAACCGGCGATAGAAAGCTGCCTTATCCCATGTGACTAAGGCCTGATTCTGCAATGCCAATCGATCTGTCGATCGATCAATGCGCCTGTTGTCCGCCGGTTCCAATTTCGCAGGCTCAACAAATCCGATGGCATGCACGGTCCATGCGCTCTCCGCTCCAGCGGGGGTGCTGGCAATCTCGAATCGCCGTCTGCCGTTCGCGTCAACCTGGTGAAGCGCGGTCTCAAGTAGCAGCGGCTCATCAAAAACACACGGCTCGCGAAACTCCACATCCGTCGCAATCCATTCGTTTCCAGCATCAATCGAACACGCCGCAGCAATCGCTATCTCAAGGTAAGCAGCTCCGGGCAGGATACGCCGCCCCATCACAACGTGATCGCCAAGATGGTCGGGGTGCTGCGGTGACAGCTCAGCGTGAAATGTTGCCATACCTGAACGCGTCCGCAGCCGCGACCCGAGCAGGGGATGCTTGTTTTGCATACGATCCATCAGCGTGACCGTGGGTTTCTGCGAACTCATACGACGGCTCACCTGGTCAAACCAGAAACGCTGGCGCTGAAATGGGTAGCCGGGCAAGGGAACCCTGCGGAAGGGTCCGCCTTGGTTTAGGCTCTTCCAATCAAGGTCGACGCCGATGGTATAAAGTCTGGAGGCTGCGGAGAGCAGGTCATACCCCTCCCCGCCAGTGCGGCTCTTGCTTACCGATGAAATCAGGCGATCATTTGCGATCTCATTTGCCTCGGCCAATGCCAGCAACTGGGGCTCCGCACCAACTTCGAGAAACACGCCGGCGCCTTGCGCAGCCGCCAAGCCTCGCTCGAACTGCACCGTCTCCCGCAGATGCCTGCGCCAATACCGAGCATCGACGGGCTGCTTTCGTTCAATCACGTTCCCTGTAAGGTTTGAAATCCAACGCACTTCAGGAACACGGAACCGGATCTTCGCAGCCTCCGCTTCAAACGCATCCAGCATGGGTTCAAGCGCAGCTGAATGGAAGCCGTGTGTCGTTCGCAATCTCTTATACCTTAAGCCTGTTTTACTGAGTTCCCCTTCCAGTTTTTCGATTGCGACAATTCCACCGCTCAACACGACGCTAGCCGGGCCATTCACAGCTGCCAGACTGAGTCCGTCTTTTTCGCGAAGATAACGCTGCACATCGCGCTCCGAAGCAACTATCGCCACCATCCCACCCGGTTGGCCAAGCTTTTCAGTCAGCCGCCCGCGCGCAGCTACGAGGCAAATTCCCTCTTCTGGTGTCATCACTCCTGCTACGGTCGCCGCAACGTATTCGCCGAGGCTGTGGCCTAACACCACTTGCGGTTCAACGCCCCAGTGGCGCCAGAGCTCGCTGAGTGCCCAGCCATAAGCGTAGAGCGCTGGCTGCATCAGGCCAGCATGTCCTAGTTCGCGATTCGCATTCGTCCATATCGAGGCGATGCTTTGACCGAGGCTCCCATTAAGGGAGGTGTCGAGCCTTTCGATCGCAGAACGAAACGCCGCGTTCTTCTCGAACAACTCCACACCCATTCCGCTTCGTTCGCTTCCCTGCCCCGTAAACAGGAAACAGAGCGAAGGTGAAGCGGACGACATCTCTATCTCTTTGCCGGATAGCAAATGATTCAGCGAGGCAAACGCCTCCGCCTTACTGCGCGATACAAATGATGCGCGATGCCGGAAATGATCTCGTCCCTGTGCGGCGGTTGCAGCGATCTCCGCCAATGTGTAGTTGTCTGCCTGTGGACTGCTCAACCAGTTCTTGTACTCCGAGGTCAACTCTCGCAAAGCGGGTTCGCTCCTCGCAGATAGCAGCACAAGTTCCGCAGTCCCGTCACTCTGCGTTGGCTCAAAATTCGATTCTGGGGGCGCCTGCTCAACGATCACATGCGCGTTGGTGCCGCTAAATCCAAAAGAGCTAACGGCACCCATGCGGAGCGTCATTTTGCGGTCATCTTCCATACTTCGCGGCCATGGAATCGTTGTGCGTGAAACCGCGAGGCTGAGCTGTTTCCAATTCACGTGAGTTGTCGGAGTTTCAATTTGCAAATGAGCCGGAATCTCACCGTGCTGTAATGCCAGCACCAGCTTGATCAGTCCACCGATTCCCGCGGCCGCTTCCATGTGACCAAAATTTGTCTTGAGCGATCCGACGTACAGCGGATTGTCCGGCTTGCGCGAAGCGCCGTAGATAGTCCCTAAAGCTCGCAATTCAATTGGATCGCCCAGCGACGTACCTGTCCCATGTGCTTCAACGTAGCCGATCTGCGCAGCACTCCGTCCGGCGTTCAGGATCGCGCTTCGCATCAGTTCTTCTTGCGACGGCCCATTGGGTGCAGTCAAACTACTGCTCGCGCCATCTTGATTCAGCGCGGTGCCACGAATTACAGCATGTATTCTGTCGCCATCTTTCTCCGCTTGATCGAGGGGCTTAAGCACGACTACGCCGCATCCCTCCGCGCGCGCAAATCCGTCGGCCCGGTCATCGAAGGTCTTCGATCGCCCATCGGGTGACAGCATGTGCGCCTGCGACAAAGCGACGGTGGTCTCCGGTGCGAGAATGATGTTGACCCCGGCCGCAATCGCCATGTTGCATTCACCGGCACGCAATGCCTGACACGCCACATGGACTGCCACCAGCGATGACGAGCAAGCCGTATCGATCGACAGGCTCGGTCCCTTAAGTCCCAGCAGGTACGACAGCCGGCCAGATGCAATACTATGCGAATTGCCCGACGCGAAATGCACATCCAGCAGCTCCGCATCACCGGCATGTAGCTGCATCTGCGCATAGTCTCCGCTGGCTATGCCCAGATACATTCCCGTCTTGCTTCCGGCCAGCGATCGCGGTGCAATTCCGCCTGACTCAAGCGCCTGCCACGTGACCTCCAGCAGAATACGCTGCTGAGGATCCATCATCGCGGCTTCGCGGGGAGCGATGCCAAAAAACGCCGCATCGAAGAGATCAATATCCTTGAGAAATCCGCCAAAGCGGCTGACCATTTTGCCCGGCTTGGTCGAATCGGGATCGTAGTAGTCGTCAATCTTCCAACGTTCCGCAGGCACCTCCGTGATCGCCTCTTGACCACTCCGCAGCAATTCCCAGAACGAGGCAGTATCGTTGACATCGCCGGGAAATCGGCAGCCCATACCGATGATGGCAATTGGCTGCTGACCGCGCGATTCAGCAACATTAAGTTTCTGCTTCATCTGTTCGACAGAACGAAGCGCCTGCCTGAGCAGCGAACCGTGTTCGCTGGTTCCAGTCGGGATTGATCTCTCTGTCACTCTTACTGCTCCAGCCTCACTCGCAACAACTCCGCGATTTCGTCGTCTGACATGGCATTCAGCTCTTCGTCGCTGTGCACACTCGATCCTTGAGATATCTCTTCCATCTGCGCTCGCTCGGGCGTTGCTTCTGGTCTTAGCTCTTCGGGTCCTGAGTCGCACCCATCCGCCTCATATCCCAATTGAACCAGCAGCAGACGTGTAATCGCCTCAGAAGTGGGATAGTCGAAGATCAGAGTTGATGGCAGATCTCCGATGCCAAAGATTGTCTGAAGACGATTACGCAGCTCTATGGCCATCAATGAATCGAGGCCAAGGTCCATCAAACGCGCATCTTTTGCGGGCAGCGAGGTCGTGCCTAACGTCTGCGCGACTGCCTTGGTGACCTTCGCCGCGACGAGAGCGGGTCGCCCTTTGGGCGCAGCGCATTCGATCTCGTTTCGCAATAGATTCAAGCCAGCTGCGCCTGCGATTGCACCTGACGCTGCGCTATCGTTAGAAGCCTCACCAGAGTAGGTAAACAACATCTCCGAGGTACTTTGTCGCATCGCGGCAGAGGAACTTCCGGCCTGTCGCGATTGCAATCCCGAGGCTTCAACGGGCGCCTGCGCCAGTAGAACCTGCACACCCAACACAAAGGTCGGCAACGCCGGCCCCGGAGCTGCGCAAAAATTCGTAAATCCCGCCCTCTTCAGCTCCTCGGCCCATCGATCTGCAGAAATCAGCGGAGAACCATTGCTGCGCGCATCATCTGCAAAGTGTTGCCAACCCTCGATCAATCCTGTCGAAACATCGTGCCATGCCTGCGTCTGCGTGGTCTCGATCAACACAAGTGCACCACCCGGCTGCAAGACCCGTCGCACGCGGTCAAGGCTGGCGCGCAGATCCTTCGCCGCATGCAGAGCATTCGCGATCAGCACCACATCATACCGACCTTCGTGTGCTGTGGAGTCTTCATCTCGATCTAAGTCGAATAGCAAAAATTCCATCGCATACGTCGAATGCGAACGAAAACGTTGCTTCGCACGCCCAAGAAACATATCTGACACGTCGCTGAAGGTATATAGCGTATGTTCGGGTGCGAGTTGAGCCAGTATCGCCGCAGTTGTGGCACCGGTGCCCGCTCCTATTTCCAGTAATCGCATGCGGCGTGCATATCCCAGCGCAGTCCGCGACCCCTCTCTCGCCCGCGTCGCGATCACCGCCGCCGCAACGCGATTCGCGTAAACCGATCCGGGCGACTGCTCATAGAGCGCCCTCGCCAATTCACCATTCCCCGCAGGAAACAGCGTCTCCAGCGGGGCCAATTCTCCCCGCAGCACCCTCAGTAGTTTGACCGCACAATTGCCTAGATAATCACGGAGAGGCTCGTCGCCGGCAAGCAGCGGTTCGGCCGCAATCCAAAGCACTTTCGGATCCGATACTGAAATGTTCGCGCGTTGCGTATACAACTCATGTCCTTCAGACGCGTGCATATCGAGGATGCCATCATTCGCGAGCCGCTTGAGCCATCGCTCCATCAGACGTCGATGGCTTGGAGCAACGCCATAACGGTCAATCAAAGTCTCGACCGAAGCAGCATCAGAAGAGTCTTTGAAGGTGCCGAGCTCTCGCAGTGTCGCGAATATCAGCGCCGTAGCCCAGTCGTTCAGCATTTTCAGCCGCTCGGCGATGAGCGTCACATCCAGGCCAATCGGCACCATCGCAGACTGGTCAGCTGCAGCCTCTTCCATTTGCTTCCATGTGCGCTGAGAGTTATTGACGGTGTCTGCATACCAATAGCGCTTCCGCTGAAACTGGTACCCGGGAAGCGGAAGCTTGTGGAATGCGCGGCCTTCATCAACGCTGTTCCAATCCAGATCGATACCCAGCTCATATAGCCGGCCCGCGGCACTCAATAATTTCACCCACTCTCCACCCGCTTCGCTCCTGGCTAGCGACGGAATCAGACGCTCGTTGCCTATGCCGTTGGCCGCAGCCAGAGCAAGCAATTGCGGCTCTGTTCCAATCTCCAGAAAGATGCTGCCGTCAATCGAGCTCGCATCAACGAGTCCTCGCTCGAACCGCACTGTCTCGCGCAGATGGAGGCGCCAGTACCGCGAATCCACAGGCCGATTTCGTTCCACAGCTTGCCCGGTCAGATTTGAAATCCAGCTAACTTCAGGAATCTTGAAGCGTACTCTGGCCGCCTCCGCTTCGAACTCCTCAAGCATTCCATCCAATGCCGCAGAATGGAATCCGTGCGTTGTGCGCAGGCGTTTGTGTCGCAAGCCTTGACGCCGCAATTTTTCTTCCAGCATCTCAATCGCTTTGCCTCGCCCGCTTAACACCACACTTGACGGGCCATTCACCGCCGCCAGACTCAGGTCATCGATGCTTTCCATCAGGGCGCACGCTTCCTCCGTAGAAGCGACGACGGCCACCATCCCGCCAGATTCTCCAAGCCGCTCCGTCAACCGCCCGCGCGCTGCAACGAGCCGAATTCCCTCTTCCGGTGTCATCACCCCGGCCACTGTCGCTGCAACATACTCGCCAAGACTATGCCCAAGCACGATCCGCGGCTCAACTCCCCAGCTTCGCCACAACTCACTCAGCGCCCAGCCGAATGCATAAAGTGCGGGCTGCACCAAGGCAGCCCGCTCCAGTTCACCGGCGCCGTTGAGCCAGATCGAAGCAATGCTATGTCCCAGAGAATCACCGAGCGCATTATCCAACCGCTCGATCGCGGAACGAAATATCCTGCTGTGCTCCAGAAGTCCCAATCCCATTCCTCCACGCTCGCTGCCCTGTCCTGTAAACAGGAAGCAAACTGCAGATGAAACTGACGTCGAAGTGTCCGAAGTTAGCCCACGACTGTAACCTTGCGGCCCTGGATCGCCCAGCCGTTCCATCAATTCGTCACGGCTTGACACTACCCAAGCTTGGCGGTATGCGTAGTGAGCGCGGCCCCGTGCAAGGCTCTGGCTCACATCATGTATCGCGAACTCGGAATGAGATTCCAGGCAATCGATCAGCGATGTCTTCGCATCTTCCAACGCCTCTTCATTCCGTCCCGAGAGCACAACTACATGTGGCGTCTGGGCAATACCCTTCACATCTTCGCCACCTTGCATGGTCATCTCTTCAGAAACATATTCCTCCAGCACGACGTGGGCATTCGTCCCGCTGAACCCAAATGAACTAATACCCGCAACACGCCGCGTCTGCCCCTCGCTCAGCTTCCAACTCGTGCTCTCCTGCGGAACGACGAAGGGAAGTTCATTCCATGGGATGAACGGGCTCTTCGTTTGCAAGTGCAGGTGCGCGGGTATGGTCTTGAAGTGCAACGATAATGCCACTTTGAGTAAGCCTGCGATTCCGCTGGCAGCCTCCATGTGGCCAAGGTTAGTTTTGATCGACCCTACCGCAACGGGTGCAAGTTCTGGCGGCCTGCCACGAAAGAGCTGGCCCAGCGCTTCCATCTCGATCGGATCGCCCAAAGATGTGCCCGTGCCATGGGCTTCGATCAATCCAATTTCGTTGACAGTTACACCTGCTCGTGTATAAGCCTCGCGCAACAGCGCCGTTTGCGCTGAACTGCTGGGAGCAGTCAAGCCTCCACTGCGTCCATCGTGATTGACCGCACTGCCGCGAATTACCGCAATCACTCGGTCACCATCCCTGACCGCGTTATCCAGACGCTTGAGCACCACCACCGCGCATCCTTCGCTGCGCACATATCCATCCGCCGACGCATCGAATGTCTTGCAAAGCCCCTCCGGCGAAAGCATGTGCGCTCGCGATCCCGCGATGTACATCTGCGGCGCGAGAATCGCGTTCACTCCACCTGCCAGAGCCAGTTCGCTTTCACCAGCGCGCAAGGATTGCAAAGCCAGATGCACCGCCGTAAGGGAAGAAGAACACGAAGTGTCGACAGTCATCGCAGGGCCGTGTACACCCAGCGTATACGCCAGTCTCCCTGCTGCCATACTGGGAGTGTTGCCGGAACCAGCATATGCGTCAATGCGCAGATCATCTTGAAAGACCGCTCGGTAGTAGTCGCTAT
>Ga0206896_1026_pt1 | contig 34715 bp, 26 predicted proteins | sample Alteio_BWOrgHeat_52_FD_152969 | JGI IMG/M metagenome (GOLD analysis project Ga0206896, IMG submission 152969) | Enriched cells from forest soil in Barre Woods Harvard Forest LTER site, Petersham, Massachusetts, United States -... | ecosystem: Environmental > Terrestrial > Soil > Temperate forest >... | reverse complement strand
GCACCTGGTCAATCTGCGTTGCCGTGATGCCGAGTCGCGATGCGGTGTCGCGATCGATGATCAGCTTCTCTTGCAATCCTTGATTCTGCTGGTCCGAATTTGAGTCACGTAGCTGCGGCATAGCCTTCATCTTCGCCAGCAGCTTCGGAGCCCACTCATTCAACTCGTCCAGATTTTCATCCGAAAGCGTGTACTGGTACTGCGCATCGCTGCCGCGCGCGCCTGTCTGAAACTCCTGCTGCACCTGAAGACCGAGAACCGCTCCGGGAACACTCGTCAGCTTCTTACGCAGCCGGTTCACCACCTCATCCGCCGTGACCTTACGCTGCCCTTGGGGTTTGAGCGCAATAAACATGCGTCCAACGTTACTACTGCCGCCACCGGGGCCGCCGCCACCGACAAAGGCCGTCACCGTCTGGATCGCTGGATCCTCCAGCACCATCTGCGCAAGGCTTTGCTGCTTCACCTTCATCGCGTCGAACGAAATATCTTGCGCCGCGCGTGTCGTGCCTCCAAGCCGCCCGGTATCCTGCTGCGGAAACAGCCCCTTGGGCACAACCCAGAAGAGCACGCCATTCAGGATGACGGTGCCGATAGTGACAAAGAGCATCAGCCATTGGTGCCGCAACACCCAGCGCAGGCCGAGCGAATACTCATCAGACAGCCATTGAAAAGCTCGCTCGCTGGCTCGATAAAAGTTGCCTCGGCGCTCCTCTGTGTGCGTCTTCAAAAACTGCGCGCACATCATCGGAGTCGTTGTCAGCGAAACCACCAGCGACACCGCAATCGCCACGCTCAGCGTAACCGCAAATTCGCGGAACAACTGCCCGATGATCCCACCCATCAACAGGATCGGGATAAATACCGCAATCAGCGAAAGGCTCATCGACAGCACGGTGAAGCCAATCTCGCGCGAGCCCTTCATCGCCGCTTCATAGGGAGACATGCCCTGCTCAAGATAGCGCGTGATGTTCTCGATCACCACAATCGCATCATCCACTACAAAGCCAGTGGAGATGGTCAGCGCCATCAGCGACAGATTGTCCAGCGTGTACCCCAGCATGTACATCACACCAAACGTTCCGACCAGTGAAAGAGGCACGGCAATCGAAGGAATGATCGTTGCCCAGACCTCGCGCAGGAACAGGAAGACCACGAGCACAACCAGCGCAACGCTGATAATCAGCGACCGCTCCACATCACGCACACTGGCGCGAATTGTCGTCGTGCGATCCACCGCCACGTTGATGCGAATCGTAGGTGGAATCTGCGCCTGCAACCGCGGCAACTCGGCGAGCACATTGTCCACTGCTGCGATTACATTCGCGCCCGGGACTTTGGAAATCACAATCAGAATGGCCGGTTTCATCACCGAACCCGGACCGTCATTCACACCGGCAAGTCCGGCGGTTCGAATATCGGCCACACCGTCCTCGACCGTGCCAAGATCAGAAACCCGCACCGGAGCGCCGGTGGTCTGGTTATATCCGGCGATAAGAGGCTTGTAATCCTCAGCTTTGAATATCTGATCGTTATCATTGATCAGCCAGCGATGTTCCTCGTCATGGAATGAACCCTTCGGCCGGTTTGCATTGGCGTTGGCGATCGCCGTACGCACAGACTCAAGTCCCACGCCGTAGGAACTCAGTTGCATCGGGTTGAGTTCGACTCGCACCGCGGGGCTCGCACTGCCTCCGACAAATACCTGCCCCACGCCCTGAATCTGCGCAATCTTCTGCGCCAGAATCGAGTCGGCAATATCGTAAATCTGGGCCTTGGGCACCACATCTGAGGTCAACGTCAAAATCAGAATCGGAGCATCGGCGGGATTCGTCTTGCGATAGCTGGGATTCTGCGGGAGATACGCTGGCAACTGGCTGCGCGCCGCATTGATCGCTGCCTGCACATCGCGCGCCGCCGCATTGATGTCGCGGCTCATATCAAACTGCAACTGCACAGATGCTGAGCCAAGCGAACTCGACGAAGTCATCTGCGTGATACCGGCGATGCGTCCGAACTGCCGCTCCAGCGGGGCGGCGACATTCGACGCCATCGTCTCAGGGCTGCCACCCGGCAATCCAGCGCTCACCGAGATCGTCGGCAGATCAACCTCAGGCAGCGAAGCCACGGGCAGCAGCGAATACGCTACCGCACCAGCCATCAGCAGCGCGAGGCTTAGCAGTGATGTCGCTACCGGTCGACGTATGAATGGCGCTGAGAGATGCATGTCGTCCTTCTTGTTTAGTCGCCAGAAACCGGCTGCAGGTGCTGATCCAGATTTGCTCTAGCCTTCGAACCCGCCTCCGGATCTCTGGGGGCCTTCTTGCCCATACGATTTGCCAGCCGGTCAAAGTAGAGATAGATTACCGGCGTCGTGTAAAGAGTAAGTAACTGCGAAACAAGCAGCCCACCCACAATGGTGATGCCCAACGGACGTCGCAACTCTGACCCCACGCCTGACCCTAACGCGAGGGGCAGCCCGCCCAACAGCGCCGCCATCGTCGTCATCATGATGGGGCGGAAACGTAGTAAGCACGCCTGAAAAATCGCGTCATGCGGAGACTTGTTATCTTCACGTTCGGCGGCTAGCGCAAAGTCGATCATCATGATTGCGTTCTTCTTCACGATACCGATGAGCAGAATGATTCCGATCAGCGCAATTACACTGAAATCCGTTCGCGTAACCAGCAACGCTAGAATCGCGCCCACCCCTGCAGACGGCAGTGTAGAGATGATAGTGATCGGATGCACATAGCTCTCGTACAGGACGCCCAGCACAATGTATACCGTAATCAGCGCAGCCAAAATCAACAGCGGCTCGTTGGTTAATGAAGCCTGAAATGCCGCCGCCGTTCCCTGGAAGGTACCATTGATGCTGACCGGCAACTGAATCTGCTGCTCAACCCTCTGTGTTGCCTTTACTGCGTCGCCCAGCGATATCCCGGGAGCGACGTTGAAGCTGATCACAGTTGCCGGAAACTGCCCCTGATGCCCAATCGCCAACTGCGCCCGTGACTGCTCCCAGTGTGCCAGGTTGCTCAATGGCACCTGAGTGCCGTTGGCAGACTTCACATACAGGTTGGCCAACACCGAAGGATCGGTCTGAAAGTTCTGACCAACCTCCATCACCACGTGATATTGATTGAGCTGCGTAAAGATCGTCGATACCTGGCGCTGTCCGAAAGCGTCGTACAACGTGTTATCAATATCTGCAACAGCGATGCCCAGCCGCGCCGCGGTATCGCGATCAATCACCAGTTGTGATCCCAGCCCTTGATCCTGCAGATCACTGGCCACATCGCGCAGTTCCGGCTGTTTGCTCAACTCGGCCACCATCTTGCGCGTATAAGTTGCCAGTTCCTGCTGATTCGGATCCTCCATTGAGTACTGGAATTGAGTGCGGCTCACCCGATCTTCAACTGTCAGATCCTGTAATGGTTGCAGAAAGAGCTGAATGCCTTCAAGATTCTGAACCTTCGGCTGCAAGCGCGTGATCACGTCGGTCGCAGACATCTTGCGTTGCGCAAGCGGTATCAAGTTGATCTGAATACGCCCACTGTTAAGTGTCGTGTTGGTCCCGTCCACGCCAATAAATGACGACACGCTTTCCACTGCCGGGTCTTTCAAAATAATGTCTACCAACTGCTGCTGGCGCGTCGCCATGCTCGCAAACGAAACTGTCTGCGGAGCCTCAGAAATGCCGAGAATCACGCCGGTATCCTGAACGGGAAAGAAGCCCTTGGGCACGATTAGAAAAAGCACAATCGTCGCCACCAGTGTGGCAATTGTCACCAGCAGTGTGAGGAACTGGTGCCGAAGGATCACCTCCAGCGTCCGGCCGTAAAACGCAATCACGGATTCAAATGCTTTTTCCGAAATACGGTAGAAACGTCCCTGCTGCGCCTCCGGCTTGTGCTTGAGCAGACGAGCACACATCATCGGCGTAAGCGTCAGCGAAACTACCGCCGAAACCAGGATCGTCACCGCCAGTGTCACCGCAAATTCGCGGAACAACCTGCCCACAACATCACCCATGAAAAGCAGCGGAATTAGCACGGCAATCAGCGATACGGTCAACGATACGATTGTGAAGCCGATCTGCTCCGAACCCTTCAGCGCGGCATGCAGCGGGTCTTCGCCCTCCTCGATGTAGCGCGCAATATTCTCGATCATGACGATCGCATCGTCGACTACAAAACCAGTCGAAATGGTCAACGCCATAAGGGTGAGATTGTTCAGGCTGTAGCCCAGCAGATACATCACGCCAAACGTGCCAACGAGCGAAAGCGGCACAGCCACAGACGGAATAATCGTCGCGGCAAGGTTCCTCAGGAAGAGGAAGATCACCATGACCACCAGGGCAATCGTCAGCATCAAAGAGAACTGCACATCCTCCACCGATGCACGGATGACGGTGGTGCGATCGGTAAGCACCTGTACCTGAACAGCAGCGGGCATGCTGGTCTTCAACTGCGGAAGCAGGGCTTTGATGCGATCTACAACGGCAATGATGTTAGCGCCCGGTTGCCGCTGAATATTGAGAATCACAGCCGGATGGTTCCCGATCGCCGGTGTCCCCATCCACGCCGCCTGTTGCGAATTCTCCGCCGCATCCACGACCGTCGCGACGTCCGATGTCCGCACCGCCGCGCCGTTACGATAAGCGATGATCACCGGCTTGTACTCCGCGCTTGATAGCAGCTGATCGTTCGCGCCTACCGTGTACGACTGGCGTGAACCATTCAGAGTACCTTTGGCCTGATCCACATTGGCAGCGGCAAGCGCGGTACGCAGATCCTCGAGGCTTAGGTTGTAAGAAGCCAACTGCGCAGGATTGGCCTGAATACGCACGGACGGCTTCTGTCCACCAGCGATTGAAACCAGACCGACGCCAGTAACCTGCGAAATCTTCTGTGCAAGATTGGTGTCGGCCGCATCCTCAACCTTATCCAAAGCCAGCGTGTCAGAGGTCAGCGCTAGAGTCATGATTGGCGCGTCTGCCGGATTTACCTTGCTGTACACCGGAGGGTTCGGCAAATCGGTCGGGAGAAAACTGGTCGCCGCATTGATGGCGGCCTGAACTTCCTGCTCGGCAACGTCGATGTTTTCGTCGAGGTTGAATTCGAGCGTGATTACCGACCCACCGCCCGAACTGACCGAGGTCATCTGCTTCAAGCCCGGCATCTGCCCGAACTGCCGTTCCAGAGGTGCCGTCACGGATGACGACATCACCTCTGGCCCTGCGCCCGGATAAAACGTCAGCACCTGGATGATGGGGTAGTCCACCTCAGGCAGCGCCGAAACGGGCAACTGCTGATAGCTGACAAATCCAGCCAAAAGGATCGCCACCATCAGCAGCGAGGTCGCTACCGGCCGCAGAATGAATGGCCGCGACGGATTCAAGGCTGGTTCCCCTTAGGCTGTGCGGCACTTGGATCAGCCGCCTGCTTGCGATGCTTCTTCGGATCAGCCCTTTCCAACTGATGTGCCGTCATCGGCGCGGGCGTTGCCACTCCCGGCGTGCCCTGCCCAGGTTGCTGCGGGACAGGAGCCGTCGCATCGGTCTGCGGCCCCGAGGCGTTGGAGTGCTGCCTGGGAGCACTCACCACAACCTTGGCATCTTGTCGCAGACGGTCCGCTCCATCGACAACGACTTTCTGACCGGCATTGGGGCCACTATCCAGAATTGTCAGTTGCCCCTCAGCCAGTGCGATCTTCACCGGCTGCATCTTCGCGACCCACTCGGTAGTGGGCTGCGGATCTCCATTCTTCTGCTGAGCCGGCTGGGCGGTCTGACCGGACTGCGGTGTTACCGGTTGTTCCTGCACAACCCAGACAAACGTTCCCTGCGAGCCGGTCTGAATCGCAGCTGAAGGGACCACGAGTGCGCTGTTGCGCTGCTCCATCACCAGGTGGATATTCACAAACTGGTTCGGAAAGAGTTTCTCATCCTTGTTATCAAAAACGGCCTTGAGCTTCGCCGTTCCCGTGGTGGTGTCGATCTGATTGTCTGTCGTCAGCAACTGACCGGAAGTGAGCCGAGTGGTGTCACCCTTGTCAAAAGCCTCTGCCGGCAACCGCTGATCGGAGCGAAGCTTATCCAACACTTGGGGCAGGTAATTTTGCGGCAGCGTAAAGTAGACAGCGATCGGCTGCAATTGGTTCACGATCACCAGGTTCGTCGTATTGGCAGTGATGATGTTACCCGGGTCAACGAGCCGCAGGCCGATCTTGCCGCTGATCGGCGACTGGATCGAACACCAATCCAATTGCAACTGCGCGGTCTCGATTGCGGCCTCGTCGGATTTGATTGCGCCCTCATATTGCCCGAAGTTCGATTGCTGCAGGTCTAGCTGCTCTTTGGAAACAACTCCCGCATCGAAGAGCGCTTTGTAGCGAACAAACTCAGCCTGCGCATTCTTGAGGAGCGCCTGGTCGTGCGCGAGTGTGCCTTTAGCCTGGTCCAGTGCCGCTTGATAAGGCTTGGGGTCGATTACCATGATGGTCTGACCGGCCTTAACCTCCTGCCCCTCGGTAAAGTTGACTTTATCGAGTTGCCCATTCACGCGAGCCTTTACCGTCACGCTGTAGTAGGGCGTAACCGTGCCCAGAGCCGTGAGATAGATCGGCATCGGACGCCTCTCAGCCGCGACCGCCTGAACAGGCACCGGCCTGTTCAGCAGCGCATTCGCCTGATTGGCCGTATTCGCTTCGTTCTTTTTCTTATTCGAATAGACACGCCACCCGATAAATCCCACAAGTGCGACCAGCAAAATGTAAATGATGGGCCGTACCCAGCCAGACTTCTTATGCTCCGGGGGAGGCAGCGCTTTGGATGGTTCCGACTTGGGCAGTAACGGACGGGACTCCGAGTTCGACAAATCCTGGACAGAGGATGCTGGCATACGTTCCATTCCTGAATTCTTTCTTAGCTACTGCTTCATTTGCAGTCTTTTTTATTGCGAAGATGGTGGTGATAACGGCAAGGCTTAGAGTTACGCTTCTACCAACGGACGGTCAAGCGTCATGAATTGTTTCGGCAAGGCATGGTTTTTGGCTCGCAAACAGAGCGGATTGAGCCTCTCGCAACCATATCGCATGCGGGCTTTCCCGCGCAGCCAACGTTCCATTAGAAAGTTATACTTGCAGGAAGAGCTGCGAATAGCCCCGGCGCGTTCGGCTAGTCGCCTATAAAGGAAATCTCCACTGAAAAACCCTGCAAATAGCGTGGCCAGAGAGATGGAATCCCAGGAAGCGGCGCCGGAAGCCCCAGTGACTGCGCCATCCTTACCCGGATCACCGCGTCTTCCGGACACTGTCGCCGCCTCTGCAATCCCACTCTGTGTGGATCTCGATGGAACTCTGGTCAAATCAGATACCTTCCATGATTCCCTTTGTCTTCTGCTGCGCACTCACCCGGCCAAAATCTTCAGAATCCCGGACTGGCTGATTCGTGGAGGTAAAGCCCGCGTAAAGGCACAGGTGGCGGCAGTTGTAGAGTTGGATGCGGCACGTCTGCCCTACAATCAGCCGCTGCTGAACTTTCTTAAAGAACAGCACAAATCTGAGCACCCCATCTATCTCGCTACCGGCGCCGACGTATCGCTGGCCAACCGCGTGGCCGTTCATCTTGGCTTTTTCTCAGGCGTGCTGGCCTCCGACGGAGCCATCAACATGATTGGCAGCCATAAGCTCGAGGGACTGCAGCGCCAGTTTCCTGACTTCGATTACGTCGGCAACGCCATACCCGACCTACCCGCTCTGCAACACGCCAGACACGCCTACATTGCCAATCCCTCTGCCGGATTGCTTGCGGCAATCAAGGCTAAAGCTCTGCCGATCGAGGGCCGCTTTGAAGACAAATCGCCGCTTCTCCCAAGGCTGCTGAAAGCCATTCGCGTCCATCAGTGGGCCAAAAACACCCTGCTTTTTCTACCTATTTTGCTTTCGCACAACATCTCATGGCAGACGATGGTTCCGGCTGTGGCGGCCTTCTTTTGCTTCAGCTTCATCGCCTCAGCCAATTACCTCGTGAATGATCTGCTGGATATCGAAAACGACCGCCATCATCCCACCAAGCGATTTCGACCTTTGGCCGCTGGAGATCTATCGGTCTTCACCGCTTTGGCAATCGCACTCGCACTTGTAGCTGCGAACTGTTTCCTGCTTCCGCGGCTCCCCATCGCCTTTACTCTTTGGCTGTTGATCTATCTGATCGCCACAACCGCTTATTCCCTTTTCCTCAAGCGAGTGCCTCTCGTCGACGTTCTCCTGTTGGCGGGCCTCTACACCTTGCGCATGCAGGCCGGTGGCGCAGCCACTGCAACCCTGATCTCTCCCTGGCTTTCCAGCTTCGCCGTCTTCCTCTTCCTCTCCCTCGCCATGGTCAAGCGGTTCAGCGAACTCGCCAATCTCCGCGACCGCGGCGTCACCAACACTCACGGCCGGGGCTACGTGGTCGGCGATCTCGAGCAGATTCGCAGCTTCGGCGCCGCCAGTGCCTATGCCTCCGTCGTCGTCTTTTCCCTCTACATTTCCCGGCCTGACGTGGACACACTGTATCGTCATCCGGGACGACTTTGGCTCATCGTTCCATTGATGCTTTATTGGCTTCATCGCGTCTGGCTATTGGCCTCTCGCGGCGAACTCGACGAAGACCCTGTCATTTTCGCCATCACCGATCGTGTTAGCCTCGCTCTGGCCGCATGTACCGCCATTCTCGCTATTTTCGCCGCTCTTTGACCGGCTCGACCAAACCTCAAGAACCGTCGTGGCCAATCTTTGGGCATCGAAAACGACCTGCCCGGAGCCTCAATTTGGGCTTTGTTGCATCTTCAGGGGACCTTGGCCCGTCCTATGGAGTGTGTGAGATTTTTACGCAGCCTGTTGTAAATGCTCCTCCAGCCCGTTTCCAGACCTTAGACTGAAACTCACAACAGCGACCGTTTTTCCTGCGAGTGTCTTTCTCGCGAGGACTCAGGAGCGACCAAAAAAACTATGTGGATTGTTCGGCTGGCGTTACGGCGGCCATACACCTTTGCCGTCTTTGCCATTCTCCTGCTCTTGATTGGCGCCTTCAGCATCCTTTCGATGCCGACGGATATCTTTCCGAATATCGACATTCCCGTCGTCAGCGTCGTCTGGCAGTTCACCGGCCTCTCTGCAGAAGAGATGGCCAATCGCATCACCAGCAACAGTGAACGCGGCATGACCACGACGGTCAACGACATCGAGCACATCGAATCTCAATCTCTCAATGGCATCGCAGTCATCAAGGTCTTCTTCCAGCCGCACGTCAACATCGGCTCCGCAGTAGCACAGGTCAACTCCATCAATTCGGTTCAGCTGCGTTCACTGCCGCCGGGCACCACGCCACCGTTCATCATCCAGTACAACGCCTCCAGCGTTCCCGTTTTGCAACTCGGCCTTTCCGGCCAGGGCCTCTCGGAGCAGCAGCTTAACGATTACGGCCAAAACATCATTCGCACACGCCTGGCAACTGTCCAGGGAGCGGCCATTCCCTACCCCTACGGCGGAAAGCAACGCCAGGTTCAGGTAGATCTCGATATTCACGCTCTGCAGGCCAAGGGGCTGTCTCCCTCGGATGTCGTAAACGCAATATCAGCCCAAAACCTGATCGCTCCCTCCGGAACGATGAAGGTCGCCGGTTACGAGTACGCGATTGAGACCAACTCTGCGCCCCAGGCCATCAACGAACTCAATAACCTGCCTATTCGCTCAGTAAACGGGGCAGTGATTTACATCCGCGATGTTGCTCACGTGCGCGACGGCTTCCCTCCGCAGACCAACATCGTGCGCGTGGACGGCCAGCGCGCAACGCTGATGACCATTCTGAAGACCGGCAACGCATCGACCCTCGACATCATTGCCGGCATCAAGCAGAAGCTGCCGCCCATTCTTGCGCAGTTGAATCCGAACCTGAAAGTCGTCCCACTGAATGATCAGTCGATCTTCGTTCGCGGAGCCATCAATGGAGTGGTTCGCGAAGCGATCATAGCCGCCTGCCTCACCGGTATCATGATCCTGATTTTCCTCGGAAGCTGGCGTTCAACTATCATCATTGCCGTTTCGATCCCGCTGTCAATTCTCAGCTCGCTTATCGTGCTTTACGCGCTTGGCGAAACCATCAACATCATGACCCTCGGCGGCCTTGCGCTCGCCGTCGGAATCCTCGTCGACGATGCCACCGTTGAAATCGAAAATATCAACCGCAACCTCGAATCCGGCAAAGAGATTGAGCAAGCCATTCTTGACGGTGCGGCGCAGATTGCGATTCCCGCGCTCGTCTCGACGCTCGCAATCTGCATCGTGTTTGTGCCCATGTTCTTCCTGAGCGGCGTCTCGCGATATCTCTTCGTTCCCCTCGCCGAAGCGGTAGTCTTCGCCATGCTCGCCAGCTATCTACTCTCGCGAACCGTCGTGCCCACCATGGCAAAATATCTGCTCAAAGAGCACACCGACGAGGACGCAATCAAACGGCAGAAAAGCCGCAATCCCTTCGTGGCCTTTCAACGCGGCTTTGAACATGGCTTTGAAAAAATACGCAACGGCTACGTTCGGCTGCTCACCTTCTGCGTAGACTACCCCAAAACGTTTATCGTCGTTTTTCTAGTGCTCTGCGTGGCGTCTGTCGGTGTTCTGGCACCTTGGCTCGGACAGGACTTCTTCCCCTCGGTCGATTCTGGCGCGTTCAAGATTCACGTTCGAGCCCGCACCGGCATGAGAATCGAAGAAACAGCGGCTCTCTGCGACCACATCGACAACGCCATCCGAAAGGAGATACCGAAGAAAGAAGTTATCAGCATCATCGATAACATAGGACTGCCTTACTCCGGTTACAACCTCTCCTACTCGACTTCAGCACCCATTGGCACTGCGGACGCGGATATCTCCGTGCAGTTGACCGAAGATCACCATCCCTCCGGCGAATACATCAATCGCCTCCGTGAAGTCCTCAGCCGCCAGTTTCCCGGAGTCACGTTCTACGTGCTCCCTGTCGACATCGTTACTCAGATTCTCAATTTCGGACTCTCCTCACCGATCGACATCCAGATCATTGGACCCAGGCTCGAGGAAAATCGGGTCTACGCAGAAAAGCTGTTGAACGACGTGAAATATGTGCCCGGCGCAGCCGACACGCGCATTCAGCAGCCATTTAATGCGCCCAAATTCACCGTGGACGTCGACCGCACCCGCTCACAAGTAATTGGCCTCACACAGCGTGACGTAGCAACTAGTCTTCTCGTCGCTCTGAGCGGCAGCTTCCAGACCAGTCCCAACTTTTATCTCGATCCCAAAAACGGCGTCTCTTACAACATCGCCGTTCAGTCCCCGCAATACAGGCTGGATTCCGTCTCCGCCCTGCAAAGCCTGCCGGTTACAGTGTCGAACGGGGCATCCGCCAACCAGAGTCCGATGTCAACTTCAGACACCACTCCAAAGGTTACAGGCGCTCCGGGGAGTCCGCAGACAACCCAGGTTCTCGGCAATCTCTCCGCCATCATTCCCGGCGCCGAACTCGGCACCGTCAGTCATTACGACATTCAGCCGGTTCTGGATATCTACGCCAATGTCGATGGCGCAGACCTGGGCTCTGTCACTCGCAAGATCAACGGCCTCATCGCCGCTCACGATAAGGACCGGCCCACCGGCACGCAGATCGTGCTGCGGGGCCAGAGCGAAACCATGATCAAGTCCTACATCGGACTCCTCGCCGGCCTGGCCTTCTCGATCCTGTTGGTTTACTTCCTCATCGTGGTCAATTTTCAGTCATGGCTCGACCCATTCCTCATCATCTCGGCGCTGCCCGCAGCCATTACTGGCATTGTCTGGTTCCTATTCCTTACTGGAACCCGGCTGAGCGTCCCAGCCCTCACTGGCACCATCATGTGTATGGGTGTGGCGACGGCCAACTCCATCCTGGTGGTCAGCTTTGCCCGCGAACAGATGGAAATCCTCGTAGGCGATGCACGCAAAGCTGCACTCAACGCCGGCTTTGTCCGCTTCCGCCCCGTCCTGATGACCGCACTGGCCATGATCATCGGCATGGTGCCGATGGCACTCGGCCTCGGTGACGGCGGCGAGCAGAACGCCCCGCTGGGCCGCGCAGTAATCGGCGGCCTCCTACTGGCCACAGTCGCCACCCTTTTCTTTGTACCCACATTTTTCTCCGCACTGCATGGCCGGCTGGAAGAAAGCGCGCGCCGCAAGCGGAACAAAACATCGAGCAGTACGGTTGTTGACGAGCAATTCCCGGAGCAGCTATGAGCACTGAAAAAACGAATCCCCACCAGTCTCCAAACCCGGCGAACGAGCCGAAGGCGCACAATCACCACGAGACCGCGCCCGATCAGAAGCCCATCAGGAAGGGTCATGCGCTCACTGCGGTTGTGATCGTAGTTATTGTCCTCGCGGTGCTCGCCATCGCAGGAATCCTGCCTCGGAAGCATGCGGAGGCAGCTCTCACGGACCGCACCAACGATCTCGCCGCTCCGTCGGTCATTGCCATCACTCCCAAACCCGGCGACCCCATCCAGGAACTCGTTCTGCCCGGCAACGTGACTTCGTATACCGAATCGCCGATTTACGCCCGAACCGCCGGCTACCTTTCGCGCTGGTACTTCGATATCGGCGCTCCTGTGAAAAAGGGCGACCTGCTCGCCGAGATCGCCAGCCCTGAAGTCGACCAACAACTGGCCCAGGGTGAAGCTGACCTGAACACAGCCCAGGCGAATGCCAACAACGCCCGCATTCAGGCGGAACGCTACAAAGGCCTCGTCGCCTCGAACGCCGTTTCGCAACAGGACACGGATACCTTCGTCAACCAGGCCGCCTCCACAGCTGCCCAGGTCCATTCCGCAGAAGCCAACGTACAGCGTCTCAAAGCACTCCAGGAATTCGAAAAAATCTACTCTCCCTTCGATGGTGTTATCACCGCTCGCAATGTCGATACCGGCCAGCTCATTGATCCTGGCGCAGGCAAGGAACTCTTCCATCTCCAGGCCGTGCAAACTCTGCGCGTCTACACCAATCTGCCCGGCGTCTATTCCGGTTCGGTGAAGAAAGGCCAGACCATCGACCTTACTTTCGTTGAACACTCCGGCCAAACCTTCCACGGCAAGCTTGTCCGTACCGCCGATGCAATCGACCCAGCCAGCCGGACACTACTCGTTGAAGTGGACGTCGAGAATCGCGACCGCAAGCTGCTCGCCGGAACCCTCGCCCAAGTTCATTTCAAGGTCAACCCAATCGCATCCGCGTATGTCCTGCCCGTGTCGGTTCTCGTCTTCCGCAGCGATGGCATGCGCGTCGGCACCGTCAAAGACGGCGTGGCGCACCTCGTCCCAGTCACCATCGGGCAGGACGATGGCCGCACCGTGCAAATCATCACTGGCCTCAACAAAGACGACAAAGTCATCCAGGATCCTCCCGACTCCCTGATCGATGGTGAAAAGGTGCACGTCCTTTCGCCGCAGGAAGTGCAAACCGCACAGGGAGGCAAGTAGGCATGCGCCGTTCCCGCAAATCTGGCCGAATGTGGATACCCCGGATCTCGCTTCATAGATCTGGAATTCTCTGCATCGCGGCCCTGTGTCTGATCGCCGGCTGCAAACCCGTAGGCCCGAATTACCAGCGCCCCGGCTACACAACACCGCCAATCTACAAGGAGACCGGCGCATCCACGGTAACCGTTTCTCCGCCTGAAGACCCCAAAGGTGGAGGCTGGCAACCAGCTTCACCCTCAGACGGCATGTTGCGCGGCAAGTGGTGGGAGATCTTCCAGGATCCGCAACTCAACGCGCTTGAAGAACGAATCGCCACCTACAATCAGGGCCTGCACGCCGCCCTCGAAACCTACCTTGCCGCTCGCGAGCAGGTTCACGCCGCCCGCGCCGATTTCTACCCGACGCTGACATTCGGGCCCTCATTCGTTCACGAAAGTCTCTCCTCCAAGCGGCCTCTCGTGTCAGACCTCTCCCGCTCACCCTCCAGCTATAACGATCTCCAACTCGAAGGCCAGGCCTTTTGGGAGCCGGACCTGTGGGGCAAGATTCGTCGAACAGTTGAGAGCGCCAACGCTGGTGCTCAGGCCAGCAACGCCGACATGGCCAACGTCGACCTCAGCCTCCACGCCGAGATGGCAGAAGACTACTTCCAGCTGCGTGGCCTCGACCTGCAGAAGCAATTGCTTAATGCCAGCATCAAGCAACTCGCTGACCAGCTCGACCTCACGAAACGCCGTTTAGCCGGCGGCATTGGCACAGAAGCCGATGTGGCTCAGGCTCAGACACAGCTCGATACCACCCGTGCGCAACTGATCGACATTGGCGTCGCTCGCGCCCAGTTTGAACACGCAATCGGCTCGATCGCCGATTATAAGCTGCCCACATTCAGCATCCCCGAGAGCCCGCTTGATTTTGCCTCGACAACTGACCTGCCGAAAATTCCCCTGGGGGTCCCCTCTCAGCTCTTGCAGCGCCGCCCTGATATCGCCGCCGCAGAACGTCGCGCAGCGCAGGCCAACGCCCAGATCGGAGTCGCGGTCGCAGCCTTCTATCCCACAATCTCTCTCGGCGGGACAGGTGGCTTCGAGAGCACCCATGCCGGCACCTGGATTCAGGGCCCCGCTGCAGTCTGGTCCCTCGGAGCACAAGCCGCACAACTGCTTCTCGATGGCGGCCGCCGCAAAGCCGTCACTCAACAGGCTCGCGATCTCTTCGAAGCCAGCGCCTCCAACTACAAAGGCGCGGTCTTTCTGGCCTTCGGAGAAGTCGAAGACAAACTCTCAGACCTGCGCATCCTCGAACAGGAAAAAGCCGCTCAACACGCTGCTGTCAGCTCCGCGAAACACTCGCTCGACATCTCCAACATTCGCTACAAAGGCGGCGTCACCAGCTACCTGGAAGTGCTGACTGCGGAGAACACCTATATCCAGAATCAGCGGACAGAAGCGGATCTAAAAAGCCGGCAATTCGCCGCCAGCGTCGAACTGATCCGCGCTCTCGGCGGCGGTTGGGACGCTTCGCAAATTCCCAAGTAGACAAGCTTCCAGCCCTTCGCGGGAAACTGAGAGCTATTTTTATGGAATGGCCACAGTAGCAAACAACTGTTCCGCCGACCCGCGCAGCACGCGGTACATCGCAAACTGCCGCTGCGTATCGCCACGCAACTCGAAGAGCAGCTCTCCGCGATTGTCCCCCATCGCATCCACGGCATCAATGAGGCGCATGCGCGGCCGTTCATCGAGATGCGCTGAATCCGTGACGCTCTTATAGAGCACGATGACCCCTCCATAAAGATCTGGCTGCGCGATCAGGGTCACGAACTTCTGCGGCGCGTGCTTCACCGGCGTAGTGGAGCTCTTGGTATCGAGAGTGCCCGTCGGATTCGACTTTCCGTACTTGATCACCGGCCGATCAGTCGTTGACTGAGCATCTGCCTTATTCGCCGAAACCGGCGCCGGTGTCGTCACAGGATTCGGCGTGCTCGCCGAAAGCACCATCGTCGCTGCCGCTCCGTACGCCAGCTCAAACACTCGAAACTGCTCGTCCTCCAACGCCACGGGCTCCGCCGTCGGAGTAGCCTTCGTGGTCTTTCGCACCGCTGTACCCGAAGATGGCTTACGCACCGGCTTGGGCGGATCCAACCCCAGTTCCGTGCGTGCAATCGCCTCCAGCGCTGTCTTCATCTTCATTTCGTCTTCGGGATTGGCCCACGTGTACTTCCATGGATGCTCCGCTTTGTTTCGCGCGTCAGAAACGGCTACAACCTGTTGCATCGTAGGAGGAAATCCCTCGAGCTTTGGCGCCTCCGAAACAAGATCCGTTGGCTTGCCGTGCTTCAGCCGAGGACGGTCCGGGTCCGGTGCGGCAGTTGACGGTCCCGTCTCCTCGTCTGAACTTCGATGGCTTCTCCGGATCGTCGGCCGGTCTGGATCAACCGGCGCGTCAGGCTTGGAAGCGCTTGCCGTGCCTGAACCTGATGTCGTTCCAGCGGTGGCCGTACCAGAGTCGTCAGAACTCTTCCGTTTCAACGTTGGTCTATCCGGATCAGCCGGCTCCGCAGGCGTTTTCTTCGCATCCGTATCACCACCATTCGCTGAGCCTGACGCCGAGCCGGATTGCGCGCCTCCGCCTGAACTCTTCCCGCTATCCTCATCCGTATCGTTGGGATGCTTTCGCTTCAGCACCGGATGATCGTCGCCAGGGACATCAACCGGGGCCGCCAGCGAGCTCTGGTTAAGTGCATTCTGAGCCTTCTCCGCCTCTGAGGCCGAGAGGGGCTTCCATGCGCCAAACCCGCGCCATGCACCATTTTCCTCACCCGCCCCAAAGACGTCGAAGATACCCATCGGCTTGCCAGCCGTCTGCAGCTCGTACTCGACGCCGCCAGCCACGGCCAGCGGTTCGGGGCGGCTCAAATAAATCGTCCCATCATTCAACTGTTCGCCGTCAAACACCGCAACCGGAACCAGCCGGCTCGCCGAAGGCTTACCGGGCTCGCCAACCCACTCCAGCACCGCCACCGACCTCAGCACCGGATCGGGCTTTCCGGTCTTCGCCACGCGCCCCGGATATTGCGCCGCTGCGCTGGCGACAAGTCCCAAAGCGACTGCCAAAATCGTTAGACTTCGTCGCATCGCAATCCGCTTGGCAGCTGAAAATGACACACTAACCCCTGCTCGAGAATAATCCTTTATGTAAACCGCCTTACCCACGTCGCCTTCTCTCAAACCGACCCTGTCACAATTAGCCAACGAGGAACCCTTCATGGAACTAAACGAAAAAGTTGCCAACTTCACCCTCCAGGACGATCAGGATCACACCGTCCATCTCACTGACTTCGCCGGAAAGCCAGTCGTACTCTTCTTTTATCCCAAAGCGGACACCCCTGGCTGCACTATCGAGGCCTGCGGCTTCCGTGACACCTTTGAAAAACTTCAGAAAGCCGGCGCCGTCATTCTCGGCATCTCGCGCGACACCCCAAAAGCTCAGCACAAGTTCCGCGAAAAGTTCAACCTGCCCTACCCGCTCCTAGCAGATGTAGACGAAATCGTGTGCAATCAGTTTGGGGTCCTCAAGGAAAAGAACATGTACGGCAAGAAAGTCATCGGCATCGCCCGCACGACTTTCGTTATTGGCCCTGACCAGAAACTGCTGCAAATCTTCCCCAACGTAAAGCCAGAAGGGCACGCGGAAGAAGTCCTGGCTGCCATCAAATCCCACAAGGGAGCTCACAAATCCTGACCGTGGCTGCCTCAACAGAAGCGTCGGCAAAAGCCCCTAAAAGCCTGCCGCGAAGCTGGAAGAAGATGCACAGGCGGTTCCTTGAAAAACCGCCTGAGACTGTCGCTCCGCTCCTGCTCGGTAAGCTCCTCGCCCATCGCACCGAAGCAGGCTGGCTTGCCGGGCGCATCGTCGAGGTTGAGGCCTACCTGGGACCGCACATCACAGCTACGCCCGACCCGGCGGCACACAGCTTTCGCGGCATCACCGACCGAAATCGCGTAATGTTTGGCGAGGCCGGGCACGCGTATGTCTATTTCATCTATGGCATGTACTTCTGCATGAATGTCACCTGCGAGCCGGAAGGCATGGCCGGATGCATCCTCATCCGCGCCCTTGAACCCCTGCTTGGCCTCGAAGCTATGGCACGCAATCGCAAACTGCCGTCCGCCGCGCCACCCCGTAAACTCACCGGCGGCCCCGGGTTGCTCTGCCAGGCGCTCGATATCACTCGTCCCGCCCACAACGGCCTCGATCTGCTCAGCGAAAAATCGCCGCTTCAGCTTCGCGACGACCGCTTCCACTGCACAGCGCCGGAGGTCACCGCAAGAATAGGTATCCGTCATGGTGCTGAATTGCCGTTGCGATTCTCCATTCCCGGCAACCACTGCGTCTCCCGCATCCCCAAATCAAAATTCGTGATAGCCCCCTCTCTCCCGAAATCCGCTGTGTAAACTGACCTCATACGTCGCCGTCTATACCTGCGACCGTTCCTATTCCTAAAGGATTCCTACCGCATGAGAATTTCCCGCGTCACACTGTCAGCCGTAGTCACGGCCGCTGTCGCATCCGTTTCTCTGCTGGCCGTAATACTCTCGGCAAACGGCTCGCCGGTCTTCGCGGCACAGGGCCCCGAGCCTGCACCTCAAAGCCAGCCTGCGCCCCCTACGCACCCGCCGCATGACATGCCCGCGCCCACCAATCTCAAGGTGTTGCCACGCAACCTCTCCGGTCAGCAGGTCCACGAGATCATGGAGCTGTGGGAAGGCGAGCTCGGCACCCGATGCAAGACCTGCCACGCCGTCGACCCCAAGAACGTCGGCCCCGACGGCAAGCCGCGCTTCAACTACGCCGATGATTCCAAGGAAGAAAAGCAGACCGCCCGTAAGATGTTCAAGATGGTCGAAGAGATCAACGCCAACTACATCGCCAAAATCGACAGTTCAGGCGCGCCTGTCACCTGCGGCACTTGCCACCGTGGCCACCTAGGCCCCGAACCCTTCGCGGTTCCGGAAAAAGAACACGTTCACTAAGCCGGTGAGTCTTTCAAGCGAGGTCTAGCCCGGGCCTCAATGTTGACGCCCGGGCCCAGAATCTAAGCAACTACAAAATTATCGATAAGCCTTGTCGTTCCCACAAAAGCCGCGACCGCAAACAAGGTTCCCGATGCGACTGTTTCCACCGGCAAAAGCGTAGCCCAATCCACGGCCGTGACGTAGTCGATTCCGACCTGCGGCTCCCGCGAAAATTCAGCCACCGCAACATCAATCAACGCCCTGGCCGACCGTTCTCCCGAGGCAATCTGTGTTTCTACCGCATGTAAGGCACGGCTCAACACCCGCGCCTGCCGCCGCTCTTCTGTGCTCAAATAGCGGTTCCGCGAACTCAACGCCAGCCCGTCCGGCTCGCGCACGATTGGGCAGACCACCAGCTCGACCGGCAGACGCAGATCTGCCACCGTCCTTCGCAGCACCGCAACCTGCGCCGCATCTTTTTGGCCAAAGAAAGCGCGGTCTGGCTCAGCAGCGATGAACAGCTTGGCCACCACAGTCGCGACTCCGCGAAAATGCCCCGGCCGCGACTTTCCGTCCAGCCGTTCGCTAAGCCCCGTCACCTCGACAAAAGTCGCCGCGCCTTCCGGATAGATCTCCTCAGCATCAGGCGCGAAGACTACATCCACACCCTCGGCCTCAAGCAGCGCGCAGTCCTCGTCAAAAGTCCGCGGATAGCGGGCGAAATCTTCGTTGGGCCCAAATTGCGTTGGATTCACAAAGATGCTCGCCGCCACCACATCGCAGCTAACCTTCGCAGCCCTTACCAGCGAGATATGCCCTGCATGAAGGGCTCCCATCGTCGGCACCAATCCCACCGACTGGCCTGCCTTACGCGCCGCGCGAGACCACTCCCGCAGTTCTCCTACCGTTCGGATCACCCGCATCTCAGGCCTTGTCAGACGAATCGAAAGGAGTCGCCAGCGCCGCTTCTGCAGCCTTCCTGGCCGCCGCAGGCAGGTGATAACTTTCCTCATCCGTCGGGAAGGCGCGATGCTCAACATCTTCGCGATACCGTTCCACGGCGTCGCGAATCACCGCCGAAACATCCGCATACTGCCGCACAAATTTCGCATGAGGTGCGAACGTCATATTCAGAATGTCGTGGAAGACCAGAATCTGCCCATCGCACTCCGGTCCTGCGCCAATCCCAATGGTAGGAATCGCAAGATCGGCCGTGACTGCCGTAGCAACTTCGCGAGGCACGCCTTCTAGCACAATCGCTCCTGCACCTGCTTCGGCCAGCGCCTCGGCATCGGCACGCAGTTGTAACACTGCCTCCGCAGTCTTCGCCTGCACCCGATAGCCGCCCATGCGATGCACGCTCTGCGGTGTCAACCCGAGATGGCCCACCACCGGAATCTCCGCCGCCGTCAACGCCCGCACAAGCTCCGTTCGCGCCCCTTCGATCTTCACAGCCTCAGCGCCCGCTTCCTTCACAAAACGCACCGCATTGCTCACAGCTTCTGAAAGCTTGCCGTGATAGCTGCCAAATGGCATGTCCGCAATCACCAGCGCGCGACGCACGGCACGTCGAACTGCACGCGTATGGTGCAGCATCTCGTCCACCGTGACGGAGAGCGTGTTATCGTGCCCAAGGACCACCATGGCCAGCGAATCGCCCACCAGAATCATGTCGATCCCGGCCTCGTCCACCAGGCGCGAGGTCGCGTAATCATATGCGGTTAACGCAGTGATGGGCTTGCCCTGACGCTTCATCTCGACCAGCGTGGGCATCGTAACTTTGGTTGTCAGAAAGGGAGTAGGAGCGGCCGCATTCCGGTTTTCACCCCGGCTCTGCTCAGAGGGATTGGTAAGGCTCATTATGTCTCCAGTGCCGCTCCGTTCACTCAGGATGCGACCCGAACCTCTATGAGTCTACTCCTCAGCACTTGGCTCGCGCAAAGCCCAGCAGTGACAATGGATTGCAGCAAGTGATGCCATCGACACCAGAAACCATCGAAATCGCAGCCGGAGCGAGTCTGGCCGCCGCCCTCATTACCGGGGGCGCCATCTATGCCGCTATCGCGCCAACCTCGCGAATCTTCGGCTCTGCGCTCTCTGCCCCGAACAATCCAGCGAAAGGGCGGCCTCAAATTGCACTCACGTTTGACGACGGACCAAATCCTCGCTGGACTCCGCAACTGCTAGGCATCCTCGCGAAACACAACGTACACGCCTCTTTTTTTCTGATCGGAAAATACGCCTCAACCCAGCGCGATCTTGTTCGACAAACACATGAAGCCGGCCACCTCATCGGCAACCACACCTGGACCCATCCAAACCTCGCGCGGACCAGCCAGACCCGCACCCGTCAGGAACTGACCGACACCACAAACGAACTCGAACAGATCACCGGCTCCCGCGTTCGTTACTTCCGCCCGCCCTTTGGATATCGCCGCCCCGCGACGTTCAGCATCGCGCGCGAACTCGGCCTTACTCCTGTCACCTGGAACGCCATCGCCAACGACTGGATGGGAAAGCCCACCGAATACATCACCGCCCGCTGCACTCGGCTTATCAATCAAAACCAAAGCCACGGATACGCCACAAACCTGGTCCTTCACGACGGCAGTCATCTCTCACTCGAAGCCGACCGATCCCGCACCCTCAGCGCAGCCGATCAACTCATCGAGCACTTCAGCGCAACGCACAGGTTCGTCACTTTGAACGAGTGGCAATCTTGAGTTCGCACGCACTAAATATAGAGAAGCTACTCGTCATACCAAACACATAGTCGCGCATCAGAGCGCTTCAAACGCCCCCCGCGCCGCCGCAATAGTAGCCTCGACCTCTGCAACTCCATGTGCAATACCGATAAACGCCGCCTCGAACTGCGACGGCGGCAGCCATACTCCAGCCTCCAGCATCGCCCGATGAAACCGCCCAAACGCCGCCGTATCGCTAAGCACCGCCTCGTCGTAATTCCTAACCGGGTTGTTCGCGAAAAACCAAGTCCACATCGACCCCACTCGATTGAGCGTAATCGGCACTCCGGCACGCTCAGCCTCTACGGCCACACCCTCCGCGACACTCTTCGAAACCGCCTCCAACTGCGGATAGATCCGCTCCGCATGGTCGCGCAGATAGCCGACAGTCGCCGCGCCCGCAGCCATTGCCAGCGGATTCCCACTCAGCGTCCCGGCCTGATAAACCGGCCCCAGCGGAGCCAGCAGATCCATAAACTTCCGCTTGCCACCAAAAGCCCCGCAAGGCAGGCCGCCTCCAATGATCTTGCCCAGCGTGACCAGATCAGCATCCACACCGTACAGTTCCAGCGCACCGCCAAGCGCCAGCCGAAAACCCGTCATCACCTCATCCACAATCAGCAAAGCGCCATGTTCAGAAGTGATCGACCTCAAACCCTCAAGATATCCGGCCCCCGGCGCAATACAACCCGCATTGCCGACAACCGGCTCCAGAATCACGGCAGCAATCTGGTCCTCATATTCCCCAAACGCCGCCTCAACTGCAGCCAGATCGTTGTATGGCAGCGCCAACGTAAGATTGGCGATCTCTTCCGGCACTCCCGCCGACCCCGGAATACCCAGCGTAGCGATACCTGAACCCGCCTTGACCAGCAAACCGTCCGAATGCCCGTGATAGCACCCCTCGAACTTGATGATCCACTTGCGCCCTGTCGCCGCACGCGCCACGCGAATTGCCGACATCGTCGCCTCGGTACCTGAGCTGACAAAGCGCATTTTTTCAATCACCGGATAGCAGGCCATAATCAGTTCGGCCAGGTCGCCTTCGGATCGCGTCGATGCCCCAAAGCTCGCCGAGTCCAGCGCAGCCCGGCGAATCGCCTCCACAGCCGGAGGAAAGGCATGACCCAAGATCATCGGCCCCCACGAGCCGAAATAGTCAATATATCGATTGCCGTCAACGTCATAGAGATACGCGCCTTCAGCTCGATCGACAAAAGGCGGCTCACCGCCCACAGAGCGAAACCCCCGCACCGGCGAATTAACGCCGCCCGGAAACAGCCCTTCGGCCCGCGTCTGCAACACTCGTGATTGCGTCCTGTCCCTGCCGCCCATTCGCCTTCTTACCCCCACCCAAGTATAAGAGCCCAGATCATAGCGAATCCGGCGCACACCGCGATCATCCAACTGGTATGACCGACGTAGCCACGAACGAAGTTGCGTCGCCCGCGAAAATCTCCGCCACTTCAGGCATTCGCGATCTAAGAGAACAGCTGAAAGGCCGTCTGCTTGTCGTCTACGACGGCGAATGTGGCTTCTGCAATCGATCTATCCGGTGGCTCTTGCGGCGAGATGCCCACGATCGCCTGCGATTTGCTCCCTCAAGCCACCTGAACGTTCGGGAATTGCTGGCAAACCACGGCATTCCGTCGTTCGCCCCCAATCCCAACATCGGATCCAGCCCCGACACAATTCTCGTCTTTTTCAACGCTGGCGCTCACAATGAAAAGCTGCTCCTCCGCTCAAACGCAATTCTTGCCTGCATGCGGGTTTTGCCTCAGCCTTGGCCTTTCATCGCAGCAATGGCCAAGCTGATTCCTCGCCTGGTTCGAGAATCCGCCTATCGCACCATCGCACGCTGGCGCTATCGAATCTGGGGCCGCCATGCCAGCTGCCCTATCCCGACACCCAAAGAACGCACCCACTTCCTCTAGCGAACCTTAAGCCGAAGGTCGTATAACGCTCATCCGGGGCCTCCTGTTAAAATCAGGGTTTCCGGCTTGCTTGAGCGGCCGCAATCTATCCCCTCTCAAAGGCACACCTTGCCCAAGACTTCCAGCACCGCCGCTGCAGCTTCCCCGGCTCGCAAGCCTGTCACCTACGCCGACGCAGGAGTGGACATCTCCTCCGGCGACCGCGCCAAAGATCGCATCAAGTACCTCGCCAAACGCACCTTCAACCGCAGCGTCCTGGGCGGCATCGGCGGCTTTGGGGCCCTCTTTCAGTTGGATCTGAAGAAGTGGACCGAGCCAATTCTGGTCAGCTCAGCAGACGGCGTCGGCACTAAGCTCAAGCTGGCCTTCGACCTCGGCATTCACAACACCGTCGGCCATGATCTGGTAAACCACTGCGTCAATGACATCGCCGTGCAAGGCGCGACGCCGTTGTTCTTTCTGGATTATTTAGCGACCGGCAGGCTCGATCCCGCGGTCATCGAGCAGGTCGTTACCGGCCTCGCCGAAGGATGCAAAGCCAACGGCTGCGCCCTGATCGGTGGAGAAACTGCCCAAATGCCCGGCTTTTACCAGGACGGCGAATACGACCTTGCCGGATTCATCGTGGGAGCCGTGGACAAGGGCAAGATGATTACCGGCGCCACCATAGCCCCGGGAGATATCCTCCTCGGTTTGCCCTCGACCGGACTGCACACGAACGGCTATTCACTCGCTCGCAAGCTCTTCTTCGAAGTGGCACAATACAAATCCACCCAATACGTCGGAGCGATCGGCGACAAAGCCGGCAACGCACTGATGAAGATTCACCGAAGCTATCTATCCATCATGCAGAAGCTAGCCAATGCCGGACTCGCCGCGGGCATGGCTCACATCACCGGAGGAGGCATCACCGAGAATCTGCCTCGTATTCTCCCCAAAGGTACGGCCGCCCATGTCGAACTCGGTTCCTGGCCTGTTCTTCCGATCTTCGAGCACTTGCAAAATCTTGGGCAGGTATCGCAGGATGAAATGCTGCGTACGTTCAACATGGGTGTCGGCCTCATCGTGGTCGTACCCGCCGACAAATTCCGCAAGGCGCAAGCCCTGCTTAACCGCGCCGAAGAGAAGTTCCACGTGATCGGCCGCATCATCAAGGCCGACAAGAACGACAAAGATGGGCGCCGAGTCTACTTTGCATGAAACGCCTCGGGATTCTGATCTCCGGTCGCGGGTCCAATTTTCTGGCCATCGCCAGATCTATCCTTGAAGGACGCCTGCAAGACACAGACATTGCCATCGTCATCTCCAACGTAGCCGATGCGCATGGCCTTGCTGCTGCAAAGGAACTAGGTCTCCCGACAGCCCTTTTCTCATCCAGAGGCCGAAACCGTCGTGACCACGACGCCGATGTGGCTGCCTGCCTCCGCGAACACGACGTCGATCTTGTCTGCCTGGCCGGCTACATGCGCCTGCTTTCGCCTGAGTTCATCGCCGCCTTTCACAACCGCATTCTCAACATCCATCCTTCCCTGTTGCCGGCTTTTCCCGGCCTTGAAGCCCAGCACCAGGCCTTTGATTACGGCTGCAAAGTCGCCGGATGCACAGTCCACTTTGTCGACGAACACCTCGACAATGGCGTCATCGTGCTGCAGCGCGCCATTCCCGTTCTTGACGAAGATGACGCGCATTCCCTCGCCTTCAAAATTCTCATAGAGGAACACATAGCCTTCACTGAGGCGATTGCCCGAGTTCTATCCGGCGAATATGAAATCGAGGGGCGTCGCTACGTTCGCAGGAAGCCCGTCTAGCGTACCCACCTACGCCACATCTCTCGTAATAACCCATCCCATCCCTGCATTAAATTACCCACCAGTCAGGCACACTCAAACCATGATCACCCGCACCAACCCAATCGACGCAAATACCGCACGTAAAAAGGGCAGTGGGTCAGTTTGAAGGGTACGGGCTTCAGCCCGTACGTTAAATCTCGCAAAATGAATTGGGCTTTAGCCCTGAGAGACGGTTCCTTATGATTGGGAAACAGCTTGGTCTGAATAGCAAGTGAACCTGTTTCCAGCCGGCTATACTGGCTTCCTGTGCTAACATCACGCGATGCGTTTCTACTGCTACAGTGCATCTCGAATCGAAGAACTCGTCGGCAAGACGAGGCGAAGTCGCCGCATCGTACTGTTCGTTGGACTTGGCCTTCTTCTGACTGCTTTGCTACTGATGTTCTATCGCTTCCAGATTTCAGCTAGTCTCGAACGGAAGTGGAATGCCGGTTTTATTTTTTCGTTTGTGCTCGCAAGCCAGGCGATTCAAGGGGGCTGGAATCCACGCAAAAAGGCTGAGAAGCTCCGCACTAATTTATCGCTGTTAAACGTGACACTTACAGAGGAAGAGATACAGATTCGCTACTCCAAAGAACTAACAAGAAATCTTGCGCGAGAAGACATTCTTCGAGTTGAAGAGCCTTCCGTCGGATGTGGCCTCTACCTTCGAAGTCCAAATCGTTATCGCTGGATGGTGATTCCGAGTTCCCTCGATGACTACGAAGAAATCAAGAGCGAACTGGCCCGCATGGGAATTCCGACTGGCAATAAACGTATCGCCACGAATTATGAGGAATTCATCTTCGTGCTTCTATTTTGCGGGACGCTTATTTGCGCAGGATTGGTGAATAACCTTTATGTCCTCGGAGTGTGCCTCATCGTTGCGACCCTGCTCGTTCCGTGCGGAATGTATGTGATCTCAGCCAGTTCGGAAAATAGCGCCAGAAGGTGGAAGTCGATTCTCGGGACACTCATCCCGGTGTTCGCAGTAGCGATCAAGATTTGGATTGTGCTGCGCAGCTAGCTGGGCGCCCTAAGTCTCGCCTCGAGGCATGGGCCAAGTTCGCGCACAGCGCGAATCCGCTCTTCCGGATGGAGCAGGGGCCTTCAGGCCCCTGAATACGACGCTAAAAATCAGGGCCTTTAGGCCCGGACCTCTCAAGCTCCTTCGAGAAAACTACTGACTCGTAAGCCGGGTGCCCCACATCTCGCCTTTGAGATGTGGGATCACATTCGTGCGCAGCACGAACCCACCACATTCAATCACCCCGGCCAGCTTCACGGTAGCAAACAAACACGAACGCGGCTTCAGCCGCCGACGGAATGCCAACGCCACATCCCCCCGCAATAACCCATCCCATCGCTGCATTAAATTACCCACCAATCAGGCAAACTCAAACCATGACCACCCGCACCAACCCGATCAACGCAAATATTGCTCGCAAGAAGCGTTCAAAACACGCACAAAAGCGTGGTAAATCGTCACATATCGACACCTTTATTTCGCATAAACCAATATAAAATGAGCAACTTACAAGAAAAACACGACCCTCCCCTCCCCTATGTAGCGGAACTACCCCGTTTCTTCGCCTTGAATGACGGCCAGAAACGGTTGCATGTCCTGGGAAATCGCTCTACAACCAGTCGCAATGACGACGTCGCCGTCTCCGTTGTCAACAGCAATCCCGCTCAACTCCCCTCTAAGCTACACATTTAATGTGACTTAACCAGCCCACTCTAACTTGCCTGAAATATTGCACCAAAGACCTAGTCTCAAAGCTGGCCGGACGTACGTATTCCGCCGCCCGAATCAGATCTTCAGCCCTCCCCTTGTGAGCAAAACCACTAGAGCTGATTCGAGCCCGGAGCGCGTTCCGGCCAATGCAAAGCCTCGCCGCTCAATCAAGACGGAACGGGGCAGAATGAGGAATAAATCGCAATGGCCAATATCCTGGTGAACTTTGAAAAGGGAATCGAAATCGCCGCTGAAGATGCATTGAAGTGGCTCGGCAAGGCGCATGGTGTAATCGCAGCCGCCCCCGGAGTGGTCGCAGCACTTGCCACACTGGTCAGCGCTGCAGAAAAGCCGCTTATCGAGCTTTCCGGCGCAGCCGCCAACCCACTGAATATCGCACTCGACATCCAGACCGCAACCGACCTCAAGGCGGTATGGCCTGATGTCAAGAAATTCCTGGAGTCTCTGGGCGTAAAGTTCTAGAACATTTTCGATTCAAGTGTAAACACAACTTCGGGTGCCCCATCCTTTGTGCGCCTTTTGCACAAAGGGTGGGAGACCACGACTCTTTCTCCGGCCGTCAATACCCAGATCTAAAATGCTTTAGAGATTCGGAAAAGCAGGGTCGCTGCCAACCAGTAGCGGCCTGCATATCAACCTCTCCGTAGGTGCCTGTCCTCTGTCGCGCCCTTGGCTTTCATAAATGCCGCGACGAACAAAATCGCTAATACAAAATCGGTCGACGCGAAGAACAACTGATCACGCGCCACACGCCCTTGCAAATGCAATATGACGATCATTATGACATAGCCAACTTTTGCCAGCGCGGGTGGAATCATCAGCGCGCGGTATCGCGCCGGATCGGTGGCGATCACAAAAAACGCCACCTGCCACATCAGGGTCACAGTCACAAATCCGTAGTAAAACTCCGGATGCGTTACAACCGGCGGAGCCTGCCTGCCCACAACATCCAACAGAAAATAGAGCGGTGCAATGATCAGCACGCCCCAGATGCCCGCGATCAGGAACACCAGCCTGGCAAACTTCATTACCTTCCCCCGCAAAGGCTAAGTGTTTATCTCGCGGCCCTCACTAAGCGCCAGCTTCAGTGTCAGCTTTTTCCGTCCGCGATAGATGGTGACAGAGACTGTATCCCCGGGCTGATGCCGCGCCATCACAGCCGTAATATCTGTTGTGTCATTGATCTCGGTGCCGTCAATCTCCACAATCAAATCGCCGCCCAGCATGATCGCCATGTTGCCCAGATAGGCCTGCTGATTACCCCCGTGGATGCCAGCGCGATCTGCCGCTCCACCAGGAACGGTCTTCTGCACCAGAACCCCCGACCCCGCCGCCAGGCCCATCTGGTCAGCCAGATCCGCGTTAATCGCCAGCGAGACGATCCCCAGCGAAGGCCTGCGCACCCGGCCATATTTCGTCAGATCGCCCAGAACTGCCTTTGCAGTGTTTACCGGAATCGCAAACCCAATGCCCGAGCTTTGTTCCGCACCACCCGTAGCGATCAATGTGTTGATGCCGATCACCTCGCCGCGCGAGTTGAGCAAAGGTCCGCCAGAGTTACCGGGATTGATCGCCGCATCCGTCTGAATCGCATCCTCGATCGGCGACCCCTCGGGCCCGCGAATCGACCGGATTGAGCTGATAATTCCGCGCGTCATCGTGCCATTCAACCCGAAAGGATTGCCAATGGCATAAACCTTCTGCCCCACAACAAGATCGCTCGATTCGGCCAGCGTTACCGGTTGCAGATTTGGCGCATTGATCTGCAGCAGCGCCAGGTCATGCACCTTGTCTGAACCCACAATAGTTGCTTTATAGCGATGCTTGTCGCTGGTCATGACCTCGATGCGATTGGCATCGGCAATCACGTGAAAATTGGTCAGCACGTGCCCAGCCTTGTCGAGAATAAAGCCCGAACCCTGACCCTCCTGCGGCACTTGGCCGTAGAAAAAATTGAAGGTCATTGACTTCGAAGTGATGTTGACCACCGAGGGCAGGGCTTTCCGATATACCGCAATGTTGTTCTGCTCGTCGGGATCATAGTTGGGAGCCGCATGGGCCTCAGTCAGAGACAGAGAAGACTTAGCTCCGCTCGCATCCGAAAATGCCCCCGGCGAACCAAGCCTGCCCAGCCCTTCAGGAAGGTGAGTCGTAACATACCAAAAACCACCTACTAGCAATGCAACCAGCAACACACGACGCCAATTCATAACAGTGACAAGCCTTTCCACATCCGATACAGAGAACTTCTTGGCGGACCTCCGCCTTCTCTATTGTAATAACTCTCGGAATCAGGATTTGTTGCTCAATTCAACAAGTTGACGCCAGACGGCCTCCACCTTCTCCCGCAGTCCAGCGATATCTCCTGTGTTCTCAATAACAAAATCGGAACGCGAAGCTTTTACTTCGTCGCTCAATTGGCGCGCTAGCCGCGAGCGGGCATCCGTGGCGATTTTCTCATCCCATCCATCCGGCGAAAGCCGAGCCACATACCGTGCCACCTTCACCTCGTCGGGCGCAGTAACCACAATCATGCGATCAAAACGCCGCCGCCAGTAAGTCAGCACTCCTTCTGATTCGCCGCGCTGCCGCGCATCGCGCTCCACCTCAAAGATCAGCGCTGACTCGACGACAGCAATCGCCTCGTGATTGCGTGCGAAAATCTTCCGCATCCAGTCTCCCTGCGCCGCAATCACCGCCGGATGCACGATGATACTGAGATCCTCAAGTCTGCCGCCCCTGAAAGCCAGCTCCGCCAGCCGTGCCCGGTCCAGCCGGCCATCAGGACCCACGACCTGCATTCCAAACTCTTCAACAATGTCGTCATACACGGCCTGCCCCGGCTCCATCAGCTCCCGGCCAAGCTCATCTGCTTCGATCACTTCGGCGCCAAGCTCGCGGAGATAGCCCGCGACAGTGCTCTTGCCGCTGCCGAGTCCACCCGTCAATCCCACGCGTAACATCGGCTAAAGCCCCCTGCGCATCCGCGCGGCGCGCACCGTGTTCGACATAAGCATCGCGATCGTCAGCGGACCCACACCGCCAGGCACCGGCGTATATGCCCCGGCCACCTCAAACGCTTTCGGGTGCACATCCCCCACAATCGTCGAACCGCGCTTGGAAAAAATCTCAGCCCGCCTGCCATCTCCCGCAAAGAACTTCTCAAACTCCGCCAGTTCCGTCACGCGGTTGATACCCACATCGATCACTGTCGCGCCCGGCTTCACCATCTCTGGCGTAATGAATCCCGCACGCCCAATCGCAGCCACCAGGATGTCCGCCTCGCGGCACACCGCTCCCAGATCCCGCGTCTTCGAGTGGCAAATAGTCACCGTAGCATTCTGGTGCAGCAACAGCATCGCCGCCGGCTTGCCAACAATGTCGCTACGCCCAACCACAACCGCATTCTGCCCGCTGATCGGGATCCCGCTGCGCTTCAGGATCTCGATCACTCCCGCGGGAGTACACGGGGCCAGGGCGGGGCGTCCAGCCTGCAACAGGCCCGCATTCCAAGGATGAAAGCCATCCACATCCTTCTCCGGCGCAACAGAATCGAGCAGTCGTTTAGCATCCACCTGCTTCGGCAACGGCAACTGGATCAGGATGCCATCAATATCCTCGCGTGCATTCAACTCCGCCACCAGCGCCAGCATCTCTTCAGTAGTCACCGTCTCAGGAGGCTCAATCATTTCGCTGAAGAGGCCCAGTTCACCGCACGTCTTCACCTTGCTGCGAACATAAATCTCCGAAGCCGGCACATGCCCTACCAGCACCGCTGCAAGGCCGGGCCGAACACCCTGAGCCGCGAGCCGCTTTACATCTTCGGCAACCTCTGCCTTGATCTCCGCGGCTATCGCCGCGCCATCCAGAATTCTGCCCATCGACTCACTCACTCCCAAACAGTCATCCTACCAATTACGGTGACAGACAGACTTCCTTCCAGGGTTTTTGCCTGTATAAAGCCGCCATCGCCAGAGTATGCTTGCGTCATGCTTCCAGGTCATCCGCGTCTGCCGTATCTGCCTCTAATTGTGTTTCTTGCCTTGTCTTCGGTGTTGTCTTTCGCACAGCCGACACCTGTGGCCTCAAAACAATCTACCCCACGCTCACGCTCAATCAGTTAGGCAAAGGCACAGCCCCACTCGACGGCCCTTGGCAATTCCACCTTGGCGATGATCCAACCTGGGCCACTCCATCCTTTGACGACGGCCAATGGGAACAACTCACAGCCGACCAACCCTGGGGCTCGCAAACCCACCCAAGCTACACGGGATATGCCTGGTACCGCCGTCACATTACCTTCTCGCCAGCAGACGGAGCGTCTCCGGATATAGCTCTCCTTATCCCCACCATCGACGATGCCTACGAGCTCTACTGGAACGGCGCGCCAATGGGCCATCTCGGCAGCTTTCCGCCCAATCTGGGCTGGCTGAGTCTTATTCCCGCGCAAACCTACGGCCTGGGCCCCGTGCGCAGCGGCGTACTGGCCGTGCGCGTCTATAAAGTTCCACTGTTTTCCAACGACGACGGTACGGCTGGCGGGTTTGAAGGATTGCCCATCGTAGGCAGCCCTCAAGCCATCGCAAGCACCAAAGATGCCCTCGATTATCACTGGCTGCGCGGCCGCCAATTTCAATTCGGCCTCACCTCGCTCTACGCGCTGGCCTCTCTGCTGAGTCTGCTCGCCTGGCTTCGCGATCGCAAACAGAGGCTATTGCTCTGGATGGCCGTTTACACGGCCATGCCCCTTCTGGAGCTGTTTCTCAACGGTCTTCGTCTTCCCTTTTCTGCAATCTGGTCGACCTTCCTGGTCCAGACCTCGATCCAGCTCCGCGAAATCTCCCAATGGTTTGTCCTGTTGTGGCTCTTACAGCTCAATGAATCACCCAAGCTCGTCCGATTTATTCGCGTAGTCGCTATCGTCAGCGTTATCGCCGGATTCCTGGACGGCACACTTGGATTCTTCTATCCAAATGTGTTTAGCGACATTCAATTCCAGATCACAGATGCCGTCCTGACACTTTTCATTCTCCCGTTTGAAGCCATCCCAATTTTCCTGGTCATCTACGCCGTCATCCGGCGCAAACGGCTCGACTCCGCTCGCTGGCTCGTCGCCATTCTCGCCTTGACCAGCGGCATGTTCTATTCAGTGTCGAACATTGCTGCACAGGGCACCCGCTTTACGCATTGGACGCTTGCCACAAAGATGAATGCTCCATTATTCACGTTGTTCGGCAGCGTATTCCCCATCCAGCTGATGCTGCGAACGCTCCTGTTCGCCTCAATCGTCTACGCCGTCGTGCGATATTCAATTGAATATCGGCGACGTCAAACCAACCTGGAACAAGAGGTCCAGAACGCACGCGAACTGCAGCAGGTTCTCGTTCCCGATGTCCTCCCGGAGATTCCCGGATTCACCCTCACGAGCGCTTATCGCCCCGCCCAGGAAGTAGGCGGCGACTTCTTCCAGATCATCCCGCTCGAAGACAAGTCAACCATCATCGTTCTCGGCGACGTAAGCGGCAAGGGCCTCAAAGCCGCCATGGCCGTCTCGCTCATCGTCGGCGCCGTGCGAGCCCTCGCCGACGACTACCCCAGCCCCGCGCAGTTGCTAACCCAACTCAATCGGCGCCTCTGCGGACGCCTGCAAGGGGGCTTCGCCACGTGCGTCATCCTGCGCCTCAATCCTGGCCGCGAATGCACCCTCGCCAGCGCAGGGCATCCCGCACCCTTCCTCAACGATCAGGAGCTTACGCTGGAAGGCACGCTCCCGCTCGGCCTGTCTCCAACTGCTAGCTACGACGAAACCACCTTCAGCCTGCAAGTCGGCGATCACTGCTCCCTCTACACCGACGGCCTGCTCGAAGCCCGCAACCCGACCGGAGAGCTCTACAGCTTTGCGCGCCTGCAAACCCTGTTCGCGACAAGACCCAACGCCGAACAAGCCACGCAGGCCGCCGTCGCCTTCGGCCAAGATGACGACATCACTGTCCTCACCCTCGCCCGCACTGAAGTATTGTCAGTCGCGGTCGCGTAACGCATGACGGCCTATCGAATGCGTTAGTCGAACGCGTGACTGGCGTACGCAACTTCGACCCTCTATGCTTTGTCTCCCGAGCGAAGCGAAAGCCTGCCCTGAGCGAAGCCGAAGGGGATCTGCTTCTCAGCAATCTAAGCTGTCGCCAAATCCCTTGACCTCTGCATCGAACGTCCGACTCAGGGCACTAGCAGCTAGTCGACAAAATAACCAATCTCCGTCAGGGTGCCTTCGCTCAACTCCACGCCCAATAACCGCGCGTTGTGCGAAGTACTCAGGTTTGTGATGAAGCGCTGCAGAACCGTCGACGGCAAATCTGTCTGCTTATGCAGCATCTTCAGTAGTTCCTGCGTATCGGTCGGATATTGATACTCGCCTGGCAGCCCACATGCAGGGCGAATCGTTAACGAGATGGGGAAGGCTCCCGTACCTGATCGGTACGGACTCAGCGCTTGGGTAATAAGGTTCACTCGCATGCAGGAATCCTGTCACCTGCATTCTTCATCCTCAATCACTCGTATAGGTCATACGGGACACACCAAGCGGTGAGGCCGCCGATCAGCAGCCCCCTCGCAAAGCAGCGTCTGCGCAGTTTGCAGGACGCTACTTGATTCCAATCGCCATCGAATCAGGCCCCACCAGGTGCTCCACACGCGTCTCGCGGAAACCAGCATCCTTCATCCAGCCCACGCAGTCCGCGCCCGTGTAGTCGAATCCGCCCGGAGTTTCGATAAGCATATTTAGGCTCATCATCAGGCCGAATGCGTTCTTCGATCGGTCGTCATCGATCATGGCGTCGTAGACGATCAGCGCGCCGCCCTCAGGTAGTGCATCGTAGGCCTTCGAAATCAGCATTCGCTTATCATCGAGGTTCCAATCATGCAGAATATGACCCATCATGATGACGTCGGCCGTGGGTAGTGGATCAGTGAAGAAACTACCCGGGTTGAATTTTACTCGCGACGATAACCCATTCAGCTCCACGTAATCCTCAAAGACAGGAGCCACTTCTGGAAGGTCGTATCCGATGCCGGAAAGATGCGGATTGGCCGATGTCACCTGAACGATCAGATCGCCCTGCGCAGTACCAATGTCCGCGGCCGACTTGTAGTTCGCCCAGGGAAACTTGGAAGCAATGGCCATATTCGCGCCACGGCTGACACCAGTCATGGCACGCAGAAATCCCTTCAGCCGCTCCGGATCGGCATAAAGCGCAACGAACGGATCTCCTTCGCCGCGCGCTGTCTCGTTCTGTGGTTGGCCGGTGCGCAGGGCGACGGTCAGGTGATTCCAAAACGGATAAAGACGAAGATTTGCCATCTCCAGTATTCCGCCAATATAGGTAGGCTTGTTCTTATCGAGAAAAAGGTCTGTAGATGGCGTGTTGGAATAAACGCCGTCGTTGCGCTCCAGAAATCCCAGCGCCACAAGCGTATCCAGAAAGTCGCGCGACGATCGTGGATGCAGGCCCAACCGCCCCGCCAGTGTCTCAAACTCTTCAGGATGCTTCGCCAATTCGGTGAAGACTTCCATCTCCACGGCACTCAGCAGCGTCTTCGAGGCCCAGAAAGCAAGGCCGGTTTGCAGGATGTGATCGGGACTGGGAGTCGACATAGTTTGGCGTATTTCCTTTATAGCTGATCTTTCGTGTCCTCTCGACAGCACACCCCAGCGATTCAAACATGACATCTTAATCAGCGCGGGAAAACAACGTGTAGAGGGGACCGCCGAAGTGTACATGACCCGGCGCGCAGCTCGCAAAAACAACGAACGCGACACATCCGAATCAGCCCAGAAGATTGAGCTGCCTACGAAATCATTGCGACCTTAGCCCGCTTGCCGAGCCGAACAACAATCCGAGCAGGCAGCTT
>Ga0206896_1025_pt1 | contig 36052 bp, 17 predicted proteins | sample Alteio_BWOrgHeat_52_FD_152969 | JGI IMG/M metagenome (GOLD analysis project Ga0206896, IMG submission 152969) | Enriched cells from forest soil in Barre Woods Harvard Forest LTER site, Petersham, Massachusetts, United States -... | ecosystem: Environmental > Terrestrial > Soil > Temperate forest >... | reverse complement strand
ACCTCGATTGGAACTTGCTCTAAAGATCCACCCCGAGTCCCAACTGGCACGCTATGAAAAAGCAAAACTCGACAGCATGTCAGGCAACAACGAGGCCGCCGTTGCTACTCTTGAAGCACTCACAAAGAGTGACCCAAACTGGCTCGACCCCCATGTAGAGCTGGCTGCGTTGTATTACAAGCTGCACCGCCCCGAAGATGGCAAGCGGGAGCGTGAGATTGTTCAACAGATCGAAGCAAAGCAGCAGCAAAAGGGCCCTCCGCAACCATAGCCGGTCGATTGCCAGAGCTTATTTCGCCGCTTCAGGCACCGGAACAGCTTCAGTAATTTTCAGGATCCTGTCGGCATCGACATTCTCCAGGATCTGCGTAATGCCGCTGGGCCACGCAATCTCCACACTGATCGCCCGGCTCTCTGTGCCAAGACCAAAATGCACAGGTCCGTAGCTTGAGGATGCGTAACAAACGCTGGATGTCATGTGATTGTATTGCGCTCCAGCCTTTGTAACTACCTTGATCCGAGCTCCGATTCCATCGCGATTGCTTTTGACTCCACGTAACGCTATATCGAGCCAATGGCCAGCTTTGGGACTGCGATTCATCCATAGCTCAGCATTCCGATCCAGCGCGGTCACCACTGCGTCCACTCGGCCGTCCCCATCAAAATCGCCAAATGCGCAGCCGCGATGTTGAGCAGCTGTTGAATCGACGAACCCCGCTTCGGCTGTGATGGCTGCCCATTTTCCAGTCGCACCCAGATTTCGAAAGACCGCATTGGGCTGCTCAAAAATGGCTCCGCGCGGGTAGGCTGAAACCACGTTACCTCGCGTGACAAACAAATCTTTCCAGCCATCATTGTCAAAGTCATAGAGCCCTGCACCGAATCCCATCATAGGCAAACTCTCGGCGCGTATTCCGCTTGGCGCGGTAACTTCGGTGAAGTCCCCTTTTCCGGTGTTTAAGTAAACCGGAAATGTCTGGTTATTCAGTGCCACATACGCGATATCCGGATACCCGTCATTATTGAAATCGCGAAAATCCAGGCCCATCCCGGAGATGAATGCACCATCCTCAGGCAATGCAACATTCGTCTGAAAAGCTACCTCTTCGTACTTGTTACCGAGAGAATGGAATAGAAAGTTGTACTCTCCGTCGTTGGTCACAAACAGATCCGGTTTGCCATCCAAGTCATAGTCAGCTACTCCTACACCCATGCCCTTGCCCACAGAGTTGCGTATGCCCCACTCTTTCGAAACGTCTTTGAAAGTACCGTCCCCCTGATTGAGGAAGAGCTGGTTAGGTAGCCCCTTGTAGTAGCGAGGATGGCAATAGTCCGGGATGCCCTCATTGATGCACAGCGCCTTGGCCGTATAACTCCATTGCAGATAATTGACCACGAACAGATCAAGCAGGCCATCGTTATTCACATCAACCCAGGCTGCCGCAACCGCCCACAAAGGGCCAAACTCTGAATCGTTCGACTTATCCAATCCGGCTTTTACGGTTACATTCGAAAACGTCCCGTCACCGTTGTTACGGTAGAGCGTGTTACCGTGAACACCCGCAACAAAAATATCCGGAAAGCCATCGTTGTTATAGTCCGCGACAGCAACACCTACATCGAATCCGGTGCCTGAGAGCCCAGCCTTGGCCGTAACATCCGTGAAGACCCCTTTTCCATCATTGCGATAGAGGCGATTGAAATACTTTTCGGAGGATTTCTTCAACGTGACAATGTCGGCGCCATTGGTAAAGAAGATGTCCGGCCGGCCATCTCCGTTATAGTCAAATACCGCAACACCGCCAGCCATGGTTTCAGGAACATTCTTCCCAGAGCTTGCACTATTTTCCAGATGAAATGGAAGCCTCTTGAGATCAAATCGGATCGCTGCGGGAGGCTGCTCCTGGCAGAGCAGCAGCGTACTAAGTCCCAATATCGCGAGAGCCAATGAACGTATAACTAGAGTGTTAGCCAATGGCTTGCGCATACAAAAGAAAAGGGGCGGCTATTTAGCCGCCCCTTTGATTGTATCTGAAGATACTTAGAAGTAATACTTAGCCGCGAATTGCAGCCAGCGGTAGCCCACTTTGTTCGTAGGTATACCGGTTGTCTGGTCGTTCGAATTCACGACAAGTCCACTGGAATCACTTACTCCCACGAAGTTCAACTGCTGATCGGCGTTACCGGCCAGGCCGAACTGAGCGTTGGGATGGTTAAGCCAGTTAGTTGCTGAAACACGGATTTCCGCTCTCTGAGCCTCCGTGATACGGAAAGCCTTGAAGAGCGCCAGATCACTGCCCCAATAATGCGGAGCTTTGATATATGGCATGATGGTTGGTCCGATGACGCCATATTGCGGTGCCGCAAATGCGTCAGGACGGAAGTACTGGTTCTTCTTCAAACCAGACTTGGGGTTGAAGCGGATAATGGGTTGCAGACTGTTCTCATACTGATTTGTACCGAACCAGGTCGAATAAGAGATACCATTGGTTACCTGGCCGTTAGGCATTGTGAACGTCTGCGGGGTTGCCTTGTTGGTGTAGGTTGCGTTGATGGTGCCGCCAGTATTGGGCTGCAGAGGCGCGCCATCCTGGTAGTTAGTGTACCCGGCCAACTCCCAGCCATTAATAACCTGGCCCAACACCGCGTTGTTATGGATTGGTTTGGGCAGCTTATAGCTGAACGAGAGGTTGAACGACTTGGTGTGGTCATACGCCAGCGGGCCGTAGTTCGCAGCAAGATTGAATGGGTCAACAGCTGAACCATTGCCGTTTCCGTTGCTGGTGGATCCGTCGCGGGTGCCGAGTACCTTGCCAAAGGTGAAGTTGGTGAACAGGAACAGATTACCGGACTGCTTCTGTGCGGCGACCTGCAGAGAGTTGTAGTTCGCGTAGCCGCCGTGGGTTACCAGCCAGATGTGCTGATAGTTCTTAAGCGGGAAGTAGGCGTTTGCATTGAAGCCGCTACTGTTGGGATCGACTCCGGGCTGGAAGAACGCTCCTTTGGGAATCGCGTTGGCATCGCTGATGTGGCCGTTCGCGCCGTATTCAAGCTGGTTCCTGCTCATACTGCCAACGTACGAGGCCTGGAAGACAGTGTGAGACGGCAAAGCTTGAGCAATTCCGAAACTGTAGGTGTTTGCATAGGGAACAAGACTATCGCCCCGTTTGTCGGCGGCAATCGTAGCTCCATTCTGGTTCAGACCCGTTGGAACGACCCACCCCTGTTTGGTGAGTTGGTCATATCCGTGGTACCCGACCGAACCGGTGTTGTACTCAAACGATCCCAGAGGGCCGGCCATGGCCCATCCGCCATCGTTGGAAGAAATCTGATAGCGGTAGGTTCCGAACCCTGCGCGAACTACAGTGTTGCCGTTGCCGAATACGTCATAAGCAGCGCCGACGCGCGGATTGTAGAAGAAGAGTGGGCTCGGGAATCCGGATTTTGGAATCTTCGAGTCCAGCTTAGTCCAGAGCAACCCTGTATTCGCGGCGGCGCCTGAGCTGTTGTCGTAGGTCTCAGGATTCCAGACCTGCGTATCACCGATCTTGTCGTACCACTGGCCTTCGTGGTCTGCGCGTAGTCCAAGGTTAAGGGTCAGGCGAGGCTTAACCTTCCAGGAGTCCTGTGCCCAGATCGACCATTGATGCTGCGCGTAATCAGGAACAGGAATAGTACTCTGTTCGGTGTAGCTGGAGACGAAGCCCAACATAAGGTCGGCGATTACATTGCCTGTATCCATGCCGCCCCAAGGGCTGTAGTTGTTAGTTCCCTGATAGTCGGCGCCGGAGGACTGGAGATTCTCCTGAGTATCCCAATAGAATCCAGCCTTGACCGAGTGCGTGCCGATAAGCTTGGTGAAGTTATCGGTGAACGCCGGAGCCTTTGATGTCTTTCCGAAGCTGTTTTTGCCGTAGATGCCGCCGTCAAACGAAAACTCGTTGATGGCCGGCATTCCGCCATTCCACGGTCCAGCAAAGTTTGGAATCTGGTTGCCTATGTGGCCTGATCCATAGAGGCTCTGAGACGGGAAACCGAGCTTGGTAGGATCGACCGCTCCCGGGTTGCTCAACTTATTCGGGTTGACGAACTTTGCATACGAGAATACGACTTCGTTCGTCGTAGACGCGTTGAATACGTGGGTAAAGTTGATCAGCGCTACATCTGCCGTCTCATGCGCAACAGCTGCGGATGGATACGGCACCGTCCACGGCGCTGCCCACCAGATAGCCACAGGATGGTCGTCAACTTCCGACTGGTGCGCATACGAACCCCATAGTTTGTTGTTCTCGTTGATTGAATAAGTGACTTTGCCCGTAGCCTCCCAGCGGTTGACTGGGCTGGTGTTCACGTAGTGATAGTTATTCCAGCCATTGCTTCCGTTGGGCTTTTGGTTAGCTGCAGGTAGAAGGCTGGCGATCACCTCTCCGGCTGGGTCAAAGTACTGCTTCAAATTCGGTACCTTGCCGTCCTCCCATGGGCCTTCCCAAGGGGAGAGTGTCGAATTACAGGCGTTCCAGCTTGATGCTGGGCAGGGCGTAGCATACGCGTATGGATAGATTTGCAGAACGTGAGGATCGACACCCGCGTTGTTGAAGTCTCCCTTCAACTGATCGTCAGTGGGAACGTTCATATTGGCCGGCGGAGCAAACGGATGCTGGTTCATGTACTCATAGCCGCCCCAGAAGAACAGCTTGTCGCGGCCCGTGTTGAAGAATTTCGGGATGAATAGCGGGCCGCCTACGTTTCCGCCCAGATAGTAGTAGTGCTGATCCTGAAGCGAGAAACCTTGAGCCTTGTTATAGGCATCGTTTGCAAAACCGAATCCCGAGTTACGGGCATAGAGATAGCCTTCGCCGTGGAAAGATTGCCCACCGCTCTTGCTGAAGGCCTGAAAAACCGCCGGGCCTTTGGCGTATTCTGCGCCGTAGGAGGCCGAAAGGTACTTGACGCTGTCCGTCATGTCCTGGTTGATGTTCGCAACCTGCGTTCCGGCATTGCCTGGATCGATCAGGTTGGCGCCATCCAGAATCACTGCCGTTGAGCCGTATGGCTGCGTGCCATTGGCAGAGAAGCTTCCAGCCGGACCATTGTTCGTGCCGGTCGTCTGGCTGTTGTATGCAGAACCCTGGCTGCTGCCGTTATTGAAAGTGATACCCGGCATCATCTTAATCAGCTCGGCCGCGTTGCGTCCCGTCAGAACCGCCGAATCAACCAGCTCGTTATTTAGCGTTGCGCTGATTTCCGCATTATCGGTGGGTATTTCCGCATCGCGTCCGGAATAGACAGTCACAGCTGTTTCCGAACCGCCGATCTTGAGATGGATATTGGGCAAAGTACGCGAGTCGCCCTGATTGAGACGTACAGCGGTTTCTTCCCAGGGACCAAAGCCCTTTGCCGAGATCGACACCGTGTAATTGCCAGGGATCAACGCCGTCACCGAGAAGAACCCTGAACTGTCCGCCGTCGTGCTCCGAACGTCTCCCGTTTGCTCGTTCACAACCTTGATCTTGGCTCCTGGTACACGAGCCTCGGACTGGTCACCAACGATGCCGCTTAAAGTTGCTGTGAGCTGCTGCGCTTGAACAATAGTAGCGATTGAGAAAAGGGCCACGATCGCAATAAGCAATCTTGAAATCTTTCTCAACCCATTTTGTTTCGACGCTTGTTTCTCTGGAGTCTCTGGCCGATTAGTACAAAACAACATGTGTCGTGCTCCCTGAATAGAGTTCAGATCGTTGAAATTCTGGCCGGGGAGGGTGGCACAACTTTGCGCCAACATTCCGAGCATGCCTGCTTATCACCGTCAAAACTGTTTATTTGAAACTTTCGGATTTCTAACACAACGCAAATACAAGGCGCAAGCCCTTTTCGGTGGATTTATTTCAGAGGTAAAACGTTTTTGTGAGTCCAGGATTTCTCGATCACGCGGCTGAGCCGGTTTTTAGCGTTTCAAATGAGAACTTTGAGGGCTAGCCGGCACCTCCGCCCCAGCCGAAAAATGCACAGAATAAAGTGCAAATTTTTCTGCGGAAGTTCGCTCCTTCCCCCGATTAATTGACGATAAAATCACGCACATTTGATGACGACAGGCCGCATTTCCGGATGTCCGGATTGTCATGCGCCAGAAAACGGCCGCCCAGGAACAACTCCGTGCCCCTCACGGATCGTCACCAGTTGATTTGCGGCCTGTGCAGGAAATTTCTCAACTCCCCCTGACGGCCAATAGACCTCAATGTCCGCCGTCGTAGCCGCTCCCAGGCCGAAGTGCAACCGTGGGTCGTTCGCCGAGACATAGCTGGACTGGCTCAAGACTGCCTGGGCCTGCACCTTGCCCCCGTAACGCAACAGCACACGTGCACCGATAGCGCTGCGGTTACTCTTCGTGCCCTCCACACGCACCTTGATCCAGTGATTCTCTTTGGGTGCATCGTTGCGAAGCAGCGAGGGTGGCTCATGCTGGTTCATGATGAGAATGTCCAGGTCGCCGTCGTTGTCAAAGTCGCCAAATGCACATCCCCGGCTGACATGTCGCGCGTTGATCGCAGACCCTGCTTCATCGCCCATCCTGACGAACGTCCCATCTCCCCGGTTGCGGAAAAGCACGCGCGGACCTTTATACGGAAACTTCGGATTCAGCTTCTCAAGTTCCGCATACACATTTCCCGTTACCCAGAAGATGTCGGGATAACCATCATTGTCCAGATCGACGATCCCTGTCCCCCAGCTGACGTATTGCCGCTCTCCCGCGATTCCGGCCGCATTGGCCAAGTCCTCGAACTCGCCCTTGCCGCCGTTGTGAAAGAGGCCCGTCGCCTGAAGCTGGAAATGGGTCTTGATCATGTCCAGGCGGCCGTCCAGATCGTAGTCGCCCACACCAAGGCCCATTCCGCCCATTTCTTCCCCCTCTGCGCTGATGGCCACGCCGCGCATCAAACCCTCTTCGCGAAAGGTGCCGTCATGGTTATTGAGCAGCAGCAGGCTGGCCGAAGTGTCGCAGGCTACATAGATATCGGGCCAGCCATCTTCATCCACGTCAAAGGAGACGGCCGTCATTCCATACGAACCCCTGACCTTGGCAATCCCCGACTCCTTCGAAACATCCGTAAAGGTTCCATCGCCATTGTTCCGATACAGCGCGTGCGCCGGCGTTCCCAGGCCCTTGGGACCGCAGGCCACGGGAATGCCTTCGAAATTACAGTTCGGTATCTGTAGCGATGGTTTGGAAGCATGCGCCAGATCGATCTCGACGTAATTGGCGACGAACAAATCCAGCAGTCCGTCCTTGTTGTAATCGAGAAAGGTACACCCCGCCCCGAAACGGGTTCCTTCGTGAAGCAGCCCGGCCTTGGCAGTCACATCGCTAAACGTCCCGTCGCCGTTGTTCCGGTACAGCTTGTTCTGCCCGTAATACGTCACAAACAGATCTTCGAAGCCGTCATTGTTGTAGTCGCCTACGCAGACTCCAACCGCCCACCCCGCATCGAACAATCCTGCTTTTTCCGTAACATCGGTAAATGTGCCGTCGCGGTTGTTCTTGTAGAGCCGGTTCGAGGCGCCCGGAGGAACATCCTCCAGCCGGCGGCCGCCCAGGATGAAGATGTCCATCCACCCGTCGTTGTCGTAGTCGAAGAAAGCACAGCCTCCACCCATTTCCTCGACAATGTACGTCACGCTCTCGGGCACACCATAGAACATGGTCTTGGTGAGGCCGGCGCTGGCTGCCACATCGGTAAATCGGGAGAACGGCTTGGATGGTGCAGACGCCTTATCCGGCGTCAATCCTGTCAAAATCCTGGGGAGAAGAGCCGGCGTACATAGCGCTGGTGCAGCCCGCAGAAGACTCCGGCGAGTCCAGCGAGTCGTGGGCGGTGAAGTCTTCATTCCTGCGGCATCTATCCTTCCATCACAACGCTACTTGAATTGCCCCTGCCTTCGTCCACGCGGGAAACAACCTCACGGATGAGATTGCTGGCCCGCCGGATCTCTCGCCAGCTGATCGCTAAGCTCCCGGGCCTCGGCGTTGTCAGGCTCCAGCCGCAGCGCGACCGCAACCGCCTCGCGCGCCTCATGGAAATGCGATTCGCCCGCCAGCGTCGCCGCAAAATTGATCCACGCTTCGGTCCAGCCGGGAGCAAACTGAGTCGCCATTCGGAAGTGTTCCTCCGCCCCGGAAGCATCGCCCTTTCGCGAAAGCAGGTAGCCTAACTGATTATGTGCCCCCGCCAACTTGGGATCCAGCTTGACCGCCTCTTCCAGCTGGGCGCGCTCGCCCTCAGTGTCGCCTGTGCGGTCAAGGGCGATGGAGAGTTTGTACCTGTAGCTGCCGTTATTGGGGTCGGCCTCGGTAGCCTCCCGGAAATGGGTGATCGCTTCCTGAATATTACCCGCCTGGAGTTCGGCGTCGCCCTGTGCAGACTTCGAAGCTGCCTGGATGGCATCGTCTTCAGACTTCTTGAGCTGCTGGTATCGCTGCATTTCTTCGGTCGCGCGTTGTGTATCGCCCAATGCCCGCAGAGCCTTCGAAAGCTCAAAATGCGCCTGCGGTTCGATAGCGCCCAGTTCGATTGCCTTCTCCAACTGCTCTTTCGCCTCAGGCCATTCTTTGAGAAAGACCAACACAATGCCCAGATTGAATCGGGAGTTGGCGAAATTCGGTTCAATCTTCACCGCCTCCTCCAGATGCGCTTTGGACTGGGCGTATTCGCCCACCGAGCGGTCCACGACGCCATTCAAATAGAGCACGTCGGCGCTGTGCGGCAGTTGGGCCAACAACTTGCGTCCCAGAGGGCGCGCATGCTCAATATCGCCGGTCAGCACCAGAATTCGAAAGTAGAGCAACTCGGCGTCTTCGTTGCCAGGATGCTGCTGCACCGTCTCCGCCAGCAGCTTTACTGCTTCCTGATACCGCCGCTCCTTGACCAGGAGCACCGATTGCGCATTGGCCAGTCGCAAAGATCGCGGAGCCAGCTTGATCGCCTCGGCAAGCGCTTCGCCTGCTGCATCCAGCAGGTTGAGCTGTCCCAGCGCTCGCACAAGGTTGAGAGTGAGCGTCTCCGTCCTCGGAGCATTGCGCAGGAGCCCGGCCACACCGATGTAATCCTGCCGGGCAAGCAGGCTTGTGCTCAGGCCCTCGAGCGCGGGGATGGAGTGCGGATCAATTCCGAGAGCGATCTTCCATTGCTCCTCCGCCTCCGCGGGGCGACCGGTTTGTTCCAGCACTGAGGCAAGAACTAGATGTGGCTTGATGACCTTCGGATCGAGCCGCACCGCTTCCTGCAGGGTCGAAACCGCTTCCGTGGGATGTCCCCAGGCGGACAGTGCAAGACCCTCAAGATAATGGAGTTGCGCTGAATTCGGATCCGACTTCAGCGCCCCGCGAAAACTCTCAACCGCACAGCCAAATTGCTGGTGTGTCGCAAACCAGTTTCCCACCGCAATCGCATTTTCGACTGTGGGGTGGGCTCGCAGCTTCGCATCGAGTGGCGGCGGAGCGGTGCAGGCGGCGTGAGCCTCCCCTGCAAAACTCAGGCAGACTGCGAGCACAATGCCTCTCGTGCTCAGTCCATACAACTCGCCCATCTCTAAGGATCTCCTTTATTCAGCATACGACAATCCAGCTTTGCCGGCCTCCGTTGGTCGGTGGTGGGTCTGCCCTGTAGAATCGCTTGGACTTCCCATTGCAGGTTCCACGTTGGGCCTTCCCCTATCTTCAGGGCGCCGACGTGGGGAAAAGGATATTCGTGCGTTTGCATGCCGCGTTGCGTCTCGGAGTTCTGCTGCTCAGTGCAGCAGCATCCCTCAGTGCTTTCGGTCAGTTCCAGGCTCCCACACAAGAAGAACTCCAAATGACTTCCGACCCAAAAGCACCGGGCGCCTCAGCCGTTTATCTCTATCGAGAAGAAGTGGAAGACGACCCTCTGCATTTCCGCACCGTCTACGCTCGCATCAAGGTGCTCACTGAAAAAGGCAAAGAGCTGGCGACGGTTCGCGTCGCATATCAACGGAGCTTTACCTTCAATGCAACCGGCAGCAACCGTGAGGGAGAGGACCAGGCTCGCGATATCAATCTGGAGTTGGGCCATTTTGAAGTAGCAGCCGTTTCCGGACGGACGATCCATCCGGATGGAACTGTGATTCCGCTCACCACGTCACCAGCCGACCTCATGGCATCGCAAAAAAGCGGAAACCAGGAAAACGCGTTGACCTTTAACCTACCCAGCGTCGAAGTTGGTAGCATCCTGGAATATCGTTATCAACTACGCTATGACCGCTTCCTGATCCCTCCTTTCTGGCAGATTCAGCAGCCATATTTCGTGCACAAAGCGCACTATCTGTTTACTCCATCCAGCGTGTTTCTCCCCACGGGCGTGAGTGGAGCAGGCCGCACATCTAACTACCTGGTTGGAGAAGACGGCCAGTTGCAGACGGACGTTATGGCGTCGAGTACGCTGCCCCCGGGAAAAGCAGTCAAACAGGATGCGCTCGGCCGTTTCGGTCTCGACATCACCGATATCCCGGCCATTCCTCGCGAAGAGTTCACACCGCCTCTCGAAGGCCAGCTCTACCATGTCGACTTCTATTACACCAATACCTTCGTTCAGAAAGAGTACTGGCAAAAGAATACGCAGCACTGGAACAAAGAAGCCGATCAGTACACGGCTGCAACACCAACGATTCGCAACATTGTTTCGGAAGCGGTCACTTCATCCGACAGCGAGCTCGACAAAGCCAAAAGGCTCTATACCCTGGTACAAAAGCTGGAAAACACCGACGTTACTCGCAGTTCATCTTTTTCGTTTGTCAACAGCTCGATTCCACACACCAGCCTCGACGCGGTCTTGCAGAACAAAAGCGGGAACCGCAAAGAGATCGCCCTGCTTTACCTCGCCCTTGCACGCGCCGCCGGCCTAAACGCCAGACCGGAGCGCATTGCCAGCCGTAACCAGCGCATCTTCTCCGCCGACTACCTGAGCGCCAGCCAACTCGATGCCGTAGTTATCGCTCTGAATATCGATGGCAAGGAAGTTGTCGTCGATCCGGGCGAGAAACTGGCTCCTTTTCAAACCCTGCACTGGTCGCATGCTGGCGCCGGTGGAATAGCGCTCGGAGCCGATGGCAAGGTAGAAACCGTCCTCACGCCCTTGCAGATCAATACCGACAATACATCGATTCGGGTCGGAAGCCTCACCATCAGCCCGCAAGGAAGCGTCTCCGGAACCCTCAAAGTCGGATTCATCGGCCAGGAAGCGCTGCACTGGCGGCAGGTTGCCCTTCGTACCGATTCCAATGAACTGAAACGCGAGTTGGAACAGATCATCGCGAGTCAGGTTCCCGCAGGAATCCACGCGCATATCGAACAGATAGCCGGCATCGAAAAAACGGATGCGCAGTTAGTAGCGGTAGTCCAGATCGAAGGGAACCTCGCGACTCTCAGCGGCACCCGTCTGGCCATTCCCCGCCTGTTCTTTGAGAGCAGAGAAACCGTTCCCTTCCCCGCGGATGACGCGCGCGCTCTCCCTGTCGACATGCATTATCCGGCGCAGGAACAGGAGCAGATCACCTACGTCTTTCCCACTGGCTTTGCCCTCGTCGACACCCCGCAGGATGCCACTCTGAACTGGCAGGATAACGCGGCATACAAGCTCCGATCTAAAGTGAGCCCCGGATCCATAACCAGCGCCCGCATTCTGGCGCGCGGATTCACCTTCCTCGAAGCAAAGTATTACAACCAGTTACGGGACTTTTACCAGAAGGTAACAACCACTGATCAACAACAACTCGTCCTTCAAGCTGCAAAGCCAGCCGGAGGTCAATAGACGAATCGGCTTGTAACCCAGTCGCCAGATTGGGGACTTATAGATTAATCTTGGTGAAGTCATTCCTGAACGACACGGAATTAAAACGAGCTGGAGCAAAATCAGCTTGGACGCAATCAACGTCGAGGCCTTCAGCGGATGCTTTCCCCAAGATATAGCGCGACTTAGTGAACCGCTGGAGGCACCCGCGTTTCTGCTGATTCTGCTCAGGTTACAAAGCTCATCGGGCAAAGATTAAGATGAAACGAGGAATAGTGCCTAAAACCCTCCACCCGCGACTCCGCGTAGGACTCGGCTTGCTGGCCTCGGCAGGCGCCTGCCTGATCTTCGTCGTAGCAATTGCCAGCCTGTTGCCCGCGAGCCTGTCGCCGCAATTCCACATCAAAGGCATTCCGGACATCTCGAAGACTGTCTATGCTGCGCAGAGCCCCATAGGCAAGCTTTCCCAAATTTCCATCGACTACCCCGAAGACGGCTCCGTCTTTCCCCCCGGCATCACCCCACCACAATTCCTGTGGCGGGATGCAGCAGGTAAATCGTGGAGTATCGATTTCTCATTTGCGGACAAAACACCAGCCATCCACATCCTCGCTAAAGCCGAGCGAATGCACGTCGGAACCATAGATCCCGACTGTGTCAGCAACCCCGATGACCTGCCAAAGCTGACCGTGCAGCAAGCCGCCACCTGGACCTGGACTCCCGACGCCGCCACGTGGAGCGCGATTCAATCCACCGCCGCCGGACAGCCCATCACCGTCACCATCACTGGCTATCGCGAAGGTCAGGTCGCCTTCTCGCAATCCCGGATCGCCATCTCCACATCTCCGGATCCAGTAGGCGCACCCATCTTCTATCGCGACGTTCCCCTGATGCCGTCAACCGGAGAAAACGGAGTCGTCCAGCCTCTCGCCCCTTCGACGATCCATCTCATTCACTGGCGAATCCGCGACATCCGCAAGCCCGAGAGCCACACCGTTCTGAAAGACATGCCTACCTGCGGCAACTGTCATTCCTTCTCTGTCGATGGAAAAACCTTCGGCATGGATATCGATGGGCCTGCCAACGACAAAGGTCTTTATGCCGTGGTTCCCGTGCAACGGCATATGTCCATCGAGAGCAAAGACATGGTGCATTGGAACACCGATGCCAAGGTCGGTAAAACCCGAGTAGGCTTCATGTCCCAGGTCTCACCGGACGGCCGCTACGTATTGAGCACTTTCGCAGGTCCATCTCTCAATCTCATGGATAGTTACTACGTAACGAACTTCATGAACTACCGCTTCCTGCAGGTGTTTTACCCGACGCGCGGAATCCTGGAGTGGTACAACCGCGCAACCGGCCTGCGTCAGCCGTTGCCCGGAGCCGACGATCAGCACTATGTACAGACCGATGGAGTCTGGAGCCACGACGGAAAATACATCGTCTTTGCGCGCGCCGAGGCTCGCGATCCGCGTCCCCCGGGACAAGCCCAGGCAATACGCGCAAACGACCCCAACGAGACTCCGATTCAGTACGACCTCTATCGCATCCCGTTCAACGACGGCAAAGGCGGCAAGCCGGAACGTATCGTCGGCGCCTCGCAGAACGGCATGAGCAATAACTTCCCCAAGATCTCGCCGGATGGCCGCTGGATCGTCTACGTGCAGTGCAAGAACGGCCAACTCATGCGCCCCGACAGCCAGCTGTTCATCGTTCCATTCAACGGCGGAACCCCGCGGCGCTTGAGAGCCAACACACGGCTCATGAACTCCTGGCATAGCTTCTCGCCCAATGGGCGTTGGCTGGTATTTTCATCCAAGGCCCGATCGCCCTACACGCAGATGTATCTGACCCACATCGATGCCGATGGGAACGACAGTCCAGCCATCCTGATTGACAACACCACAGCCGCCAACCGCGCGGTCAACATTCCCGAATTCGTCAACATGGATAGCGACAACATAGACGACATACAGGTGCATGTTGCCGATGCTCAAAAGTAGCCGCTCGCACCTCGGCGATCTCACCAGCGCGAGAGACGCAGCATTCTGTCGGCGCGGTCGCCGTAGCGGCTTTGTCACGCTGCGCCGCGCGAGTTACTTGCTCCTCTTTGCTCTGGCCTCAGGTTCATTCCTCCACGCAGCTCCCTGTGTTCCACCTGATGCAATGAAGCCGCGTCTTCTCGCCAATCCTGACGCCGCCACTCTCAATGAACTGGGAATCTGGTTCGCCGGCAAGGAGCAATACGCATGCTCCGCAAACGCCTTCGCCGCCTCGCTGCAAAAAGAGCCCACTCAGCAGGACATGCCCAACGTCGTCTTCATGTTCGGGGCCAGCCTCTATCTTTCCGGAGAGATAAAAGAAGCAGTCGCTGCTCTGCAGGAGGCCGAACGACTCAGCGTCCGCAACATCAGGCTCAATCTCATTCTCGCCGCCGCATTCGATTCTCTGCATTCGACATCAGACGCAGAAACAAACTGGCGCGCGGCACTGGCAATCGATCCGTTTTCCTCTGCCGCATACGACGGCCTCTCCAGTGATCTTGTCCTTGACGGCAATTTCGCCGAGATAATTACTCTCCTGGAAAAACCATCTATCCTCAGTCAGCGAACGCCAGTGCAAAGCCTCAACCTCGGCCTTGCGTATGCCAGAACATCCCGCCTCGAAGAAGCCGCCCGCGTTTTGCGCGATGGCCTGAACACATCGCCTGACTCGCTCCCAGTCGCAAACGAACTGGCCGATGTCCTTACCCAACTGGGTCGCGGCCAGGAGGCAGTCACCGTTCTGGACCTGGCACTCGAACAGCATCCCGAAGATACCGACACCGGAATCCACCTCGTTGAAACGCTCATGACCGCCGCCCCCGAGCGAGCTCTCGAAACCACTCAAAAGCTTCTCCTCGCATCCCCTCAGAATTGGAATTTGCTCTATCTCAACGGCGTTCTGGAAATGAAGAGCGGTAACCTGCAACAGGCACGTGCCCACCTTGAACAATCCGAGAGTCTCAAGGCCGACTTCGCCTCGTCTCACGAGGCACTCGGTGTAGTGCTGGCGCAGCTGAAAGACATGCCCGGCGCACAAGCGCAATTTGAAAAGGCAATCGCTCTCGGAGACACCAATCCGGAAGTCAGGCAGAACCTCTCAAACGTGCTCAAGACTCTTGGCAAAGAAAATTAATCTCATCTAAAGCTCCGCGATTCAGTCACAACAGCCCTCCGGAAACGCAAGACCGATAGAAACGATACAATTTGAATAAATCATTGCCGGAAGCTGGAGATTTTTACATGAATGTTCTTAATGGACTTCTGGATAACATCGCGCACCTGCCGATCCAGAAGCGCGCCATGACAAATCACGGAGTGCTCAACGAAGCCTATTGCTACGACAAGCCAAGCTCGTTCTCGCGCGGCATGAGGATCGATCTCAACGGGCTCACCATCCTGCTTATCTCCGGCACCGCATCCATTGACGAACACGGCAAGAGCGTCCACATCGGCGATTTCCGCGCACAAATGCAGCGCACGCTCGAAAACATCACCGGCCTGCTAAGCAGCGAAGGTTGCACATGGCATGACATCGTTCGCACCAGCTGCTACCTGCGCGACATCGACCGCGACTACGACATCTTCAACGATGTGCGCACTGCATTCTTTAAGGAACAGGGACTGGATCCGCTCCCGGCATCCACCGGCATTCAGGCCAAGCTGTGCCGCCCCGAACTGCTGGTCGAGATCGAAGCTATCGCCATGTTCCGGACCGGAGATCGATCGGCCAGCACCAAAGGTTAGCGGGAACGCATCGCCGTTCCCTTGCTGCATCCGCGAAATGAAATCACCGGAAGGGGCGTCCCTTCACGATTCCCTGTCCCTCGCGAATGGTGACAAGCTGACCGGCAGCAAGCCCCGGATACTTTTCAATCGCGCCCAGCGGCCAGTGGACTTCGATATCCGCCTTGGCCGCAGCGCCAAGACCAAAGTGCAGGCGCGGATCGTTCGACGACAAAAAGCTGGATTGGCTAAGCACCTCCTGAGCCTGCACCTTGTCGCCATAGCGCGCTAATACCCGAGCGCCAATCGCACTGCGGTTACTCTTCGTGCCTTCGAGGCGAATCTTGATCCAGTGATTCCCCACTGGAGCATCGTTGCGCAATAGCGTGGGCGGCTCATTCACATTCATGATCAGCACGTCCATATCTCCATCGTTATCAAAGTCGCCAAAGGCCGTGCCGCGGCTCAGATGGCGTGCGTTGATTCCAGGACCAGCATCCGCCCCAAGCTCAACAAACGTGCCATCACCCTGATTGCGAAAGAGTATGCTCGGACTGTGCGACGGAAAGTTAGGCACAACACCGTCCAACTGCGGATAGACACTCCCCGTCGTGATGAGTATGTCGGGATATCCATCATTGTCAAAGTCGACTAACCCAGCGCCCAGGCTGACAAAGCGCGTCTCTTTGTTAAGGCCGGCGGGCACCGTCACATCATCAAAATTTCCCTTGCCGTCGTTGCGATAAAGCCCTGTCGCCTCGTTGTAAAAATGACTCTTGACGATATCAGTATGACCGTCAAGGTTATAATCGCCAACACCAACACCCATGCCACCCAGTTGCCGCCCATCGCCGCTGAAAGCAACACCGCGCACCAAGGCTTCATCGCGAAAAGTTCCATCGTGGTTGTTCATCAGCAGCAGCGATGGGGTTGAATCGCACGCCACGAAGATATCCGGCCACCCATCCTCATCCGCATCGAAGCTGATAGCCGTCAGCCCATACGATCCTCGAAACCCTGCGACTCCCGACTTCTTCGAGACGTCCGTAAACGTCCCGTCGCCATTGTTGCGATAAAGATAGTTCTGCGCCTTAGGCAGCCCCCGTGGACCACAGAAGATAGGCAACGTTTCAAACCTGCACGCTGGCGTGCCCAAAGACGGCTTGGGAGCAGAAGACTCATCGACCTCCAGGTAGTTAGCCACAAAGAGATCAAGCAACCCATCGCGGTCATAATCTAAAAACGTACAACCGGTACTATAACGATCCGTCGGATGCAGCAGGCCCGCTTTCGCAGTCACGTCAGTAAATGTGCCGTTACCGTTGTTGCGATAAAGCAGATTCTGTCCGTAGTAAGTAAGAAATAAATCTTCAAAGCCGTCGTTATTGTAATCACCCACGCAGACACCCTGCGCCCAGCCGGTATGGAGCAATCCTGCCTTGGCTGTTACGTCAGTGAATGTACCATCGCGATTGTTCTTAAACAGACGATTAGTTGCGTTCGCCGGAGTGTCCTTGATCCGCCGCCCGCCAAGGATAAAGATGTCCATCCATCCGTCGTTGTCGTAGTCGAAAAAAGCGCAGCCGCTGGCCATCGACTCAACAATAGAGGTAAAGCTATTCGCTTCGCCGTACACCATGACTTCAGTGAGTCCGGCAGCATGTGCCACATCGACAAACCGCGAAAACGGCGCCTCAGACTTTGTCCCGGGAAGCGCAGCCCGCAGCGTTCCTGGAATCAGGACAGGAGCGAGCGCCGTAGGAACATTCTGCAACAACCGGCGACGTGTCCAGAGGGAGGAACTCCTGTCGTTCATCGCGCTAACCGTCCTCCCGGACATACAGATTCATCTGTCATTGCTGAGGTGGATGCTGGCTGAGCGCAGCAGCAAGACTCTTGCTCAGCTCAATAGCCCCGGCGTCATCCGGCTTCAGTTTGAGGGCAGTAGTCACAGCCTCCTGCGCCTCCTGAAATCGCGATTCCAGACCAAGCGTCGTCGCCAAAGCATCCCACGACTGAAAGCTTCCAGGCGCCGCCTCGACAGCCTTCCGGAATTCCATCTCAGCCGCGGCATACTTCCCCGACTGAAACTCCAAAAAGCCAAGCTGATAATGCGCGCGGGCAAAGTTAGTATCAGCCTTGATAGCCCTCTCCAGCGCCGCGCGCTCGCCAGCAACATCACCGAGATCATCGAGGAGGTGTGAAAGCTGGTAGGCAAGCTTTGGATCTTCAGGCGACGCAGCCGAAGCCTCGGCATACAGCTCCGCCGCTCTTTTGTTGTCGCCGGCCTTGACCGCCTGTTCGGCCTGCATCGCCTTCAGATTCGCCTCCATGCGATCCGACTTTGCCTTCTGGCTCTGCTGGAAGAGATCAAGTTCTCGTTGCGCCTGCTCGGCCTTCCCTTGAGCGCGCAGCACCTTGGCTAACTCGAAGTGCACCTCCGGCTCTCGCGAACCAAGTTCAATCGCCTCCTCAAGCTGCGCACCGGCCGCGGCGGTCTCCTGCAACTGCTCAAGCACAACCCCTAACAACGAATGCACTTCAACATCATTGGGGATCAGGGCAACCGCTTCTTCAAGATGCACGCGTGCCGCCGGGTATTCACCCGCAAGGCGTTCCAGCTTACCGGTTGTCTTCAGAAACTCCGGATCATGCGGAAGAAGAGCAAGTAGCTTCGTGCCCAACGGCAAAGCCGCATCATAGTTCTGATTCACCATCAGAAGCCGCAGGTAGATTCGTTGCATCTCCATGTCTTGCGGATTCCGGCCCGCATACTTTTCGGCAACTCCGATTGCCTCCTGAAAATGGCCTTGCTTCACATAGAGAGTCACCAGTAACTTCGCCGCCTCCCCAGAATCTGGATAGGCCTTCAGTCCTTCCGTCAGCACTTCGACGGCCTCATCGACGCGCCCAGCAATGTTCAGGCTGCGACCGAGCAGATAGTGAAGATGCGCCGAGCCCGGCACGTCGAGCCCCGCCCGGAAAGCCCGCACCGCACAATTCGTTTGATGATTTTCGTCGAACCAGACACCTAAAACCGTATATGCGTCAGCATCGCGATGGGCCTCGATTCGGGCCTCCAACTCAGGCGGTCCTGAACACTCTTCCGCGCCTGCTGCGACACGCACGCCCAGAATAAGCATCAAAAGGAACCCAGTCTTGGCGTACAACGGAAGCGCGGACATGGTCGTGCTCAGATTCCCTCAACCATAATGAGAAATGGTTCTCTGCTGCCAAGTATAGTTACGCCGCTTCAACCTCGGCAACTCGAGGTAACGGGACGAGAACCACATCCCTTGCTTCGCCGCTCGCAGGACCGCGTTATGCAAAGACTTGCGCAGCGCATCCGTCGATCTTCACACGAAACCCGCCATCGCCTGAGATCAGGCACCGGGCGAGTTCGCCTCTCTCGACTTTGGAGAAGTCGAAACCATTGAATACAAATAATTTGCGGCGTCGAGACAAATAGCGATCGATTGATCTGCTCCGGGCGCAAACGCATTTAGTATTGGGCCTCAAATTGCAACTACGCCCCATGTTCTTCAGAAGAAAACATCGGCTTTCTACCCCACTCAAACCTGAAAGGCATCCAGCGATCTGAGCTGGAAAACTTTCACACGCAACTATTCCGAGTGAGCCCACGACCGGCAGTATCCACATGGCAGGGTGAGTCGAAGCGCGAAAGGCAGCAAACATGATGGAGAGAAATTCGCCGACCCGGTTCACAAAAAACCACGAGAGCCAGTTCGCAGCCAGCGCTCTTCTACAAATCCACCGGAGCCAATACACCGCCGTCCGCAACCTGGCTCTCCTCCTCTGCCTGCTCATGCTGGCCACCGGATCCGCATTCGGCTCCATCACCTCAGACGTAAACGTCTCTCAGGATGGAGCATCGGCAAGCACAACAATTGTGAGCCCAGTCTTCACGACCTCTTCCGGTAACGAGCAACTGCTCGCCTTCATCGCCACTGACTACCTGAGCGGCACCAATACCATCGTCAAGAGCGTCACCGGCGGTGGCCTGACATGGACGCTTATTCAACGCGCCAATGCGCAAAGCGGTTCAGCAGAAATATGGGGCGCCTTTTCGTCCTCTACCCTCACCGGCGTTTCGATCACGGCAACTCTGTCCCAGAAGGTAATTGCCTCCATTACCGTGATGAGCTTTGCAGGCGTCAACACAACAGGAGCCATTGGAGCGGTCAGCAGCAAAAGCGCTGCTTCCGGCGCGCCCACTGCGTCCCTCGTCACAACGGGTGCTAACTCACTGGTCATCGGCGTCGGCAACGATTTCGACAACGCCACAGTACGCACGCTTGGACCAGCACAGACGCTGATCCATCAGTACCTGACCCCTACCGGCGATACCTACTGGGTCCAGAGGCAGACCAGCGCCATCCCCGCAAGCGGAACCACCGTTACCATCAACGACACTGCCCCCACAAAAGACAGATACAACCTCGCTGTCGTAGAAGTCCTCGCGCCCACATCAGGCACCATAACCTACAGCGTATCCGGCACAATCACCCCCACTGCATCGGGTAGCGGCGCGACGGTGACGCTCAGCGGCGCATCAGCTGCAACAACAACCGCCGACGCGAATGGAAACTACTCCTTCACCGGCCTGGCCAACGGCTCGTACACCGTAACACCAAGCAAGACCGGCTACACATTCACCCCGACAAGCCAGCCCGTCACAATCAGCAGCGCAAATCAGACCGGGGTCAACTTCACAGCTCAGGCCATAACCTACAGCGTATCCGGCACAATCACCCCCACTGCATCGGGTAGCGGCGCGACGGTGACGCTCAGCGGCGCATCAGCTGCAACAACAACCGCCGACGCGAATGGAAACTACTCCTTCACCGGCCTGGCCAACGGCTCGTACACCGTAACACCAAGCAAGACCGGCTACACATTCACCCCGACAAGCCAGCCCGTCACAATCAGCAGCGCAAATCAGACCGGAATAAACTTCACAGCTCAGGCCATACCCACGTGGAGCATCTCAGGCACAATCACTCCTGCCTCCGGAGGAGCCGGCGCCACAGTTACCCTAAGCGGCACATCAGGCGGCACAACAACCGCCGATGCGAATGGAAACTACTCCTTCACCGGACTGGCCAACGGCTCGTACACCGTAACTCCAAGCAAGACCGGCTACAGTTTCACCCCCACAAATCAACCCGTTACATTAAGCGGAGCGTCCGCGAACAATATCAATTTCACCGCGGCAACCTCGTCCGTCGCTTCCATCGTACGTGACGTAACAGTCTCCCAGAACGGAGCATCGGCAAGCACGACAATCGTGAGCCCGGTCTTCACCACCTCATCCACCAACGAGCAACTGCTCGCCTTCATCTCCACTGACTATCTGACCGGCACTAACACAACCGTCAAAAGCGTTGCCGGCGGTGGCCTGACATGGACCCTTGTTGAACGCGCCAACGCTCAAAGCGGTTCAGCAGAAATATGGGGCGCCTTCTCGCCCACTACCCTCCCCGGCGTTTCGATCACGGCAACCCTGTCCCAAAAGGTAGTTGCCTCAATCACTGTGATGAGCTTCGCCGACGTCAAAACACCGGGAGCGATCGGAGGGATCGGCGGTACAAGTGCTGCCTCCGGAGCACCTACCGCTTCGTTGGTCACAACCGGCCCTAACTCACTGGTCATCGGCGTCGGCAACGATTTCGACAATGCCACATCCCGCACGCTCGGAGCAGCACAGACACTTATCAACCAGTATCTGACTCCCACAGGCGATACCTACTGGGTCCAGATGCAGGCAGGCGCCATCCCCGCAAGCGGAGCCACCGTCACGATAAACGACACAGCCCCCACAAAAGACCGATACAACCTCGCAATTGTCGAAGTTCTCGCAGGTAGTGGAGGCGCGACCGCGACTCCGCCCACCGTGTCAATGACTTCGCCTGCGCAGGGCGCAACTTTTGCAGGATTGGTAACCGTGTCCGCAGCGGCCTACGATCAAATCGCCGTCGCGGGAGTCCAGTTTCTTCTCGACGGAGCTCCGCTCGGCGCAGAATTGACCAGTGCGCCCTACTCTTTCGTATGGGACTCGACGACGGTCTCACTCGGCGCCCACACACTCGCCGCGCGAGCCCGTAACGGAGCCGGCCTTACCACAACCTCAACTGTCCTCACAATCAACGTCGCCAGCACTACCGACCCATCGACCGTCGGCCAGTGGTCTTCGGCCGTGAGCCTCCCCGCAGTCGCGGTCAACCTCATCCTGCTCCAAAACAACCAGGTCCTCTTCTACCAGGACGGTTCAACACCTACCGTCTGGAATTACGTGCAAAATACGTTCACCAGCGTTCCTGAATCAGCCAACCTCTTCTGTTCCGGGCACGCTTTGCTATCCGATGGCAGAGTTTTGGTTGCAGGTGGTTATGGCGATTCAGCTAATACTATCGGCATCGCAAACGCGGAGATATTCGACCCAACCAAGCAGACATGGACCTCCGTTCCCAATATGCAATACCGTCGCTGGTATCCAACCGCAACCACCTTATCCGACGGACGCATCATCGTCACTGCGGGTTGGCAGACCACCTCACATACCAATGCGGGTATTTCCGAAATCTACGATCCCGTAGCCAACAGCTGGACATCTCTTACCAACGCCAACAATCCATTCGAAACCTATCCATTCCTCTATCTGCTTCCGGACGGCCGCATCATCCACATCGGCGGTTCGGAGTATGCGACAGATACCGACATACTCGACCTCAACACGGTAAATTGGTCGGTAATAGATCCAAACATCGTCGATGGCGGCAGCGCCACAATGTACACGCCGAATAAGTTCGTGAAGGCCGGCAGCGCTTCAGACAGTCAGGAGGTCGGCGCTTCGTCGAACACGACCTTCGTCCTCGACTTCACGCAACCGGTTCCCGCATGGGTAGAAACTCCATCGATGGTCTATCCGCGAAGCTTCATGAACCTCACCATGCTGCCCGACGGCACGGCGCTGGCAACAGGTGGCGAAACCGATAAGAATGGCGGCGATATTTCCAAGGCAGTCTACGCCGCTGAATTGTGGTCATCGCAGACACAGACGTGGACCACCATGTCCTCAATGCACACACCCCGGGAGTATCACGGAACCGCAGTCCTGCTCCCCGACGGCAGGGTACTCGAGTCCGGCATGGGTGCGGACTTCGGCAACGTGCCCAATGAAATGAGCGCCGAATTCTACTCGCCGCCTTATCTCTTCAAAGGCGCGCGGCCAAGCATTACACAAGCCCCTGCGCAGATTCAGTACAACTCCACATTCTTCGTCGGCACGCCGGACAACGCCAGCATCGCCAGCGTCACGCTGATTCGAACCGGTGCAGTAACCCACTTCTTCGATCAGAACGAGCGCTTCATACCTCTGTCTTTCACGCAGGCCAGCGGCGGGCTCACCGTGACCTCACCCATAGATGCAAATCTGGCGCCCCCGGGCTACTACATGCTCTTCATCGTCAACAGCGCAGGAGTTCCTTCGGTCGCACCGTTCGTTCAATTGCCATGAAGTGCCATGCAGCTGGAAAAGAGCCGGAAATGAAAGGAGAGATCGTGAAGGCCGTGAAACCATGCGTCGCCCTCGCCGCAATCCTGATTGCGATAGCACCATCGCTACGCGCTCAGGAGCACGCTGCTCCTCCAATCCCCAGCTTCTCCGTCCTCGACATGCGCGGCCGCTCACAAACCTACAACTCGCTTAGAGGAGAAGTCACAGTAGTAATCTTCTTCTCGACTCGCTGTCCCATGTCCAATGCATTCAACTACCGCAGAAACGTTTTGTATCACGACTATCAGAAGCGCGTTCGCTTCATAGTGGTCGATTCAAATTCCAATGAATCTCTCGATGAAGTGCGAACCTACGCCCAGGATGCTGGATTCGACTTTCCCGTCTATCACGATGTAGACAACAAGGCAGCCGACAGCCTGGGCGTACAGAGTACAACCGAAACACTGGTTCTGGACGCCGCAGGAGCTATACGCTATCGCGGCTACATAGAAGATGCACCAAACCCCGAACGCACAACCAAACAAGGCCTGAGGCTCGCTATCGACGCCGTGCTGGCAGGAATACCCGTAGAGACACCACAGACTAGGGCGGTTGGTTGTGCAATTCGCCGTGCACATCCGCAGTAGGCGTTGAATAGGACAATCAGCCGCATTTTCCGCTTCGCCTCGTCATGGCCAACCCCGCTCAGGGACTATTCCTTAACTCATAGGTCATGCGACAATAAATATGGCCTCAGGGTATTTGCACCCTTCGCTCGACCGCGAGCAGGTTGCAATAAGTGCGGAAGTGGCGAAATTGGCAGACGCACCAGACTTAGGATCTGGCGGGGTAACCCATAGGGGTTCAAGTCCCCTCTTCCGCACCAACTACTCACGAGCACTTCTTAATTTGCTCCTGTGCCCTGCGCCTAAAACTGTACCAACTTGGCTATTGGTAGGGCGTGACGCCGTAGCGCATACGGCTGGCGACGGCGTGGCCGCTCTGAAAGGCGGGGACGAACTTCCACCCTGCAGTTGCGGCGATCAAGTCCTGATCGCCTTTGCCCTCGGATTTGGCGGAACGCACTTTGCCGGCGGCGTCAATCACCAGGTTCAAAATGACCTCATTGTTCATCGATGTCCCCGCAGTTGACGGCAGGGGCGGACGGCGCAAGTAGATTTCTTTTGGAATTACCTCTGCTTGAAATTCATGCATGTGGTCGTCTTTGTTATATTGCATCTCCGCTTCAAAGATCATTGCGTGCTTTTTGATATGTATTGTGGGTTTGTTCGATGTGCCCTCTACTTTGCTGTGCATCCCCGCAGCTCTCGCGTTTTGAATGAGTGTGCGGATGCGCTTTACATCTGCGGAGGGCCACATAGCATCGAGTGCATCCCAGGCCTGTTGTTCGCGGCCGCTGTAGAGGTAGGCCCAGACAATTTCCAGCACCTTTACTTTGGCGGTCATGACTGCGTGCGCCTCCTCGATTGGGAGAGAGGAACGGTCTGTCAGTTTACCGTCGGAGTTCTTGAATTGGTTTAAAGTATGAGAATCGATCCCGGCTCGCAGTGCGGCGATCTGGCGGTCGTAGTCTGATTGAAACTCTGCTCCCACATCGACTAAGTGACCCTTCTCAAAGCGAAGCACAACGGTAGGGGCTGCGTCGAAGATGCTCAACGAGAGATTATCGAAGCCGTCGATTGCGGCGGCATCATCGGTCCAGACTTCGATACGTCCATCAAGGTCAGTGTCGGCTGCGTTGAAGTAGTCTCCGCCGGTCAGGGTGCGAAGTTTCTGTGACGGCTTTTTGAGTGAGTAGATTTCATACTGCACAAGTTTGTCGCTGCCAACATTTCTGATCTGAAAAGCAGCCACGGGCGCACCGAGGCCCAGGTCGGCACCAAAGACGTCGAGGTCGATCTCGGAAGCCTTGGGCGTGATCTCAAGTTGCGAGCCATTCCAGTTGAGGGAGGCGGAGCATACGCGCGAAGCGAAGGCTGACTTCCGGACGGGTTCGACAGAAACGGTAACGCCGGTGGCAAATTTTGAGCTGAAGCTTCCGAAGCCGTCGCTGCACAGCATGGGGTGGTCTTCGGCCAAAGCAAGGGTAGTCGAGATCAAGAGAAAGATCATCGAGAGTATCGCGGGAAGGGCACGTCGATGGAACGATAGAGGCATTGGCACACTTGACACTGAACGTTATGCTCTGTGTTCAACGCAGTCAAGCGTAATTGCCGTATATAGAACCTGCAGCCCTGTCTCCCGTCTGGCTGCGCTTATCATGGACTATCGAGAAGCAGAAGCCAGCAAAGTCTGAAGCAGGAGCGAAGGAATGAGTGCATCCTCACTGATCGCGGTCCTTCTTACATTGACCGGCCTCTTCGCCTACCTGAATCACAAATTCCTTCGCCTGCCTCTTGCCGTCGGCGTAATGGGGATCTCACTAACCTTCTCCCTCTTAGCCATCGTTGGCCAGCATCTGGGCCTGCCCCTGCAACGATGGGCGACGGACACTCTCACCCATATAGACTTCAGCGAAGCGCTCCTGAACGGCATGCTTAGCTTCATGCTCTTCGCCGGTGCATTGCACGTAGATCTCGCCGAACTGCGGGAACAGAAAGCGATCATCGCCCTCCTCGCCACTGTCGGAGTATTGATTTCGACCGGAGTGGTAGGCCTCTCCACCTGGATGCTGTTCCGCTATCTTGGCCTCTCAATCCCCTTCTTGGCCTGTCTGACTTTTGGCGCTTTGATCTCGCCAACCGATCCCATCGCCGTCATGGGATTGCTCAAGAAGATGAATGTTCCTAAATCGCTCTCGACCAAAATTGCGGGAGAATCACTATTCAACGACGGGGTCGGAATCGTCGTATTTCTTCTCGCGCTGCGGATGTGGTCCAGCGGATCGAAAGCCCTCGAATGGCACCATACTCTTCTCCTGATCGCACTCGAAATCGGAGGAGGCATCGCACTTGGCTCGCTTCTGGGTGCGCTCTGCTACTTCCTTCTCAGGAGCATTGATAACTACCAGGTAGAACTCATGCTGACGCTTGCTCTGGTGAGCGGCGGATACGAGCTTGCATCCGTAGTGCATGCCAGCGGGCCACTGGCGATTGTGACTGCGGGCCTCGCCATCGGCACCTATGGCCGAAGAAACGCAATGTCCGAAACCTCTCGCCGCAATCTCGATATCTTCTGGGAAACACTCGACGAAATTCTCAACGGAATGCTCTTCGTCCTGATAGGCCTGCAGCTTCTGGTGCTCAATCTGGAAAGAAGTTATCTCATCGCAGCAGTTTGTTCGATACCGCTCGTTCTGGGTGCGCGGTTCATCAGTCTCGCCCTGCCCATCGCGGCTGTCAAACTTCTGCGACAGAGAACATCCGAAATCTCGATCCTTACCTGGGGCGGACTGCGCGGCGGCATATCTATCGCACTTGCGCTCTCGCTCTCTCCCGGACACATCAAAGAGGTGCTGGTTATTTCTACTTACGCAGCGGTTGCATTCTCGATTCTCGTTCAGGCGACCACCATGCCTATGCTGTTGAGAGCCAGGTTCGGCGCTAATCAGGCTGCCTGATCATTTCACTCGTGCCGTCGTGCGAGAGAATACTCAATGCAACGCACGTCCTGCTGCCCGACACTTACTGGGGCTACAGTTACCTCGAAGCTTTGAAGCGCGGCCTTCGCAGTTAAAGCTATTGCGGAGTCCATTGCGGATGACTCGTAAACAGGCCACCCAAAAAGCCTAGCTGATAAACCAGGAATGAGCCAAAACAAAGGCTCACCATGCCTGACGCCATACCCAGATAGCGGCTCAACTGTTTAAAGCGATCTCCCGCAAATGTAAGTGGCACCGCCATCGCCGCTGTCATGAGCATCATCCCGATCATTGTTCCGATGCCAAAGATGATCAGATATCCCGTCGCCCAGTAAGGGTTGTGAATCGTCGACAGCACCAGCAGCGCCACCGTCGCCGATCCTGCAAGCCCGTGCACCAGGCCGATCACCAGAGGCCTTACGCATTGATATACACCAAGTCCACCAACCGGATTCTCGAAGAGACCCTGCTTCGCTGTTGAATCGTTCGGCTCCGCAACATTCGTCTCCGCCCGTCGCGAAAAGCTGCGCGGCGTGAAGTAGTTCGTAATCCGCTGTATCACGCCCGTCAGATTTAGAACGCCAAGCAGGATCAGCATAATGGCCACACTGAACTCCATCGATAGGCCAACACGCGGCGGAATCTCAACACCAAAAAGAATAATCAGCGACCCCACAATGAAAATTGTGATCGTATGGCCCAGCCCCCATACCGAGCCGATCAGCGCAGCACCGCGAATACTGCGCTGGCGAGTTACGATAGTGGAAATAGCCACGACATGATCCGCATCGGTCGAGTGGCGCATGCCTAGAATCAACCCAAGCCCTGTAACAAAGAGCAACGGACCAAGCTTCTCCTTCGTCAACAGATTCGCATTCAGATACAGGCTCAGGTGCGTTGCCGCAAAAGCCTGTATCGCCAGCCCCACACCCAGGATCGTGATGAAAGCAGAGGATGCAAGCGGAAGCCAGCGCGTACTCAATGGCCCATCCATCTTGAGCCGCGCCATGAATCGACCCGCATAGACCATCAACATCCCAAAGCCGATCAGCACCGCCGCCAGCCCGACGCTGAACGCCACAATCAGAAAAAACCCGAGCCCGATACGATGCAGCGCAAATGCACTCAACAGAACAATCAGCGCCGCCGGGCATGGAATAATTCCGCCCGTAATACCAAGCGTGAAAAGCTGGCACAGGCTCACCGGCTTACGCGCAACAGGTCTCGCCACCCCCGCGTCGCCAGCTTCTGTCTCACCTGCAGCCGATCGCCGAAAGAAGAATCCGTGACTATGCGCGCTTCCCGGCTCGTGAGAGTGATCCACAGCCGTGCCTGTCACCCGCCGCAAAAACATGTAGCTGCCAAGCCCGGCAATGACGATTCCCGAAAGCACCCCCAGCCATGGATAGAGTTGCTCTGGCACGATATATCGAGAGGCATACAACGTGATCGCACCGAGCGCGAATACCCCCGCAGTGTGAGACGCCGTCACGATCATGCCCAGCAGAATAGCATGGCGGGCAGTCCCTCTGGAGCCGACCAGATAGGCCGCAACGATCGTCTTTCCATGGCCCGGTTCCAGTGCATGTAAAGCACCAAGACCCATCGCAATGATCGCCGCGCTAAAGAGAAACCAGAGACTCAAATGTTGCTCGGTAATCAGCTCCGTGAACCGGCTTCGCGGCGTCCGCTGCTGATTGGCCTCAAGATGCATTGCCTGAGGAGCAACGATAACTGGCTCTACACCTTTCGCTGCCTTCGCTTGAGTCAGCGCGTCCTTGCCCTTCCCCGTCTTATCCTCACCCGAAATAACATTGGTACGAACCTCTTGCCGCTTATACACAACAGCATGAGTCTCTATCGGAACCGCAACCGAAGCCGTCTCCGCTGGAAGCTCGACCTCCACACTCGCTTCCAAGTCCTGCGGAGGACTGTTCAGCAGATCAGTAGGATAGTTACTCAACTCCCCGCTGCGATCCTTCGACGGAACAGAACTCCTCAGCACCGAACCTGCAGATGACACCGCAACTATTTCCTTCCATCCCGTATGGCCTGGATAGTTGTTGTCCGCATAGCGCAGATTAAAGTGCGTACTGTCTGTTTTCCTCCAGTTCTTCTCTTCTGAATACGCCGCCTCGTATGCAAAGCCCATCTTCATCGTCGGCAATCCACCCGCGCCCGGAGGAAAGATTACGCCACTCGAAACCATGTGCAGCGCTGCTGGCTTGCCATCCAGCAGCAGGCTCAAACCCCGCCCCAGTTCTTCGCCGCGCAGCGCAACAAAGTGAGCCACCGCAGGGTCGCCTACCGTAGCCGTTATATTGCCTTGCTGCAACTCCTGATACGCGGGAATCTCCGCAAGATCGATAAAGTAATCGATGCGAATCCGGTCACCCTGCACGGTGATCTTCGAATAGTGATTCACGCTGAAATTACCCATGGGATGCCCATAGGCAGCACGCCCAAAACAAAGCGAGAGCAGGAATATCAGGCACCATCCTAAGCGCTTAACGAGCATGGCTCTCCCTCGACGCACTCTGCGAATTCATACCGCTCAGCGCCTCCCGCGCCACATGCGCATACACCAGATGAAAACTCGGATTGATCTGAAGCGCCTTCTCCAGATTTGCATGCGCCTGTTCCTGCAGTCCCATGCGCTCTGCAATCATCCCCGCATGAAAAAGCAGCATCGCGTCGCGCGTTCCGAAATGCAGCGCCTTCTCGCTGGCAGCGGCTGCCTCGGAGTACTTGCCATTCTTATAAAGCGCCCATGCCAGCGCATCCCACGTGTAGACGTCATGCCGCACTTCAAATTCTTTTTGCGCGAGCTCCAGAGCCTCCGTAAGCTTCACATCATGATCTGCATAGAAGAGCGCAAGATCGCGATTGTGCAGCACCTTATTCACCTTGCCCAAAAGCCCGATATATTCAACAAGCTGATATTGCTTCTTCGCCTCAGCATCCTTGCCGGTCCTCTGATAGAGATCGCCAAGCTCCGCAACAAAGATCGGCATGGGCACAATCGCAATCGCCTTCCGATAGAGCAGGATTGCATCGTCGTATTTACCCTGATTCGCGCGCAGCTTGCCCAAAGCAGCCAAAGCCCGATAGTCGCCCGGATAAATCGTCAGCGCAGTAACATAGGCCACATCGGCTGCAGCAGCGTCCCCCAGATGCGCGTCGAACTCACCCAATTCGTAATAAAGCCAAGCGAGATTCTCACTCGGAATCTTCGCCTCCGCCCCTTCCGTAACTGCAATCTTCATCAGCCGCACAGCCCCCACCGTATCTCCAGAAATGAAGTTGAGATACGCGATGCGGCTGTCGCGCGCATAAGCGGCACGCGGAGAAAGCGTCATATCGCGCGGCGTCAATCGTGCATAGGCCTGCCCTGCCTTGGCATATTCGCCCATATCCGCATACGCATCGCCGATGATGGCGAATGGCGAAACATCTCCTGACCCCAACGCCAGTGCCTTATGCGAATACGTGAGCGCATCGGCAAAGCGATGCTCGCCCATGCACACCTCGGCCATCGTTGCCAACGCATCATCCGTCGAAAACTCATCCCCGCCAAGATCAAGCGACTTACTCAGTGATTCCTCGGCCAATTGATAGTCATTCACATCGCCCGTCTCTCGCGCGCGCTGAAAATAAGCCGCCCCCAGCGCGGCATATCCCTTCGCATTCTTTGGGTCGCCGGCGACAGTCGCTTGTGCACTGCGAATAGCGCGATCAGTACCAGTCGGCCGCGGGACAAGCAAAGTCGCCGGCACAGGTGCGAATGCGGGGACGGATGCATAATCAATCGGCCCAACCCTCACCGAATCGTTGCTTGCCTCACCCGGCGCCACGGGCTGCGACGGGCCGGATGATTGCGCAACAGCATCACTCGTCAGCTGCGATGCGCGCGCAGAATCGGAGATCCCAAGCGACGCACGTGCATCGCTCGCAACCAGTGAAGACGCGTTCGTTTTCAGCGAAAGCTCAAAATACTTCGCCGCATCTTCTTTGCGGCTTAGCTGCTGCGCGATATGCCCTGCATGATCGAATATCAGCGCATCCTGAACACCGACAGCAATCGCCTTCTGAATCGAAGCGTCCGCCTCCGCGAATCGTCCATTCGCATAGAGCGCCCACGCATATGCATCCAACGTCCATACATCGTGCCGCGCGTCCATCGCGCGTTGCGCCAGTGTCAACGCATCAGCAGCCCTAGCGGCATCCGAGGCGTACATAAAAATCAAGTCGCGAGTCGCACCATCAGACTGCGTCGTACCAGCAAGTTTTTCGAACTGAAGATACGTCTCGCGAGCCTCCGTCCCTTCCCCAGCCGCCTGCAGCGCTTCGGCTAACTCATAAATCACCTGGGGATCGGAGTCCATCCGCACAGCCTGCTTCAACAACGTCACCGCCTCTGGAGCGCGACGTTGTTCAAGCCTTACGCGAGCCATATTTTCGAGCGTGACGTAGTACCTGGGAAAAATTTCTTCAGCCCGCTCCAGCGTCGTCATAGCAGTGTCAGTCTGTCCCTGACCGATCTCGATCGCAGCAATCGCATTGGCGATCGACGCCAGATCCTCAACTTCCATCGGAGAGCTTTCCGAGTAAGCAAGATTGAGAAACTCAATCGCTCCATTCGGATCACCATAGAGAGTTCGAAGCTTTGCGCCGATCAGCAGACCCGGAATGTTGTTTTGCCGCATATTCAACATCCATTGCGCAGCCGTCTCCGCATCCTGATAGTGGCCCAGCGCGAAGTCGGCTTCGGCCAGATATCCATACAACATCACGTCATCCGGCGTGCGCTTATTGAGAACCGCCGCTCGTTCTCTGGCCTTCGCATACTCATGCCGGCTCAACATCAGCACGACCTGCAGTTTCTGCAGCTGGAAGTCCTCCGCATCGAGGCTTACCCCCTGCTTGATGGCACTGTCGGCATCTTGCAGATACTTCTGATCCGCCGTCTCATGCGCACGCTTGATATATCCGTCAGCCAGCTCATAAATCGCTTGTACCCTCTTTGGATCAGCCTTGAGTTGTCGCTTTGCCGCGTCAATCCGCTGCTGCGCCGGAGTAGCTTCCTGCTCCGCCGCTCTCGAAGAAGTCGGTTGATCGCCTTGTGGTAATGGCGCCAGCTGAGCATTCGCGAAAACGGAAGCGCCGATCAACGCAAACAATGAAAGATGCACAATCTTCATGACTAATCCTCTTGCAGATAAACCTTGTTTCTAAGTCGAGCTGCGGGCTCCCACATCCGGTTGAGAATGCGAAGAGCCCACCGCCGTTGCGTAGTCTTAGTTAACAGGGCAGGTGGTGGGTCCGCCCTGGTTGGCTGGAGCCGGATCAGATTGCGAAGCGCTCGTCAGCGTTGGTTGATCGCCGCATCCAGTCTCGCCCGGATCGATATGACGGCTGTCTCGTCCGCTGTACGCATAGTGCACATACGGGAAGGTTTCCTGTGTCGGCACATCAGTCGAGTTAACGCCATCGCCGATCAGGTTGTTCGGCGCCACATTAAATCCCTTAGCCAGAATGCCTCCGCCGACAACGCGAGCCGCAATGTCGACCACGTCATCAGTAAGCCGGCGGCCATTCGGGAAACCCGCAGGGTCGCCTGCAATCAAACCGAGACGGCTTCGCTTGGCAAGCGAGGTAGGCGCCACACCTGTGTTCAACCGCAGCATATCGGCGATTGGGCCAGCAGGCGTACCCGCAGGAGCAATCGGCGCAGCATAGGTGACAAGTGGCAGCAGATCATACCTGGGCGGCTTGGGAATGTTGATCCCGTAGATCGCATTGAACACACGTGCAATCAGAGGATCGAGGTCGTAGTGGGCAAACGCAGCGTCGTCCCTCGGGTTAGACATGCTCCAGTAATCCTTGCTGCCCGTCCCAATCACAAGCTCATTGACCAGCGGGTTGCCAAGACGCTGCACCTGGAACAAGTTCCCGAAAGCTTGTGCGGGACTAGGCGACTGCCGGATTGTGACCTCTTGCCGTGATGTAGTGGCCCACGTGCCAATCGTTCCCTTCGGATCAGTTGCCGCGTGTACCGCCCCATCGACCGTGAGCAGTCGAATAGGCACTTCAATCGCGATGGTATTCACGTTGAATCCCGCCACTGCATTCGGAGCCAGATTCAACTTGTCGTCTCCATCCTGCGCGGTCGTGAGAACGCCCCCGCCTGCCGCAGTACGGAAGTTGAAGCTATCAAACGCTGCACCCAGATCGATAAAGAACGGGTCTGCCACCGTGCCGGCGAAAACGCGAATGTCTGAAGCGCCTCCGTTGCCTTGCAGCGTATAGATACCCTGCGCAGCCAACGAATCATAGTCCGGCATTGTTCGCGGGCCTACGTTGGTAGGAACCGCGAACAAGGCTGAGCCATCAGTGTTGGTCAGAGGAGTGCCGATACCCTTCTTGATCATTGTGACGGTGTAAGTCTGCCGTTCGCTCAAACCGGCTGATCCCGGACCGTTGAGAGAAGTGATCGCTGGAGGCACAACAGGTGTTCCCGGCGCAACTGGTGCAGGCGAGTTCGCCGGAGCATTGATACCATTGCCTGCGCCAACAAATCCGGTGAAGACCTTAGGGGCCCGGATCTGAGAATTGAAGCGGACCTGAAAGACTATGTCTGACGTCGCATCGTGATCATTATCGATCTTGATCGAATACACGATAGAAGGGTCGAACGGAAAATAGTTCGGTCCGTTGCTCGGCTGCAGAAAAGGATCAACATTCATGATGAAGGTCACGCGATCCGGATGATCGTAGCTGACAAACGCATAGAAATCAGTAATGTCAGCTGCGTGATCCAGTGCAGTAATCGGTGCTTCCCGATGGCTTGAAGCGTATGCCCCAGGAGGCATGGCAATCATGAGACTCACTGTGAGTCCCAGTACAGATTTAAGTTTTGACATGTGGCTCTCCGCGATTGGGATACTTCTGTTCGGGAACGGGGGACCTGAGCCATGTGGTAGCAGAGCTAAGGAGGGGAGCTCACGGACTCCTCGTTCGTTTCATTGCTAACGCCGTAGCACGTTAGTTGGATTGAGCTCGCAAAAAGAAATTACAAACTCCTTCCAATCCGAAGATCGCCCTTCATCCTTCATCTAATTTTCTTCAATCCGTGTAATCCGACACAATTCCTCGTGCGTTTAATAAGAGAGAAACGGAAATGTCGCCTGCGAGTTCTGCGCGGTTAAAACTCCTGCCCGGAAGATCGGTGTGTAAGAAGATGGTGAATCAACTTGCGGCTCTTTGCGCCCGCTCTTGCTGGATGGCAATATTGCTCATCCCACTTGCTGCGTTGGCAGACGATTACGCAATCTCCGGCAGCATCGTTGACTTGCAGGGTACGCCTGTAACCGGCGCAACCGTTCAGCTCACACCGCAACCCCGTGGACGCCAACAGCAAACCACCACCGACAACGCCGGCCGGTTCTCGATTAAGCTTGATCTCGGTGCAACCCACAGTGGAACCTTTGACCTCGTCGTCAAAGCCGCAAACTTTCTACGATTCTCAGAAACCATTCAGGCGCCTAACTCCACTGGCGAACTTCAGATACAACTCACTCCGCTCATAAGTCGCAGCGACACAGTGGTTGTTACCGCCGACATCAATCAGGTGGATGTCCTCTCGCCCGATCCTGCAGAAAAAGTTTTCGTTCGTCAGGACTTGCTCGACGCAAACCCCGGCCGTCCCGGCGCGCCTGTTTCCATCCCTGGCTATCCCATCGAAACGGCCTCCAGCGGCATCAAAGCCCCACAATACTTCGCCCCTGGAGTCGCCGGAGATCATGGAGAACCAGTAGCGCAGTACATCGCGGTAGGCACTTATTTGTTGCCCAATAACTTATCCGCAAACGCGCATGGCAACGGCTATTCCGATCCTAACAGTCTCATTCCGCAAATACTCGAAAGCGTGCAGGTCGACGGCGGCGCATTCAACGTTCGACAGGGAAATCACTCCCTCAACCTCGCCGCAACCTACGGACTCCGCTCGCGCGTCGATCCCTTTCTCACCCTGACCGGCGGCTATCGAGACATAGATGCAGTTGCAGGGTTCAGCCCGACCCACAACTCCTTTGTGGCAATCGAAGCCTCCTACGGAAACGGATTCCTCAAACGCCTTGAGCACCGCCAGCAATACAAGATCAACACCGAGCGCATCGTCGATCTGGGCAATCATAAGATCACCGCACTGGGCATCGGCTACTACGGCTTCTCCCACATCCCAGGCCTTGTACCTCTTCTTGAAGAGGACAACAATACTGCCACCGGCGACTCAATCGACTCAACTGACACAATCGACCCGCGCCAAAAAGATCAAACCCACACCGGCCTCGTGGCGTTGAACGATGTCTGGCGGCTAAGCGGCGCGCAGCAGCTTCAGTTGTCCGGATTCTTCCGCACTTACAACCTCGCGCTCTACTCCAACTTCGGCCAGGGTCTTATTCGCCAAAGCGAATTTCGCACCGTAACAGGACAAAGCACAAGTTATCAAAACAGGATCGCCGAGCCGCTCACCCTGCTAGCAGGCCTCGACTATCAACGCGAAGCCCCCCGTCGTGACAACCTCGATCACTACGGCCCTTACACTCCCGCTAACTTCACTTATGGCCCTTTTACCAAAGTCGATTCCAATAATGTCACGATAAGTTCAGTAACTCCCTACGCAGCCGGCTCGGGCGCACTAACTCGTTACATCCGGTACTACGCAGGCTGGCGCCGCGATCAGATCAACATCGAAAACGAAGACCTGCTCCACGCTGCTAACTCCTTTCAGAAATGGGTAGGCGTCAACTCGCCAAAGGCGACCGTCTCCTTCATCCCAAAAGAGACATGGTTCCTCCCCGTAGTCTCCGCAAGCGCGGGGCAGGCTTTCTACACCGAAGACCCGCGCATCGGCACCGGCTCCACCATCGGATCACCCGTCGCTACGGCGCACTCGTATCAGTTGGTCATCAGCAAGACCATCCAGAAAACCGACCTGAAAGTCACGCTCGGACACGTAACCACCAGCCAGGAACTAGCCAAGATCGACCCAGACACCGGATTGCAGGAAGATCAGGGCCCAGGCCGCCTGCGCTTTCTAACCGCAGCCGTTCGGCACAACTTCAGCCAGGGATCGATTCTCGTCACCTTCTCCAAAGCAGACGCGCGCGACCTCGATTCCGGCCGGCCCACTGCCGAAGCACCGCGCACCATCTTCGACCTCCTCGGCAACATGCAGCGGTTACCCTTCCATCTCCAGGCTCGCGGTGAATTTGAATTCGTCGGCAAAAAGCCGCTCGGCACCGGCTGCAATCCCGATCCCGCAGCGCAATGCACCGGCACATCAGTGCGAGAATTTCGCGCAGCTCTC
>Ga0206896_1024_pt1 | contig 38703 bp, 33 predicted proteins | sample Alteio_BWOrgHeat_52_FD_152969 | JGI IMG/M metagenome (GOLD analysis project Ga0206896, IMG submission 152969) | Enriched cells from forest soil in Barre Woods Harvard Forest LTER site, Petersham, Massachusetts, United States -... | ecosystem: Environmental > Terrestrial > Soil > Temperate forest >... | reverse complement strand
AATCGAGCCTTCATTCTCCAGCCTGAGCAGAAGGGGATAGAGCGTGCCTTGGTTGACAGCCAGAAGATCTCCACTGATCTGCTCGATGCGCCGGGCAATTCCCCAGCCGTGCTGCGGTCCCAGGACATCGAGTGTCTTGAGAACCATCAGCGCGAGCGTTCCTTGCAAAACATCGGGCTTTTCCTTCATGGCGAATCGACCTTTAGGTTTCCAACAGGAATAATGACACGCTTCCTTTTGGAAAGCAACAGGAAGTTTTGAACTTTCTTTCGACGACAAATCCAGAAGAGCTGACGGAAACCACCGGACACTGTGCATTGAAGACGACAAGGCATGATTTCTAATGGAAAGTAGGCCAATGTCCGCCGATCGGCTTGTACATGATTCTCGATTGACGCTACGACCGTAGCGCTCATCGGGCCCTGGAGAGGCCGCCTTGTGCGGTCCGGCCAGATCGTCAGCAACCCGGAAATAGCTCTGAGCGCTTCCTCCGGGCGAGCGCTAAATCGTCAATAGACTTGTTGAGCCAACGGAAGCACATGCCTTTTCTGACTCGCCACTCTTCGAAGCCAAACCGTCAGCGAACGCGATAAGTTCGACCAGGCAATATCTTTGAATCCGAACAATTGGCGCAACATCTCGCCCATGCGATAGCCTTAAGTAATGGCCTCCGTCCCAGAGATCGCCGCGAACACAACATTCGCAGCTTCGCCGGACCGATTACTGGACAGCCACGGCCGCATCATCACCGACCTCCGCGTCTCCATCACCGACCGCTGCAACTACAAATGCGTCTATTGCCGCACCGGCCAGGTCGGAGCGCAATACGCCGAGCTCACCACCGCCGAGTATCTCCGCCTCATCCGTAACTTCGTCGACCTGGGCATAGAAAAGGTCCGCCTCACCGGCGGTGAGCCGCTCCTCCGCCGCGACCTGCCCCATATGGTCCGCGAACTAGCCACCTGGCGTACCCCCGCCGGCGACCCGCTCGACCTCGCCATCACCACCAACGGACACCTCCTCGAAGACCTCGCCGCCCCCCTCAAAGCAGCAGGCCTGTCACGCGTCACCGTCAGCATGGACGCAGCCGGTCCATCGGGCCAGGCCACCTTCGAGCGCATCACCCGCATCCCCGGTAGTTACGCAGCAGTCGTCCGCGGCATCCGCGCCGCCCAGCAGGCGGGCTTCGAACGCGTCAAAGTCAACTGCGTCCTCCTCCGTGGCTTCAACGACGACCAGATCGAAGCCTTCGCCCAATTCGCCCGCGAAGAAAACGTCATCGTCCGCTTTATCGAATTCATGCCGCTCGAAGAAGACCGACTCTGGACCCCGGAAATGGTCGTTCCCCTCCGCGAAATCGTCGAGCGTCTGAGCAAAGTCTTTCCCCTGCGCCCGCTCGCCCCAAATTCCCCCAGCGAAACCGCCCGCCGCTACGGATTCGCCGACGGAATTGGCGAAATCGGCATCATCGCCCCGGTCACTCAGGCCTTCTGCGGAGCCTGCAGCCGCATCCGCCTCACCTCCGACGGTAAAATTCGCACCTGCCTCTTCTCCCATCGCGAACACGACCTCTACGGAGAAATGCGCCAGGGCGCCTCCGATGAAAATCTGCGCGCCTTCATCGTGCGTACATTAATCAGCAAAGAAGCGCGGCATCACATCGGCGAACCAGGATTCCTCAAGCCTTCGCGATCCATGGTGCATATCGGTGGCTGAGCCCTCCCTGCCGCCTGATACGATTACATCTATATTCTTGGTGCCCTGAATAATTGCGTGGAAGAGTAATTACCGGAAGGTGAATTGAGGGAGAAATCCCCGATTGTAGCCTTTTAAAGCTCGCGGATTGCACCCGGCTTGTAAGTAAACGTTTGTAAATGGCCAAAAGTTCTGCAAACCGGGGTCCCCTCGATGACCTGCTCGTCTTCCATGAGCTGGCGCGTTCGCTTACCTCCACGCTGGACCTCAATGCCATCCTGCGCACCATGCTCGAATACATGAACCGGTTCATAGACGCAGAGCTTTGGGCGCTCCTCATGCTCGACCACGATCGGCAAGAACTCTACTACGCCTCCACCAACGGAGCCGAAAACCCCAAACTCGCCGACCTGCGGGTCAAAGTAGGAGAAGGCCTCGCCGGATGGGTCGCCCAGCACGGCGAAACCCTCATCATCCCCGAAGCAGGCGCCGATCCCCGAATCGCCGCCGCGGCGAAAGGCCAGACATTCGTCGTTCGCTCCGCCATCGGCCTGCCCATTCGCGGCCGCAAACGAACCCACGGCGTACTCGAAATCTTCAACCCGCACCTCAACAAGAATTCCGACTACACCATCGCCTTCCTCCACATCCTGGCCGACTACGCCGCAATCGCCATCGAAAACGCCCAGGACGTAGCGCGAGTCCAGCAACTCACCATCACCGACGACGTCACCGGCCTCTACAACGCGCGCTACCTCTATGACGCCCTCGGGCGAGAACTCGAGATCTCACGCAAAGACTACAAAGCGCTGAGCCTGGTATTCCTCGATCTGGACCGCTTCAAAGCCGTCAACGACATCCACGGCCATCTCGTCGGCAGCGATCTGCTCGGCCGTGTCGGCAAACGTATCCGCGACCTCTCCCGCAGCACCGACCTCTGCTTTCGCTACGGCGGCGACGAATTCGTCATTCTCATGCCCGGCACCACGCGCCAGGAAGCCCTGCACATGGCGCGATCTATTCACACCAATCTCACTCACACCGTCTTCACCATGGCCAAAGGACTCGACCTGAGCATAGGCTCAAGCGCCGGAGTCGCCACCTACCCCGGAGACGGCCGCTCCGTCCACGCCATCCTCGGCGCAGCAGACAAGCGCATGTACTCCGTAAAGAGCAGCGGCCGCGGACGCGTAAAAGCCTGACCAAAAGTAGACTCAACAAACCCAGACCGAAGCAGGCAAACTCGAAATTAAAGCTTGTCATTCTGAACGAAGTGAAGAATCTGCTTCTCCGTCCCACCCAACCGCAATCCCCAAACCGCCGCCATCGCCCTTTCTGACGTCAGCCCCCGTGAGTATATTGGTCCAATGAAAACCAGAGCAGCCGTCCTCTACTCGCCGGATCGGCCTCAGCCCTTTGCCCTCTCGACCCCGCTGACCATCGAGGAACTCGACCTGGCCGACCCAGGGCCCAATTGCGTCCTCGTCGAAGTCGCCGCAGCAGGCCTTTGTCATTCCGACCTGTCCGTGATGAACGGCAGCCGGCCCCGCCCCACGCCCATGGTCTTGGGCCACGAAGCCGCCGGAATCGTCAGAGAAACCGGCGAGAATGTGCACAACCTCACCCCCGGAGATCACGTCGTCTTCTCCTACGTTCCCGCCTGCGGACACTGCATCTACTGCGCCACCGCACGTCCGGCCCTGTGCGAAAACGGCGCCAGAACCAACCTCGCTGGCACCCTGCTCGATGGCCGCCGCTACCTTGCAAATCAAGCGGGACATCCCGTCCACCATCACCTCGGCGTCTCTGCCTTTTCAGAATTCACCGTGGTAGCCGCCGAATCGCTCATCAAATTAGACCGCGACGTGCCTCTCGAAATCGCGGCGCTCTTCGGCTGCGCAATCCTCACCGGCGTCGGAGCAGTCATCAACACCGCCCGCGTCGAACCAGGCTCAAGCGTCGCCGTCTTCGGACTCGGCGGCGTTGGCCTGAGCGCCGTCATGGGCGCGTCCCTCGCAGGCTCAGCACAGATCATTGCCGTCGACACGCTTCAGCACAAACTCGACCAGGCACGCCGTCTGGGAGCCACTCACACAGTAAAGTCGGGCAGCAATCCTGTTTCCGAAATCCGCGAACTCTCGCGTGGCGGCGTAGACTACGCTATCGAATGCACCGGCATCGGCTCCGTCATGGCAGCCGCCTACGAATCCACCCGCCGCGGCGGAACCGTCGTCACTGTAAGCCTTCCCGCCCCCACGGAACGCTTCGCGCTTCCCATCACCAACCTCGTCGCCGAAGAGCGCTCCGTGAAAGGCTCGTTCATGGGATCCGCCGTACCCAAGCGCGATATTCCCCGCATGATGGCCCTTCATCGCGCAGGCCGGTTGCCGGTAGAACTGCTGGTCAGTGGCCACGTCCAACTCGACGACCTCAACACTGCATTCGACCGTCTCGCCACCGGAGAAGCCACCCGGCAGATACTCCGCTTTCATCACTAGCTGTGCCGCGACTTACTAACTCATAATCTGGACATGCCCTTTACTCTCGCCCACGTCGCCGCGGCACTCCCCTTTCGACGCATGCGATTGAATATGTCGGCCCTGGTCGTGGGCACAATGGCGCCGGATTTCGAATACTTTCTTCGTCTAGCTCCACGCGGAGGCTTCGGGCACACCATACCCGGCGCTCTCGTCCTCTCTCTTCCGCTCGCATTGCTCGTGCTTTGGTTTTTCCATAATGTCGTCAAACGTCCTGTCATCTCGCTGATGCCGGACGCAATCCAGAACCGCCTAACCGTCGACACCGGGAAATTTCGTCTCTCACCGCCTCCAGCATTCGTCGTCATAGCCGCCTCTGCGCTGGCTGGAATCGCAACCCACATACTCTGGGATCTATTCACGCATCCCAACACCTGGCTCTACCACCACTGGTTGTTTCTCAGTCAAACCGAGCATCTGCCCATCGTGGGACCCATTCAGCACTACAAGATCGTCCAGCACGTCAGCACAATCGTTGGATGTTGCATTCTCGGCGCATGGCTGATTCGCTGGTACCGCACCACTCGGCCTCGCAGTCAGCTCTCCGGCAGGCATCTTCCCTGGAGACAGAAACTTGTCATCATCGCATTGATGCTGGCCATCGCGTCTTTAGGTTCCATTGCGCGCACAATCATCGCATCAAATCCATCATCCAATACCACCGAGCTTCTTATCGGCAAAGCAGTTTGCACATTCATAGCATTGATCTGGTGGCAACTCGTGATCTACGGTTTGATGAAAAACCAAGTCGAGAAGGTTTTGTAACAGGGCACGGCTTCAGCCGTGCCAATAAAATCCATTGAACCAACTGGGCTTTAGCCCCTGGCCTTGCCGTGCGGGCGTCAAACCAACTTTGTCAGCTGTCTGTGATCTACGGCCTGTTCTCCCGCCTGCGTAAATCGAGCGAATCGATAAACCAGCCCAAATAACCGGCCGGTTGTCCATGCGTAGTCGCTAACTTGCCGAGTAACCCCACGGTTGTAAGTCCGATTGCGATGTCGTGCCCTCCCAATCGGATATCTGGTTACTGATTAAGACTTGACTGACTCTCTATCAATGGACGAATGTCATAAACAGGGGCACTTACAAAGATGGAGTATTTACTCGATCACCCATGGATACTAGGTCTGCTGACCTCGATCTTCCTCGCATGCCTGATCGAAGTAGGGCGCTATGCCTCAGTACATCTCCGCATCCAGGAAGACCCTCATCGAAAAGATCAGATGACAGCCCTTCGCGATGGGCTGTTTGTTCTGATTGGCTTGCTGGTCGGCTTCACTCTGTCCATGTCCGCGTCCAGATATGCCGAGCGTCGCGCACTATTGGTCGACGAAGCCAATTCCATTGGAATGACATACCTCCGCGCTGAGACCCTGGCACAGCCCAACGGCGACCAGGCTCGTCAACTCCTCAGACAATACGTCGATCTCCGGCTTGAGGCGGACAATGCAGGATTGGACTACGCTCGTGCTGCAGACGCCAATCGTCATGCCAAGGAGATACAAGAGCAGCTCTGGGCCGGGATAGTCGAAATCACAAAAACCGATCGTTCCGCAGTTGCCTCAGCATACATGAACTCCGTCAATGCGATTATCGACCTTCACGAAAAGCGCACTGCGGCACAAGAGAATCGCATACCCTTTTCTGTCTGGCTCTTGATCTTTTCTGTATCGACAATCGCAATTTTTGCACGCGGTTTGACCCTGTCGCGACGCTTCTGGTTGACAGTATTCCTGGCGCCGTTCACCATAGCCATCGCGGTTACACTCATAGCCGATCTCGACACACCAAGCAGTGGCCTCATCCGGCTGGATCAGCGAGCAATGCTGCGAGTAAAAGCTGACATTAACGCCCATCCGTAATCGACGGCTTACTTCACCGGAAAGCAATCCAGATCGTTGGCAAATACAACGGGGCCTGAATATCGACGCCTGATTTCGGCCTCGGTCTCATTCTCATGTCCCAATGTCCGCAACATTCGATGAGACAGTACCACCTGCTTCACATGCGCGTTCGCAGCAATCTTTCCAATCACCGAAGGCGGCATATGAAGGCGTCTTTCCACTCCCGAAGCACTCTCCGGTACAGCATTATGCGCAACGAATAAGTCCGCATTCTGCGCCAGTTGCGTCAGGCCCTCACCTTCTCCGTTCGTATCTCCGCTGAATACGATCCGCTTACCGCCAATCTCCACTCGCCACGCCAACGCAGGAAACGCACCATGAACAACACTCACCGCATTCACTGTCATGTCAGCGTTGCGAAACACCATTACCGGCATCGAGTTACTCGCAACATTATGCGGTTGTAACTCGTAACTCCCTTCGACGCCCGGCCTAACCAGATCGCTGAGATAGCGATATGCCCCATGCGGATCGCTGAAGAGGTCATGCACAAACTCCGTCGTCGAAGGCATGTACTTATTTCCCGAAGGACCATAAACCGGCAGAGGCCGCTTCCGGTCTTCAAACCACGAAGAAAAAACCAGCGCCGGAAAATCACTGCTGTGATCGACATGAAAGTGGCTGAACAGAAAGACGTCCACCTGCGACATCTGCGCTCCACTCTCACCAAAGCGAAGAGCGCTTCCTCCTCCGGCGTCAACAATGACAACCGCTCTGCCGTTTTCCCAGATGAGATAGCTCGTCGACGCGCGCTTATCCTGCGACTCGGGGCCGCCAGAGCCAAGCACCTGTACCGCCAACCCTGCACCGCCACAACCTTGTGCCTTTACGAGCGGAGCTTCACATGCAGATAAGAAGGAGATAAAAATAACTACAGCTTTAACCAATAGTTTTACCGAGCACATATATTACAACCTCCAGATATCAGAAATTCCAGACCGGAAGGAAATGTAGCCGCGGTGTAATTGGTGGGCAGACGAGCCCATGTCTGATTTATCGAAACGTGAGTGCGGGTGCCCCATGTCTCGCATCTGAGACATGGTATTTCGATCTACTCGCCTCCTGCGTTCTCCTCAACCTCATCCGCCTGCCGCTTCGCCATGTCCTCAAGCTGCTTGCGCCAGTCCAGCGTATCGATAAACCCTCGCGACTCACGCCACCCCGGCTCCACAATCACATGCAGCTCCAGGTAAACCCTCGTCCCCAGCAGCGACTCGATCTCCTTGCGCGCACTCGTCCCAATGGCCTTCAGCTTCGCCCCGCCCTTGCCAATCAGAATCGCCTTCTGCCCATCGCGCTCGCAATAAATCACCGCCGAAATACTCGTCACCGGCAGCACCGGCTCAGCGAACCCTCCACCCTTCAAAGGCCGCGGCTTCTTCGGCTTGGCCGCCTTTCCAACGGGTGCCGGTGGAGGCTCCTCAAACTTCTCAATCACCACAGCCGCAGCATACGGAACCTCTTCGCCCGTCTCCATCAAAATCCGCTCGCGAATCAGCTCCGCCACCAGAAACCGCTCCGGCTGATCCGTAAACTGCTCCGGTGGAAAATACCTCTCTCCCGACGGCAAGTAATCCACCAGTTTCTCAATCAGCGTCTCAAGCCCGTCCCGCTTGCGCGCCGAGATCGGCAACACCTCCGCAAACTTGAACTGCTTCATCAGCGACTCAATCAGCGGCAGCAACTCCTCACGCCGAATCAAATCAATCTTGTTAATCACCAGAAAAACCGGACAGTCCAGCTTGCGCACAAGCTGCAAAACAAACTCATCCTCACTACGCCAATCCCGCTTCCGCGGAGCCTGCTCCCGATCCAATGCGGGTGCCCCAGATCCCAATTCTGAAACCTCGGTTCCCTCATTCTCAACAAATGCGGGTGCCCCAGGTCCCGCCTCTGGGACCTGGGCTTCGAGGACCGCGGCAGAATCTCCCTCATCCAACTGCATCTCCCTACTCGCATCCACCAGCAGAATCACCACATCGCGCGTCTCCAACGCGTCGTAGACCTCCTGCATCATCCGCCGGTCAAGCTGCGTCCCCGGCTTATGCACCCCCGGAGTATCCACAAAAACAATCTGCGCCGCCGGCCTCTTGCCCTTACCAGCCGGAACCTCCAGCACCCCCGTAATCCGATTACGCGTAGTCTGCGGCTTGCTCGTGACAATAGCCACCTTCTCGCCCACCAGCGCATTCAGCAGCGTGCTCTTACCAGCGTTAGGCCGACCCAGAATCGATACAAATCCAGATTTCAATCCACCAACTCCACTTCTCGTCCAGCTACCACCAATGTGGTCACCACAAATGCGTGTACAACCACTCCGGGTGCCCCATCCTTGACGCGTCTCATCGCGTCAAGGGTGGGATACTTTGTACCTATAGTCCTTTATAGGCTTTTCGACACTCTCGAAGAAGTTAACTTCTCCGAGAGTTCCTGCCCTAACCCGACGAAAAACGCCACCTTCTCCGAGGAAATGTACTCGCGAATATCTTTCAACAGGGCTTCACGCGATGTTAGATTCGCGGGATCGAAAGCACGCAGGAGCAGCGCTTCATACCCCTTACTCGCCGCACGATAGGTCGCACTAACGCTCTTTATCTTCTCTTCGACCGTCCGGTTTGTCTGATCGCTGGCGACCGGGATCCCATTTTTATGAATCGCCACATCGGAAGCTTCTGTCAGGATGGTCTCCATCTCTTCGCGGCAGGCCACGTCCATCTCCACATAAAGCTCCAGGGCTCGCAACAAACTATCCCATCGAAGACAATTCTTATCCCTCAAAACCTTCGTCAACTCCGCACGAGCCTCAAACAATTTTCCGAATCTCGCAAATATGGCCGCCGCGCTAAGACCCTCGTCGAGCCGCTCCTGCCAATTCCTATAACCCAGAGCGCGCCGCTGACTCAAAGCTTCGAGCACTGCGACAGGCCTCTTGGCGCGTAACTCGATCGTAATCAGACTATTCAGAAGATCTATTTGCCTGCGTTTAGGAATAGAATCGCCCAAATCGAGCTCATCCTGAACCAGCCTGCGGGCTTCTTTGAACTGTCCTTTTCCAAGAAGATCGCTGACCCTGTCCTTTAGCTTGCGCCCACCAAACTCGCGCGCGCTCCTCAACTCTCCCCACCCACAGAAGAATCAACAGGGAGCTCTGTCCCCTCAGCATCCCCTTTCAAATCCCCAACCCGCACCCGAACCCGCTCCACCCGCCGGTCCGTAGAAGCCGCAACCTCAAGGTGCAGCTTCCCGACCTCAACCACCTCACCGGCATGCGGAATCCGCCCGACAGCCTCGCTCACCAGCCCGCCAACCGTCTGCGCCTCATAATCCTCTTCCGGATGCCAATCCGGCCCCGCCAACTCCTCCAGACGATCTACCGGAAATCCCCCCGGCACCAGCCACACACCCTCGCCCTCAGGCTGCGCATCCTCGACCCGTGCATCCTCTTCGTCCTCATGCTCGTCGCCGATGTTGCCCACAATCTCTTCCAGCAGGTCCTCGATCGTGACCAGCCCGGCCACCTCGCCATACTCATCGATCACAATGCGCATATGCTGCTTCTCGCGCTGCATCTCACGCAACAGCTCATAGCCCTTCTTCGTCTCCGGAACCAGCGCCGCCGGCCGCGCAATGCTGCCAACCGTCCGCGTTCGCGCCTCCTCATCCGAAATCTGCAGCAGATCATGCGCAAAAGCGATCCCCGTAATCGAATCCAGCTTGCCCGCATACACCGGCACCCGAGAAAAGTTATGCTCCTGCAGCTCTCCCAGAAAAGCCTCAAGCAGCATCGACTCCGGCACTGCAAAAATCTGCGGCCTGGGAGTCATCACATCCCGCACCAGCTTGTCGCCAAACTCAACCGCCGAACGCACCAGCTCACGGTCGCTCTCCTCCAGAATCCCCTCTTCCTGCCCCGCCTCCAGCAGCGCCTCCACGTCCCCCGCAGCCTCTTCCTCAGCCGTAACCGGCTCCTCAGCCAGCGTCGCAATCGAGAGCAGAAAACTCACCAGCAGCGTCACCGGAAAAACCAGAAACAGCAGCAATCTCACCGGCCACAACAGCCGCACCACCCAAAGTCCGCGCGTCCGCTGAAAAAGCAAAAACGGCAACACCTGCGTGCAAAAAGCCGCCACCAGAATCACAGCCAGCACAGCCTGCAAAATCTCTTCGGTGGTAGGCCGCGCCTGCAAGCCCGCCCGGTCAAACAGCAACGCCCCAAACTCCAGCGCCAGAAACCCCGTCGCCAGATGCATCAACACCGCAGAAGCCAGCGAAGCCCGCTCCCGCGACATCCAAAGCCGCGGCTCTACATGCTGCTCCCACGCATCCAGATTGTCCTGAACCTCACGCGAAAGTATCTTCCCAAACTCCGAATAAACCCGCGCCATATAAGCGGCAAGCGTCACCACCAAAGCCAGAAACACAACCAGGCATAACGAATAAACGCTCATAGCGTCACACTCCGCGCGCCCTGCGTCGCCTTTGAATGTGCTTTGATCGGTATCGTCTTCGCTTTCACCGGCTGTGTTCTCGCTTGAATCACGACTGCCTTTGCTTTGATTGGCTGTGTTCTCGTTTGAATCGCCGTTGCCTTTGCTTTGAAAGGGCGCAGCTTTAGCCGCGCCGTAGATGCATCCAAAGCCACAGGGGCTTTAGCCCCCGAGGGAAGCCTCTTTCCGACACTCTCCACCCGCTCAATCAACCCCAACGGCAACCCAAGCCTCTCCCGCAATCGCCGCTCCTTCCGAGCCATCTCACCCTCATCCGCCTCGTGGTCAAACCCCGCAAGATGCAACAATCCATGCAACATCAACACCCGCAACTCCACAGAAAGCCGATGCCCCTGCTCCGCCGCCTGCCGCGCCGCCGTCTCCACAGAAACAGCCAGGTCCCCAGCCAGGCCAAATCCCGGCTCCGCAGGAAACGAAAGCACATCCGTAGCCTTGTTCTTCTTCCGAAAGCGCCGGTTCAGCCTGCGGATCCCCTCATCGGTAGTCAGCAGAACGCAAACCTCGCCCTTGAGGCCCACAGCAGATTGCGCCTCGCGCAGGTAGCGCGTCAGCGTCGGTCGTGTAGGAACGGCGGCCCGAACAGCCTTACCCACACCCGTCAAAGCAAGATGCGGAAAGCCAAGAGCCGCCTCCGGTTGGTCTGGATCAAAGATGATCATCATTCGCAGGGTCAGCCAAATAAGCCACCCCACCTACCTAGATGATACGTGAAACCACAACCCACCGCAGTTTATAAACAACTTAGCCCGACTTGCCTTGTCCTGACTCGTAACGAGCTTTAGGTAAGCCAAGGCTTCAGCCTTGGCACCCATACCTGCAGAAATCGCCTTATCCGAGGGGCCTTTCGGCCCCTCGGCGTCTTTCCTCACCATCCATTAGAAAATCCTTTGGTTCCCAGAAACTGGCCCTTACAGAATAGTCGCAAGCTTGGCGAGCACAAAGTCTCCATAATCAGCATCCTTCATCGAGAATTCGCCCTTCTTTTGAACCGGATTCAAGTTCAAGAACACCTCGCCTTCATCAGTGTCATCATGCTCGCCCCCGATGAAGACCTTATTCGCGTTCCAATTTCCCGCAGGCTTGTCATTGAAGCCCCCGTCCGCTGCACGGGATTGGTTCTGCCCGAGAATAGCGAAGGTAAATGGCAAGGCTTTCGCTCGTCTCACCTTAGTCGGCAGCGTTTTCGCCTGTAGATCCTTCTTCAAATCGACAAGCAAAACACTCGCATCCGATCCCGGCAACGCGACCAGCTTTCCCTTACCCATTTTTAGATTGAATCCGATCGAATCGGAAGTGTCTTCTCCCGGCGAAACAACCATCTCAATTCGAAACTTCGCCGTCTTGCCCTTGGATGAGTACGTTGCAATCCATACAGTCTCACCCTTCGCTCCTTTATCCGGAGCTATATCGAAAGGCACTGATGCATCATCAGGGAGACCCGGCTCCGTCGAAGCAAGATGCACGTCAGTTTTATGTTCTTTCTTATGCTCTTTGCATCCCGGAACGGCGAGAAGAGACAAGGCAAAACTTACAATTACGATATTTCGAAACATAGCTATTGGGGTACCTGATTTCAAGATACCCCAACGCCCGACTACTGCGGCTTCGAAGGCGGCTTGACCGAAATCCCCGGCCGTTGCGCAGTCGCACCATCCGGCGAGTCGCCCAGGCCCAACGGCAACTCCTGCTGCTGGCTCTTTCCCTCGTAAGCCCGAATAATCCGCTGCACCAGCGAGTGCCGCACCACATCCACATCCTCAAAGTGGCAGAACTGAATCCCCTCCACCCCCTTGAGCAGATTGATCGCCTCCACCAGCCCCGACTTCTTCGGATTCGGCAAATCGATCTGCGTGATGTCGCCCGTAATCACAGCCTTAGAGTTCTGCCCCAGCCGCGTCAGAAACATCTTCATCTGCTCAGTCGTAGTATTCTGCGCCTCGTCCATGATGATGAAGGCATCGCTCAAGGTCCTGCCGCGCATAAACGCCAGCGGAGCCACCTCGATGATGTTCTTCTCCAGCATCTTGTCCACCTTCTCCGGCTCGCACAAATCGTAGAGCGCGTCATACAGCGGCCGCAGATACGGATCCACCTTCTCCTGCAAACTCCCCGGCAAAAATCCCAGCCGCTCGCCCGCCTCAACCGCTGGCCGCACTAGAATGATCCGGCTCACCTTCTTCGCATTCATAGCCGCCACAGCCATCGCCACAGCAAGATAAGTCTTGCCTGTACCCGCCGGACCGACACCAAAAGTCATGTCGTTCTTCTCAATGGCCTCAATGTACTTCCCCTGGTTGACCGAACGCGCAGAAACCGTGCGCTTCACCCCCGCAGCCCCCGCCGCAGATCTCTGTCTGGTAGCATCCGCCAGCCCCTTCAAATTGACCGACGGGTCCGCCACCACCAGCTTCAGCATCGAGTTCAGCTCCCCGTTGTAAGGATGCACCCCCGCCTTCCGCAGCGCCTCAAAGTCCGCGAAGATGCGCTTCACCCTGCCCACGCTCTCCTCCGGCCCTTGCACATGCACCGCGTCGGAGCGGAGATCAATCCGCACACCGAGCGAATCTTCCATCAGTCTCAAATTCTCGTCGCGGGTCCCAAACAGGGGCTCAAGGTTAGGCGTGATCTCCAGAGCGATCTTCAAGGATTAAGCGGCCTCCGTGGCTGCACGGCTCTCCCGGCAGCGGGTGATGTTGAATTGGATGCTTGTTGAATAGAATCGGACGGGAAGAGTGTGAACTTTAGCACTTCGAACAAAGGCGCGAGAACTGCCGCTGACGGCCGGTCTGCGAAACGGGATGGCGTAGATGACCAAATCCTGTATCTGCGCTCAGAGTAGCGCCACCCGCCTCCCCCGTCAACCCCACCCGCGTTAATTTGCGCTACACACTTTGGTTCACTCCCACACATCCTGCACAATTGTGTGCCCACCGGCCTTTCCGTTTCAGCCCGCCTGGCCAGTGGACCGCCAAAACCGCATGTCTTACACGGAATCCCTGAATAACCGGAAAACAAATTAATTAACTCTCCGTAAATAAGTAGCAGTAAAGACTACGCGGATTGCATCGTTAAGGGTCCCCCACTTAAACTTACAAGCACAATGAAAATTTCTGCTGGACTTGCTCTGACTCTTGGCCTTGGTGTGTCCGTATTCCTTACAGGTTGCTCCGGATCATCCTCTAACACTTCGACACCGCCACAGTCATCGCCTACCGTAAGCTCAATCACCCCCACAACGGTACAGGCAGGCTCACCCCAGCTAACTCTTACTGTCAATGGCACTGGCTTCGTCAACACGACGACCATTCAAGTGGGCGGAGTTGCTGACGTCACGAGTTACGTAAGTAGCACACAGGTAACTGCAACGGTAACTGCATCGCAGCTCGCAAGTGGCTCACAACTCTCTGTGGTCGCACTAAATGGCACCGCCAGCAGCGGATCGGGCCCGGCAATCAATCTGCAGGTTACTAACCCTCTACCGACAATCTCGCAGCTGTCCCCATCCGCCGTTTTGGCGGGGACGGCCTCGCCTGTCCTTTCTGTAGTCGGTACCGGTTATGTCCCCACCACTGTCGTGAACGTAAATGGCGCGGCACGCACAACCACTTTCGTAAGTGGAACGCAAGTCAACGTAACACTGACGGCAGCAGACGTAGCGGCCGCGGGTAGCCTGGCTGTGACCGCAGTAAATGCGGCACCCGGCGGTGGAGCATCAGCAGCCGTGACCCTCCCAGTCACAAATCCAGCTCCTGGTCCAGCTATCACGATCTCGCCTCAAGTCGTGGCGGCTGGCGCAACCGCGCCCACGATCATAACGGTTACCGGCGCCGGCTTCGTACCAGCATCTACGGTGCAGCTCAACGGAGTAAATCACGCGACGGCTTATGTGAGTTCAACGGAACTTACCTTCCAGCTATCCGTTGCGGACCAGGCAACATCTCAGCAGATTCCTGTGAGAGTAATGAACCCGACGCCGGGCGGCGGGCTCTCGTTGCCGGCACAACTCGAAATCCTGCCAGCGACGCCGACGCCGGTTATTACTCAACTGTTCCCGGCTCAGTTTTTGGTTGGGTCAGGCCAGTCGACAATTTCTGTATATGGCTCCAACCTCTTGACTCAGCTGACTTCAGGGCAGTATGTCGTAACAGCCACCGTACAGTGGAACGGTGCAGCGCTAAAGACAACAGGCTTCGGCAGCGGTTTTAGCGGAACGGGAACGTATATTGTTGCCTCCGTACCGGCGAATCTGCTTGCATCCTTAGGAACTGCGGACATCACAGTCAGCAGTTCGACCTCCACCCCATCCACGTCGAACACGCTGAAAGCCTCCATCACCAATCCCCCTCCACCGACTCTGACCTCGCTCTCTCCAAACTCAGGGCCAATCAACACGGAAACGACAATTACGATCACCGGAGCAGGCTTCACGGCCCAATCGACGGTGGCCTTGAATGGAATGAACATACCGGCAACCTATCAGAACCAGAATCAGCTGACAGTTACCCTCCCGGCATCAAGCGTTTTGCTCCCCGGCAACGCGAACTTCACCGTCACGACTCCCGCGCCCGGCGGAGGGACATCCGGGTCGCTGCCGTACACAGCCTATATCGGCATCCCCAACAACAGCATGGTCTATAACCCGGCCAATGGCCTGTTCTACGTCTCCGTGCCAAGTTCTGCGGGAGCACCCTACGGCAACTCAATCGTCTCCGTCGATCCAGAGACAGGCGCGCTCGGCACACCTATCCCCGTAGGCAGCGAACCAAACAAGCTCGCAATCACCTCCGACGGACAATATTTGTGGGTTGGACTCGACGGCGCGTCCGCCGTCCGCCAGGTCAACCTGACTACAGGCACCGCAGGATTGCAATTCTCCCTCGGCGCAAATGGCGGCGTGTACGACACTCCGCCAACCGCCCTCGCGCTGGCCGCGCTGCCAGGCTCACCAAACTCGGTCATTGTGGCAACCGAGATCTTCGATATCTACGGGGGATATGTCGCCATCTACGACAGCGGTGTGCTTCGAGGCACCGCGGGGAACAGTGGGCCCCTCGGCACCTTCTACTCCTTGCTCGTCGACGGAACAAGAAGTGAGATCTATGCTGGTGGGTCGGGCTACGAGACCTTCACTTACAACGCCTTAGGTTTGCAGACCCTAACAACCGTAAACAGTGGCAATACTTACGCCAGTAACGCTAACGATGAGATGCAGATCGCCGGAGGAAAGCTCTATACCGACACCGGTAAGGTCTTCGATCCCGAATCCGGATCCCTCCTCGGGACTTTCTACCTCAATGGCACCACGCCAGCCTCGGGTCCCACCACGGCCGACACCACGCTAGGTAAGGCGTTCGTTCTAGACGGCTCCCCTGGCATCTACCTGGGCTACAACCAGATCCAGACCTTCAATATCTCCGATTACACTTCCGCCAGCACAGCCGTAATTCCGGTAGCTATGCCCACGCCGACCAGCTATGCCTCTAACGCCACCCCCTCGCGTCTCACGCGCTGGGGCACAAATGGCCTTGCCTTCCGCAATAACTTCGGTGTCTTCAGCCTGCGCTCCGGTCTGGTAAAGGACCTCTCAAGCGTTTCAACGGATCTGCAGGTGACGCTGACCTCGAGCGGAGGGAGCACCACAGGAACGAACACGACCTATACGGCGACTATCACCAACGCAGGGCCTGCAGCGGCTACCAACATCGCGCTCACGGCAGAAACGCCCGCGACCGGCGTTCTGGTCTCGGCAACACCCGCCGCCGGAACATGCTCCATCTCGTCGATCGTCAGTTGTAACCTCGGCGGGCTCGCAAGCGGAGCCCACACCACCGTCACCATAGTCGTTACCCAGACGACTGCGGGCAGCATGACAGCGACAGCGCAAGTGAGCGGATCAGAGAATGATCCCGACCTGAGCAACAATCAGGCCACTTCGACGCAGACGGTTACCGGCGCCGCATACAACCTGGCTCCATCGCTCACTGCCATCACTCCCGCTGCGATTGAGACTGGCTCGGCTGATACGGTCATCACAGTCACCGGTGCCGGCTTCAGCAGTTCGTCAACCGTCTTGCTCGGGGGCACAGCACTCTCCACCAGCTATTCCAGCAGCACGCAATTGGCGGCCACGGTGCCTGAGGCTTCGCTCACCACACTTGGCTGGCAGCCCATCACGGTCTCAAGCCCTGCACCCGGTGGTGGAGTCTCCAACCCTCTACCGCTCTCTGTCTACAGCGTAATCACTCTGGGTGTGAACCACATCATCTACGATCCATACTCGCGCAAGATCATGGCAAGCGTCGGGTCGGGTTCATCTTCTGTGACAGGAAACTCGATCGTAGCCATCACCCCAGACACCGCGACCGTAGGAACAGCCGTTCCGATCGGCAGCCAGCCGACAAACCTTGCGCTAACGTCCGACGGTCAGATACTGTACGCCGTTCTCAGCGGGAGCCAAGGCGTCGGACGCTTCAATATGCTGACGCAGGCGAAGGATTACACATTCGCAGTTCCTACTCCATCAAACGCCATCGGCAATCTTGCCCTGCGCGGCATCGCAGCACAGCCCGGCACAGAAAACACGATCGCGCTCGACACCGGCGAAGACAACGGTAATGCAATTTTCGACTTCAACCCCACCGCCAAGACGGCTGCGATCCGTGGCCAAGCCACCGGTCCCTACACTGGCTCATGCATTGCATTTCTCGATGCGGCAGACATGTTTGCCTTCGATACTGACACCTCGGGCGCCACGCTGGACCACTATACCGTCACCTCCGCCGGCTTCACGTACTACAACTACCAGCAGTACACCGAGTCCACACTCAACGGCTTCGGCTGCTTTAAACTGAACGGCGGACTGGCCTTCGGAAACGGAGGAGGCGTAGCCAACCCCGCGACTGTCCCCGCAACGCAGATTGGTGTATTCCCCGTAGGCGGTGGGGGAGAATTTACGTCCACCGCCGCATTAGCGCCGGATACATCGCTCCAGCGGGCGTTTTTCCTCGTCAACACCCAGCCCGGCAACACTACCGGCAACACCGCAGTTGACGGCTTCGAGGCCTTCGACCAGAACACCTTCCTGCCTTCCGCCATGGTCTCTCTCAACATGGAGACCACCGAGGGCAACACCTCTTACGCCGGCGTAGACGTAGTCCGCTGGGGCCAGGACGGACTCGCAGTCTTGACCAACGGCGGTCACATCTACCTGATGCGCGGACCGTTCGTCGTACCTCAGTTGCTAAACCAAAACTCAGCAGCGAGCCTGACATCAAGCTCGTTGACAACCATCGCTCATGGCACAGGCAACACCATGCTCACGCTCACCGGCACTCACTTCGTTCCCGGCGTGGCCGTCAGCTGGAACGGCAGTTATCGCACCACCACCATCATTGATACAACCCACATAACCGTCGCAATTCCAGCGAGCGACCTGTCAGCGCCAGGAAGCGGTTCCCTGGTCGCCACAAATCCAGGAGCCTCGGCCTCAAACGCTCTGACAGTAACCATCAACTAGGGAGAACTTAGTTTTCCCAATAGCATCACAAAGGTTGGTTGGGGTCGATCCCATAAAGAGATCGACCCCAACCAGCCTTCGCATTGAACCGCTGATCACGACGGATTCAGCTGAAGCCGCAGCCCGTCACCGACCATCCGACATAGACGGCGGAGCATCCCCCACCCCGTTCCCCCACTGAATATTCGGCAGATCCCCCATCTCCAACACCAGAGTCCCACCCTCAGCCATATCCGCATGACTAAACCAAGCCCGATTCAACACCCTCCCATTCAACTGCGCCGACTGAATATACTTGTTCCGCGCCGAAACCCCATGCGCCTCAATCGTGAACACCTTCCCATTCCCCAGCCGCAACGCACTCTTCTCAAAGATCGGGCTCCCAATCTCATACGTCGGGCTCCCCGGACAAACCGGATAAAACCCCATCGCGCTGAACACATACCACGACGAAGTCTCTCCGCCATCCTCATCCCCCGGAATCCCCAGTGGCCCATCCCCATACCACACATCCATCAATTGCCTGACCCGCTTCTGCGTCTTCCACGGCTCACCGGAAAAGTCATAAAGATAAGGAATATGAAAGCTCGGCTCATTCCCCTGCGCATACAACCCAACTAACCCCGTCGAATCCGGAAACTGCCCCAGAAAAGTCCACTTCGAAGTCCCATACTGCTCCACAAACAGCCGATCAAGCCGTGCATTGAACTTATCTCTTCCACCCATCAACCTGATAAGTCCATTAACATCATGCTGCACATGAAAGCTATAAAGCCACGAGTCCACCTCGGTCGTGTAATCGCGCCCGCCCTGCCCACCACCAAGCTTCGGATCAAAATCCGCAACCCACTTCCCATCCGCACTCCGCGGAGCCATAAAACCAGTCTCTTTGTTGAACACATTCTCGAAGTTATGCGCCCGCTTCTCAAACAGCGCCGCATCTTCTGTCTTCCCCAACACCTTAGCGAGTTGGTAGACGCACCAGTCGTCATAACTCGCCTCAAGCGTCACAGAAACAGCCTGCCGCCGCTCCCCTGTAACCGCCGCCACACTCTCGGTCTCACCCTTCGCCAGCGCAGGAAAAAACCCCTTGTCAAAATAAACGCGATCAAGATCAGTCACCGGCCCGCGATTCCAAGGCAGCAGCGTCGTCTCCGTCGCATTCTTCTTCATCGCCGCATAAGCCTTCTCTACATCGAAGTCGCGATACCCCTTCATATACAAATCCAGAATCAGCGCCGCGGCATGATGCCCGATCATCACCTCCTGATCCCCTGCCACCGAAGGAAACGCCGGCAGCCACCCACTCTGCTCATACATGCGAATGTAAGACCGCACCATATCCTCCTGCCGCTTCGCATCCAGAATCACCTGCAACGGATGCATAGACCTATAGGTATCCCACAGTCCATCGTCCACATAGAAATCATGTCCCTCAGCCGCATGCACCTTGCCGTCATACCCGCTGAAATACTTCCCGTCTTCAGTGATATCCGTCATGCGCCCCAGTGACCGATACAGCGCCGTATAAAAAGTCGCCCGCTGCTTCTCCGTGCCGCCCTCAACCTCAATGCCGCCCAGAGCCTTGTTCCACTCCGCCCGCGCCGCCTCCTTCACCTTGTCAAACGTCCACTCCGGAATCTCACGCTCAAGATTCTTCTTCGCCTGCTCCGCGCTGATATACGAGATCCCCACGCGAACCTCAACCACCTCGCCCGCATGCGTCGTCATATCCGTCACCAGCCCGATATGGTCGCCCGCCCGCTTGCCCGTATCCCCCAGCCGGTCCCCCGTCCACATCGCAGCATCTTCCGGAGCCCGCGAAGCCTCGGCATAAAAATACTCAGTAGTCGCTCCCGCCGGATGCGCCAGCTTCCCCACCGCCCCATCAATCCTCTGGCTTCCCTGCACAGCTCGCCGCCCCATCACCTCCATCTGCGAACTCTTCTCTAGGCTCACCACCAGATGCGCATGATGGTTCGCCGGAAAAGTAAACCGGTAGTAAGCCGCCTGCTGACCGGCCGTAAACTCCGCCTTAATTCCCTCGCCAGCGCCGCCGCTTTCCAGCATCGTAGAGAAGTAGTAAGGTGTAGCCGTTTCAAAATCATGATCGAAATCAGCCGCGTAATCCGCCACCCGCGTACTCTCCTCCGCCGTCGAAGCCATCAACAACCCCGGCCCAACCGGAAACCCATAAATCTTGTCCGCCAGATACCGATCCACAATCCCCGGAGTAGTCACCGGAGCCAGCCTCGCCATCCCGTGCGGCCTCTGCACATACGGCTGCGTCGCAGTCAGCAACAGCCCAATCCCACCAATATCCGGCTTCACATAATCCACCGGTTCCTTTTGGGCCAACGCCGCACTCGCAACCACCGCAGTAAACGCCAACCCAGCCGCACACTTCCTAACCACACACGTCATCACCCGAACCATCATCCCGCCCTCTTGTTCTGAATTGTCTTCGCTTGTTTCAAAAGACTAACGACTCAAGCCGCATTAGCCATCAAGACCACAATAGTTGATCCACCCTCGCGCCGTGCGGGCTGTACTGACGTCTATACACTTCAGAATGCCCCGCCCGAAGCATCAACTCCGACTTATTCACGCTCTGCCCATCCTCGCACTCATCGCCCTCACACGCGGCACGGATTCGCAGACAAGCGTAGCCGCCACTCAAAGTGCCTCACCCTACCGCGTCGCCGTCGACGAAGTCATCCTCACCTTCCACGCCTCCGACATCCACAACCTCCCAATCAACGACCTCAAACTCGAAGAACTAACCCTCCTCGACAACAACAAACCGCCCCACAAAATCCTCGCCTTCGAATCTCTGCAGAACCACCCAATCCGCGCCGGCATCCTTATCGACACCAGCCAATCCATGGAGCGTCACCTCCACAACGACCGTGCCATCTCGACCCAATATGCGCAGCGGGGCCTGCGTCAACAAACCGACCAGGCCTTCATCATGGACTTCGGCTACGCATCCAAAATCACCCAACCGTGGACCAGCGATCCAGCCGCACTCACCGCAGCCATCCGCAGTGTAGTCGCCGGCAGAGAAAATCCCCTCGGCGGCACAGCCCTCTTCGACACCATCTACCGTGCATGCTTTTATGAATTCGGCAAACTCGATCATTCCGCCAGCGGAAACTTCATCCTCCTCTTCTCCGATGGCGAAGACAACGCAAGTCACACCTCTCTCAACGAAGTGGTCGACATATGTCAGCACACCAACACCGCCATCTACGCCTTCCGCCCCGCCCCCGAATCGGGCTACTCCTCTGGCCCAAAGACGCTGGAAGACCTAACCTCTCAAACCGGCGGCCGCCTCTTCTTCGACGACGACTCCGAAGAGCAAATCTACAACAATCTGCGCACCATCGAAGCCGATCTTCGCAATCAATACCGCCTCATTTACAAACCGGCAGAGTTGAATCACGACGGCTCCTTTCATCGCATCGAGCTGAGAACTCCGCCGCGAGTAAACAGCATCAGCATCCGCTCCGGTTACTACGGCCCCGCACACTGACCCGCCCATCTCAACCAGCAAAATTCTCCACCGCAGCGTGCCGCGCCAATACGATATACTTCCGCCACGATACATGCGGCACAGCAGTTCCACTCGAACCAACAAACGCTGACTTGAGAACCGCAATCGATTGCCTCCCATCCCGGCTCACAACCCGGAGCCCCGATCGGGAGCATCGAAGTACCGCTACGGACAAACAATGCGCATTCACTCCTCGAAACTCCTCTTCGCCGTCATCGCCCTGGCCGCCCTGCCACCCGTCTCACAACTGGCCGCGCAACAAACCCCAAAGCCCAAGCCCGAAGACACAGAAGTCTGGCAGCCCGAGCCCAAAGTCGTAACACCCGGCCCCACCAACGCCGCGCCGCCCTCCGACGCCATCGTGCTCTTCGACGGCAAAAACCTCGACGAATGGGTCAACGTAAAAGACCAGTCCCCCGCCAAATGGATCGTCCATGACGGCATCGTCACCGTCAGCAAAGCCGCTGACTCAGGCAACATCGAGACTAAGCGCAAATTCAAAAACTACCAGCTTCACATTGAATGGAGAATCCCCGAGAACATCACCGGCAGCGGCCAGGCACGCGGCAACAGCGGAGTCTTTCTCGCCTCCACCGGCCCCGGCGACGACGGATACGAGTTACAGGTCCTCGATAACTACAACAACAAAACCTATGTCAACGGACAGGCCGGCAGCATATACAAGCAAGCCATCCCGCTGGCCAACCCGAATCGCAAACCCGGCGAATGGCAAACCTACGATATAGCCTGGACCGCCCCAACCTTCAACCCTGACGGCTCAGTCAAGACTCCAGCTTATGTCACCGTTTTCTTCAATGGCATCCTCGTCCAGAATCACTTTGAGTTAAAGGGTCAGACCCTCTACATCGGCAAACCCTTCTACAAGGCATACGACAGCGCCCCAATCAAGTTACAAGCTCACGGCGACAAGAGCGAGCCCATAAGCTTCCGCAATATCTGGGTCAGAGAAATTAACTAATGCTCGTCTTTGTTGAAATAACACTTAGGAGAGAGTGACAGTGATTTCACGAAGCCGTTTTCGATTGCCGGCCCTCACTTTGACTACGATCATCTTTATATCTGTAGTCACCATACTTGCCAAACGCCATCTCACTAGTTCTATCTTTCCTCCCATGACCGTCCACGCCAACTCTGTCGCAATCCTGAGTACCACTAAGCCCACCATCGAACGCGCTGACGCGGGACTTGACTCGATCATTCCCGCCCAGCCTGCCCTCGAAAAAATCGCCACAGGCTTCACGTGGACCGAAGGTCCTGCCTGGATACAGCCCGGCTATCTCCTCTTCGCCGACATCCCCAGCAACAGCATTCGTAAGTGGGATCCCGCATCCGGCACCAGCATTTTCATTCAGCCCAGCGGATACAAAGGCTCAGCCCCCTACGGCGGCCCAGAGCCCGGCTCAAACGGCATGACTCTCGATAACTCCGGCCGCCTCACCATAGCCGGTCACGCCCGGCGCAATGTGTGGAGACTTGAACAAGTCGACCCCTTGGCTCAAGTTACAATTCTGGCCGATAGTTATCAGGGCAAGATGCTCAATAGCCCCAACGATCTCGTCTATAAGTCCGACGGATCGCTCTACTTCACCGACCCGCCCTACGGCTTCCGCACGCAAAGCGATGACGACCCCGACAAGCAGCTGAAGATAAATGGCGTCTACCGCATCCTCGGCGCAAGCACCCAGACGCCCGGCACATCCCCTGACCGCGACAAGTTACAACTTCTCGTCGAAGATCTTCCCCGGCCCAACGGAATCGCCTTCTCTCCCGATGAGAAATATCTCTACGTCAATAACAGCGAGCCCAAAAAATTCTGGATGCGCTACACCGTCAAGCCCGACGGAACCCTCAAGGACGGCAAGCTTTTCTTTGACGCCACCTCAGATTGCCGTCCCGGATCACCCGATGGCATGAGGCTCGATGAAAAAGGAAACCTCTACAGCGCCGGCCCCGGAGGAGTCTGGATATTCTCCCCCAAAGGCAAGCACCTCGGCACAATCGACATGCCCGAAAAAGTAGGCAACGTAGCCTGGGGAGGCCCCGACATGAAGACGCTCTACATAGTAGCCAGCAGCAGCGTCTATCGCATAACTCTAAAAATCCCCGGCGACAAAAAGCACAACCGTTGAGTTAGTAAATACCGGCGATGACTAGCTCACTTACTTCTTCGGCGGGAACTCTGCCATTAACTTGTCGACCGCCGCGCCCACTCGTTGCAGCGCCTGGTCCTGCTTGGTAGCGTCGAGTTTCTGCGTTACTGTGCCCGTCCAGACCACCTTGTTATTCGCCCTGTCGACAAAGGTCAGTTGGAGAGTTCCCTTGGGAGGAGCCGTCCCCGACGCTCCGCCCGCCGGAATCTTGCCCGTCCAGTCCATAGCATCCACCAGAGGCGCTGGGCAATTCTGACAACCGGAAAGACCGACATCGGAATTCAGGCCGTAATCGAAGCCACCAGTCGCAATCAGGGTCAGATCGCCGTCTTTCTCCCGGCTGGCGATTCCCTTGGCCTCAAGATCATTCTTGATCGTACCCGTTATCGATGCATACAGAAGCGGCCTGTTCGGAGTGGTAGCCGGCTTCTGCAACGTATAACTCTTGTATTTTGAAAAATCGGCAGTTTTGTCATACCCCACTTTGACCTTCTGCGCAAAGCAGCAAGTGACAGACAACATCGCGACCAACAAAAGGAACTGAAGCTTTCTCACGCCAGAATTCACTTAGCTCTCCACTCCGCAGATATCGGCCCGCATAACTCAGTAATCCTACACCGAATAATAACCCGCACTTCAGACGTTCAGGCCTTTTAGATAGGGCACGCTCGGCGCCATCAGCGCTGGATCTTCCTCGAGTTCCACAAAGTAATTTTTTACCCCGCCCACTTTGGCCGCAGTAAACACGGCCTTCCAGTCCACCACTCCCTTACCCAGAGCAACCTGGCGAAAACCAGACTTAGTCGACGAATCTTTCACCCAGTCCTGGCAGTGCATAGAGAGAAAGCGGCCTGGATACTTCTTGAAGTAAGTCACAGGATCGTACCCCTGCTGCATCGACGAAACCTGAAACTGCAGCTTGGTGGTAGCGGGGTTCAACTCCGCAATCATCATGTCATACACCGGCTTGCCGTCAATGTGGGCCGAAACAAAACCCTCATTGTGCAGCAACGCGGTGATGCCCGCCGCATGAGCCTTCTCAGCAAATGTATTGAACGGCGCAACATAACGCTTCACATCATCCGCAGTCTCCGTGCCCTTGTAGTCAAACGGACCAAGCGCCGCCACAGCCATCTGCGTCATGCCAAACTCCTTCGCATACGCGATGCTCTCATCACTCTTCTCAAACAATTCCGACGGTGCCCAGTGCGCTGAAATGCACGTCAGCCCCCAGTCATTCAACATCCTCCGCAGCTCACGCGCCTTGTATTGCTTAAGGCTCGAAAATTCTGAGTATCCAAACGGCGAGCACAATTCAATGTTCGTAAATCCCGCCGCGCGCAGTCCCTTCATCGTGCCTGCAAAGTCCGTATTGATCGTCTTCCGCACCGGATATGTCTGGCATCCAATGGGCAAACCTAGAGGATCAGCAAACAAACTGCGCGTGCCGGCGAAAATAAAAGAAGCAGCAACCCCACTTACAACAAAAGCTCTTCGATTCATCATGCCCCAATACCCCTCAAACAAAACAACTGAACTATAGCACCCGCTCAACGAGCATACATTGACCAACCAGGCAGGCTTTGGCATCCTGAGCAAAGCGGAAGGACGAATCGCCGTACGATCCCCATCCCACCCCTAGGGCAATCGCATTTGAACTTTCGGACGTCTCAGGCTGCCGCAAAGACCGCATCGAAGCTAGCTTTGTAACAGGGCATGACTTCAGTCGTGCCGCAAAACGCTCTCAAAGAAAAGTCGGGCTTTAGCCCCTGCTACACTCGAGCTGCCTGTGGCTCGTTTTCGACCTTTTCCGTGCCTCGCAACCAGCCCGTCTTCTTAATCTCAACGTAAGCTTTTTCAAATGCGATTGCCCCACCCCACGCCAACTCGACATTGACCCCCAACCAACCTTCGCGTAAACTAGGAAATTGCAAGGGATGCGGCTGAATCTGCATTCTGGCCAGCATTCCGCCCCGCGACCGGGGACTTGAAAAGGATCAGAACCAAAAATGGCAAATCATGTTTCGTCGCTCAAGCGCGCCCGTCAGACCGTTGTCAAGACTGAAGTGAACCGCGCCAACCGTACCCGCGTTCGCGGCAGCCTGCGCCTGATGCGCGAAGCCCTCACTGCCGGCGACGTCAAGGTCGCCCAGACCCAGTTCAAGGCTACCGTCTCCGCCCTCGATAAGAGCGTGCAGAAGGGCGTCCTTCACAAGAACACCGTTTCGCGTTACAAGAGCCGCCTGAACGCCCGCCTCAAGGCGCTCGTCACGGCTCCCGCCAAGGCCTAGTCTCTCCGAATTTCGAAAAACAAAAAGGTAGGATGCCCCAAAGCACCCTGCCTTTTCTGCGTCTGCCGCACTTTACGTTAAAAATCCCGCAAGCAAAGTTCGCCGTCGAACACCTTACGTTGCCCATGCACTCCGCGAACACGCTTAATTCATTCGCTCGAAGATTCCCGCGGCCCCCATCCCCCCGCCCGCACACATCGTCACCATCCCATATCGAACCTGCCGGCGCCCCATCTCCGCCAGAATCGAAGCCGTCAATTTGGCCCCCGTACACCCCAGCGGATGCCCCAGCGCGATCGCCCCACCATTGACATTCACCCTCGCCGGATCAAGCCCCAGCGTCCGGATCACCGCCAGCGACTGCGCCGCAAATGCCTCATTCAATTCAATTAAGCCGACGTCATCGATAGTCAGGCCAGCCAGCTTCAACGCCTTGGGAATCGCGAAAATCGGCCCAATCCCCATCTCCTCCGGCAGGCAGCCGGCAGTAGCATAAGCGACGAACCTGGCCAAAGGCTTAAGTCCAAGCTCCTCAGCACGTTGCGCCGACATCACCACCGCAGCCGCGGCCCCGTCCGAAGTCTGAGAAGAGTTCCCCGCCGTCACAGTTCCCTGAGAATGGAACGCCGGTTTGAGCTTTCCCAGCGCTGCCAAAGAAGTGTCCGCACGCGGCCCTTCATCTTTAGAAACAATAACTTGCGACGCGTCCACCTTCCCCGGCTTGCCATTCGAAACCGCGTTCGTAACGGTAATCGGAACAATCTCCTCGTCAAACCGGCCAGCAGCCTGCGCCGCCAATGCCTTCTCATGGCTCGCCAGCGCAAAAGCGTCCTGATCTTCTCGCGAAACCTGATAATGTTTCGCCACACGCTCAGCCGTAAGTCCCATAGTTAGAAGAGATGCAGGATAATTCTCCGCCAGCCACGGGTTAGGAGAAGGCTTGCTGCCCCCCATCGGAATCATGCTCATAGACTCCGCGCCACCCGCCACAGCAGCCGTAACCCTTCCCGATTGAACCTGATACGCCGCCTGCACAATCGCCTCCAGCCCTGAAGCACAGAGGCGATTCACAGTGACCCCACCAATCTCAACCGGCAATCCGGCCCGCAAAACCACAGTCCGCGCCAGGTTCCACCCCTGCTCAGCTTCCGGCATGGCGCAACCCAAAATCAGGTCCCCAACCTCCGCCACATCAAGAGTAGGCACCCGCTCCAGCGCCCCCTTCACCGCAAAAGCAGCCAGATCATCTGGACGAGTAGTAGCAAAAACACCCCTCCCCGAACGGCCAACTGCAGTCCTCACCGCACTCACAATAACAGCTTCAGTCATGGCTTAAAACCCTTCTTATCAATAGGATGAAGTAAATTACTCCACTTCCACCTTCTCCCACATCCCATTCCGATATAGATGATAGATCGTCTTCTGATCCACCGTACTGTCAGCCAGGCAATCATGGTCGGGCGGCACAGGCCGGTGGCTCATCCCCGCCTGGGCATCGTGAATGCGCCTTGGCGAAGCTGGATCGATGCCCCAGTTAAAACCCAGTTCGCCACTCGGGTCATGGGGTTGCAGCCGATCAGTCTTCGCCGCCGTGGCCAGCACCTCAGGCTGAGCAGCAGGCGAACCGGCAAAGAACACCAGCAGCGAAACCTGCCCCTTCGCCGAACAAAGCACCGCCCAATCGCTCGACCCTTGCCGCTGCAGACTGGCATGCACCACATTCTCCGGCCGGCGCGCCTCATAGGTTTGCGGAATCACGCATCCCCGCTCAACCAACGCGTCTGCTATCGGAGCCGGCAGATCCGGAAACGAGCTAACCGGCAGATTCCGAATGCGATAGCGAACCTCACGCCCTTCCACTGATAAATGCCCGGTATCGATCAACTGCTGCGGACCGGCCTGCTGCGTTGTCGTCGGCTCCTGCCCCCCCGCCAGCGACCCAATCGCCGGGCACATCACCAGCGCTGCCACGAAAATTACCCTGCGCCGGCTGGCTGCCATCATCAATTCCTCAGCGGTTTGCCGGTCTTGAGAGTAAAGGCGATCCGCTCCTGCGTCTTCCGCTCGCCACAGAGCGAGAGAAACGCCTCGCGCTCAAGATCAAGAAAATACTGCTCTGAAACGAGGCTTCCCGGCGTCAGCCTTCCACCACAAAGAATGTAAGCCGCTTTCCGTGCAACAAGCTGGTCATGTTCCGAAGCGAAGCCAGCCTCGCCCATCAGGTAAACGCCGGTCTCCAGCAAAGGCAGCGCAGCCAGCCCGGCCACCGGAATCTGGGTTCGCGGCACCGGCGAAATATAGCCCTGCTCCGCCAGAAAAACTGCCTGCGCCTTCGCGTCCAGCAGTAGGCGCTCCCGATTGCGCGTCACCCGGTCCGAGGGAACAAGCAGTCCGAGCCCGCGCGCCTCCGCTGCCGAAGTGGAAACCTTAGCCATGGCAATCGTTTCCATTGCCCGTTTCAGCGCCGCGGCATACTCACCAGACTGCGCAAACTTCGACACCGGATCGCGCGGCTCAGGTGGAGCGAAGGCCATAGCCAGATCGTGCGCCCGAATCGCCATCTCCTTGGTGCCGCCACCGCCGGGGATAAGCCCCACGCCCGCCTCGACAAGCCCCATATACAACTCAGCATGAACCTGGCGCACAGCCCCATGCAGGCTGATCTCCGCGCCTCCACCGAGGCACATGCCAAAAGGCGCCACAACCACCGGTCGCGGACAAAACTTGATCGCGGCCGTCATCTGCTGGAACGCGCGAATGGCAAGGCTCACATCATCCCAATCGCCCTCTTGCATGGCCAGCAACAGCTGCATCAGGTTCGCGCCAACCGAAAAATTCTCCTGGTCGCTGGCGATCACAAATCCGCGAAAGTCCCGCACCGCCTCGCTTCCGGATGCCAGCACGGAACCCACCAGCGAAACCACATCTCCGCCGATCGCCGACTTCACCGAGTGCAGTTCAATACACCCGATTCCATCCCCCAAATCCACCAGCGAAGCACCGGCATTCCGCCTGACAATCCCGCGCCGCTCACCCTTCGCCACGCGAAAGTCCGCCACTCGGGCGTGACCTGCATTCGCCGCGATTGGCTCCATCCTGCCGGTGAGCGGAGAAAAGCACGACCCTCCGTCCTCCGAATACCACCCCTGAAATCCGGCAGCCAGCAACTTCTCCACCCGCTCGCTCACCGGCAATCCCAATTCCCCAAAACGCGCCACCGTCCCGGCAACACCGGCCGCATCCCACATCGCAAACGGACCAAGCTCCCAGTTGAATCCAGCGCAAATCGCGCGATCAATCGACGCTACATCGTCAGCAACTTCACCAATGCGATCAGCGGAGTAGTTCCACAAATTCGCCAGCAAAGGCCAGAGATAAGCAGCCGCCTTATCCTTTTTCGGATCACCCGCCAGCAGCAGTCTCAGCCTTTCCGGGAGACTGGCAGCATTCTTTGCCATCTCAAGCGAAGGTACTTTCGCCTTAGCCAGCGGACGATACTCCATCGTGGCCAGATCAAGCGCTAACCGCTGCTCCTGCCCGGCGGCATCCCGGCTCTTCTTGTAAAAACCCTGCCCCGCCTTGTCGCCGATCCAGCGCCGCTCCACCATCCCGCGAAGCAGCGCCACGGCCTCCGCCCCGGTCGACGACTCCTTGAAATTGGAGGCCACATGCGCCATCACATCGATGCCAACCATATCCGCCAGCCGAAAAGTCCCAGTGCGCGGCCAACCGATTGCCGTTCCGGTAAACGCGTCTACTTCTTCGACGGTCAGGCCCTGTTGCTGCATCAAGGTAACTGCGGTCAGCATGTTGGCAACGCCGATGCGGTTGCCGATGAAGTTCGGCGTGTCATGCGCCAGCACCACCTCTTTGCCCAGAATCCGATCCGCAAAAGCAGCGAATCCCGCCACCACTACCGCATCAGTCTCGGCCGTCGGAATCACCTCCAGCAGCCGCATATAGCGCGGCGGATTGAAGAAGTGCGTTCCAAACCAGCGTTTTCGCGCCGATGCCGTGAACCCCTCGCCAAGGCTCGCCGCAATCTGCGCAATCGGCAGGCCCGAAGTATTCGTCGTAAGAATCGCCCCAGCCCCGATATGCCGCAGAACGCGCGTCAACAGCGCCCGCTTCACGCCGAGGTCTTCGGTGACCGCCTCAATCACCCAGTCGCATCCCGCAAGCCGCGCCAGATCGTCCTCAAAGTTTCCAGGAGTGACAAGGCGGGCCGCGGCCGGTTCATAAAACGCCGCTGGCTTCGATTTCAGCAGCCCCTCAATCGCCGCAATCGCGAGCCTGCTCCGGGCCTTGGTCTCGCCCTCAGGAACCAGATCCAGCAGCAGGACAGGGATGCTGCAATTGGCAAGATGCGCCGCGATACGCGATCCCATCGTGCCTGATCCGAGCACCGCCGCGCTGCGCACCAGCATTGGCGGCGCGATGCGCGCGGCTGCCCCGTCGAATCCGTCGCTTTCCATAGTCATAAAAGGTCCATTACTGGCCAGAGTCGTTCAGGCCACAGTCGAACGTTCCCGAGCATACGAGGATGCGCGGCGCGGGGTCAAGGAATGTGAGCGAACATTCACAGCAGCCACACAAAACCTCCCTGAAATTGACTCCCCGCCGCGTCCCGCTTAGCTTCGTATGAGAAGCAGTACGGTGGAGAGCACATGAACAGCATGAGGTGGAAGCGGTGAGGCTGGCGATTGTCATTATGGCGGCGGGCAAAGGTACTCGGCTCAAGTCGCAGCGCCCCAAGGTGCTGCACGAAATTGGCGGCAAACCACTACTGGCCCACGTAATCGCCGCAGCCAGCAAGATCGTATCTCCGGCAGACATCTACGTCGTGGTCGGTCATCAGGCCGAACGCGTTGAGGCAGCCCTGGCATCGACCTCCGTCAACTTCGTCCTGCAATCCGAGCAGTTGGGCACCGGCCACGCAATCCAATGCGCGCAACAGGCCATCACCCGCTACGATCACATACTCGTGCTCTCCGGCGATGTCCCCCTGATACGCCCCCAAACCATCCAGAAGCTTTGGGATTTTCATCAGACCCAATACGCGGACATGACTCTGCTCACCGCCATCCCCGAGAATCCCTACGGCTACGGCCGCGTGATCCGCAAGAACGATTCCGTAGAAGTCTCGGCGATCGTCGAACAGAAATCGCTCCTCCCAAACCAGCAGAATCTGCCCGAAATCAACTCCGGCATCTACGCCTTCAACACCGCAGCATTGCTTCAGCACCTGAAAGAACTCGCCGCAAACAACAGTCAGGGCGAATACTACCTGACCGACATGGCGCAGATTCTCACCTCAGCCGGAAAACGGGTCGTAGCCATTACCGCTCCCGATATAACTGAAGTGCTTGGCGCCAACACCATTGCCGAGTTAGTTGCGCTGGATTCGACCCTGAGAGCAAACATCGCATCGCGGCTCATGGCCCAGGGCGTAACCATCTTCCGCCCAGAAACCTGCACCATCGACCCTGACGTCGAGGTCGGCCCGGATACCGTGATCGAACCCTGCGTACAACTGCTCAAAGGCACCCGCATCGGTTCCGATTGCCTCATACGCTCAGGTTCAATGATTGAAAACTCGATCATCGCCGATAACGTCACAGTGAGAAATCATTGTGTTATCGAGGATTCAAGCATCGGCAGCGGCGCAAAGATCGGCCCTTTCGCCCACCTCCGCATGGGCAGCGAAATCGGCGAAGACGCTCACGTCGGTAACTATGTAGAAACAAAGAAAGCCCGCATGGGCAAAGGCGCAAAGGCTAACCATCTTACCTATCTCGGCGACGCTGAGATAGGTGCGGGCTCTAACATTGGCGCCGGCGTTATTACCTGCAACTATGACGGAGTCAATAAACACAGAACGGTAATCGGTGAAAGAGTCTTCGTGGGCAGCGATTCAACTCTCGTGGCGCCTATCTCTGTCGGCGATGGAGCTTATATCGGCGCAGGCTCGTGTATCACCCGCGAAGTGCCTGCCGACGCGCTCGCAGTTGGCCGCAGCCGTCAATTCACAAAAGAAGGTTGGGCAGCCGCAAAACGCGCAAGGATGAATAAGGAATGTTGACTCGAAAGTGACCTTGACAAAGAAAGCATCGCGATGGGTCGGGCATGTATCAGAATGTGAAAATTGAGTTTCCTTGTTTTTTGTTCATTCTTAGTCATTGGTGCTTGCCTTTTTAGAGCTTGGTGGCATTGAATTGTAGATACGTCCATTAAGATAACGGGAATAGGTCATCCGGTTTAATGACCGAGCGGATCGTTTTTCGTAATTCGGTTCGGCACAATCTATCACTGAAACCGGCAGACAGTTTTTTGGGCGAAGGCGGGAGGGGCAAATGGGTTCAGCCGCACGGATTCTGATCGTTGATGACGAGCCCCACGTGCGCGCCATGCTCGCCGCAACACTTGACCGCCAAAACTACCAGACAGTCCAGGCCGCCAGCAACACAGAAGCTTTCGAGTTGATCGATCGCCAGCATTTTGACCTCGTTCTGACCGATATGGTCATGCGCGACGGCAACGGCATCGGGTTGCTCGATCGCCTTCACATCGACCAGCCCCAGACCCCGGTGGTCATGGTGACGGCCATTCAGGACATCAGCGTCGCCATCAGCGCCATGCGCAAAGGCGCCTACGATTACCTGCTCAAACCCTTCGAACGCGACCAGCTTCTGAATACCGTCCGGCGTGCCCTCGATCATCGCAAAACCCTGCGCGAAAACGAGAGCTACCAGCAGAATCTCGAACAGATCGTGCAGGCTCGAACCGACCTGCTCCATCAGGCTATCGTCGACCTGGAGCGCTCCTACGACATCACGCTCGAGGCCCTCGGCGATGCGCTCGACCTCAAAGACTCCGAAACCGAAGGCCACTCCAAGCGAGTCACCGCGTATACGATCGCCCTGGCGCGAGCCATGGGCATCGGATCAGACGGCATCAAGGTAATCGCCCGCGGAGCATTCCTGCACGATATCGGCAAAATGGCCATTCCAGACGCCATCCTGCGAAAACCCGGCAAACTCACCCTCTCCGAGCAGACGCTCATGCGCGAGCACTGCGAACGGGGATACAACATCCTGCGCAAGATTCCGTTTCTGAGCGAAGCCGCCGAGATCGTCTACTCCCACCAGGAGCACTACGATGGCAGCGGCTACCCGCGCGGCCTGCGCGGCAACGCCATCCCCATCGGCGCCCGCATCTTTGCCATCGCCGACACCCTGGACGCCATCACCAGCGACCGCCCTTACCGCGGAGCGAAGAGCTTCGATGTGGCCCGTCTGGAGATTCTCCGCTGCTCAGGCACGCAGTTTGACCCTGCAGTCGTTGAGCTTTTTCTGAAAATCCCCAACGAACTCTGGATTGAGCTCCGCACCGAGATTACCGGCCAGACTCCGCCATTTGCCACGCTCGAAGTCGCTCGGTAAGCCCATCAATCGTTACCTGGAACCAATGGCGAGGCTCTCACCACCTGATTTGCACTAAAGGAGCCAAAGATGGCCGCTCTCTCAACTGCCGAAATCACAGACGGACTCAAGGCCCTCCCGGAGTGGCGCCTTGAGAATGGCGCGCTGGCGCGAAGCTTTTCCTTCTCAGACTTTCGCGAAGCCATGAGTTTCGTAAATGCAGTTGCCGACCTCGCTGAACGCGCCGGGCACCATCCCGACATCGATATTCGCTACAACAAGGTGATGCTGGCCCTGTCGAGCCACGACGCCGGCGGAATCACGAACAGAGATTTTTCGCTAGCCGCGGCCATCGGGCAGGTTCTTTAGCGCCGGTTCAGCCGTTTCCTCATATCGAATACACCTCACACGGCCGACGCCTCTGCTCAGTCCCACGTCTTTTCAATCATTGACAAGGTGTGGCAGCTCGTCCTCTTCCCCAGATCCTGAGATTTTCTCGCCGCTCATCCGGCCGGCTGTGCCATATTGGTCCTCGGACGATATGGGATTTTGGAGTTTGCAGAGTGTTTTTCTGTACCACCATGCGGCAGCCAGGCCTCCCACAATCGCCGAGGCCGCCGATACCAATCCCAGCTTCATCGCTGAAGAGGCAGGGCTCTTTGCATTGGGATCATCGGTGTAAGCTTCTCCTTTTCTATCGGTTGCCATTATCTCCGTCTCCTGAGTCCACCCTCGGCTTAGACTTACTCTCGCACATTATCACCCCGATTAACCTCGCAAAAGGTGTATTTTTCAGGACAGTGCCGCTCAAAATATTTGGATTTTGGTATTTCAATTCTCCGAAATCTATAGTAAGGTGTATATATTGCTGTTGGAGATGGTAGTGAGTCTCCCGTCTACGACAGCAAGTAAGTTGCGTCACTGGCCTCCCGCCACGAACAGAAACCGTTCGTGGCGTCTTTTTTTTTTGTATACGCTCATAGCGCTAAAATAGACGCAACAAAGGTCTAATCCTCCAGATGTAATTGGCAATTGATTCGAGGCTTCCATGCAGATTAGGAACTCCCGCCGTTGGGCCGCAGCTCTCATCCTCGCCGCAGCAACTGCCATGAGCTACGCTCAGTGGACCAACCCCGCCGACGAGATTCCCGCCTACCATTCGGCAGCGCCACTCAAAGTTAGTTCTCTGCCTCCGATTCTCAGCGGCCCTAAACTCACCGGAGACAATTTCCGTTACCCTTGGCAGAAACATGTCTACGAAGATGCTGCCAAGATTTCGAGCGTCCTCTATCAGTTGCCCTGCAATTGCCGATGCGACCGCGCCCTGGGCCATACCAGCCTCCGCAGTTGCTTTGAAGGGCTGCATGGAACCGAGTGCTCGACCTGCGCCAAGGAAGGTCTCTTCGCCTACCAGCAAACCAAGGCGGGCAAGACACCCGCGCAGATTCGCGCCGCCATCGCCCACCACGACTACGAGAGCATCCCACTGGAAAACCAGTGAAGCCGCAGACCACTCGGTTGCAGAGAATTATCCCGTTCCGGCGCATACTAATCATGAAATGAAAGCACCCGGCCGCGGTACCGATCCGATGCCACTCGCCAGTCGGGAATGAAAAACAGCGCGAAATACGGCGCAAAACGCGTCAAAAAGGCCGGTAAAACGCCATATAACGCACCCAAAATATCGCGTAACCGCATACCCATCAATGACTTAGGCGGGAAAATACCTACCCCCTCCCCCCTGGATTCACCTTTTATTCGCTTTCACGCGAATCTCAAACAGGATCTGACGTACAATGAAGAAGCAGCACGAGCCAATCGGCCCGGCTGATGGTCTCACCAAAGTGGGGGCGTCACGGTTTCGACGGGATCGCAAGCGGCAGAGAGGCATGCCGGGGTGTGGGCACCCGTAATCGCTTACAAAAACACAATTGCCAACAACAATCTGGCACTTGCTGCTTAATTAAATAGGCAGCCGTCCTCCTCATCTTTGCCTGTGGGCTGAGAGCGGGCGTCGCACAGCAGGCTGGTTGTCACCGCTCGGTCCGTGTGGTGGCGATAAGATCATCGGACTAGTTCCCGGCGTTTCTTGTCTGTTCTGAGCGCCTGAAGCGAATCTTCTGAATAGACTAAGCATGGAGTCTCTCGGCTGACTACGGTTTCGGACGCGGGTTCAACTCCCGCCGCCTCCACCAATACCTATCTTTCTCGCGGATAGTCCCTCGTATCTGGCAAAACCGCCGCGATGTTCGAGTATGAACCTACTCATCGAAAAGCTTCCCCTGCCGTTCGTTCTCCCTTTTGCCGCGATTCCAATCGTCAGCAATCTCTTCCAAGGTTCTTCGCGTACTGACGCTGTTGGGTGCTTCTTCCAGGATGCTCTTCGCAGTTTCGCCTCGGGCGAATGAGTCTTGTACCTTGGTGAGCTTCCAAATCGGGTCTCGCCGGCTTCCCTCGGAGTGGTTCACTCGGGTCAGCTCCCATTCCCCCTTGAGCTTTTCTCCATGCAATTTGAATCTGAGTCGGCCATTTCGCAGACTGGCATCCACATCCGTGTAACCTAACAGAGGCTCCCAGGTTCCCCAGTCCCACTGCATGACTGTGCCAGCACCATATCCCTCGGAAATGACACCCTCGAAAAAGGCATTTTCGCGGCTATGGTCCTCCACCTGTATAGCCTCGCGTTGATTGCCTGGCCAGTAACTAGGTCCGTTCGGAACTGCCCAGCTCTTCAGCACTCCGTTGTGCCCCAGCCGGAGGTCGTAGTGCAGGTGCGTCGCATCGTGTTTCTTTACGACGAACAGCCGCTGCTTCGCCGCAGCATTATTCCGTACTCGAATCTCATCTTCTCTTTCCCGTTCTCTCTGGGATTGGCCATCATGTGACGGCGCACTCCCGTATGTGTTTCCTGAATTTTTCGGTTTGCTGGTCATTAGAATCCCCTTTGCCTGTATATTCGCCTTTTGTTCTCCTTTTCAGCGGAATTTATTTATACACACGAAGCGAACCATTTGCAAATTCAATTATCGGAAAATACGTCTGAGCCAATCGAAATAAGCTTGAGGGCGACAGGTCGGGCGGAAACTCACGCTTGCTTCACCACGCAATACTGCTTGCCCACAAAGCCCGACGCCGGCGCTTGGTCGGAATAAGCCAGCCTGCCGTTAAAGTCTTTTTCCGCAGTATTTGTGAATCGAACATCCACTACCCTCGCCGAGCCGAGCGCCCGCCGGACAGCTCGTTCCGGCAGGCAGTGCATCTGCATATCTGCCTGAGCATTCCCCAATAGGCTTCTAATTCGGGACCGGATACGAAGAATCATCCGTGCCCGGCTGATCAGCGACGCAATATTCGGCGTAGAGAAAGTATCCTGCACTCCAAACACCAGCATGCCGCCAGGCGCAAGCACGCGAACAAACTCCTGTAGATATTACTCAGAAAAAGGCGCAGGTACGTGTTGCAGAACAATATTGCTGTAGATAAACGAAAAGCTGGCGTCTGGGAAAGGCAGCCGCGTATCGGAGTCAGCCACTACGTACTGACAATTCGTGCACTGATTCAGAGCCTCAGCCTTTTCAATCATCTGCTGAGAGATATCCAGACCAATACATGAGGCAAAGCGGCGCGCCAAAGGCTGCGCGAGTCGTCCAACTCCACAGCCAAAGTCCAGCGCTGATCCGCCGAAATCCGGGCTGAAACCAATCCTCGCCAGATGGCCAAGGACGGTTTCAATTTCAGCTTCCCCGGTCGCCATGAACTCCGTAATGTCCCACTTGCCACTCGCTTTGGCGGCATCTGTGAGAATGGCCCACAGGGCATCACGCTCAGCAAGAGATTCCCAATCGTTCTTGAGCTTATCGAGGTTCATCCATTCAAAGTTACGCCCTCGAGATCCTTCAAAACACCAAACAGTTTGATGCGCCAATACGATTTGGATGAGGAGTCCATGCCGCCATCACTCATCCAGTTTAAATACTTTGATCTGCACCAATTGAGCGATCGTCGGATTCTTGAAACCACGTGCTTTCATGCGTTGCACAAAAGGAGCATCTATCTTGAACACGCTCATCTCGATGAGCTCGTCCTCTGTTGGCTTGTACCCCATATCGCGCACTGCCTGCACCTTTTCCGGCGTAACACCAACTGCCTTCATACTGGTCAGCTTGTCGGCCTGTAGTTCTGGATATCCAGCAGTCTTCATTGCGTGCACATAAGCCGCATCGACTTTGAGCGCCCGCAGGCCCATTAGCTTGTTGGCGTCCATACCTGTAACGCCGGCGTCTTTCATCTCTCTTACCCACGCCGTAGTCACATCGAGGATGGCATAGCTTTGCAGATGATCCGGCGTCTGTTCGTCAAATCCCATCGCCTCCATGCGCTTCGCGAACTGCGCATCGGGAGTGAACGAGTATCTACCCCGCAACGTTCCGCCATGCACAGTTCCTTCGCATCGCATTTCTCCGGCTTCCGCCTTCATGCGAGCATCGATTGTGGCTCCTTCGCGGCCCAGATCCTGAGGCTCAATACCGGTCCACTTGTTCCACGGCATGTCCGAGCCGCCGTCGTGGCATTTGCCTTCAGCAGCGCAATCGCCACGGTCCCATTGGAACGACAACCTGCTATCGATATGCCCGGGAGCGATCGAGCAACCTCCCGTCGTCTCTGCATGTGCCGCCGCAGCGGCAACAAGCAACACTGTTCCTATCCATGCGCAACGCATAGCTAACCTCCGTTCGCAACATTTTGAGAATTGAACCTCGCTTGGAAAGCGAAATTATTCGTCGAGCAGGCCAGACATCTTCAGACGCAATAGCTTCTCGATATCTGTTCCACTGAAACCGTGAGCCTTAGCCTGGTTCACGAACTTATCGTCGAGGTGAAACACCGCCGCACGCTTCAACTGATCAATGGTCGCCTGCGGAAATTCTTTCTTCAGCCAGGCCCCGTACTCCGGCGACATCCCCTGGGCCTTCAACGAAATCAGCGTCTGTACATCCATCTCACCAAAGCCCAGCTTCTTCATCGATGCTGCATATTCGGGAGTCACTCCAAGCGCTTTCTCCGTCACCACTTCGTGAAAGCTCTTGGGCCCAATCCCGCTCTG
>Ga0206896_1023_pt1 | contig 39161 bp, 37 predicted proteins | sample Alteio_BWOrgHeat_52_FD_152969 | JGI IMG/M metagenome (GOLD analysis project Ga0206896, IMG submission 152969) | Enriched cells from forest soil in Barre Woods Harvard Forest LTER site, Petersham, Massachusetts, United States -... | ecosystem: Environmental > Terrestrial > Soil > Temperate forest >... | reverse complement strand
CGGCTGAGACCATGTCGTTGAGGCCGCAGATGTAGGTGTGGATGTCGAACGTCGGGAGTTCGGCGACCATGACGTCCTGGACGGCGACGACGGTTTCTGAGACTTTGGCTGCGACTGTAGCCCCGGATGGAATGCGGGACTCGACTATTGAGCCTACGTGCTCCTGAACATAGCCGCGGAGGCCGGGCCACTCTTCATGAGCGCGGCTCAGGCTGGGGATGTATTGAAAGTTGGGGTGCTCGGCGGCGATGCGGTCGAAGTAGTCGCGGTAGTAGAGTTCGCTCTCGTAGCGGGTGCCGTAGACGAGCCAGATCTGGCGACCCTGGCTGCGGTCTTCGCCGGCGTGAGGGCCTGTCTCCGGGAAGAGCCATTGGGTGAAGGCGCGCATGGGCGCGATGCCGGTGCCGGTGGCTACGAAGATGGAGTCGGTGAGCGGATCGCGCAGGGTGAAGTTGCCGTGCGGACCGTGGACCTGGACGGTTTCACCAACGGGAAGGTCGACGAGGAAATTCGAGAAAAAGCCGCCTGCAACGCGATTCACGCACAGATCGAACTCGTTGCCGCTGGCGGCGGAGGCGACGGAGTAGGCGCGCGTCTGCATTTTGCCGCGGTGATCTGGCGCGACGCAGGAAACGAACTGGCCGGGGGCGAAGTCGAAGCTCTCCATGCCGTCGAGGACGAATTCGAGGTGATAGCACTGGGCGGATTCGGAGATGCAGGCTTTCTGCAGGAGGCGGGCCGTGAAGGTTGGACGCTGCAAATGAGACTCTCGCTTGATAAGGATGTGAGGCCAACTGCAAGCAACGAACTTACTGCTGATTATATGACGCAACAGAGTCTGCTTTTGTGACCTGAATTGTACTGAAGCGTGGTACAGGAGGGATTCGGTCTGGAATTGATTGCAGCACTTGCAGAAACGGGAACAACAGGGGATGCAACAGCAGATTCCCTCCGGGAATGACAAGCAAGAACAGAAAATCAGAACGGCCTGACTCTTGTGAGTCAGGCCGTTTGTTGCTTGGCGATGTGAGGTGAGTTAGAGGCCGCGGATAGTTTCGAAAAGGAACCAGGCGCGGCGCTCGGCTTCGTCGATCCAGTTTTCGATGAGGCTGGTGGTGGCGACGTCGTTGTGACGGGAAGTGACTTCGTGGGCGTGGCGCAGGTATTCGACGAGTTCGAGATTGTCGTGGTGGAGTTCGGCGAGCATGAGCTTCGGGGCTACGAAGGGCTCTGAGTTATCGGTGAGGCGCTGGAATTTTGCTATTTCGGAGATGGAGTGCAGTGTGGTTTCGCCGATCTTACGGGCACGCTCGGCGATGTCGTCGGTAATGGCGAAGATCTGGTCAGCGTGTTCGTCGAGGAGCAGGTGATAGTCGCGGAAGTGCGGGCCGCTCATGTGCCAGTGGAAATTTTTGGTCTTGAGATACAGAGCGAAGGTGTCGGCGAGCAGGTGGCGTAGTTCGTCGGCGATCTGAGCAGTGCCTTTACGATCGAGGTCGGTGGGGGTGAGGAGTTCTTTGCTTTCCTTGGCGTCTAATGTGGCTGCTTTGGTCATTTTCGCGCTTCTCCTTGTCTGAAGTTTGGATGCTTCGAGGTTTTCTGGGTCGCAATTGGTTGATGAATTTCAGGTGACGGGGTGAAGACAAATGCGGGTCCTTCGGCTACGCTGCGCTTCGCTCAGGATGACGGCTTTCTTTCTGGGCTAATTCTCATTATCTGAGTGTGGTGCGGCGGCTATTGTTTCTGGCTGGCTATGCGGGCGGCTTCGAACTCGTCGCCTTTGTTCCAGGTGATTGGTTTTTTGGAATTGATGACCTGCCAGCCGAGGTCCATGCCGAAGCGGATGAGTTTAGCGTTGCCGGTGAAGTCCCAGTCGGGACGGAAGTTGTCGGTGAAGTTATGGTAATCGTGTTCGCCGAAGTCTTTGAATTTTGTCTCGGCCCATGCGTGATCGTGCCCTTCGAAGAGAGTCCCCTCTTCAACGGAGAAGGCGGGGATGCCGACGCGAGAGAGCGAGAAGTGGTCGGAGCGATAGTAGCCGCCGGCTTCGGGCCGGTGGTCGGGGACGAGGGTGAGGTTGAAGGATTTGGCGGTCTTTTCGACATCGGGGTAGAAGCTGGTGCGCTGTGCTCCGTTGACGTTGGCTTCGAGGGGCGTGCCGATGGGAAGGACCATGTCGTAGTTAATGTCGAGGGCGATCTGCGCGGTGGGAACGGGCGGGTTCTGGCCGAGATATTCGGAGCCGAGGAGGCCTTGTTCTTCGGCGGTTACGGCGGAGAAGATGACGGAGTGGGGAAGGCCGGCGGGGCCGAGTGAGTTTTTGAGATTGCTCCAGGCGCGGGCCAGTTCGATGATCATGCCGCAGCCGGTGGCGTTGTCTGCGGCGCCGTTGTAGATGTTGTCTCCTGCCATGCCGGGGACGAAACCGAGGTGGTCGTAGTGGGCGGTGTAGAGGATGGCCTGGTCTTTCCCGATTTCGCCGGGTTTCTGAGAGCCGGGAAAGATGCCTACTACGTTAGGTGACTGGAAGGGGCGGACGGTGCTGGCGATGTGAGCTTGGAGCTGGACGGGCAGTGGAACGGCTTTGAAGCCGGGTTTGCCGGCGGCGGCGAATTGTTCATCGAAATTGAGGCCAGCGGCGGCGAAGAGTTTTTTAGCGGTGTCGAGCTGGATCCAGCTTGCGGCTTGCAGGTGGGGATTTTTGTCGTCGCGGAGGAAGGTCTTTTCGCTGGTGTTGGAGTTCTTGACGACGTCCCAGCCGTAGCTGGCTAGTTCTGTCTTGTGGATGATGAGTGCTCCGACGGCTCCCATGCGTGCGGCCTGCTCAAATTTGTAGGTCCAGCGGCCGTAGTAGGTGAGGGCTTTGCCGCCGAAGAATTTGGGATCGTCTGAGGGTGGGTCGCCGACGATGCAGACGATGACTTTTCCTTTAACGTCGATGCCTTTGTAGTCGTCCCAGTTGAATTCGGGAGCGGTGGCTCCGTAGCCGACGAAGACGAGTGGGGCGTCGATATCTACGGTGGCGGTTAAAGATGGGTTGAAAACTACATAGTCCTCCCCGTATTTCAGAGAGAACCCGACATTGCCGGCTGAGTTTGCGGGTCCAGCGGTAATGGCCATCGTCGTCTCGTCTGCCTTGGCTTTCATGCCGACGAAGTTGATGTTTTGAAAGTACGTGCCGTTGTCGCCTGCGGGCTTGAGGCCGGCGACGGCGAACTGGGTGGCGATGTATTTGGCGGCTAGTTCGCCGCCGCGCAGGCCGGGGTAGCGGCCTTCCATGAGGTCGTCGGAGAGGAACTGGACGTGGGTGCGGATGTTTGCGGGGTCGATGCTGGCTTCGGCGGTCTTGACGGCGACGGGGGCCTGGGCGAAGGCGGTTACGCCGGTAGTGATGATCGAGACGGCAAACAAAAGGTTGTTGCGTAGCTTAGTTTTCAATTCTGACTCCGATTTCTATGGGCTAATGAGGCGGTGCCCGAACGCGGACGCGTGAGAAAAAAGCATACCGCTAAAGCCTCGTCTTATTTTATGCGGTTAAGGGTCTGGCGAAGGTATCATGTTCTGTCGCTTGGAGCGCCAGAATGAAAGGTCTCTTAGTCTACCTCGGTGCCATCGCTTGCGGTCTTGTCTGGATCGAGGCGATCGCGCCTCTTATCGCCAACGCCTTTGGTGTCCCTTGCAAGGTTGCATTCTGGCGAATCGATCGCCAAAACCAGCATCTCGGTCGATGGCAATATCTCTGGTCCATCGGGGTATTCGGGTGGGGTATAGGGATGTTCCTGTACACCACCTTGCTTGACCTCTTGCAATGGAAAATCCTCGGCGACAACGCGATGGACCGGAGCATCGGGTTCACGCTCGCCCATCTCGGAATCTGGCTGTTCGCAGGAATGTTTTTTGGATACATGAGCGCCCCAAGACATAGTGAAGAAGCCTAGAATTCCTCGCAAGACGGGCGTCATGGGTATGTTGTCGCCGATTGGGAAATCTCGCGGCTGTACTGAACAGCGTAGTCAGTGGATTGAAGTCCTTCGTTGGCTTTGTGCAGGATGAAACCCACTACTTATGCGAGCCTAGAGAATTGTCCTGAAACTTACCCTTCTGAGTCACGGGGCCGGGTGGTAGCATTCCCGGCATGCCATTCACGAGGTCAAGGATACGTGGTCTATGACAGACTGGTTCGCTCGCCCAATCCTTGTGGTCAAGGACGTCGAGGCTTCTCTTCGCTTTTACGTTGACCAGCTCGGCTTCACGAGCCCCTGGCGCTACGACGAGGACGGCAAAGCGTACGTCGCACAGGTCGACCGGCAAGGCTGCGCGCTTATCCTGGCCAAGACCTGGCCGGAGAAGGTTGGTAAGGGGCTTATGTTCATTTCTCTGAACGTCGAGCCGGCGACGCACGAGGCCGCAGTCGCTGCGTTGGACGCGCTGCGCTCAGAACTCGAGGCCAGGGGCGTTCCTGTCAAGGACGGCTCGTGGGGCTACCGGCTTCTGGTGGTCGATGATCTCGACGGCAATCAGCTCTTCTTCAACTATCCGAGCGAGACGTAAAGGACGCCTTTGTGACACGGAAGGGCTTTCGACCTGAAGTTTCCGAAAAACCCGTTTTTGCGCGAACTGCACTATCATCTGATTCAATGATCCTCCGTAGTCAGTCCGCCGTGACTTTGTTCTTACTGGTCGCAAGTCTCGGCCTCTCTGCTCAAAAAAGCATTAATGCAGGCCAAAACGTTGCAGTGGCAGCATGGCTCGGCCAACATCCAAGTTATCGGCTTGCTCGCGACCAAGACTGTGAATGCGACGAGGATTTGCGAACCGTTCGTGCAGTGGGATACGGGGCCAAGTGGAAGCCCGCTCCGAACTATGATCCATACTTTGTGACCGGAGATTTCAACGGTGACGGAGTTGCTGATTTTGCGGTAGTAGTTGTCAACACGCACAAAGCCCATGACTTCACGATGCTTGTTTTTAACGGGCCAATCGATGAGCATCATCCGAGCCCCGCATTTGCAAACGAGCACCGCGATCTGAGGGGAGTGGGACTGTTCTATGGGCCGCCCCGGCCTAAGCCATATCGTCTACTCGTCGGCAGATTCGAGGCTGAGGGTCTGGTGCTCCAGCCCCATGGGAAAACCTACCGCCTCGTGGAATAACCAGCCGGCGGCACATAAACCGGTAAGGTTCTTCGAAGTCGTCTTTTCGGAAACTTCATGTCAAACCAGTAGAGGACGTTTCTGAGACGTAACTGCCCGGCTTTCCGGTGATTTATTGGATAATCATGCCAGCGCATAAAGGCGTTTGATCGTCGCAACGACTTCTTCAACGGTATGGCCGTAAAACCGTTCGTTACTGAAGTCGGACTCGATAAGGAAAGGGCACATTCCTTCTGAAGACTCTATCTGAACTTCTTCGTCTTGATCTTGGATGTTGATGAACCAAAGGCCATCATCATCCGCTCCGGGATGTCTGACCTTCAACTGCTCGATATGAATTCCGGGTATGTTCGCGGTCAGTAATTCGAGGATCAGATCAATGTCGCGCTGCATTATGGCTCCGATTTATGTGGGCTTTATGTGGCGCTTGAACGCGAGCGTGTGAGGGAAAAGCATACCGTGAAAGCCCGCTTTATTTTATGCGGTTGAGGTTCGTACTAGATGCGCGGCAACGCACAGGGGCTAAGCCCCGTTTATTAAACCTACTTTTTCGGCACGACTGAAAGTCGTGCCCTGTTACAAAACCTTCTCGACTTGGGTTACTCGTCGCGCTGTCGAGGCAACTATTCGAGTTGTTTGGCTAGATGTTCGAATTGCTGGCGGAGCTCGCTTAGTTCGCGGGTGAGGATGGCTACTTCGGCTTCTAGCTGGGCCATGCGTTCTGCGAGTTCGGGGTCGTCTGAGGAGCGGCTGCTGGCGGAGGCGTGCGAGGACGTTGATGCGTGGGATGTGGACTGAGGTGGTTCGAAGGTCTCTACGTCGCCGGATAAGAGATGGGCGTAGCGGGCTTCTTTGGTGCCGGGTTGGCGGGGCAGGACTTTGACTAATGCTGGTTCGCGGGCCATGAGTTTTTGCAAGACTGTCTGGACGTCGCTTAGTTCGTCGAAGCGGTACATGCGCTCGGTGCGGCCGCGGAGTTCGCCGGGAGTTTGCGGGCCGCGCAGGAGGAGGACGCAGATGATGGCGATTTCGCCGCGGGTGAAGTTGAAGACCTCCTGCATGTGGTGTTCGAACTTGGGAACGCGGCCATCGCCGCGGACGGGGGCGGCGAGGTGGTCGTCTTCGAGGCCGTGGAGGGCTTGGCGTACTTCTACTTCGTCGAGGGTGGTGACGGGTTCGCGATTGTTCTTTTGATTGCAGGCGTTGATGAGGGCGTTGAGGGAGAGCGGGTAGTACTCGGGGGTGGTGATTTCTTTTTCGATCAGCGAGCCGAGGACGCGGGCTTCGGTGGGGGTGAGCTGCATGGCCATGCGCTTATTGTCACAGATTTATCAGGCCCGGAGCATTCATTCAGGCCTGAAGCGGGTCGGATTGCAGATAGCGGAGCAGGGCCGCGAAGCAGTCGGGATCGAGCTTGTGCGGCACGTTTTTTCTGAGAATTGCCAGGATTTGCGGGGTTGCGAGTTTGGGGCGATACGGGCGGGTCTCGGCAAGGGCGCAGTAGACGTCGGCCATGGCGACGACTCTTACTTCAAGGCTTAGCTGTTCGGCGGTCAGGGCGTAAGGGTAGCCGCTGCCGTCGAGTCGTTCGTGATGCTGCCCGGCGATTTTGGCGATAGGGCCGAAGTGCGAAATGCGTTCGAGGATCTGCTGGGAAAGAAGAGCGTGGCCTTTGACCAGCGTCCACTCGTCGACAGTGAGCTTGCCGCGCTTGTAGAGGATGGAGTGAGGCAGGCTGAGCTTGCCGAGATCGTGGAGCAGCGAGGCGCGGCGAACGAGACGGCGGCGTTCGGCGTCGAAGTCCAGTTCGGCGGCAATGCCCACGGCGACGCGAGTGACGCTGACTGAATGGCTGTAGGTGAAGGATGACCTGGCATCGACGATATCGGCAAAGATTTCGCAGATGCGGTCGATGTCTTCGGCTTCCAAGGCGTCTCCGGAATCGGGCCTGATCTCGCGAACGCGGGTGTGATGGTCGAAGTCGCCGACGGCGGCTTGCAGCTCTCCCTGTGCAAACAGGTCGCGCGCGAGGCGAACGATTTCAGGGTCGAACCATTGACCGCTGCGAGCTTCGAGTTCTTCGAGGGCAGCGGGAAGCCCGTGATTGGCGGCGAAGATATCGATGTGTTGCGCGACGGCCACGATGCGGGTGAGTTGCGGGATGCCCAGTCCTCGGCGCTGCTCAGGATAGCCGCTGCCATCCCAGTGCTCGTCGAGGAGGCGGATTGCTTCTTCAGTGGCCGTACTGAGACCGATCTTGCGGACGATGTTGGCGCTGCGATCGCAACTGAGCTCAATCATGGTGCGGTGGCTGCGCTGCTGGTCAAGCCTGATACGCAGAACGCGGCGGGCGCGTTCGGCGGGCGATGCGAAGGGAAGGGCGCGGTGCCAGAGTGCGCTTACGGCCTCGAGCGAAGGCCTAGTCCAGTTCAGGGACTTGTCATCGTGCCTGATGGCGCGGGCGTCGCTGCTGCAACCGATGTCTTTGAGCAGCAGGGCGTAGTAGAGCGATGAGAGGTCTGAACCGGAGATACCGAGTTCGCCGGCGATTCGCATTCCATAGAGACATGACCGGATGGCGTGTCCAGGGACCGTACCCTCGGTCAGGTCGAGCGCGAAGGAGAGCGCGGAGATGATTTCGCTCATCGGTATGCGAACAGGGCCGGATGAGCGTCGGGCGAGGGCCCACTTCGATTCGAGTCGCTCGGCAAAGCGGGGAATTCTCGTGCCCCGAAGTGGGGGTAAACCGATTGCTTCGCTGGACAATGAAGTTCACCCTGTGACGCTGGAGTCTTTGTATATTCGCGCCGCAATCAACTTTCTATCGTGGATAAGTGGCACAGCAATATACCCATTACGGGTGATTGCGCGGGAATTTTGATGTAGGCTGCGACGGACTCAGAGGCCTTTGTACAGGCCGCCGTCGACGAGGATGGTTTGGCCGGTGATGTAGGAGGCGCGGTCGGATGCCAGCCACACGATGGCGTCGGCTACTTCTTCCGGCGTAGCCACTCGTTTTAGCGCTGTCTCCTGGCCGAGGTTGGCGAGAGATTGTTCTTCGTCTATTCCGGCGGCTGTGGCCTGCTTGCGCGCCAGTTCGCGGAGGCGTTCTGTGGCGGTGTAGCCGGGCGCAACGTTGTTCACGGTGATGCCGTCTTTGCCGTATTCGTTGGAGAGGCTCTTTACGAGGCCCAGGACTCCGGCGCGAACGGAGTTGGAGTAGACGAGATCGGCGATCGGTTGGCGGACTGAAACTGAGGTCAGCGTGATGAGGCGGCCCCATTGATTTTTTTGCATGAGCGGCAGGACTGCGTGGGCGCAGTGGATGATGCTCATGAAGTTCAACTCGACGGCTCGATGCCACTCTTCTGCGGTGGTTGCCGAGAATGGCTTTGGCGGAGGGCCGGCGGCGTTGGTGACGCAGACGTCTACGCTTCCGAACTGTTGGGCAACGTGGGCTACGAACTGCTGGACGGCTTTGGGGTCGGTGACATCGAGGGGTTCGGCGAGGACTTCGGTTTTGTGGCGAGTGCGGATTGCGTCGGCTGCGGTCTTAAGTTTCTTGGGGTCGCGGGAGCACATGGCTACTCTGGCGCCTTCTTCGGCGAATTTTTCGGCGGCGGCCCGGGCGATTCCTTCGCTGGAGGCGCAGACGATTACGCTTCGATCTTTTAGGCCGAGGTTCACGGGTCAGCTTTTGTTCATGGTGAGGTCAGGGCTGGATCGCAGGTATGAGTCGTCGCGGTCGATCCAGTCCTGGCGCGGAGGGTTGAAGATGTCGAGGTCAACTGTATCTTCGAGGGCGAATGCTTCGTGGGGGACGTTGGGCGGGATACAGAGGACTTCGCCGGCGTGGACGGTGATCTCTTTGCCTTCGAGGGCGAACTTTAGTGCCCCTTCGAGGATGTAGGTGATCTGTTCGTTGTGGTGGCTGTGCAGCGGGACGTGAGCGCCTTTTTTGAGCAGGACTCGGGCGACCATGGTGCCGGCGCCAACGATGAACTGGCGGCCGATGTGGGAGCTTAGTGGTTCGACCTCGACGTCTGACCAGCGGGTGAAGGTGGATTCGGAAGAGGGCATTTTGGACTCCGGGATTACGGGTCCGATTGTAGTTTGATTTACCAGGGACGGGCTAGGCGACCTGTTCTGATGTCGCATAATACAAGGTGAGTAACTGATCCATGGGGAAAGCTTCGATTGAGATGGTCTGGCCATCCAGATCGGAGAATTCAACCAGCACCGAAGAATCGGAAAGCCGGTCTACCACTGTCCCAACCTGTCCTCGAACCAGATTAAGGCTTGGTGCGCTTTCGAGCAGTGCGACCGTCGCTAAGAGTTGGGTTGTTGCCATTGCAGGACCTTCTTTCTCAGAACGTAGCAAGTGAGCAATCTTGGTATAACCTCACCATTGCGGATGAGCCAACGGCTACGTATGGTAGCGACTTTATCGCCCCGCTTCAACTCAAAGTCGAGAATGTAACGGACTCCAAATGAGTGTGTGGGACCTTCTAAAACATCTGACTCTGCCGCAGCGATTCTTAAGAGTGCCTGGAGGTCATGTGCGTCGTCCAAAGTCAGACCGAGCGAAGACCGAAAGACTCGCGCTTTGTGGCGTCCATCCGGGTGAGTTGTACTAAGGCAGTAGTCCCGGAGTTTCTCGATGTCGACGATGGCATTTTCACCGCGCGGGAGTTTCATGGTGTTGTTCGGCCTAGATTACTCGACGGTGACGGATTTGGCGAGGCACAGGTCCGCTCATCGAGTCTTTGACTTTCCGGTCATCCAGTCAATAAAACGTTTCTGGTTCTCAAAATCTGACTTGGGAATCAAAATGCGGCCATTCTTCAGGCAGACGATGTATGGCCCAGCCAGGCGCGCTCCGTTATCGATTGTAAGCTCCGATTCTTTGGCTGCCGTGCCCCCGTCATAGGGGATAAACTCTTCATCCTTGATGGTGCCACCGCCCCAGTTAAATGTCTGACAGTGATCGATAGCCTGCGTTGCAAGATACGAACAATGCTGCCACCAGCCCTCTGCCCAGGGAGCATCTACGTAGACGGAATCTACGGGGACATTCTCAGGCCGAGCATGTTTGCATCCGGCTAACGAAAGACACGAGAGCAATACTCCGACACAAAGAGCCACAGCATATCTGTGTTGTCTTCCCGGCATACTCGACTCCCGGATACCGATTGGCAGCTTCATCGTTGTATGAGCGTTAGATGTTACCTTACTCGACGGTGACGGATTTGGCGAGGTTTCTTGGCTGGTCTACGTCACAGCCTCTTCTTACGGCTATGTGGTAGGCGAGTAGCTGGAGTGGGACGATTTCGAGGAGAGGAAGGAGGAGTTCGGGGGCTTTGGGGATGGAGATTACGTGTTCGACGAGTTGCGCGAGATCCTGCTGGCCTTCTACTGCGATGGCGATTACCCGGCCTGAACGGGCTGTGACTTCCTGCACGTTGGAGAGGGTTTTTTCGTAGCGGAGGCGTGAGCCGGAGTCATTTGGGTCCTGGGTGGCGATGACTACTACGGGGAGGGTTTCGTCGATTAGGGCGTTGGGGCCGTGTTTCATTTCGCCAGCGGGGTAGCCCTCGGCATGGATGTAGGAAATTTCTTTCAGCTTGAGGGCGCCTTCGAGAGCGATGGGGAAGTGGATGCCGCGGCCGAGGTAGAGGAAGTCGCGCGCGGTGGAGAAGGTTGCGGCGAGCTTTTCGCATTGCGCGGAGATGGACTTGAGCATCTCTTCAATTCTGGCGGGGATGCGGCTGAGTTCTTCGACGAGATGCAGGGATTCCAAGGCGGAGAGCTGGCCGCGGACCTGTGCGAGATGCAAAGCGAAGAGGAAAAGAGCGGTGATCTGCGAGCTGAATGCCTTGGTGCTGGCGACGCCAATCTCGGGGCCGGCGTGGGTGTAGATGGTGCCGTTAGCGTCGCGGGTGATCATGGCTCCGACGACGTTGCAGATGGCGACAGTCTTTGAACCAAGCCCGATCATTTCGCGCTGGGCTGCGAGGGTGTCGGCGGTTTCGCCGGATTGGGTGATGAGCATGCCGAGGGCATTGGGGTCGGCGATGGGATCGCGGTAGCGGTATTCGCTGGCGTAGTCGACTTCGACGGGGATGCGGGCGAGGCGCTCGATCATGTATTTGCCGGCGGTGGCGGCGTGCCAGCTGGTGCCGCAGGCGGCGATGTTGATGCTGGTGACTTTGGCCAGCTCTTCGGCAGAGACGCCCATTTCATTCAGGAAGACCTGTCCGGAATCGAGTGAGATGCGGCCGAGGGTGGTGTCGCGGATGGCGCGGGGCTGCTCCCAGATTTCCTTGAGCATGAAGTGCTTGAAGCCGCCCTTCTCAGCCTGGATGGGGTCCCAATTTATGCGCTGAATCTTTAGTGGAAGCGGACGGCCTTCAAAGTCGGTGAGTTCGACGCCGTCAAGGGTGAGGATGGCCATTTCGCCGTCGTTTAGGAAGGCGATGTTGCGGGTGTGGTGGAGGATGCCGGGAACGTCGGAAGCTACGAAATACTCGCCTTCGCCGATGCCGATGACTACGGGTGGGCCGAGGCGGGCGGCGATGATCTTGTTGGGTTCGAGCGAGGAGAGGACGCCGAGGGCGAAGGCTCCGGTGAGGCGTTTGACGGCGTGGCGAAGGGCTTCTTCGAGTGGCATTGTGGGAACCCACCCTTGCCCCACAGAACTGGGCAAGGATGGGGCACCCTCATTTGTGGTTGGGCGAAGCACACTGTCTTTTTGGATTTGCTCGATGAGGTGGGCTATGACCTCGGTGTCGGTTTCGGTGACGAAGACGTGGCCCTGGGCGGTCAGTTCCCTTTTCAGTTCTAGGTAGTTTTCGACGATGCCGTTGTGGACTACGACGATGCGTCCGGTGCAGTCGCGGTGGGGGTGGGCGTTTTCTTCGGTCGGGCGGCCGTGGGTGGCCCAGCGGGTGTGGCCGATGCCGTAGGTGCCACTGAGCGGTTGGTCGTGAAGGACCTTTTCGATGTTGCGCAGCTTGCCGGGGGCGCGGCGGATTTGGAGTTTTTCTTCGCCGGGGCAGCCGACGGCGATGCCGGCTGAGTCGTAGCCGCGATATTCAAGACGTCGCAAGCCTTCGAGGATGACAGGGACTACTTCTTTGGGGCCAACATAACCGACGATTCCGCACATAGGTAGATTGTAGAACCCGGCGTGGGCTAAGGAGTTGCAGGATCGGGGACGGGCTGTCACGGGTACCGCATCCTTTCCGATTGCGGGAACGTCCATGGACGCATAAGGAGAAAATCCAAAATGCGTGGCAAGCCGATTGCGTTTCTGTTGGGCATGGTGATTCTTGTTCTGGCCTCGGTTCTCACTGGATGTTCTGTGAGGGCTCGGCTTTACCCCGTTCAGGGGCCGCTCTCGGCCCAGACTCCGCCGCCTGTCTTTGCGGGCAAGCTCACTGCGCATGCAGATTTCAGGTCAGGTACCTTCACTGCAGTGCTGAACGACGGCGAGGTATTCAAAGGAGATCTGCGGCTGGTGGAATCCAGGCAGAAAACTCGCATGGGAGAGGTCGAAGCGACGCCTCCCCCGATGGCTGCCGGGATGGATGCGGCGTGGGACCTGGTGTACGGGCAGGGGTATTATCTGGCGCATGTCCTCGGCGAGGGGCAGTATGGTCGCGTGGCGATGACCGGAAACCGGGGGACCTCGCTGCAGGTGGAGATTCACAGCGCGACGTAGAGCAATCAGCCTAAGGGCGTAGCCAAGGATAACAACGGCAATCTATACAAAGTTGTGATCGGTTGAAGTCCTGCGTGCGCGACCACAGCCTGCGCAGCAATGACCAGGCGTGGCCGAAAATCACAACATGAACGCTGCTGAAAGGAGCTTCATCCAGGCAGCGCGGATTCGGCATCGGCGTGGACTTTGTTTCGCTTCATGAACTGCTCTGCGTAGTCGGCGCGTTTGAAGGAAAAGGTAATCGTGTCTTTGGTGAACGCGAAGACCTGCACGGTTCGATCTCGATGGTCGCACAGCAAGATTCCTGGGATACAAAACGGTATGCTGCATATCGTGAATATCCAACCATTGACCCATCTGCCCAGACCGAGATCAAGCCAGACAGTGAAAATTAAGGCGCCGATGAAGCCGAGACCGGCTAGAAACCCGCCGGCGATTGTCCATATGCGTTGCCGAGCGGCGCACTTTTGACAGAAGGGGATTTCAGGAAGGATGTATTCGGGATGCTGGTCATCTGACTTATCGGCCTTGAGCTTTCGTTTGTCGAAGGCTATTTTGCGCCTTGTCATTGTTCCCCCTCCGCAACAATGAGCACACCGGGTCGGGAAACTGTACTTGCGCAGGGGTACTGTGACCTGGATTCGGGTTTTCACGTTTCATCCCTTCGAGCTGGCGATAGACCATCGACGAGGGCTGCGATATTCGCGACGATAAGCAGTCCCCCGGGTTGCCCAATTTCAGCTTAGGGCAATTCAGGTTAGGTTCATTCAAGGTTCATCAAAAGACCACTCCAAAACTTTCTCAAAAAACTTTTAAAAGATGCTTGACGTCATACACTGTTTATCATACAGTAGTTGATGTACAGTGTATGAGGTACAGCATGACGATTGCGGAAAGCCTCTTTGAGAACCTTCGCCTGGAACTGCGGCGCGGCTGCCTGACTCTGGCAGTGCTGGCGCAGCTGAGGCAGGAGCATTACGGGTACACCCTGCGCAAGGCTTTGGCCGAACGTGGTTTGGTGATCGATGAAAGCACTCTTTATCCGCTGCTGCGACGCCTTGAGGCTCAGGGCCTGCTGGCCAGCGAGTGGCGGGAAGAAGACAAGCGCAACAAGCGGTTTTATCGCCTCTCGAGTGACGGCGAAGAGATCTTTGCCAGGTTGCTGGGGGAGTGGCACGACATCAACGCATCCATCAACAACATCTTGTAACGAAATAAGGAATACGACATGGAACTTCTCGATCGTTACCTCGAATCCGTCAGGAAGTATTTGCCCTGGCAGCGGCAGGACGACATCATTGCCGAGCTCCGGGCCAACCTTGAATCGCAGCTTGAAGACAAGGAAGCAGAGCTTGGCCGTCCTTTGACCAAGGAAGAAGCGGAGGCTTGGCTGAAGGAGATCGGTCCGCCGACGAAGATGGCGGCTCGATATCAGCCACAGCAATATCTGATCGGGCCTACGTTTTTCCCGGTCTATTGGATGGTGATGCGGTTGACCTTCTTTTGGGTAGCAGCGATTTACGTGGTGGTGAATGCGGTCGTGATCGCAACGACAAATGGCACGTGGAATTCGGTGCTCCAGGCCTGCCTGCGTCTGCCACTGGTGCTCATGACGACGGCTGCATGGATCACGCTTACTTTTGCGGCGATTGAGTTCATCGTTACGCATTATCCATCCAAATTACCGACGATCTCAGTGTCCGATGGTTGGCCTTCAACGGCTATGCCGGCGCTCGAAGACGCACTTAGCCCGAAGAAGAAGCAACGTACGCGCGCTCATGCCATAGCAGAGGTGATATTCGGATTTTTCTTTTTGATCTGGCTGCTGCTGGTTCCGCAGCATCCCTATGTACTGTGGGGGCCGGGAGCGGCATTCCTGCATTCGTCGCCGTTCCGGCTTGCTCCTATCTGGTTTCAGTTTTACTTGTGCATTGTCGTGCTGAACGTGCTGCAGCTAGGCTGGCGCTGCGTGGAGCTGGCACGCGGAGCGTGGCGGCAGGCCCATCCTGTGCAGCAGGTTGTAATGAAAGCCATCGGTTTGATTCCACTTGGGGTGCTGCTCTCGGGACAGGTTTGGGTTCTGCTTCGAAACCCTGCTCTGGACCAGGCCCAGTACGGTCCGACTGCGGACGGAATCAACCAAGGGATCCGCCTGAGCCTGACAGTTGTTTGCGCCATCGTCAGCGCGCAGCTGATTTGGGAGGCCGGACGGTTGGGTCTGGACGCGTACCGCAGGCGCATTGCGGCTATGCGGTGACGGACGGTTTACGAACTCTAGCGCGCTTACGTCCGAGGAGCCGCAGGAGCACCGGTCGTCAATCGGTCAATTCATTAGTCGTCGGAGCGGCGGAAGAGGGCGCCGAATTGGGCTGCGGGGGCCATGAGCAGGATGGCGATGGCCTGCGTCCAGTGGGCGTGATCGGGGGTGGCCCACCAGGACCACATGCCTGCGGCTGCAATGGTTGCGGCTATCGCTGCTCCAATGCCGAGGGCGTATCTGCGGCAGAACGACGCCCCGGCGACAGCGGCGATCACCGAGAAGACGATGCCGTAGATCGCGGTCAGCCACATGATGCCGGTGGAAGCCGACTGGGCAGGCGAGATGTGGCCGAGGATGAAGAAGAGAACGGATGAGACGCTGGAGATGAGGTATCCCACCACCCAGCCAGCCACGCAGAGGCCCGCTGTTTTTGCAATCGAGCTGGGGTAGGGATCCTGATCGCCTGGATTGTTGTAGCCGGCCGCATTTGCCATCGGTCGTTATTCCTCAATGCGGTAGGTGTAATCCTCGATGACCGAATTGGCAAGCACTTCTTTGGCGACGCGCTCGACTTCGGCTCGGGCGGCTTCGACGGACAAGCCATCGGCCAGCAAAAGCTGGAAATACTTGCCCTGACGTACGCTTTCGACACCGGTGAATTGCATCTTGTGCAGAGCGTTTTGGATGGTCTGACCCTGGGGGTCCAGAACGGAAGTCTTTAAAGTGACATAGACATGGGCCTTCATGTGGCTTAATTATAGTAGTTCCATCGGATGGATTCCGCTCAAATCCCCATGCGCAACCGCAGGCCCCACCCAACCGCTAGTGAGGAGAAGCAAAAACACAATGATCAACTACCTGGAATTGCCTATCGGTGACCGGTCACCAGAGGTCTTTCGTGCGGTTATCGAGATTCCGAAAGACGGTACGAACAAGTTTGAGTACGACAAGGAACTGCATGTCTTCAAGCTCGATCGCAATTTGTATTCGCCGGTGCACTACCCAGGCGATTACGGATTTATTCCTTCGACGTTGAGCGATGATGGCGATCCTCTGGATGTGCTGGTGCTGGTGCCATACGCGAGCTTCTCGGGCTGCGTGCACGAGGTGCGCCCGATTGGGTTGCTGGAGATGATGGACCAGGGCGTGCTGGATGAGAAAGTGCTGGCTGTCGGCAATAACAATCCGCGCTATAACAACGTGTGGAATTACACAGATATTTATCCGCACATGCTGAAAGAGATCACGCATTTCTTCTCGATCTACAAGGATCTTGAAGGCAAACGGGTGGAGATCAAAGGCTGGCACGATGCCTCTTATGCGCGCGATCACATCATCAGGGCCAAGAAGCAATTCGACGACAATAAGGCGAAGAAGGCAGCGAAGGCCTGAGGGGCACGGAGATCGTAATGCGCAATTGGCGTTTGCCGGTTTTGATGTTGGCTGTTTTCTGTTTTTCGCTGCCGGGTATGGCTCAGGATTCACTTTCGAACGGTGCCGCGATTCGTAGTTACTATGAGGCGGGCCTGCGCAGGAACGGCATTGTAGGCAGCAGCCTGGCCATTTTGCGTAACGGCAAGGTTGTGCTGCGAGTGAGTTATGGGCTGCAGAGTAACTCTCCTGCTGTTCCGGTGGATGATGACACGACTTATCACTGGGCTTCGTGCACCAAGACATTTACGGGCGTTGCGATCATGCAACTGCGCGATCGTGGGCTGCTGTCGCTGGATGATCCGCTGATTAAGTACATCCCAGAACTGGCGGCGGTGCATGATTCGTTTGGGCCGATTTCGAATGTGACGATTCGGCACGTGATGTCGCATTCAGGCGGGTTTCGCGATGCGACGTGGCCGTGGCGCGATGACGATAAAGCATGGCAGCCTTTTGAACCGACGAAGTGGTCGCAGATCGTAGCCATGCTGCCGTATACGGATGTGGCTTTCGCTCCGGGAACTAAATTTAGTTATTCGAACTTAGGCGTGGTGTTTCTGGGCGAAATCATTGAACGGTTATCCGGCGATCCGTACCAGGTGTACATGGAGAAGAATGTCCTGCGGCCTCTCGGGATGAGCCATTCTTACTTCGATAAGAGTCCTTACTTTCTGCTGAAGTATCGCTCGCATAGCTGGGACCTGAAGAACGGGAAGTTATCGGAAGACCCATTCGATTTCGACACTGGAATTACGCGGTCGAACGGCGGGCTGAATGCTCCTATCGGTGACATGCTGAAGTATCTTGGCTTTCTGCTTGGCGATTCGACGAAAGAGTCGGAATACGGGGTGATCCTGAAGCGGGCTTCGCTTGAGGAGATGTGGAAGCCATTTTTGCCGGTGGCGCCGGATGACGATTTTCAATCTCGCAAGGGCGCGCAGGATGAGGTTGCAACAAGCTTCTTTGTGCATACGGATGGACAGTTGAAGCTGGTTGGCCATGCTGGATGGCAAAACGGGTTTCGCAGCCATTTCTATATCGATCCGGCGACGCATAGTGCTTACATTGTGGCTTATAACACTGATGCGCAGGATGAGCACCCCACGGACAAAGGCCCGTCCGCGGGGGCCCCGGGAGATGCGAAGCAGAATACACGCAGCTTTGATTTTGAGTTACGCGACTATCTTATCGATCACTTCTTTGAGAGAAAGTAGAAGCTATTATGTTCCCGTGGTTGCCGTATATTCTTGGCGCATACCTGTGTTTACTCTTGGCCGGGCTAATAATGTGCGTTGTCATACGGGCGCCGAGTCGACGACGTTATATTCGCATTGGTACAGCAGTGTTTTCGATACCACTATGGGTTGCTCTCGCTGGATGCGTCTGGGTCTGGTACAACTTTTTCCGCGAACCGCCTTCGCTGGCTGAATTGCGGGGGGATTTTACTTCGAAGCAGGCTGATCTGGAGGCGATCTTGCGTATGTCGAATGAGGACCACGATTATTCCAGGATTGCTCCTGACTTTTTGGATCGTACTCCCGACAGACAAGGCGAGTCAGGTCGCTACTTGAAGGGTGATCCCAATGCAAAGCTACCCAAGGATCGTTGGGATGCCTATCGCAAGATCTATAGACGCAACGGGATTGAGCTTGGCATTCAGCGCAACAGTTCCAGCGACGCTTTCATCATGGTGCGTTCAGTCGGTTTCCTGGATCAGGGACATGCTAGCGGCTACCTGTATTGTTCCTCCGGGGTAGATTCAGACACGTACCGTTTCGAACCATGCACATTGCATCAAGATCGAGGAGAGCGGAAGTACGACGGCGTCCAGGCAGGATATTCCTTTCAGCAAATAGCCGATCATTGGTTTGCGTATGACCAAGGCCCAGGTTAGCGCAAAGGAAACGTCAGATTTTCACGGGCGTAGCTTTCGATAATTATGGTTCAATCCGCTGCGGTCGGGGCGAGGCGGCGGCGATTGTGGCGGCCAATGGTGATCCAGTAGAGGACTGGGCCGACGAGCGCGACGAGGAATGCGAAGAGAATCGCGGAGACTCCGGTGACGACGTGTTCATCGCGCGAGGCGTAGAGCGCGTAGAGGATCAGGGCTGTCGGTCCGAGTCCGAGGGCAAAAGCGAAGGCCAGATTGCCGGCTTTGAAGGGACGCTCGAGGTTGGGTTCGCGTATGCGCAGGACAACGAGAGCGACGAATTCGAGAATGAGGCTGGCTCCATAGAGAATCAGGTCAATGGAGATGAGGCGTTCGAAGGGAAGTTGCAGCGCCAGTGCCCAGGCGAGGCCGCAGAGCAGCACGGAGACCCAGGGAACTCCGCGGTTGTTGATGCGGGCTACTACGCGGGGCAGCATGCCGTCTTCTGCCATGGCCATGGGCAGGCGGCTGTAACTCATGACCAGCGCGTTGAACATGCCAAAGCCGCTGATGGCTCCGCCAGCCACGACGGCCCAGCCGAGCCACGAACCGCCTACGCTGGCGGCCGCATCGACCCAGGAGCCGGTCGAGAAGTTGTCCGCAGAGAGACCGGCGAACGCCATGGCCACGAGCGGCAGGATATACGTAAAAGCCACAAGCAGAGCGGAGCCAATCATGGCGCGGGGGTAGGTGCGCTGGGGATTCTCGACTTCTTTGGCGACGGTCGAGGCGTTGTCCCATCCCATGTAGTTCCACATGGCGACGAGTACAGCGACTGAGATTGAGGACTCTGAGGAGACGTGCTTCCACTGTATTGCCGGGTGAAGCGTGAAGCCGTGCCTGAAGGCGAGTACGACAAAAACGGCGAAGGGGGCAAGCAGAAGAAGAAAAAGGCCGACTGAGCCGTCTCCAACGGAAGGGGCGCCGCGGAGGTTCCATGCGCAACAGACAAAGACGACCGCGAGCGACCATGCCAAGCCGTGCCATCCGGAGGTGAGGGCTGGATTGAATTTGCCCAGATAGGTGACAAAGAAGGCCGGATAGATGGCCATGTCGAAGACGCTGGCGGAGAGCGATAGCCAGCCTTCCTGGTATCCCCAGAAGGGCCCGAGGGCGCGACGCACCCAGACGTAGAATCCTCCTTCGGCGGGAATGGCGCTGGCTAGTTCGCCGATCATCAGCGTGGTGGGGAGGCTCCACAGAAAGGGCAGTACCAGCAGAATGACGATGGCTGTGGTGTAGCCTGCTCCGCCGAGGATGTCTTCAATCGCGTAGGGGCCGCCGGAGACCATGAAGTAGGTGGCGGCGACCAACGGAATGATGCGGAGCTTTCTCCGGGCGGATTGGGACGCAAGACGCATAAATGTGAATGTAGCAATGATTGACAGCTGTCCCAAGGGAAAAGTGACCCTTTTTCGCAAATTTTGGGACTGGGTTGTCAGTTAATTCTCAGCGGCACCTGAGCGGCTCCGCAGCCATTGCGACTGGGCTTGCGATGGAGATCCGGCTTCCGGGCAGAGGACGGTGAGCGATTCTCAGGCCTGATTCGTGGGGATTTTCAGGAGAAATTTTCACCAGAGTTTATAGCAGGATTGTTGCTGAACTTTGGCCATAGCATCCGCCTGAACGTGGGGAATGCTGCTTCGGGTATAATCCGAGGATAGCCGGAGAGATGGCCGAGTGGCTGAAGGCGGCGGTTTGCTAAACCGTTGTAGGGTCAAAAGCTCTACCGGGGGTTCGAATCCCCCTCTCTCCGCCAGAACTATTTTATAATCAATAAATTGCCGAGCGGAAACCAGCTCAAATACTCCCGGCTTCCGGTCTCTTTTTGCTTCCCGCGTTGCACATTCGCGTGGAAATGTCGCATCAGCGCACCGGAATGCTCAGACTCAAGGTCGATTCATCCGTCTTGTCCCAATCAGCAGGCTAAAGCGTACCGATTCACTGGCTTCACCCAGTCCAGGAAACGAGACAGGTGCTCTGATCTTGACCACCGTGCCGATGACAGCAAGCGAAAAGTCCACGTGGATACGCGAAAGGCACCAGAGCTTTGAGGGCGTGCCGCAGCGGCGGAAGAAGGCCCGGCGTGGCAACCGAGGCGGATGTCCTGAGGTAAGTATTAGCCTTCGAGCGCCTAGCCCCGGTCACCATTATTTTCAGCATCACAAAGCGTGTTGGTCAGAATCATAACCGCCAAAAGGCTAGTCATCTGTCGCTCTTCTGTATCAAGTCGAAATGTTGAACAAGACGGGATCCCGGGTATCGCCACTAGGCGCGTTACTGCATCGGGAACCTTCGCTCCACTGCTTCCGCAAACTGAGAAGAAAATCTCCGACTGTATATGCCTTGGGAAGACTTGACAATTCTTGGTGTACTGATGGTTGCGTCAAAGGAATTAGGCGGTCCTGCCTCTTTGCGTTCCCGCGGAACCAGAGAGAAATGCGGCGCAACCGGACAGCGATTGCTAACATGTTGATCCCAGCATGATTTGCCGACAGCCGATGAGCAACGGGTCCGCGGTTTTCTGGAACGTTCGGATTTGCTTTACGTTGGCCTGAATCCCATAGTCTTTGGCAGAGAAACGGATACTTTTGGGTGTACCTACCGCACCCAAAATGAGCTATGCATGCTTAGGCGTCGCTTCACTCCGGGCGAAAGCCGACTTTCCATCCGACCGAGCCGATAGCCAACGAGTTTGAGTCCTGTGCGAGTAAGGGCCGTAGGAATCTGCCAGATATCATGATGGAACAAATAGGTTAGTTCTGAAACGATGAATTTTCTGCCCTCTTTGTTCGCCCTGCCAAAAGCCTCCAGAAGCCACTTTTCTCGGCTATGCAAAACGCCGATGTCGAAGTAGCGTTTGAACTCCTGAAGGCACGTATAGGCATGAGAGTGATAGGCCGCGGCTTCTGACACATAGGCAATCTTGTGCCCGGCCAGGAGCAGACGCGCAGCCGTGACGGTGTCCTCACCGAAGATTAGGTTCGAAGGGAAACCACCAACTTCCAACAATGCCGAACGGCGATATGCTGATAGCGAATTTGACAGAAATATCGCTTTGAACCCCAACCGATCCCGACTGGCGAGATCCCGCACATCTGAGGTCGAGGGATAGTTGAAAGTGCGTGCATGGGCCTCGATCGCGCCCGCTCCGGGGCGTGGCAACTGTCGCCCATAGGCAGCCGCAACGCCGGGGTCATGGAATGCGCTGACCAGATTTGCGATCGCATTGGAATCGGCCAAAATGGCGTCCTGGGTCATGTAGACCAATATCTCAGCATCGGGCAACATCGCGGCTCCCATCATCCGGGTGCCGCCATGGTTGAATTCAGCTCTTTGTATGGAGCAAACTCGAATTCCGTCAGCCTTGGCCAGAGAAACTGTATCGTCCTCCGAGGCCGAGTCGATGATCAAAACTTGCTCTGGCCTGACGCAGGCGAGCAACGCTGGCCCAAATCGCGGCCACTCTGCGGCCGCATTCAATGTGGGTACAACGACATACACCATTCGATTGATTGTAGCTGCCGAAGTAGCCTGTCGAAGGAGAACCAACGTTTCATCTGCTCCGGAGAGCGCACCTGTAGTTCGTGCATAACTATATAATCACTTCGACAATGGGTACCGTTGAGCAACAGAAAATTCGCGCTTATGACTCACTGTCCGGTGCGGACGAGAAGACAATCGACGCTCTCGGCATCTTTTTGATCTTCGTTCGGAGACGGCGAACGATCGGTGTTGTCACCTTAGCCGGATTTCTGCTGGGGGTGGCGGTGGCGCTGTTACTTAAGCCTAACTTCACTGCGACTGCCATCATCCTCCCGCCCCAGCCGCAATCATCGTCCGCAGGTCTGATGAGTCAGTTGGGTTCTCTGTCAGCGCTGGGAGGGGGATCAGCCCTGGGACTCAAGACACCCGCCGACATGTATGTCGGTTTTCTCCAGAGTCGAACCATCGCTGACAATCTCATCGCAAAGTATCAATTGCAATCGGTCTACAAGCGAACGAATCTGCAGGACACTCGCCTAGCCCTCAAGTCACATACTGAGATCGAAGCAGGCAAGGATGGCTTGATCCATATCTCCGTAGTCGATCACGATCCGCGTCGTGCCAGTGATCTGGCCAATGCCTATGTCGACCAGCTGCATGGGATGAATTCAAACCTTGCGATCACCGAGGCAGCACAACGAAGATTATTTTTCGACCAGCAGTTGGACACAGAGAAGAAGGCGCTTACCGCCGCAGAAGACGACCTTCGTGCGACGCAGCAGAAAACTGGCCTGATTCAGTTGAGCGGTCAGGCACAAATGATCATCGGATCGATCGCTCAGTTGCGTGCGCAGATCGCAAGCCGCGAAGTTGAGATGCAGTCTCTCCGCGTCTCCTCAACAGATCAAAACCCGAACGTGATTCGTCTGCGTGAAGAGATCTCGACCATGCAGGCGCAGCTCGCCCACCTGGAAGACGATCGGCAATTCCATGAGCAAGCTGGAGACGTCGCTCTGCCTGCCGGCCGTGTAGCTGCCGATAGCCTTGAGTTCGCCAGAAAGTATCGCGATGTTAAGTATCATGAAGCCCTTTATGACCTGCTCTCAAAGCAATACGAGGCTGCCCGCATCGATGAAGCCAAGTCTGCGCCAGTCATCCAAGTGGTCGATCACGCGGTGCCACCCGACAAGAAATCGGGACCGCACGGATCGCTTATAGTCCCTGGATTCACCTTCGCGGCGCTGTTCTTTTCCTGCCTTGCGGTCTATGTTCAACATGGGTTTGCGAGAATCCGATCTAACCCATCTGTACGGGCTCAATGGGCGGCGAGCATGAAATCCACTGACAAGCAGTCTCTATGACGCGTCAAGAAATCCACGAGAGATCCGTTCGCCTGCTTGATAGCTACCGGTTTAATCAGCGGGACCGATCCTGGATATTTCATCCGCTTACGTTGTTCTCAGGCGTTTGGGCGGTAACGGTTCTTCTATATTCCATTCGCCTGAGCGATTTACTTCTCTATACATCAGCAGACGCGCTGGCTCTCGTGACCCGTCTGTGGGTGCCTTTTTTCTGTTCAGTGTTTCTATATCTGATATTTTTCCACTTTTCGCAATTCGCTTTCGGGGCTAAAAGGGTTGAAGTTAGACTGAACTTCGATTTACTCACGATGCGCCTTCGCCGCTGGTTTATCTTTTGGATCGTCATGTCCTGCGTGGAGATCGTCGTAAGCGGAGGAATCCCGATTGTATGGTTGCTCCAGGGCAAATCTAAAACCTACATGGATTTTGGGATTCCCTCCGTTCACGGCTTCATGAACTCGCTTCTTCTCGCCATCGCCATCACGAATGCGGCGCTCTTTGGTGTGCTCAGGCAAAAACGATACTTGTTGATTCCTGCCTTCGTACTTTTGTGGTCCACGCTCGCAGTGACACGCAACATGATGATTGTGATCGTGCTCGAAGTGTCGCTGTTGATTTTGCAGATGCAGCGGATTCGCTTTGGCACTGTGCTCCGGCTTGTGGGCGGTGTCGCGATCCTCATTCTCGTCTTCGGTTTCATAGGGGACTTTCGTACTGGCAGCGAATCTTTTCGTCTGCTCGCACAGCCAACCAAAAACTATCCGCAATGGCTGCCTTCGGGTATCTTATGGGGCTACATCTACCTTGCAACTCCCCTGAACAATCTGGTTTACACAGCGCATGTTACACCCCCACTCTACAATCCGTTGTTTCCGAACACCCTGTCTTCACTGCTGCCGACAGTCTTGCGGACAATGGTTTTTGGTCAGAACTCAGCTTCACTTGGGACAGGAACTCTGGTAACCGATGCCTTCAACGTCAGTACAGCTTTTGCTGGACCGTTTCAAGACTTTGGATATATCGGAATTTTTCTTTTCTCATCCGCCATTGGGGCGGTCTCCGCATACTTTTGGAAGAGGACAAGCCTTCGCGATCTCTTGATTTATACCGTGCTTGCGCAGTGTCTTCTGCTGACCGTCTTCTACGACCACTTTCTGCTCTTGCCAATCATCACGCAGGTTGTGTGGCTGGCGATCTTCTTCATGCCAGAGGTAAGGATTGGAAAACAATACCCCGCTGCCATTGAGTCTTAAACAGCTTCGCGGCTCTCAATCCTCGTCAGCGGAGATTTCCGTCCTTGTGCGAGTTAAGAATGAGGCTCAGGCAATTCCTGAGTTTTTGCGTAGACTCAATCGCCAACATGGTCGAGACAATGTCGAACTGATCTTTCTCGACAGTGGCAGCACTGATGGAACCCTGGATTTGCTAGGTGAGGAAGATTGCACCTTATATCAAATTGCGCCGGAAGATTTTCAATTTGGAAGCAGTTGCAATCTGTTGATGAGCCTATCGAAGGCTCCAGTGTGCGTTTTTGTATCCGGTCATGTTCTTTTGACGGATAAAATGATACTGAAAACAGTTCTGGAAAGGCTGAGCGGCGATGAAGCCGCAGCACTTTATCTCAGACAAGTGCCTGGTGAACTGTTCGGTAGCACGGCCTATGAAAGGGCGTACCTGGCACGGCGCTTCCCCGAGGGAAAACACGCTGTGGCCCTGAAGGATCCGGGGGCGTTTTCGAATGCCGCGTCAGCCTTGACCCGCAGCGCGTGGGAGAGGACACCATTTCCTGCAGTCGCGGCCAGCGAAGACTTTCTTTGGGCAAGGCAACATCTTGAATCTGGAGGCAGGTTGGAGTATTTTCCTCAACTGAGAGTGGAGCATAGCCACCGCGAATCTCCGCAGGACGTGTATCGCAGGGTACGCATCAATGCGCTGTCGCGTGGTTTGGATAACTCTCCGGGAAAAGCGGCAAAGTTTTTTGTTGGGGTCCTGGGCGCAACATTGAGGCACGGGGCGAGTCTTCCTGAGGCGTTACGATACGCCGCCTGTCATGCGCGGGCTTATTTGTAGGACACATGGATTCTCGAGCCAGCACAACAGTCGCTCCATCACATTCATCACTTAGCATTATGGTTGAGGACATATCCTCCATGTTCTCAATCCACGCACCTGTCCTCTTGCTCCTGGCCTCTGGTGTGATGACAGCCCATAACATCTTTCCGATCTTGAGTGGAGTCTTTAATGGCCGTTTCCGTATTCAGTCGCGCTATAACTAAAGCGCGAATAGTGCTTCAGGGCCGCGTCTCATGTTTTAAGTTGTCCGTTTCGCTCGTCAAAGGAAAGAATGGCCTAGAGATCGGTGGCCCGAGCGCGGTATTTCGAGACAGGTACAGCCCCATGCCAATTTACAGAGAGTTGGGTTCTCTGGATAATTGCGACTTTGCGCGTTCAACAGCGTGGGCTAATCATTCGGACAGCTACACATTTAGTCCGCACGGTCGCGCTGGTAAGAACATATTCTGCGATGGCTCCGATCTCTCAATTGTGGCTGATGAGAGTTATGACTTCATCTTGTCTTCTCACAATCTCGAACACTTTGCGAATCCGGTTAAAGCGCTGAAGAACTGGCAGCGAATCACTCGTCCTGGTGGCTCCCTGATTCTAGTTCTTCCGGATTATTCCAGAACCTTTGACCATCGGCGAGTGCCAACACCAGTCAACCACATGATTCAGGATTTTGAACAGAACACTCAGGAGGACGACCTAACCCATTTGCCCGAAATTTTGCAGGCGCACGATCTAAGTATGGATCCGCCCTCGGGCACTCCAGAAGAATTTCGCGCCCGCTCGCTGAATAACTATGTCAACCGTTGTCTCCATCACCATGTATTCGATGAAGTTAACAGCCGAGAACTGCTCACCAAGGTGGGAATGGAGGTGCTGGCGGTGGAAACTGCACTGCCTCACCATATCTTCTTGTTGGCGCGCATGCCGTGAAGCCGATATTCCGCAGTGACATATCCGTGTTGACACCGCCTCGCTCAAAGGCGAACAAGAAACTGCAGATGATTCAGCGTTCCAGTTCGCCTGATTCCGTGACGCAGAAGAGTTAGATTTCTTTGCAGCCAAGATTGTCTCGGGAGTACCGTCATGGCAGTCAACGCAGAACGATCTTCTTCTCTAAGCACGGCGCCAAATCTCTTTAAGAACGCAGATGCCTGAGTAGCTGCGGCATCGAGCCATGTTTCCAAGACCGAGTCACTTCTGAACCTCCTAAGACGCTGAACCCAGGACAACCCTCCACCAACGCCCACTACGTTGCTGCCATGCTGGCGATAGTCGACCGTCAGTTCTGGGATAGGAATCAACGTACCAAAAGCAGAAGCGATCAACGACAACCAATAGTCATGCATGATTGCATCTCCTGCCGGCACAGGCAAAGCCAAGTCTATAAGGGCACGATTGGCCATCATGGTACATCCGGTTACAAGATTTTGTGCCAGCAGGTTTCGAAAGCGGGCTCGTTCCGGTCTGACACCGGCTCTCTTCCAATGCGACTCGGAGAGGACGCTACCGTCACCCGCAACGAGCCGCATGTCGGTGTAAATCAGAACAGGATGAGAGTTGCCGTGCTGTGCTTCTGCTTGTTGCATTGCGACCATGCATCGGGCGAGCTTGCTGGCACTCCAGATATCATCCTGATCGCAAAACGCCAGATAGTTGGCTGCCGAACGCTCCATGATCGACGCAAAATTGCCGCAGGCACCAAGCGGAATTGGATTGCAATCCACGCTTAGTTTGTCAGGATGCTGGTCAGCATATCGAGTCAGAATGCTCAGCGTTCCATCCGAAGAACCGTCATCATTTGCAAGCACGCGAATGTTGATCCAACTCTGCGCGAAGAGAGAGTCAAGCTGCTCGGGAAGATATCGCTCCCCGTTGTAAGTAGCCAGTGCAATCTCGATCAGCGGACCTTCGGCTGCTATGGCCTTGACGCTCCGCTGCTGGATACCGTCGGTCACAATTCCATCCTCATCGGGTACTGCCAATCCGCCTACCCCTTCAACTGCATTTAATTTTAGTTGGTTGAGGTTATCAGCAACTATGCTCCTTTGATTTCCGCTCGCGGCTGCATAGAACTCCGTCAGTATCCAAGTTACGAACCCCGTTCGGTGGGATATGCTGAGATCAAGATGCCTGGGGCTCTAGTTCAATGCGTTGTGGTGCTATATCAATGCGGCCTGGGAGAATCGGAGACAATCCGTTCGCTCATCGCGTGCCTCAACCAGAGCAGCGACCTAGCCCAGCAGCTTGCGGTCTTGATATACGATAACTCGCCTGTCGAACATCCATTCGTTCCCGCCGATTTTCCGTTCACTTCAATCGAGTACCATCACGATGCGCATAATGGCGGCCTGACGTCGGCATATAACCATGCACTCGCATTAGCTGACTCGGGAAGAATCGATTGGCTCTTGCTGCTGGATCAAGACACTCTGGTCGAAATTGGTCTGTTCTCGTCACTACTCCAGGAGATCGAGAGTACGCCTCCGCAAAGGGTGTGTGCACTTGTGCCCCGGCTCGTTTACGGCAGCACGATGATTTCTCCGCTGACGGTCGGAAGTTTTCAAAACAGACCTATCGCTCAGAACTTCTCGGGAATACCTGCCTCACGTTTGACGGCTCTCAATTCTGCCGCTTGCCTGCGAACTGAGGCGGTGAAGAGGATAGGCGGATTTCCCAAAGAATACTGGCTGGATTATCTGGACCACATCGTGTTTCATCGTTTGCAGGCCGGTGGAGATCAGGTTTTTGTTTTGGATATCTCAATTCAACACGGTCTTTCCCTCATGAATCTTGAGACAGAGATGAGTCAGCCACGCTATGAAAATTTCCTGGCAGCCGAATGGGCGTTTATCAAGGAAACCGGTTGGGGAGGCGGATCGCTGGTGCATCGGATTCGCCTGCTCAAGAGATCGATTGTTCATTTGCTTACGCAGAACAGTCGAAGCTATGCGCTACTAACCCTCAAGTCCAGCATCCGGCAGCCGATTTCCCACGGTAACGGCGATCATGAGAGATTCCCCCTCAACACCCTTTGAACTTCCAGCGTTTGAGGGACGATGATGCAAAGCGAATAAGCTGCAAGCGTTCCCATTATTATGCCAACCAGACCGAATAAGTGACCGAGGAAGACTGAAGCGATTACATTTACAATCGCTCCGATCGCAGTATAGATAGCCTGCCCCTTAACCTTGGCCGCCGCCCCAAGGATGGTCGATTGACACCAGGATAGGGAAGCAATGATGGTCCACACGCCCATACCCGCAATCAATCCGAAGGTCGGGACGGCGTCCGGGGACGCCCACACCGCGATAATTCTCTTTGCGGCAAAGAGCAATACGAGCACAAATGCTGCCGTTGATCCCATCACTATCAGCAAGTTGTAGCGGTAAGTTTTTCGCACCCAGGATAGATCGCGACGCGCAAAAGCATCCGCGTATGCGGGCCACAAAGTCGGAAGTGCAATCATCTGCAACAAGGAGGCGTATGAAAACAGCTTCCACGTAATACTGTATGGGGTGACATGCCGAGAATCCAGAATTTGGGCGATGATTATGTTGTCTGTCTGAAAGAGAATAATGCCCGATATTCCGATAGCAAAAAAAGGGAGCCCAGTCGCCAGTAATTTGCGCGCAGCTCCCCATCGAAGATCAAGGAAATCGACTGCCAGCCAGTCAAAATGACGATAGAGCCAGACAGCGCTGCCGATACCCACGATAAGGGTCGAACCGGAAACTGCAACTACCAATCCTGGCAAGCCAGCCTTCAGTCGAGTGGCCACGACAACAGCAATAAGACTTAAAACGCTCCCAATTGAATTCCAGTAATTTGAGAGAGTAATCTTCTGGCATGCACCCATAATGCGTGGTGTCACTGAAAGTGGGAAAGATGCCAGTACGATTGCGACAGCGGTGCCCGCTGCAATCGTTACCTCTTTAGCATTTTGCCCTGTTTTGTCCCCGAGGATTATGGGCCACTGGATAAGGGGCCACGCTAAGATAATTCCCGTCGCAATCAGTATCGTAATCGCGGTAAGGGTCCAATAGACGCTGTTGATTTGTTGCTTCGCGGACGCGTAATCGTTGTTTGCCAGCGCTTCAGCAATGCCGTTGATGGCTGTGCTTCCAATCCCCATATCGAAAATCGTCAGGTAGGCCAGAACGGAAGTTAGCGTCACCCAAACTCCATATCTCTCCGCGCCCAGATACTTCATCGTCAACGGCACGGCAAAGAAATTTGCCATCGCCGCTATACCCCGAGCCCCGATTGCCGAAGAAATCCCCTGGATCAGGAACTTATATGGGTGACCTAAACCAGTTCGCTCTTCGACCTTTCTCAATTGCGAGGATTGTAGATACACAAGACACTTCCCGGGGCTTTGCCCCTTATTGACACGCAAGAAAATGAATGCAAGTTGTAAACAAGGAAAGGCGAGAGGAATGATTCATAACCTCCCTAGAACACCACGCTGGCGGCGGCGGCGGCAAGTCCGAACTGCCCTACAATCTGAGCGATATCAACGACAGTCCGCAGCGTGGCGCCCTTGTGTAAATTGAGTGGGACCACGACTGTATCGCCGGGATAGACGTGCATGTTATCGAAAGTGTCTCTGTGCCATGAAGACCGTTGCCGACGGCTGATTACCGATCCGTCGGCGCGAATGACATATGCACTCTTCGAATCCGCATCGCGGTTGGAGCCGCCTGCAAGTTGAAGATAATCCCCAACACGGCGATGGACATCGTAAACGAACACATTCGGATTGTAGACCGCTCCTGTGACACTCACCGTGGCAGGCACAGAGGGAACTATGAATCGATCACCGTCCTCCAGCGTAATCGTGGGTAACTGAGCGACAGAATCGCTATCGGGCTTCAACTGAAGCACGATCCGTCCGGTCGCTCGCGCCTGACGGAGAGTGGCAACCACGTTTTGGCTTTGAGCCGCCGCAGCCGCGGCTGCAGCACTGTCGAGCGCACTGATCGCTCCGGAAGCGGAGTTCACCGAGTTAGTACTTGCCTGTAGCGCGACTCTATCGACGTATTCATTTAAACGCCGCTGCTGCGCTCGCCTTGTCGATTCGCGCGTGAACTCTGACCCGTAGAGGTAGGCGTTTTCTGTTAACCCGCCCGCCCGCTTTACCAGATCCTGCAGCGTCTCTCCGGGCATCACGCTGTAAATGCCCGATGAATGGAACTCCCCTTCAAGTCGAACGAACTTGGTCTGTTGCGACTGCGGCACGCGAATGTCTGCCTTCGAGAAAATGGTCACCACATCGCCTGGTTCGAGACCAAGATTCTGTGAGATGTCCTTCTCCAAAACCAGACCGCCCAGATTAAAGGGGAATAGCGAGGTCGTCAGGGTGTCTTTATTTTGGCGCTCGATGACCGCATAACTCCAGTCGATATCAGGCGCACTCAGCTTGACGTCATTGCGTGGTTCAAACTGTCCGGAATTCCTGCCCGACAGTGCCGTAGCGGCACTGGTACCCGCGGCAGAATTCAATGCTCTCTGATTCTGATCGGGGGGCGCTGTGGAGTCAATGGAGGACCGGTCCGAACGCCCGTTTACAGAGTTTTGCCCATACTGCGAAGACGTACCTCTGAGGTCCGAAGGATTGGCCTGCTGAGTTGTTGGCTCTTGAATACAGTCGTAAGAATCGCGATCCAACTGGTTCTGGTTCTGATTCTGATTTTGGTTTTGAATCTGGTTCGCGCTATCGTACTGGTCCTGATTCGCAGGCCGATCAACTCGATTGTAGATGTCTACGTCACGCCGATTGGAACCATCCGCCTCGTTGGCAAGATTGCGGTTCCTCGACGGTGGACAGGGCGGCAGGTAGGTTAGCGCAGGTTGCCCTAACTGTCCGCGTTTTAGCCAATATTCTCTGGTAATCAATGCTTCCTTATCGGGAAACAGGTCTCCCACACGCATTCCGGGGTGCCACAGGTAGTGGCCAGGATTGGCAACATTGCCGCGAAGTGTTACGCCGTTCTTGTATTGATCGACAATGGGGATAAGTTCGAGGATATCTCCATCCTGAAGTGTGGTTGAGCGGCCCTCTGCGTTGAGGGAAAGGTCCAGGACACCGCGCATTCGGTGCGAATCTACGCGTTCAATCCGCATCTTCTCTTCGGACGCAGTACTTGACGGCCCCGCCGCGTACTTAAGCACATCATCGACTGTTGCGGTCTTTGCAGATTTCAATTCGTAGATAGCCGGCGAATTGACGCTTCCGGCTACAGCCACCTGCGGACCCACAGGCGGAATATAGATGACGTCTCCAGGCAGCAATTGGGCGTCGGCCGCCTTCTCCCCATGCAGCAGCAGATCATACAAGTCAAAGTCGACAATGACTTGCCCTGAACGCTTCAACTGAATGTGACGCAAACTCCCCTGCGGAGAGGGCCCGCCAGAGACGAACAGCGCGTTCACGAGGGTACTTAGCGAACTGACTGTATAGCTTCCAGGACGTCTCGCTTGTCCCACAACAAATATCTGGATGGAACGCAATTGGCCCATATTGACATTCAGGTCATAGTTGCGGAAGACGCGATCCATTTGCGTCTTGAGATGATCGCGCAACTGGCCGAATGAAATCCCCGCGACATGTAACGAGCCGACCTGCGGAATATATATATTTCCTGCTCGATCGACCAGGAACCGGGAATTCAGAGTGACTTGTCCCCAAACCTGGATGAGCAGTTCATCTCCCGGCCCGATGACGTAATCGGGAGTTACAGGAACGTTATCCAACGGAGCAAAGGTAGAAGGAACGTTGCGAAACAAGCTCGCCCCATACAAAGGCAACATTTTTCCTGTAGAGTTCGCAACCATGTGCTGGAACTCAGTCGGCGGGTCTGGCGGAAGCTGATAGAACAACGGATTGCGATTCTGATCGAATCTTGAGGCGTTCGCTCTGTACTGGTCGTTCTCCAGAGAAGTGTTAAGGTCCGTTCCACGCGGAGTCGCGCCCTGATATGTGCCTTGCGTTCCTTGCTGAGGCTGAAGCGGATAGCCGGGCGTGTTGTTAACGTCGGCTCCATTTCCGGTGAGTGGGCCCGTCAAAAGGTTGGGAATGCCCGTCGCATTTGGATCTTGAGCACCGGCTGGGGTTGCGATGAGAGCAGGCACTGCCAAGTACAGTCCCAGCACCAGGTAAACATACAGTTTCATGACAGGTATTTTTAGGAAATTCTCCAAACCTTTTGTCACGCTTCAGCCTCTACTCAGCATACAACGACGACTCTTTATACCTTGTGCACGATAGATCAAGCAGGGGTAACTTGTTGCAGACCCGGATCGATTCGACGTTCGAATCGCTCGCGCGGCTGCAGTTTGGATCAAACGTGCTGGGGTCGCTTAGTGACTAATAAATCCTTCTAACGGTGAGTGAAGCTGAACCGGTATCCGTGTATCCGATATTCAGGCGCCGATTGGCGCCTCAATAACTCAGCGTGCGCCTCGCTTGGACAGGACGGCAGGTACCGTCCGCAGCAAGATGGCAAAGTCTCCCCTCAATGTCCAGTTCTGAACGTAGAAAGCATCCAACTTTGCCCGCCTCGAGAATGCTACATCGCTTCGTCCCGAAATTTGCCATAGTCCAGACAAGCCGGGAGTCGCAGCAAGGTAGAAATTCTCCAGGTATCCGTACATGGCCACTTCTTCCTCGACCACTGGCCGAGGACCCACAAGCGACATCTCGCCGCAAAGTACATTCCAGAACTGTGGGATTTCATCGAGACTCCACCGGCGAAGAAAACCGCCAAAGACGGTGACACGGGGATCTGCAGATTTCTTGTGTACTCTCCACTTCAGGGCGGAGCCGTGCCCATCGGGAGTGTCTTTGTCTTTCCATCCGAACCACGCTGAGTTGCGTCGCATGGAACGAAACTTCCAAATCCTAAATGGCGCGCCTCGACGGCCGATCCGAGTCTCCCGGTAGAACACCGGGCCGCCTGAGCTGAATAGGATCACTGCCGCGATAACAAGTCCGGGGATCAACATCACGGTTATCATCACGAGTGCCAGGACGATATCGATCACCCGCTTCGCAAAGAGATAACGCCAGGAACGAAGGGACGCCAAGGTTGAAATCAGGGAGAGGTGAGAATGTCCCCTTTGAGCGTCTTCGATCGCAACCTCATCACTGACTGCAAATGGGGGCGGAGAATAATCAATCTGGAACTGCACCTCACTCATGCGTTTCCCTCAAAAAGATCAGCAGATTTTCGTGCATAATTGCGCGCCGGATCGAGCGTGAATATTTGCGTGCCAAACCCAGCGAAAACAGTGATGGTGCAAAGCAACGAAAATGTATCAGCGTGAAATGAGTACGACTAAATGGATTGCACAATGGTGGAAAGAACAATGAGTCTCAAGCGCCTGATATATAGGACTATCACCAGAACGCCCCGTCTCACTTAAGACGCCAAAGAATCGATTTTGGTTTTCGATGTAATTCGTGAAAACCCACAATCGGAAAGAGGGCGATATTCCCTGATTGTGTTCGGTGATTATCGCATAAGAGTATTGTTTCTAGTCGGTTACTAAGGACATACTTCTAACATGCATTGTTGCGTTCTTGTAAGCTCCAGATCAAAACAAGCATCGAACGTGGCAGCAAACTGTTTAAAACATTATACTTAAGCCATTATTATGGTACGAGAATGTCTGGCGACATGTATTACTTTATAACTACGACGAATTTCTGGATTTGCCATTTAATTGTTAAGGTTGTCCTTTGCTGTAGGTATATTTTTCTCCCAAAACCGTGTGAACGGAAATGAAGGTGCTTTTAACTAAGTCATAAATTTTTTATAAGGATTTCCACCCTATGAAAGGAATCCGTCTCCATCCAGTCACACCGGAGTTACCCATTAGCCGGCATGACTCTCATGGCATCCTATTGATTTAAAACCTGCTAACCAGAGTCTTGATGAGTGGTTCACCTGAGCCACCTTACGGCGGCACTTTCTCTTCCATCGCAGCTATCAACGGACAGCTTTTTAATCGCCTGAATCCCTCTCGCTCTCTCGCCTAAACGGATTCGCATCATTGGTGGACTGACTGGAAGCGCGGTAACGGTTTTGCGCAGAGGGCCGCTTGAGGGAGTCCTGCATATTCCTCGCTCGCCTGCAGGTTTTGCTGTTTCGCACCGTCCAGGTTTTCCTTGCCTAAGTTCAATTTCAGGTACAAGATGTCGGGTAATAGAGCCGCTCTTTAGCAAAACAGTCCACGAAGGCGAAACCGCGCCTACCTCTGGGCTCGTTGCAGCACCAACGGAACACTCGGAGGGCCACTTATATTGGGCATATCGAACGACGGGTCGGAACCATCGGGCGGCGGCCCAACCGCGGGCCTCTCTCCCGACGCCGCCTTCGGGTGGGCCATTAAACCACTCAAGAAGCCCAGATCGATCGTCTTTACTAACTCGAGTTGGCCCCCCTTCATTGTCCCCGCATACGTGCTTGTGCCGGCCTTGAACGACACGCTTTCGCCGTCGACTTTACCCTCGGTAATCGGCACGGGCGCGTCGCTTCCCCCAAAGAAGCTGATGCTGCCACCTTCAACAGATCCGGTCAGCGTACTTCCGTCCTGCCGCAGCGTAAAGATTGATGCTCCGCCGCCTAGCAGAAAGGCCATCATGCCGGTCACTTCGTGCCCCGGGGCAGGGCGCCACAACCCAGTAATTCCTGAACCAACCGGCGCTTCGCGCTCCCACACGTCTACTTGGGGACGCAGCTTCACCGCCTTGGCTTCAATCTTCACTTTTGCCGAAGCCAGGCCCGGTGAGGTCGCCTCCACGGTGATGCTCCCCTCCTTCTTAGCCGCCTGAACGAGGGCCGTGCTATATCCGCCGAAAGCCTTTCGTGAAGCACCTTTGTCCGGCTGCTGATTGGTGGGGTCGCCGTTGCCCGTCCCAATCAGTTTTCCTGCACCTGTCACTTGAAACGTGACCTCGTTGTCAGTTATCGGCACCACGCGCCCCTGCGCATCCTGCACTTCGACAGCAAACATCGCAACGTCCTCGCCATCGGCCGAGATTTCCTGACGATCTGCGCTCAACACCAGCCGCGCCGGGGAGCCCGTCGTCTCTCGCTTTGAAGTCATCGCCACGGTGTCGCCCTTGTAGCCCCGCGCCTCGATCGTTCCGGCAACGTACTCCACATTCCACGCCACGTGCGAATCTTTCTTCACTTCCTTCGTGCCCAGGCTTTTCCCATTCACCAGCAACTCCACTTTGTCCATGTTGGAGTGCACCCAAACAGCGATCTTCTTACCCTCCATACCGGACCAGTTCCAGTGCGGAAACAGGTGCAGCACCGGCTTGGCCGTCCACCACGACTGGTAGTAGTAGAACGAGTCCTTGGGAAAGCCGCAGGTATCGAGTATCCCGTATTGCGAACTGATATTCGGCCACCCATTCGGCGAGGGCTCTCCGCGATAGTCGAAGCCCGTCCACACAAACCCGCCCGAAACCCACGGCCTAGAATTGCAAAAGCTCCACCAGCCCTCTGCAGAAGCCCTTCCCGTAGTTGTGTAAGGGTCGTACGAACTCACAAAGCCCTTGGTCTTATCGGTCACGTATATGCCGCGCGTACCCACCGCGCTCACTGTCTCCGTGCCAATCACCGGCTTCTCCGGATGAGCCTTGTGGTAAGCCTCTGCTCCCGGATCCATGTAGTTGTAGCCAGTCACATCGCACACTGCGAGGCCACCCGTTCCAATCGCACCTGTCGGAGCAATCGACACCGGCCGCGTGCCATCGAGCTCGGTCGACACCGCTTTCATCGCCGTAAGTATCTGTACGCCGCGCTCGGTGTTTGCCTGTCCCTCCTCATTCCCCATTGACCACATAAAGACGCTGGGACGATTCCTGTCTCTTCGCACCAGATGCGCAAACTGGCTCAGCCCCTCGGGGTTCGAAGACATCATGCGTGTTTCATCAAAGACCAGCATTCCTAATTCGTCGCAGGCATCGAGCAGCTCCGGCGTCGGCGGATTATGGGAAGTCCGCAGTGAGTTACAGCCCATCTCCTGCAGCTTGCGAACCCTGTAATACTGCACCGCATCGGGGACTGCGGCCCCCACCCCGGCATGATCCTGGTGGTTGCATGTCCCCTTCAGCTTCACCGGCTTGCCATTCAAAAAGAATCCCTTCTCCGCGTCAAAATGCGTCGTCCGGATTCCAAACCGCGTCTCATACTGGTCTACGACGTCGGCGCCTACTCGCACCTCTGTCACCAGCCGATAGAGATTCCGCTCCTCCAGCGACCAGAGCATCGGCCGCCTTATTACGATCTCCTGTTTGTATTCGTGGCTCTTGTCCGCGGCGATCGACATGGGAGCCGATGGTGAGCTTCCGACCACTGTGCCCTTGGGATCGAGAATCGATGAAACTACGCGCACCGTCCGCGCGTCCTTCTCGCGATTTCCCACCTCAGTACGAATCGACAGAGTGGCCACGTCTCCCTCGACCTTCGATGAAACAAACGTGCCCCATTGCTTGACGTGCACCGGGTTGGCTTTCACCAACCACACGTGCCGGTAAATCCCCGCGCCCTCATAGAACCAGCCATCGCTCGACGTGGCATCCACGCGCACCAGTAGAACGTTCCGTCCACCGGGATTAGCAAAGTCCGTCACATCCACGCTGAATGCGTCATACCCGCCGCTGTGCTGGCCAATATAAAACCCATTGAAGACCACCATCGTCTCCCGGTACGATCCATCGAACTCAATCGTCAACCGCTTGCCCGCATCTGTCGCGGGCAGCTCAAAGACTCGGCGGTACCAACCCACGCTCGTCTCGGGGTACTTCCGGCCCAGCGGGTAAAATCCCTTGCTCGATAGCCCGGGGTCGTTAGTAAACGGCAGCTCAATCGCCCAGTCGTGCGGCAGATCGAGCGCGCGCCAGTCGCTGTCGTCGAACGCTCCCGTTCCTGCGGGAAGAAAGTTTCCCGTTTTTTGAAAGTTGCCTGCCCTTTCGGTGCCGAAATCGAAATCTTTAGAAGGGTCGTTGGCGTTGCCAAGATGAAATCGCCATCCGAAATCGAGCAGCAGCCGCTCTCGTCCTGCGCCGGATAGATAGGGTTTGCGCGGCGCGGTTTCTTTCGCGCTTTGAGGTGCTGCAGCCTGCTCTCCTGCAGCTTCCATCGCGTTCGCCAAGGGCCCCATGCTATGCGCAGCAGCCACAGCCGGCACCATTACTCCGGACTTCAACAAATCACGGCGTGAAAAGCTTTTCATTTTTGCCTCCCAGAAACTCCGCAAGCGGTCTCTCCGCTCCCGGTGATGAAGCCACTGCATGTGCTTCTGTCTTCACAAAGACCCGCCCGGATTCGGCGTGTCTTACTGAACCGTTAATATTAACGGGTAACCTTGGCAAATTGCCGGTTACTCTTCTGAAACCGAAAAACATGGCGCGAATGGACAGCGTGCATAGATGGCTGGACTTAAATTCATTTGACCCAAAAGCGATCTCTAATTGTGCGGCATCGGTAATCAGGCCGTAACTTTCTCAACCAGATTACGTGGGATCGGGCGATCCTTCTTGCCGCTTTACCTGGATCTTGCACGAACTGCAAATAAGGTCGTTAAAACTACATCAACCGCGTTGTTTGCGATGCGTCTCATTTCTTCGTCGCTCTCTTGTTTTGTGATTCCAGCAAGCAGACGATAAAGAACGTCTCCGGTCAACGAGTCGTGCAGGATCACCGCGACTCGCTTAAGCGGAATGCTGGTTTTTGGCAGCTCATTCCGATGGCGCTCCAGGATCTCCGTCAGGAAGGAGGCTGTCCTGGCGGGGCCGTGGGTGTACCATGCTTCCCCTACTTCAGGACAGTTTGCTGCCTCGCCGATTGCAAGACGATAAAGATCGACTGACCTCTTCGAAGTGATGTGCTTCACGATTTGGAAGGCGAGTTTCTTAAGACTCTGCTCAAGGTTTAACCCGGTGTAGTCGATCATAGCCAAGGGCTCGTTGGACTGGCGGCAAAGCTCTTCGATGCTGCTGATGAACAGCCCGCATTTGCCGCCAAATTCGCCATACACGGTGCTCTTCGATCCACCGGCCAACGCGACGATCTTGTCGACGGTCACGCCTTCATATCCGTGCTTGAGAAAGAGATCGCCGGCAACCTTGCGGAGCCTGGAGTTTCTTGCCTCTCCTTTGGATTGTCTTTCAGTCATCGGCCTCCGTAACTTCCCATGGTTGTTCGCTTGAGCGTTCGTCAAATCTACTTGCCTGTGTAGGCTACGCGCCAGACGCTGCGTGTACCGTCATCGGTGACGTATAGCGCTCCATCTCCCCCCACGGTAACTCCCACGGGACGGCCCCAGACCTGGCCATCTTTGGTGACGAAGCCGGTGAGGAAGTCTTCGTAACTGCCCTCGGCCTTGCCATTGCGCATGGGGATGCGGATCACCTCGTAACCGGCGCGGCGGGCACGATTCCACGAGCCGTGCTCTGCTGCGAATGCGTCGCCCTCATATTCCCTGGGGAATCCACCGGAAGGATAAAAGGCCATCTGCAGCGAAGCCATGTGCGGCTGCACCAATACATCGGGCACGATGACTTTGCTGGCCAGGTTGACGCGCTTGCAGTCTTTAGCCTGATCGGCGGTTAGGGCGGCTGCTTGCAGGTTAGGCCCGGTACCATTGGCGCAGGGCTCGGGGAGCCGCGGATCCTGATGGTCTCCGATGTAGTACCAGGGCCAACCATAGAAGCCGCCCTCCTTAACCGAGGTCA
>Ga0206896_1022_pt1 | contig 40132 bp, 39 predicted proteins | sample Alteio_BWOrgHeat_52_FD_152969 | JGI IMG/M metagenome (GOLD analysis project Ga0206896, IMG submission 152969) | Enriched cells from forest soil in Barre Woods Harvard Forest LTER site, Petersham, Massachusetts, United States -... | ecosystem: Environmental > Terrestrial > Soil > Temperate forest >... | reverse complement strand
TTTGATTGGCTTATATACGGGCTAAAGCCCGTACCCTTCAAGTGACCACTACGACGTCCGGGGTGGTCGCTAGTGTCCTGAGTCGGAAGTTCGATGCAGAGGTCAAGAGATGCGGCAAGGCTTAGATCGCTGACAAGCAGATCCTTCACTGCGTTCAGGATGACAAAACATAGGAGACAAACTTCAGACTCGAGTCGGTAGGCGGTCTCACGGTACATGTAGCCGTTTGTGGCCGTGATTCAAGGTGACTTTTTCTTGAAGGAAAACGCCACCCAGCGTTCAGGCTTGGGATACACCAACTGTGGAACCGCTGTAGTGTGCGTCCATATCTCAAAATCCAGGTCTGGTCGCCTCATTCACCTTTATCGACATTCTGATCATTTGCGGGTTGGCGACCGAAACGCGAAGGTCGTGCGTTTGTTTTTTCTTTGTTTGTGGCGCTGGCGAGGCGAGCTGACAGCGCGGGGTAGGCATCGGTTTCCCCTGTCCAACGAAGCTCATCGACAGACTGGAAGAGTTGAATGTCAGTGCGGAGGGTGGCCAGGTTACGGAAGAGCAGGGCCTCATCCCAACCATTGAGAAGCGATTCGGAGAGCGCTTTAGGGCTGGCCAGCCGGAGGTTCCATTGGCTCCAGTCTTTGGGAATCGCTTCCAGGTGGCCGTAGCGGGCGAGCACGGTTGCGGCTGACTTTGCGCCCCATCCTGCAATGCCGGGAAAACCATCGGCTGAATCGCCTACGAGCGCGAGGTAGTCTGGGATGGAAGATGGCGGGACGCCGAATTTCTCCATTACACCAGCCTCGTCGCGGATGATTTGTTTGCGCCGGTCCATCTGAACAATCTGCTGAGGTGGACTGGTTCCGCGAACGCATTGCGCGAGATCTTTGTCAGGGGTACAGATGATGACGCGCTCGACTCGCGGGTCGCTGGCTGCTGCAACAGCGGCGGCGGCGAGGGCATCGTCTGCTTCGAACTCGACCATGGGCCAGACTACGATACCCATGGCGGCAAGCGCTTCTTCGAGGAGAGGAAACTGGGCGAGGAGATCTGGCTCGACACCTTCTCCGGTCTTGTAGGTGGGCCAGAGATCGTTGCGGAAAGATTCAATGACGTGATCGGTGGCGACGCCAAGGTGCGTGGCACCTTCTTTGAGCAGATAGCGCATAGAGGAGAGGACGCCGCGCACTGCGCCTACTTCCCTTCCCTCGCTGTTGAGCGTTTTTGGATGTGCAAAGTAGTGGCGGAAGAGTTCGTAGGTGCCGTCGATCAGGTGGACTTCCATGTTGAGAGCGTAATCGATTCGGGCGAGATTGGCAGCAGAAACGGGATGCTGGATATTCCGGCGCGGGCGTGTTTGATGAGGAATGAGCTTGAGCGCGATTATCATCCGACGTAGTTCGCGATAGATTACAGAAGAGGAAAACAAAAGGTGACAACGGATACGGGGAAGACGGAGCAAACGGCGCACCAGGCGAATTTGAAACTGCTAGCGGCGAAACGTGCGATGGAGTTGGTGCGACCAGGGATGACGCTTGGACTGGGGTCGGGATCGACGGCGACGCTTTGGATTCGGCTGCTTGGGGAGCAGGTTCGTGATCATGGATTGAAGATTCGCGCGATCGCTAGTTCACAGGACAGTGAGAACCTTGGGCGGAGTTTCGGCATTCCTTTTGTGACCTTTGACGAGTGCAGCCGATTGGATCTCACGGTGGACGGTGCAGACGAAATCGCTCCGGGGCTGGCGCTGATCAAGGGAGGCGGGGGAAAGTTGCTGCGGGAGAAGATTGTCGCCAGCGCTTCTGAGCGGTTTGTTGTCGTGGCTGATGAGTCGAAAGTTGTCGATAAGCTGGGGAGGTTTCCTCTGCCGGTGGAGGTGATTCCGATGGCTGCGCCGCTTGTGCATCGGGCGCTTGAAGAGCTTGGCTTTGAGGCGCGCTTCCGCCTGCATCCGGATGGGTCGCGCTACATCACAGATGAGGGTAATCTGCTGTTTGATTGCTCAGGCCAATTGATCCACGATCCGGCGGCGCTTGCGGGGAAGCTCGATCGGATTGTCGGGGTGGTGGAACATGGGCTTTTTCTCAATTTGGCGCGTATGGCGCTGATCGCGACCGACGCTGGGGTGGTTGAGCGGGGACGGTAGAGAGCCGGGTACTGTGCCGTCATGCTTTAGTCTTTTGTCATGGCAAGCCGGAATTCGTATATGGCAATTACGCGAGGAATCGCGGTCAGCGTTGAGCCTTTTTACCTGGAGGCTAACTCATCGCCGGCCAGCTCGCAGTATGTCTGGGCTTATCGGGTGACGATCGAGAATCAGGGACAGGAGACGGTGCAACTGCTGAGCCGGCACTGGATGATCACGAATGCACGCGGTGAACTGACCGAGGTCAAGGGGCCGGGAGTAGTTGGGGAGGAACCGGTGCTCAGGCCGGGCGAGAGCTATGAGTACACCAGTGGCACGCATCTCAATACGCCTTCAGGGATGATGGGCGGAAGTTACCAGATGGAGAGTGAGAGCGGGGAGCGGTTTGATATTGAGATACCTACTTTCTCGCTGGATCGTCCGAATCAGGGTGGGTTGCTGAATTAGATCAGGTTCGCGCCGGGTTATTTCGGCTCCAATTTATAGGTAGAACACTACATAGACCAGGGGTACCCTGTTTTTTCGCCTCAAATTTTGGCTTATGCTGCTGATTCTATTTTGCTTGGCTCTACAGCAACAGTGCTCGTATGGGACGATTTACCGCGCTTATGGGGACGTTTGGTGAGAGCAGTATGTGCTACCTGAGCTGCGTAGAGAAGGCGCGTTGCTTCGGAGCCGGGAATGATGCCCAGGAGCATTCCATGGGTGACGCAAGCGATGAAGTCACGGATATTGCCGGCTCCGGAGAGCTTGGGCATGGCGTTGCAATAGGCAAGCTTACCGATCATCCGGACGACGGCTTCCGATTTCCCTTCCTGCAAGGCGGGGCCCATTGCGTCGGCGAAAGACGCCTCGCAAATCGAGACAGGGAGGTTGGGCGCGGGATAGACTCCGGCGTGCCGGGCTACCTTAGCAATGACTCGGCTGGCAGGCTCGGGCTTTGACAGGCTGTCGTAGTCGACTTGTCTGAGGGCGTCCAGTAATGGCTGAAGTGCGGCTAGAAGATCGTTTGGCATGTGTTCCTCCTGGATGGGTGTTTTTGTGCGTTATTCCGCCCAGTTTGATTGTGAGCTTTTTGGGGGTAATTCTACGCAAAGGTGGGCGGTGCTCGCGCTTTGCGCGGATTTGGTGTTATGGCGGGCGACTTCCGACAGTTGTGGTTCCCACCCTTCGCACAGAACGCGAAGGATGGGGCACCCGCAGCTGTGGGAGTTTCAAGCGAAAACAAGATAGGTGGGTCACCCGGCTCGAAATGTAGCAGGGGCTAAAGCCCGACTTTTCTTTGAGAGCGTTTTGCGGCACGACTGAAGTCATGCCCTGTTACAAAGCTAGCTTCGATGGGGCATTTGCGGCAGCCTGAGACGTTCGCTTGCTCTGAAAGTTCAAATGCGATTGCCCTACGAATCCCAGGTATCAGATGCGAGAGCTGGGAGCGCGGCCTACAATGTCTAGCCATGACCCACTCCAGGGATGGCGCTGGCGTTGACCTTTGCAAGGGGCTGGTGGAGAGTTACGCCGTAAACGAGCGGATGAATCAGATGGTTCTTGAACATCTTGATCGGGCGGCGTGGCGCGCTCATCTGCCTGGGAGCAAGGTCCGAACGATCGCTGCAATCTTTACGCATGTGCATAACATTCGTCGCAAATGGGTGAGGCTGTCGGCTCCGCATCTGAAGCTGCCGGCGACGCTTGATCGGGCGACTTGCACGCAGGAGCAGGCGCGGGTTGCTTTGGCGGAGAGTGCTGCGCGGTGCGAGGAGATGCTGGTGGAGGCGCTGACTGGCCTTCCCGCTTCAGGACAGCAAGGCCGTGTGGAGAGTTTTCTCAGGGATGGTTGGGCGAAGGCGTGGCCTGCTGGGGCGGCGATGGTGGCTTACATGATTGCGCATGAGGCGCATCATCGCGGGCAGGTTTGCATGCTGGCGCATCAGCTTGGGTTTCCGCTGCCGGTGAAGGTGGGTGCTGGGATTTGGGCTTGGGAGAGGTTTTTGAAGGACTTCGAATGATGCCGGTGGGTGGATGCGAAACTCCAGGAAGCTGGAATAGCGTCTAACCTTTCACAGGCCGCTGATAGAGACGCCGATATTTCGGTGTGCTGCAACTGCGGACTAGCTCGTTTGGTAGAATCCATCGTGAAAACGCTTACGGAGACACTTATGAATCGCATGTTGAAAAGAGTTTTTCTGCTCAGTGCAACCGTTGCTTTGAGCGGCACTGTTCTGCTGGCGCAGGGCCATCCTGGGGGCGCTCCCCCAACTCCAACGCACGGAAGTTCGGATCCGAACAATCCGGTAAATCCCAACGCGGACGATCCGATGGCGCGTGATCGCGCCTTTGCGAAGAAGTCTCTCGAAAACGGATATGCCGTGGTGAAGATGAGCGAACTGGCGCAGCAGAACTCGCAGCGCGACGATGTTAAGCAGTTCGCACAGAAAGCCGCCGACGATCAGAAGCAGACAAACGGCAGGCTGGAACAGTATGCGAAGCAACTGAGCATGGAACTGCCAACCGAACCGTCTCGCAGGGACAAAAAGGCTGTCGCGAAACTGCAAGGGCTCAATGGTCCGAAGTTCGATGAGGAGTACTTGAGCGCGATGCAGAAAGTTCAGCAGGAAGACGTCAAGGGATATGCGGAGGAAGCGGGTAAGACGGCGGATCCGACTCTGCAGAACGTATTGAAGCAGGACGGAGCGACGATTTCGCAGCACATGGAGACGATCAAAACGCTGTCGAAGGGTCAGGGCGGAAAGTAGTCACGTTGGAATGAGCGCTGTGGCGCTGCGAAAAGACGCAGGTCTCGGAAGCGAGACTTGGAGTACCCTCATTTGGGGTGAAGATTGAGATCTGGCCACCCGCCAGCGGTCGCGCTTTGCGAAAAAGCCCAGGTCTCAGACGGGGGATCTGGGACACCCGGCCATCGGCCTAACTCTCGTCCTTGTCGGACAAATTAGGCTCGGACATTGCCTTCACGTCAAGCTGGCAAAGTGACTTGAGTTCGTCCAGCATTATCAGAAGCTCGTCGCTCCGCCTCGATCCTGCTCTCCTACGTGAACGAACCATATATTCAAGGGGACTCACAATCAAGTGCAAATTTTCCTGAAAGTCTGCGGCCGGCAGCGCTTCCTGCATTATGCTCCCTAACCTTACGACTCCTCTCAGGAGATCCCTGAAGGCGGGGTGATCGACGTCCCAACGCTCGTCTCGTTCAGTTCTGAAACTCCTGCGAGATAACATCAAGATCTCTTCCAAGAGGTCTCGGTCAGGACGGCGAGCGTTTCCATCGGTCTCCGCAGCCTCTTCGAGTTGTTGGTGCACCTGTTCCTCCAACTTCGGCCACCACATCTCAAACACGCTGTCAAGCACTTCTGACGCTAGACCGGTGTCACCAAGTTCCGTGTTTATCATTTTCAGTACACGCCGCATTTCTTCTCGGCCGAACTTTGCTGCTTGAAACTGTACAAGTGGCCCTTTAATATCCGTGGGTTCGATTTCTCCGAAAAGCAGCGGGCACACTTTGGATCGATCCAAGTTCTTCGAGAGTGCCCCTGCTTCAAATACCAGCCATGGTGCCTCCGGATTTTCGGGCGTGATGAAGAGAAGGGCGACCCGACTGAGCTCGAGCTCTTTAGCTATTTCGCTCGACCATCTCGATCCCTTAGAAACATCATCAGGGCTGAAGTAAGGACGAACTGCTTGGAGGACGCTTGGGAGCCACTTCCGAACAACTTCCGCGATGGCTTTGCTCCGGCCTCCGGACCAGCTTAAAAACACCTTCATCGATTTGTCCTTTAGGAATCTTATTGGCAGTCTATTCGATTTAGGTCCAACGACCCAACTATTTAACCCATCGACTCAGGCGAATAGGAAGGTAATGCTTCAGTTCGAGTTGCTGGTCACTTGGTCCGCCGCCTGCGGCAGTATTTCACTTCGTCTAGGATGATGACAATTCTGTTCGAACGGCGAAAGAAAAGTGAAGGGCAAAAGCAGATTTTCCGCTTCGCTCAGGAATGACAAGCGATCAGCGAGTTCTAGCCGCGGAGGAAGTCTTTGGCTACCTGGATTGTTACGTCGCGGGTTACGTCGCTGATGGCTTCGGTTAGTGGGAGTTGTTTGGGGCAGGCCTGGACGCAGTTTTGGGCGAAGACGCGCTTCTGGGCTCCGCCGTCGCCGACGAAGGCGGAGGCAAAAGAGAAAGACGCCTCAGGGCCGAAAGGCCCCTCGGTGATGGCTGCTGGCTGGGGGGTGGATGGGCAAGCTAAAGCATGCCCTTACCTGATGCGGAGAAGCGGATTCCCTCGTTGGAATGACAGACAGAAAAGCAAGGGCAAAGACAAATGCGGGTCCTTCGGCTACGCTGCGCTTCGATCAGGATGACAGTTCTGTTTGGATGACAGACAGAAAGGCAACGGCAACCGCAAAAGCAAGAACGAAGACGAGAAGCAGATTCCCTGCGGGAATGACAAACAAAGGCAAGGGCAAAGGCAACTGCAGGTCCTTCGGCTTCGCTTCGCTCAGGATGACGGCTTTTTTCTAGTCGCGGAGGAAGTCTATGGCTACCTGGATGGAAGGATTGAGGATTCATTCAGCGTCAATAAGGATTGGCCACACTGCTCTGTATCGAGCACGAAATCGGTAGCATTCTCGCTTTGCGAGAACCCCTGGTCTCAGATGCGAGAGCTGGGGCGCCCGGCAGGGTTTGAGACGAGAGGTAATACGTTCTGTCAGTCTTTTTACGGTTAGTGTGAACACGCCCTAGTACATGGACTAAAGCGGGAAGAACAGACAATTGAGCTATCCCTCGTCTCAACCGCGAAGACTTGGTAAGCCTGGAGATGCGAAGAGTAGATTAGGTGATTTGTATTTTCTTTCAGCAAGATAGCCGAGATCGATGAGAAAGTCAGGAGTCGGTTGTCCGTTATCCTCCACAATCAGGGTCGGGAGGTCTCGCTCTATAGTGCGCCGCATTCCGGCCAAGATCGCGTTTTCGTGCCCTTCTGCATCAATCTTGACGAGGGAGATGCGATGAGGCAGATTCAGCGAGTCAATTGATATGCCCAATACCGCAGTAGCGCCACAGCTTTTTACCTGTGCTCGCTCGTAGTTTTGCAATCCCGTTCCGTCAACCGGAACATCGAAGAACAGCATTCCAGTTTTATCCGATACCGCCAGATTCAAGACTGAAATGTTTTGCCACTGCGAACATCGGGCCGCGACAGACGCAAGCGTGGAAGCCGAGTTCAGAATTGGCTCAAAAGCCAAAACACGACCGGAATGACCAACTAGTCCCGACAACAATAACGTGTATTGGCCAACATTAGCTCCGATGTCTATCACCCAATCGCCTGGGCCGACAAAGGAGGAGAGAATGTTTGCTTCGGGTTCGTTGGGATGCAAGTTTCCGCGTTTGGCGCGGAAGAGGAAGCGCAGGCGACGCAGCTCCTGTATTACTTCGGTCGGGAGTAGAGATGCAATGCGTCGGATCATGGTGACGATATGGCCTGCCAAGTATGTGTATCAAAGGTGTATATGAACCGTCCTCTAAAATGTCGCGCACGTTAATATACACGCATGAATAAGATGTGCTCCTCATCAACTTGAATGTGATCGCCCTAGCCGTGAAGGAAATCTTTGGCTACATGGAGGGTTACGTCGCTGATGGCTTCGGTTAGGGGAGTTGCCTGGGACAGGTCTGGACCCAGTTTTGGCGAAGCCGCGCTCCCGAAGCCCACCAGTACGACCGTTGCGTACGACAAAGACGCCTCGGGGCCGGAAGGCCCCTCGGGGATGACTGCTGGCTGGGGGTTGGATGGGCAAGCTGAAGCACGCCTTTACCTGATGCGGAGAAGCAGATTCCCTGCGGGAATGACAACAAGAAAAGCAACGGCAAAGGCAAATGCAGGTCCTTCGGCTACGCTCAGGATGACGGTTTTTTCTGCCACGAACGGTTTTTTCTAGCCGCGGAGGAAGTCTTTGGCTACCTGGATTGTTACGTCGCGGGTGACGTCGCTTATGGCTTCTGTTAGTGGGAGTTGTTTGGGGCAGGCGTTTACGCAGTTTTGGGCGAAGCCGCATTCCTGGACTCCGCCGTCGCCGGCGAGGGCGCGGAGGCGCTCTTCTTTGAGGACTTTGCCGCTGGGGTGGCTGTTGAAGAGTTTGACCTGGGCGATGGTGGCTGCTCCTACGAAGCCGGTGGCGTCGTTGAACTGGGGGCAGACTTCCATGCAGATGGTGCAGCTTATGCAGTTCGAGAGGGGGTAGGCGATTTCCTGATCCTGCGGGAAGATGCGCGGGCCAGCGCCGAGGTCATAGGTGCCGTCGACGGGGACCCAGGCTTTGACTGCTTTTAGGTTTTCGAAGAGGACGCTGCGGTCTACGGCTAGGTCGCGGACTACGGGGAATTTGGTGAGGGGCTGGAGGCGGATGGGCTGCTCGAGTTTGTCGATGAGCGCGGTGCAGGCCATGCGGGCTTTGCCGTTGATGATCATGGCGCAGGAGCCGCAGATCTCTTCGAGGCAGTTGGAGTCGTAGGCGATGGGGGTGGTTTCGTGGCCGGCGGCGTTGATGGGGTTGGCGGCGATATCCATCATGGCGGAGATGACGTTCATGCCGGGCTTCCAGGGGAGTTCGAATTTTTCCCAGGTGGCTTCGGCTTCGGGATTGGATTGACGTTTGATCTCGATTTGAATCGTCTTGGTGGCCATGATTTCCTCAGGGGCTAAAGCCCGCCATCAATTTGGTGCGTCGTTCGGCACGGCTGAAGCCGTGCCCTGTTACAAAGCAAAAAGCTTAAAAGCAGATCCTCCGCTTCGCGAAGGATGACAAACAGAAAAGCAAGAACAAGAACTAAATGCGGGTCCTTCACTTCGTTCAGGATGACAACTTTTAAAACAGGATGACACTTCTAAAACAGCGTGACAGCTTTTGAAACAGCATGACAGCTTAAAACATGATGAAGACTCGGCGCTCTAGTATTTGCGGGCGCGGAGTGGGATGTATTGGGTGTCGATGGATTCGTATTCGAATTTTGGTTCATCGGCGTCGGGGGCGAAGGTGGCTTTGGTGGTTTTGAGGAAGTTTTCGTCGTCGCGTTCTGGGTAGTCGGGTTTGTAGTGGGCTCCGCGGGACTCGTTGCGGAGGGCTGCGCCTTGCGCGACTACGCGGGAGATCTGGAGCATGTTGTAGAGCTGGCGGGTGAAGGCGAAGCTGGTGTTGGCCCACTGGCTCTTGTCGCTCAGGTTGATGTTGCGGTAGCGGTCGAGGAGTTCGACGATCTTTTCGTCGGTCTGATTGATGTTTTTGTTGTAGCGGATGACGGTGACGTTGGCGGTCATGGTGTCGCCGAGTTCGCGCCAGATGCGGAAGGGGTTTTCGGTGCCGCTTGAGGTCAGGAGCTGGCGGTTGAGTGCGGTCTGGCGGGCCAGTTCGTGGGCGTGGCCTCCGTCGCCGGGGGCTGCTGCAAGGGACTTGGCGTAGGCCAGGGCGTTGGGTCCGGCGATGAATCCGCCGTAGATGCAGCTCATGAGGGAGTTGGCGCCGAGGCGGTTGGCTCCGTGGTATTGGTACTCGGCTTCGCCGGCGGCGAAGATGCCGGGGATGTTGGTCATCTGGTTGAAGTCGACCCAGAGTCCGCCCATGGTGTAGTGCATTCCGGGGAAGATTTTCATGGGGACTTCGCGAGGGTCGTCGCCTACGAATTTTTCGTAGATTTCGAGGATGCCTTCGAGCTTGCGGTTCAGCGTGGCTTTGTCGATGTGGGTGAGGTCGAGGTAGACCATGGGCTGGCCGTCGATGCCGAGGCCGTGTTCGTAGACGACTTTGTGGATGGCGCGGGTGGCTACGTCGCGGGGGACGAGGTTGCCGTACTTGGGATACCACTCTTCGAGGAAGTACCAGCGTTCGGACTCGGGGATGGATTTGCCGGCGCGCTTGTCTCCGGCGGTCTTGGGGACCCAGACGCGGCCGCCTTCGCCGCGGGCTGATTCAGACATGAGGCGGAGCTTGTCTTCGCCGGGGATGCAGGTGGGGTGGACCTGGATGAATTCGCCATTGGCGTAGAAGGCGCCTTGCTGGTAGAGGGCGGACTGGGCGGAGCCGGTGCAGACGACGGAGTTGGTGCTCTTGCCGAAGATGGCTCCGTTGCCGCCGGTGCAGATAATGATGGCGTCGGCGGGGAAGGTTTTTAGTTCCATGGAACGGAGGTCCATGGCGCAGATGCCGCGGGCAGTGCCGGTGGAGTCGAGGACGGCGGAGAGGAATTCCCAGCCTTCGAACTTGCGGACTTTGCCTTCGGACTCGTATCGGCGGACTTGTTCGTCGAGGGCGTAGAGGAGTTGCTGGCCGGTGGTGGCTCCGGCGAAGGCGGTGCGATGGAAGAGGGTGCCGCCGAAGCGGCGGAAGTCGAGGAGGCCTTCCTGGGTGCGATTGAAGGGGACGCCCATGCGGTCGAGGAGATCGATGATGCCGGGGGCTGCTTCGCACATGTTTTTAACGGGGGTCTGGTTGGCGAGGAAGTCGCCGCCGTAGATGGTGTCGTCGAAGTGCTTCCAGGTGGTGTCGCCTTCACCCTTGAGGTTTTTGGCGGCGTTGATGCCGCCCTGTGCACAGACGGAGTGGGAGCGCTTTACGGGGACGATGGAGAACAGGTCCACGGTGCCGCCTGCTTCGGCGATCTTGATGACGGCGGCGAGTCCGGCGAGGCCTCCGCCAACGACGATGATTTTGGGTGCTGCCATGATCTGGGTGGTTCCTTCCTTGTTCAGCCCTCAGGGGCTAAAGCCCCGTTAAATCAATTGCGCTAATCGGCATGACTGAAGTCGTGCCCTGTTACAAAGCCGGCTAGTTCGAGGTTCTACATCCTACTACGTTACGACTCAAGCCCTGCCCCTTAAAAACAAAACCTTATGCATTCACTGTCTCGTGCTTTGGCTGGATATCGTGGCGCGGGATGGGCGGCTCGAAACGCAGCGGCCCGGCGATGCGATTCCAGGTGTTGATTAAACCGATGGCGGTCGTGAGCGCGGCCATCTCGCTGGTTGAAAAATGCGCGGCGACGGCGGCGTAGTCTTCGTCGGTCACGTGTTCGGTGGCGATGCGGGTGAGCTTTTCAGTCCATTCGAAGACTGCTTTTTCGCGTTCGGAAAAGATGCCGGCTTCGCGCCAGACTGTGAGCAGGTCGAGCTTTTCGACGGGGACGTTCAATTGACGGGCTTGATTGAGATGGAACTGGGTGCAGAAGGCGCAGTTGTTGATCTGAGACGCGCGAAGCTTGAGCAGTTCGAGGAGATCCTTTTCGAGGCCGGAATCGGAGACTGCTTTGCTCAGGGCGGTCAGCGCGGCGTACGCTTCCGGAGCGACGTTCTTATATTCCTGCCAGCCGATACGGGATTTTGAATTCGACATCTGAGTTCCCTTACGCGTGGTCTCTTATGCGTTTACTTGAAGCGCCTGGACGCTGATGGAACTGGTGGGCCGTTCGGTGTCTTCGGGAGCGTTCTGGTAGTCGGGTCCGACGAAGGCGTAGAGGCTGGCGAGGCCGAGGCCACAGAGCAGGAGTCCGACGGCCGCGCAGACGTAGCCGAAGCGCTTGCGGGCTTTTTCGCCGGGCGTGATTCCCCATTTGGCGCAGAAGAGCCAGATGCCGTAAGAGAAGTGCCAGCAGACGGCGATCATGGCAATGGCGTAGACGGCCAGCATCCATGGGTTCTGCAACTCAATCTGAACTTTGTGGAAGGCCATGCCGGGATGTTCGGGAAGGTCTGCACCCATGAAGCGCTGACGGAGGACGTGCTGGATGATGTAGACGAAGGCGATGTAGCCGGTCCAGCGCTGGGTGACGTACATCCAGTTCCCTGCCCAAGGGTAGTAGACGACGTTGCTCTTGCCGCGCAGGGCGATGTAGACGCCGTAGAGGGCGTGATAGGCGAGGGGTATGAAGATGAATCCCCACTCGAGTACGCGGACCAGCGGAAGACTGTTGAGGAAGCGGACCTGCGCGGTGTAGGCGGCGGGACCTTTGAGTGCGTCGAAATTGGAAAGGATGTGTTCGACAAGAAAGGCGCCGATGGGGACGATGCCGGAGAGCGAATGCAGCTTGCGCAGCAGGAAGGAGTAGCCTTTGCCGGCGCGGAGTGGCTCGACGCCTCGGCCCACTTTGTGGGCTTCGCTGCCAGCAGGATGGGTGGCGGTAGCCATGGATTGGAACTCCTGATTTCGAATAAGGCGACTCGGCGAGGGGTGGTTCCAGAATGTCGAATCTATAGTGCATTATTGGTTTCGGGTCATAGGACCGTCAAGGAAAGGGGGCGGCGGCTTGCCGCATTGCGAAAAACGGGGCGAACGAGCGGTTTGAAAAGCGGACCGTGTTGTGGTCGAGCCGAGATTTGTGGCTTCCTCCTCGACCAATGTTCGTTATGCAGGCCTTTTAGGCGAACGCATTAAGAGAACAAAATTGGCGGGTTAAGATTTAGAGATTACTCCAGCTAAAGATATTGAAGGGATGGTATTCAAATGGCACCGGAAATGTTCAATCAGGTCTGGTTTACGCACAAGAGACGATGGTGAAATCTTAAACTTCTCGCCTATAGCGACATAGGGGTTCTCGCCGTCAACGAGAAATCAATTGAATTTCGTGGAACAAGCTCGGCCTTGAAAATGGACGATATTCGAAGCGTTAGCTATGGGAAGCATGGACGCGATTTCGTCAACAACTGGGTGAAGGTCGAATACTTCGATGGCAAGACGCTCAATACCGCCTGCTTTGCGGATGGTAGTCAACGCGGATGGGGAGGCGTTCTGGGGGGAACTCAGCGAATTTTTGAAGCAGTGATGAGAATGTGTAGTTAGTCGCGATAACCACAAGGCTGCGGGTATACTGGCTCGTAATCACGCGTCGCAATACGGATCGCAGTCACGGATGATGGATGCAAGCTGACTACGAATTCGTGCTTTGCTGCAGTCTTTGCGACGGCTCGCACTCCGGTTTGAATTAGTACGCGGCTGCAGAACGTCGTCTAGTCCATCATCCTTTTCTGATGAATTGAGTAGAGAGGGCTTATGTCAATCCAGAACATTTTGCGTCGTCTCATTGTTGGAGGGCTGGCTACCTGCGTGACTTCTGTGCCCGCCTCAGCACAGTCAAAGCCTTACCTGTTGAACGCGATGTCAGCGCCTGCCGCGGCAAATGATCATGCTTCGGGATATGACCTGCCTCCGAAGAACATTCTGGATGTGATGCATGCGCCCTCTCCGCCGGTTCCTATCGTGAGTCCGACACAGGACACGATCCTGCTGATGACGTGGCAGGATTACCCTTCTATTTCGCGGGTGGCGACACCTTTCCTGCGGCTGGCAGGCGTGCGCGTGGAGCCGAAGAATCACAGCAAGCACGATACGCCGGGTGGCTACGGCATCACGCAGTGCGCGAGGAGCTTCGAGCTGGTGCACATTGCCGATGAGGCGCAAGTTCATATTGCGCTTCCGGAGGGCGCGTGTCCGGGCCGGCCAATCTGGGCCGCTGACGGGAAGCGATTTGCGTTGGTAAATCTGGCTTCTGAGTCGGTCGAACTCTGGATTGGGGATGCCAAGAGCGGTGCAGTGCATCAAGTTGCCGGAGCGCGTCTCAACCCGATGCTCAACAGCGAGCTGCAATGGATGCCCGACCAGAAAACGCTGCTGGTCAAGCTGGTGCCGGCGGGTATGGGAGCACCACCAACGGAACCGATTGTGTCCACTGGCCCGAGCATCCAGGAGACGGAAGGAGAGAAAGGGCAGAGCAGCACATACGAAAACCGGGACACGCTGAACAACAAGCACGATGAGGATCTCTTCGACTACTATGCGGCTACGCAACTGGCGCTGGTCGATGCTGCGGCCGCGACCATCACACCTATTGGAAAGCCGGGCAACTACGAGTCGGTGATTCCTGCGCCGGATGGGCAACACATACTCGTTTCCGCGATTCACAAACAGTACTCCTATGTCACGACATACGATCGCTTCCCGAAAGAGATCGAAGTCTGGGATGTGTCGGAGCGTTCGCGCGTTCAGGTTCATACGATTGCTTCGCTGCCGCTTGCGGATCGTGTTCCGATCGCTGGTGTTCCTGTGGGCCCACGCCACTTCTCATGGCGTGCTACTGATCCGGCGACGCTGATCTGGGCGGAAGCGCTTGATGGCGGCGACTGGAATGTGAGTGTTCCGGCTCGCGACAAGATTATGCTGCAGAAGGCGCCGTTCAACTCACCGGCGATCGAAATCGCACGGACTGAGCAGCGCTATGAGGGACTTGTCTGGAGCGACAAACCGAGCGTCGCTCTGCTGAACGAGTTTGATGAGAATCGGCACTGGAGACGAAGCTTCATCCTTAACGTCGACGATCCGCAAGGAAAGCCCCGTTTGCTGTGGGATCTATCGTCTGACGAGAATTATGCGGACCCCGGCAATCCTGTGGAACATCAGCTTGCGAACGGGGCGAGGGTGATTCGCGTGGACGGTGACTCAATCTACCTTTCGGGATTCGGCGCTTCGCCGGATGGAGATCGACCGTTCCTGGACAAGCTCGATCTCAGTACGCTGAAATCCGAGCGCCTGTTCCGCAGCGACAAGACGTCACTTGAATATTTCCTTTCCTTTGCAGGGCCGGACGAACGGAAGTTCGTGACCTGGCATCAATCGCCGACGGACCCGCCGAATGCATTTGCACGAACGCTCGGAAAACCTGTCGCGGCGGACTCTGGAGAGGCAGCGGTAGCTTCAACGAGCGTGGCGATTACTCATATTGCCGACCCGACGCCAGAGGTACGGGCGATCAAGAAGAGGCTGGTCAAATACAAGCGCGCCGATGGGCTTGATTTGTCGTTCACTCTCTATACGCCGCCGGGTTATCAAGAGGGCACGCGCGTCCCGACTATTCTTTATGCCTATCCACTGGACTATGCCGACGCTTCGAAGGCTGGGCAGGTGACAGGCTCGCAGGAGACATTTACTCGGCTGCGGCAGTACCAGCTTTTGCTTCTGGCGGGCTATGCGATCATCGACGATGCTTCGTTCCCGATTGTGGGCGATCCGAAGAAGGCTTATGACACGTACCTGGAGCAATTGGTCGCAGATGCGAAGGCTGCGGTCGATGAGGCAGTGAGACTTGGCGTTGCCGATCCGCAGCGCATCGGAGTCACCGGACACAGCCATGGTGCTCTCATGACGGCGAACCTGGTAGCGCATTCGGATTTGTTTCGGGCTGGGGTGGCTACGAGTGGCTCGTATAACAAGACGTTGACGCCATTTGGTTTCCAGAATGAGCGGCGATCGGTTTGGGATGCGCCTGATGTCTATCTGAAGGTCTCTCCGTTTTTCTCCGCGAAGACCCTGAAGACGCCGCTTCTGATTGTGCATGGCGGGGAGGACGCGAATCCTGGGACGACGCCGCTGCAATCGACCAAGCTGTACGAAGCGATTCGCGGCAATGGGGGTACTGCCCGGCTGGTAATTTTGCCGCATGAGCCGCATTGGTATTCGGCGATGGAGTCAAACGAGCAACTGGTTTACGAGATGATTCGGTGGTTTGATAAGTATGTGAAGAACGCGCCGCCGCGGTAACAAGGTAAGGCTTCGCGGCCGTTTGGTTCTACTTGCTGGCTGTGGTTTTTGGGGTTGCGGCCTGTATGGCGTGCTGCAGTTCGGAGCGCTGGCTGTATTTGCCGTTGTCGGTCTGCTTTGCTGCGGCCTGGTAGAACTGCAGCGCTTCGGCGGGGAGCTTTGCTTCTTCTGCGGCTGCGCCGGCGCTCAGCAAGCCGTTAAGGCGGTTGGGGCTTAGTTTTAGCGCTGTCTGGTATTCGGCGAGGGCTTCCTTGGGACGGTGCTCCATGAGGAGGAGGTCGCCGAGCATTTCGCGGGCGGGAATGTCGACTTCATTCTGTCCGAGTTTGTCCTGCTGGTCGGCGGCTTTGCGCATGGATGTTACGGCGTCTTCGGGGCGGTTTTCGGCGAAGGCCTGCCAGCCTACGATCTCATCCTGCAGCACGTCGATGCCGTTCACGAGAGACGCATAGGGAGACTTCAGAAATGCTTCGCGGCTTCGATTGAAGTCGGCGAGGGCTGAGGCTGCGAGCTTTGGATCGTGCAGATGGCCGGCTGCGATTCCCTGCCCCCAATAGGTATCGAACTTTTCGTATTCGCCTGATCCGGGCGCGGGCTGCGCGGCGGCTAGGGTTTCCCATTGATGCATTTCGAGACCGTAGATGGCATTGAGTTCGTTGTCGAAGAAATGGCCGGCGTCTTTCATGTCGTCCATGCCGGGCATGGCCAGCATGTGGGCGGCCACCGCTCTCATGTTGGCGGTCAGCATTTTGGCTTTTTCATCCTGACCGACCTGGAGATATGCGTAGATGAGAAATTCATCGGCGTGCATCTGGTGGGCGCTGCCGGGCGTTCCGGCGGCTTCGGCTTTGTTAGATGCGGCGACAGAGGCGAGGTTGGAGTCGATGTCTTCCTGCCACATGCCGAGGCGGGCGAAGATGTGGCCGGGCATGTGAAGCGCATGCGGAGAAGAGGGCGCGATCTTTGCGTATTCGCGGGCTGCGGAGAGACCTTCCTGAGCGAGTGCGGGCGTGTCGCAGGTGTGGATGATGTAGTGCGCGAGGCCGGGATGGTCGGGGTGAGCGGCGAAGAGGGGCACGAGAATAGACAGGGCCTGATGTTCGTTGGTGAGAGAGGTGTCGGTTGGCGAAACCGAGGCGATGATTGCCAGCGCGTCAAAGGCGGCGCCTTCCACGTCTTCAGGGAACTTGCTGTGAAGCTCGTCCATTTTGACGCGGTAGGCCTGGGCACGCTGCAGGAATTCGGCATCTGGTGGATCGAAGAATGCGCTGAGAGCATCGATATATGCCTGTTCGCGCGGAGTGACTGGCTTCGATTTTGCGATGGAGCGCGCTGCGGCCATTTCTGTAGCGCCTTGCTTGAGGCTGGCTGCGTCGGGGTGATTCCAGAGCTCCTGAAATTGGGTCATGGCGATACCCCAGTGAGCCATGGCGCATTGGGGATCGTCTTTCGCGATCGACTCGAACTGCATCTGCGCTTCGGTGTATCCGAAGGAATGCAGGAGGGCGATGCCGCGCTCGATTGGAGCCTGCGATTTGGCGGTGCACGATGTAGGGAAAGAGACCTGGCCGAGCTTTTCGGTCGCCGACGGGGCGTCGTGGTGATGATGGCCGTCAGTGGGAGTTTGATTCGGAGACTGAGCGTATACGGAGGCGGCCAGAAGAACTATGCCTGCAATGTCCAAAACGAGCATGAACTTTCGCATGGTAGACAGGCTAAGCCTGCGCGATGTTTTCGGCAAGAAGAAGCTGCTTATTCCTGAAAATCACCGGTGAGGCGGAAGAGCAGGTCTGCGAAGGCGAGGCCGCGGTGGCTGAGGCCGAATTTGACGCTGATGTCGAGGTCGGCCATGGTCTGGTCGAGGTTGGGCAAGTAGAAGAGCGGATCGTAGCCGAATCCGCCGGTGCCGTGGGGGGCTTCGAGGATCAGGCCTTCGACCGTGCCTTCGGAGGTGTGCAGCACTTCTCCGTCGCGGGCGGCGGCGAGGACGCAGCGGTAGCGGGCGGTGCGCTGTTCACTGGGAATACCGTCGAGCTTTTGCAGGAGGACCATGTTGTTCCAGACGTCGGTGTTGTCGTTGGCGTCGGGCGAGTCGGTGAGGCCGCTGTCGGCGGCGAAGCGGGCGGAGCGGATGCCGGGGGCTCCGTTGAGTGCGTCCACTTCCAGGCCGGAGTCGTCGGCGATGACTACTTCGCCGGGGGCGAATCCGCTGTAATAGATGGCTTTGGTGATGGCGTTGCTCTCGAAGGTGGGACCGTCTTCCTGGGGTGAGGGGATGGTGCGCAGGCCGGGTACGGGATCGAGAACGATCTCGTACTCTTCGGCTGCCTCTCGGAAGTCGGCGAGTTTGCCGGCGCTGGTGCTGGCGACGAAGAGGCGCAGGGCCATGATTGGAGTGTAACTGGAGTTTGGAGTTGGTGCTGAAAAGGTGTGTGAGTGTGAAGTGTGAGTGTGAAAAGCGGATTCCGTACGGGAATGACAAACAAAAGGCAACTACAAAGACAAATGCAGGTCCTTTGACTTCGCTGCGCTTCGCTCAGGATGACAAGCCTTTGTCACGCCGGGGCTAGTGGGCTAGCAGGTAGACGCCTATGCAGACGAGGACGGCGGCGGTCCAGCGGCGGCGGTCTACGTTTTCTTTCAAGAAGAGCTTGGCGGCTATGGCGTTCGTGACCAGTGTGAGCGATGCAGATGCGGGGGCTACGAGGCTTAGCGGCAGGTGATTGAGGGCGAAGAGGAGGGCGAAGAAGGCAAGTGCGAGAAAAGCGACGCCGGCGAAGAAAAGCGGGCAGGTGATGACGGCGCGGATGGCGCCTTTCATGCCTGAGTGGGCGCGGATTTCGTCGAGGTCGCCGATAGATTTCATGGCGGCCGCTGTGAGGACTTCTCCTGTGGTAGAGCTTAGGACCACGGTGGCGATCATGGCGATTGCCTCCCAGGGAATGGTTGTCGCGAAGGGCAGGCTCATTTTGCTGCCTCGCTTTCGATTGGTTCCGGATCCGGTATCGGCGGGGCTGGGACTGGCGGATGTTCGGTGAGTGATGGGCCCTGGGCGACGAAGCCTACTCCGAGAGTGATGAGGGCGATTCCGGCCCAGCGATAGGGGGTGATGGGTTCGTGGAGCCAGAAGCGGGCGAGGAAGGCGACGATGACGTTGCCGAAGGCTGTGGCGGGCAGGACGTAGGTCAGGTCAGCCCAAGAGAGTGCCGTCAGATAGCAGGCGAAGAAGCAGATGAGCAGGGCGATTCCAGCGATGATCCAGGGCGTGAAGACGGCCGTGACGAGTTGGCCGAGGTGATCGAGTGAGATGGCCGGTATCTGGTTCATGCCACGGTCGAGGAGGGTGTCTCCCAATGGCGCACAGATGGCGACAAGGCCGAGGATGGCGTATTGATTGGGTTTGAGTCGAGTGCTCAGCTGCCGGCTCCTGTTTGTAGCATCTGAATGGAGAGCGGAAAAGCAGATCCTTCGCTTCTTTCACCCCACGGATGAAGACCTGTCCGCGAGGACCCCGTACGCTCAGGATGACAAGGTTTGTTGTGGTTTAAGCAAAACAGAAATACAGGTCCTTCGGCTCGCTCCGCTCGCTCAGGATGAAAAATTGAGGTGGATCGTATGCGTTTGCTAAAGAATGAAAACCCCAGGTCTGAATTTCAGACCTGGGGCACCCAGTTGGGTGGCATTGCCTGACTACGCTCCGGCCCCGACTGCGTCTGGCGTTTTACCCTCGAGCTTTTTGGATTCCTTAACCATGTTCATGCGCTGGCGGCGAAGCTTCAGGAATGCTTTGGCTTCGACGTAGAGGCGTGGGACGTCGCGGTTGACGATGGCTTTCCAGATGACGCGGAAGGCGGCCTTGGGCCTGAAGTAATAGGCGTCGTAGAACTTGTGGACCATCTCCAGGACGTATTCCTTGGGCAGGCCGGGGTACTCGATGTGAGCCATCTGGTGGCCGCCGGCGTCGCTCATGGCGTCTTCATTGGTGATGAAGCCGTTCTTCTCGGCGTAGTCGAAGAACTCGGTGCCGGGGTAGGCGTGAGCGATCGAGACCTGGATGGTTTCAACGTCGAGCGATTTGGCGAAGTTGATCGTGTTCTGGATCGACTCTTTCGTCTCGCCGGGCAGGCCGAGGATGAAGTCGCCGTGGACGACGAGGCCGAGGTCGTTGCAGTCCTTGGCGAAGGCGCGTGCGCGTTCAACGGTGGCGCCCTTCTTGATGTTCTTGAGGATCTGCGGGTCGCCTGATTCGAAGCCGACGATGAGGAGGCGGCAACCTGCGTCCTTCATGGCCTTGAGCGTGTCGCGATCGGTGGTGACGCGCGAGGTGCAGGACCATGTCAGGTTGAGGGGTTTGAGCTTTTCGCAGAGTTCGATGGTGCGGACCTTCTGGATGTTGAAGGTGTCGTCGTCGAAGAAGAATTCTTTGACCTCGGGGAAGTTCTCTTTGGCCCACTTCAACTCGGCTGCAACGTCATCTGTAGACCGCTTGCGCCAGGCGTGACCGCTGAGGGTCTGAGGCCAGAGGCAGAAGGTGCACTGCGCCGGGCAGCCGCGGGTGGAGTAGAGCGCGATGTAGGGGTGCAGCAGGAACGGCACGTTGTAGCGGGTGACGTCCATATCGCGCTTGTAGATCTTGGTGGCCCAGGGCATCGCGTCGAGGTCTTCGATCTGGGGACGGTCGGGATTGTGCACGACCTTGCCGTTGGCCTTGTAGCTGATGCCGAGGATTTCGTTGAGGGGCTTGCCCTGGGCGAATTCCACAACGGAGTAGTCGAACTCGCGGCGGCAGATGAAGTCGAGAGCGGTGCACTCGTTGAGAGCCTTGTCCGGGGAGGTGGTCACCGGGGGACCGACGAAGGCGACCTTGATGGCCGGATTGGCGGCCTTGATGGCTTCGGCGAGGCGCTGATCCCCTTCCCAACCCACGGTCGAGGTGAAGAGGACGAGAAACTCGTAATCCTTGCAGATCTCGATGGTTTCGGCGGCGCTGACGTGATGCGGCGGTGCATCGAGGAGGCGCGAACCTTCGAGGAGGCCAGCTGGGTAGGCCAGCCAGACGGGATACCAGTAGGACTCGATCTCGCGGGTTGCAGGCCAGCGCGAGCTGGCGCCACCGTCAAAATTCTCAAACGATGGCGGATTCAGAAAAAGTGTCTTGAGCGGTGGTGTTTTCAATGACGGTGTTTCTTGTGACATTAGCATCCCCTTGATTTTAACATTTTCGCGGTTTCTTCGGCCTAGATCGACTACTTTGAGGCAGTTGCAGGTTCCTTTGCGTGCAACTCCGATAGCCAGTCTTCCATGTGGCCGAGAGCGCGAAGCAAACTCAGGCGTGTCTTACTTAGATCGAATCCAGCGTCTAAAGCATCGACAAATTTTTGCCTTTCGTCGATTCGGGCCAGCTGTTCGGCTTTGGGCGAGAGCTGTGGCGCGGCTCCCGGCTCAGTTCCGGCGCCATTGCCGAATTCGAGCTGGGATTGAACGGCTTTCAACTGCTCGCCGGCGATCTGTTGTTTTAGACTCGCGATTTCTGCCAAGGAATCCAATTCGCGGAGATTTGCGGTGAGACTGGCGATCTGGATGTCGTTCTGGTGCTGGGCCTGTTCTGCCTCGACGGTGGCACGGAGAGCCTCAGCGGCTGTTTCGCGGGCCTTTGCACGGCCTTTCAGATCCCAAAGTGGGACCGAAATCGAAAATCCTGAACTCAGGTTGTCCGCTTTGAAGTGGGTGTAATAGTCCTCGTAGTTGTTGAGGACGGTGGAGTCGCGGTTGTACTGCGCGCCAAAGGTAACCAGCGGCCGGATTTTGGCCGCCAGCTCGTCGCCCTTGGCGTGAAGCATCGTGGAGCGGGCTTGTTCCTGAGCTGCTTCGATACCTGGGGTGCGCATGGGTTGGGCTTTGACTTCGGGAACCTCAGGAATGCTGGCGTGGTCGGTTATCAGGGAGGCTGCCGGCAATCCAGTGAGCATTGAAAGCTGGGTAACGAGGGTAACGGCACGGGTCTCGAGATGCAGGAGCCTCAAGCGGAGTTGGGCGGCAGTGAGACGTGCCTGCAGGAGTTCGCTGGTGGGATCGACTCCTGCGTCAGAGCGCTGTTCTTCAATTTTGATAAGACGTTCAGCGAAGGCCGACTGCTCATGGGCGGCGGCCAACTCGTTATTTACGGTATCGAGCTCGATGTACGCGGTGGAAGCGTCGAGAGCGACCTGCTCCTTCGCATCTTTAAGGGAGAGAGATGCGGCGTGAAGGCCAGCGCGCGCGGCTTCAAGATACTTGCGCTGAGGAAAGCTGAAGACCAGCGACTGCATCGTTGCATTGGCTATGGAGGGCTGGCCGGTCGGGAAGCCGATGGCGGGCGGCCCGACTGTGGAGCCAAGGACCAGGTCCGGGATGTAGACATGTTTGGTTTCGTCAATCACGGCCAGAGCCTTGTTCACATCGGCCTGGGCCAGCCTGACTGTGGTGCTGTTGCGCTGGGCCAGATCGACGACTGTGCCCAGGGAAATCTGAGCATGGAGCGAGGCTGCAGGAAGAAATGCCGTGCCGAGCAGGGTCAGAAACCCAGCGGCAATTCGCGAGACTGCGAGACTTCGGAGTCGGCGTGTGCGGCGACGGTCTATGGATACGCGTCCGTTCAAAACTTGGCCTCTTGCGCCGGCTTGTAGTCATGGGCCAGGGCCAGGGCGGATGCCTTGTCACGTGCTGCACCTGCCCCGTCGCCTGTCTGCTTGCGAAGTTTGGCGAGATGGATAAGGGCTTCGAAAGCCGGGGCTTCTTCACTCTTTTCGGGGGCGGCCAGATAGCCTTCGTAGAGCTTAATGGCCTCTTCGATCTGGCGATTGGCACGGCTGAGGGTGGATGCTCCGTTGAAGAGCGCAACTGCCGAGTGTTTATCGCGAGCTGCAGCAGCCTGGCCGCTGGCCACGGCGGATTCCATATCAGTCCAGCGCTCATGACGGCGGTAGAAACTGGCTAGTTCCATCCACGAAACTGCGGGGTGAGCGGTGGTGGTGGCGGCTTTGAATTCTTTTTCGGCGGCGGCGAGATCTTTTTGCTTTTCGGCGATCAGGCCACGCAGATGATGGCTTCGGGCGGGGTCGATTGCCTCCAGTTGTTTGGCAATACCTTCGGCCTTGTCAGTGCCGCCGCCAACGACGCCGGGAGCCTGCGTGTAGAACTCACCCAGATCTGAGAGCGCTTCGCCGTCTTTGGGATCAAGCTTGACTGCTGTTTCGAATTCTTCGCGGGTGCGCTTGGCCAGGGAAAAGGCGCTGGTCCAGGAAGCGCGGCTTGCGCGTTCGCCAATGGCGCGCCCGAGCCAGAGGTGATAGCCAGCGTTCTGGGGGTCGAGATTGACAGCCTTTTCGCAGTGCCCGGCGGCTTCATTCCATTTTTCGAGCGAGTATTCGACCCGGCAGAGCAGGTTGTAGGCTTCTGCGGATTTCGGGTCCGCTTGCAGGGCATCGTTGAGTTTGGTGATCGCTGCGTCGGCTCTGCCGGCCTGGAGATCGGCGTTAGCCGAGGTGAGCGGTTCGGCGGCATGAGCGGGCCGAGCAAGCAGGACAACGAGGGACACAGCCATCAGCGACAGCGAAGCTCGCCGGCACTTCGGAGCGCCTGAGCGTGATTCGGGATGGGGGTGACAGGCAGGCTTCACCGGACGACCTTGACTGGAGCTCCCTCTTCGAGAGCCATGCCGTTGATGCTTCCTGTGGCTACCATATCCCCGTCATTCAAACCGGAGGTAACGGGGACCTGAGTAAGATTTGGGGTGCCGATGGCTATAGAGGTCCGCACCAGATCGCCGCCAACGATCTTGTAGACGTATGGCTTGCCGTTCTCGCTGTGCAGCGCTTCCCGCGGTACGGTGAGAGCATTGGGTTCGCTGGAGGTACTTGCCGTAACGGTGACGTGGGTGTCGGGAAGCAGACCACTTTCGCCGTCGTCGATGTCGATGAGCACTTCGCCGACGTTGCGAGTGGTGTAGACGATGATGGTGGAGGGCACCTGAATGATATGGCCGTGCCACTCTTTGCCGGGACGTGCGTCCCATACGATACGAATCTTCTGGCCGATGGCAAGGCGTCCGATCTCTGGCTCGTCGAAGTAGGCACGGACGCGAAGGTTTTTGAGGTCGGCCATCTGGAGGAGGAGTTTGCCCTGTTCGACAAAGTCGGACCTGCCGACCGGAATGGAGTAGACGGTGCCGGCCTCGGGAGCGCGAATCGAGGTCTGTTCGAGAACTGCCCGGGCTGCGGCAAGATTGGCCTGGGCGTCGGCAACAGAGGAAGTGGAACGCTGCTGCTCGGCGGGGGAATATCGGGAGTGCTGGCGAGCCTGCAGGGCTTGCAGGTTGTCCTGCGCAAGGGATTCGCGCTGACGGGCAGCGGCTACTTCACTGGGCGATGCGGCGCCGGTGGTTTGCAACTTTTCGAGTGCGGTTCGCTCGCGCTGGGCCTGAGCTAGATCCAGCTGGGCGCGAGAGATGTTGGAGGACAGCGACTGGCGCTCTTCCAGAGTGCCGTTTTCCCGGGTGTCATCGTTGGTGGCTTCTGCGGCACGAAGGGCGCTCTCGGCAGCGGCTACGCGAGCACGGGCGTACACGTCATCGAGCTGCATCAGGAGCTGGCCGGGCTTGACCTGATCCCCCTGATTGACGAGGATGGAACGCACTGTAGTGGCGAGGGGGCTGTGGAATTCGTGATTATTGACCGGCTCTACCAGCCCGTTGGTGCTGACGGTGCTGACAAGTTCGGCGCGCACGGCAGCAGCGGCATGAACCGGTATGCGGTCGCGGGTCAGGCTGCGAGCCACAAAGAAAACAATGATTAGAAGAACGGCTGCCCCGACCCACAACCAGATCCGACTTGTCGGCTTGCTTTCGACTGCCATGAGTTTGGGTTAGTCCTGAAGTGCTTGTTGAATTAGGTGTTACGGATACATGCGATGCCGTAGCCAGTATATAGGACTCGCAACTCTGCCTTTTGACTCACAGATACTGCAGGTCAGGGGTGAGATTTGCCGGAGGGAGGCTGGGGAACGCGTTCAGACAGGGCAAGAGCGAGGACTTCATTGAACGGCAAGGGGCAATCTACAATAACGGTATGGCACTTGAAGAACGCTACACAGATGAGCACGCCAAATCGGGGCTGGACTTCCCTTTTCCGCCGATCGATACGTGGCCGAATCAGTTTCCGGGGTACGAGATTCTGATCGACGATCCGGAGTTTACCTCGGTGTGTCCCAAGACCGGGCTGCCGGATTTTGGTTTGCTGACCCTGCGCTATATGCCGCGCGAGCGCTGCGCCGAGCTGAAGTCGCTGAAGGAGTATCTCTTTTGCTACCGCAACCTTGGGATTTTTCAGGAGAACGCGGTGAATCAGGTGCTCGAAGACCTGGTGAAGGCCTGCGATCCGGTGTGGGCGGTGGTGAAGGGGGATTTTCGGCCGCGCGGGGGTATTTCGACCACGGTGGAGGCCCGGTGGCCTCGGCCCGCGGCTTAGGGGCTTCGCAGTGGTAAGCTCAAAGCGTTCTTCCTGATGCTGTGAGGCGAGCCGATTGCCCCTGTCCGGACCTGAATCCACGAGCGATGCAATGCGGGCCGGCGAGGAGTCGAGTCCGGCTTCCGGGCGTGCCGCTTTGGTTCGTGCCGGGATGGTGGCGCTTGGGCTGCTCACCTGTCTGAATCTGCTCAATTATCTTGACCGCTACATTTTGCCGGGGGCGCAGCCGCTGATTCAGGCGGAGTTCAAGGTCAATGATGAGCGGATGGGCGCGCTGACGACTGCGCTCTTTGTCACCTACATGCTGACGGCTCCCTGTACGGGGTGGCTGGGGGACCGGTTTCGCCGCAAGCCGCTGATTGTTGCCGGGGCGGTGTTGTGGAGTGTGGCGACGCTTTTCACCTTCTGGGTGCATGACTACTGGTCGTTGTATTTTCGCCATGCTCTGGTGGGGGTGGGTGAAGCGACTTTTGGCATTTTTGCTCCGGCGGTGCTTTCGGACTTCTTTCCGGCGCGGGAGCGGAATCGGATTCTCTCGATCTTCTATCTGGCGATACCTGTAGGGGCGGCGCTGGGGTACCTTGTCGGGGGACAGCTGGGTGCTCGCTACGGATGGCGGATGCCGTTTTTTGTGGGGGCTGTGCCGGGGCTGCTGATTGCTGCGGCTTACGGTGTCTTTGCTACCGAGCCGAGACGCGGGGGTGCGGATGGCACCCCGGAGATGAATTCCGGGGCCGGCCACCAGCTGAAATCAAATTTGGAAATATTTAAACCTACGCCAGTGACATTAGTAGAAATAGTTGTTTCATTTCTGAAATCGTCCGGGTTGTGGGAGCTGTTTCACAATCCCGGCTACCTTTGCGCGACGCTGGGCATGGCGATGATGGTTTTCACGTTGGGGGGAATTTCTACGTGGATGCCTACGTTTTTAAACCGTTTTGCCGGGATGAGCGTGGCTAAGGCAGGGACGATTCTTGGGGCGATCACAGTTGTGGATGGCCTGGCCGGGACTGCTCTTGGCGGCTGGCTGGCGCAACGCTGGTTGCGCACTAATCATCGCGCGCTATATCTGTTGTCGGCCTGGAGTATGATTCTTACTCTGCCGCTTGCCTCGCTGGTGTTTTTTGGGCCACCGAGGTGGTCGATTCCGGCGCTGTTTGCTGCGGAGTTCTTTTTGTTTTTGAATACCGGACCGCTGAACGCGGCTATCTGCAATTCAGTGGGCGCGGCGGTGCGATCGAGTGCGATTGCGCTGAATCTGTTTCTTATTCACTTTCTGGGAGATACTTTTTCGCCACAGATTATTGGGCATATTTCCGGGATGGCGAACTCGAATCTGCGGATTGGGCTGGGGTTGACGCTGGTGACGCTGGTGATTTCCGGGGTGCTTTTGTTTGTGGGGGCGCGGTTTGCGCCTCGGCTGGCAGAGACTCAGGTTGAGCATTAGAATAGGACTGTGGATAAAATCATTCGCAAATACGACAGCCTTAAGGACATGAAGGCTGACGAATATCGATATTGGCAAAGCCGCCCGGTGCATGAGCGCATGAGCGCTGTTGCTGAAATCACGCTAGCAGCTTACGCGATGAGGGGACAGAATCCGGATGTTCGAAGACTTGAAAGAGTTGCTGTCTGTCTTCAACGCGTACGGCGTTAAGTATTTGATCGTTGGCGGATACGCCGTCTCGTTTCACGCTCAACCCCGTGCCACCAAAGACCTGGATCTTTCATCAAGGCCGATCCTGCCAACGCAAAAGCAGCCTATGAAGCACTCGCAAGTTTGGGAGCTCCGTTGACTGATATCACGGTGGATGATTTCGCTGACCCGCAGAAGTTCGTACGATTTGGCCGTGAACCTCTTGCGGTCGATATTCTTCCCGGTATCGACGGCGTGAATTTTGATGAGGCATGGGAACGCCGTGTCGTGGGAATTATCGACGAACCAAAGGGACTCAAGGCCTATTTCATATCCCGGATGGATCTAATCGCTTCGAAAATAGCGGCGGGACGAATGCGCGATTTGGCGGATGTCGAGGAAATCCGAGAGACCGAATCTGCCCGATCCAAAGACTCGGATGTGTAATTTAGCTATGAGACGCGGGCTACTTCGGTGGTGGCCTGGACTGCGGCTGGGGCGTTTTGCTGGGTGTGCCAGCGCATGATGGCGAAGCCGCATTTGAAGACTCCGTACGCCACGAGCACGCCGAGGCCCATGGAGGCGAGGGCTGCGCAGACCAACATCACGAGATTGAAGAAATCCTGCATACAACTCCATAAGCGCATTTGGTCGAGCTGGCTGCTCAACAAATCCCGACCGGATGAGATATTGGCCTGCTTCAATCTTAAACGGCTGGATTGAGGCGGGCGCGCACACGTTCTCACCCTGCATAGGGATTCTCTCAGAGAATTGGGCTGCGTTGACCCTGTTGGTGTTGCCTAATAGAATACCTCAAGAGGGTTTTGCCGATTGTGACAATCTGGTTGCGATTGGATGCCTCATCGACGAGCGCGAAACAAGCCTTCTTCCCTGCCCTGTTTCCCCTTTACATACGATGACAATTACGCACATCTCGGTCCGTGGCGCACGGCAGCATAACCTGCGCGATATCAACGTTCGCATTCCGCGCAATACGCTCACGGTGGTGACGGGGTTGTCGGGTTCGGGGAAGAGTTCGCTGGCCTTTGACACCATCTACGCCGAAGGTCAGCGGCGATACGTAGAGACACTTTCGGCGTATGCACGGCAGTTTCTGGATCAGATTGAGCGGCCGGATGTGGATTCGATCGAGGGTTTGAGTCCGGCGATTTCAATCGAGCAAAAGACAACAAGCCGCAGCCCTCGATCTACTGTGGGGACGATCACCGAGATCTATGACTATCTGCGACTGCTGTATGCGTCGGTGGGCACGCCGCATTGTCCCAATTGCGGAAAAGCTATTTCGCGGCAGACGGCAGAGCAGATCGTGCAACGCATTCAGCAACTGGGTGAGGGCCAGCGGGTGGTGATCATGGCGCCGGTGGTTCGCGGACGCAAGGGCGAGTTTCGCGAGTTGTTGGATCAGTTGGAGCAGCAGGGGTTTCGTGCGCGCATCGATGGCGAATTGCGCGATCTGGCCGAGCCGATCGCCCTCGACCGGCGCAAGAATCACACGATTGAAGCGGTGATCGACCGGATTGTTTTGAAGCCGGGAGTCGAGAGGCGGCTTGAGGCTTCGGTCGCCAAGGCTTTGCAGATGGCTAACGGACTGGTGCTCGTGGCTGGGTCGACAGCGGCTAGTTCGGAGAAGGAAGAGCAGCTTTTTTCCTCTTCGATGGCTTGCCCCGATTGCGGTCTCGATGTACCAAAGCTGGAGCCGAGGAGCTTTAGTTTCAATTCCACATTTGGCGCGTGCCCAGAGTGTCATGGGCTTGGTTCGCTGTATGACTTTGATCCCGCGAAGGTGATTCAGGACTGGTCGAAGCCGCTGCTGGATGGAGGGCTTGGGCCGGGGTCTGCTTCGCAGTATCTGTTGAAGATGATCCACCTGGCGGCGGACCGGTACGGCATTGATCTCAAGCTGCCGTTTGAGCAGTTGCCAAATAAACATCAGCATCTGCTGGTATATGGGCCTCCGCGGACAGAGGCGCCGAAGACTGGCTTTCATGGGATCCTTTCGTATCTTCGTGACGGCATGGAGGACGCGAAAAGCGAGGGCTATCGCGAGTACATGATGAACTTCATGTCGGCGTCGATTTGTCCGGCTTGCCGTGGAAAGCGGCTGAGGCCTGAGTCGCTCGCGGTGAAGGTGGGCGGGCTGTCGATCAGCGATTTCACTGCGCTTTCGCTGAACCGTTCGTTGACTGTGGCGCGTGAGTTGACGTTTACGGCGCGTGAGGCGCTGGTGGCTGAACGCATTCGCAAGGAAGTCGTGGAGCGGCTGGAGTTTCTCGCTGGTGTGGGGCTGAGTTATCTGTCGCTGGATCGCAATGCGGCCACATTGTCGGGTGGAGAAGGCCAGCGGATTCGTCTGGCGACGCAGATCGGTTCGCGGCTGCGCGGAGTTTTGTATGTGCTGGATGAGCCTTCGATTGGACTGCATCAGCGCGACAATACGCGGCTCATTGAAGCGTTAACGAGATTGCGCGATCTGGGCAACACGGTGCTTGTGGTTGAGCATGACGAAGACACGATTCGCGCGGCGGACTATGTGCTCGATCTTGGTCCGGGAGCGGGACGGCTCGGTGGCGCGGTTGTGGCGGAGGGCACTCCGGCGCAGATTATGGCTACGCCGGAGTCGCTGACTGGGCGATATCTTTCAGGCGAGACGAGCATCATGCATCGCGAAAGGCCTCGACCGCTTACCGGCAAATGGCTGGTGATCGAGGGCGCGCGGGAGCATAATCTGCAGGATGTTTCGGTCAAGTTTCCGCTGGGTGTGATGACGGTGGTTACTGGAGTGAGCGGCAGCGGCAAGAGCACGCTGGTCAACGATATTTTGTATCGTTCGCTGGCGCAGACGCTTTACTCTTCGCGCGAAGAGCCGGGCAATCACGACACGCTTAACGGGGCGGATCAGATTGACAAGGTGATTCGCATTGACCAGTCTCCGATTGGGCGCACGCCGCGTTCGAATCCGGCGACGTATACGCAACTGTTTTCGCCGCTGCGCGATTTGTTTGCGATGCTGCCGGAATCGCGTGAGCGTGGATACAAGCCGGGGCGATTCAGTTTTAACGTCGCGGGCGGGCGCTGCGAGGCCTGTCAGGGCGATGGGCAGCGACGCATCGAGATGAACTTCTTGCCCGATGTCTATGTGCAATGCGAGGTCTGCAATGGTCGCCGATACAACCAGGAAACGCTGGCGGTCAAGTTCAAGGGTTATTCAATTGCGGGCATTCTTGACCTGACGATTGAGGATGCGCTGACGGTGCTGGGCGATGTTCCGCTGTTGAAGCAGAAGTTGCAGACGCTGGTGGATGTGGGCCTTGGATACATTCATCTGGGACAGAGCGCGACGACGCTTTCGGGCGGAGAGGCGCAGCGCATGAAGCTGGCTCGCGAACTTTCGAAGAGGCAGACAGGGCGCACGCTTTATTTGCTGGATGAGCCAACGACAGGCTTGCATTTCGATGATGTGCGGAAGCTGCTGGAAGTGCTGCATCGGCTGACGGATCTTGGCAATTCGGTGGTGATTATCGAGCACAATCTGGATGTGATTCGCAATGCGGATTGGCTGATCGATATGGGCCCCGAGGGCGGCGAGGATGGTGGCCGCGTGGTGGCCGAGGGGCGGCCGGTGCAGGTGGCTGCGGTGCCGGGCTCATTTACCGGGGAGTTTCTGGCGCGATACTATGCGGAGCATGGTGCTCCGGCGGAGGCGCCTGCGGAGTTGGCGACGCCGATAGTGGAAACCGACCCGGCGATTATTGCAAGGAATGCCAAGAAGGCTGCACCGAAGAAGACGACCGCTAAAGGGCCGCGGCAGAAGAAGACGGGTAGAGCATGAGCGACGAGCTTATCGAATCAGTTAATGCGTCATCAGTAAATGCGTCATCAGTTACGGCACCGGCAACTTTGCCGGTAACGCCGGCCACCGCTACCGAAGAGGCGTGGCATGAAGCTCCCGTCTCGGACCCTTCTGCTCATGACTTGGCGGAGCCTGAGGCGCAAGAGGTGGACGGCGTAGATTTCGCGCAAGACGGTATGTTCGCGGCACCTCCGCCACTGCTCTATCGTCGACGGCCGACGGCGTGGCCGTCAGTCAGAACGCCGAACTTTGCCGACTTCGGCATCTTTTTCATGATGCTGATTCTTGGCTTCCTTGTGGCCGCAGTCGCGATCGGTTTCGTGCTATTCCGTCACTCCTTTGGACTGCGCAGCTACGACGATATACAGAACAATACTGGCATAGCGCTGGCGACCCAGGTACTGATCTATGTGGTCGGACTGGGCATCGCGATTCCCTTCTTTCGGATTGTCTGGGGCAAGGGATTTTTTTCGGGTATTCACTGGAATGCAGGAACGGTGCGACGGTTCCCTATCCGCCTGATTTTTACTGCGGTGCTGTGCAACGTGATCGCGATGGTGGGCAATCTGCTGCTGCCCTTTCCGCAGCATGCGCCGATCGATAAGTTGTTCGGTACGTCTGCCGACGCATGGATGCTGATGATCTTTGGCGTTACGGTCGCTCCGTTTTTTGAGGAGTTGATCTTTCGCGGTTTCCTGGTGCCTGCGCTGGCGACGGCGTGGGATTGGTCTGTTGAAAGCTCTACAGGCAGGACTCCCAGACCGTTGGATGCGAATGGCCATCCGGAGTGGGGTGGCTTTGCGATGCTGTTTGCGGCGCTGGTGGCCAGCGTGCCTTTTACGCTGATGCATGCGGCGCAGGTGGGGCAGGCCTGGGGACCATTGTTGCTGCTTTATTGCGTAAGCCTGATCTTATGCATTGTGCGGCTGGCGACGCGTTCGCTGGCGGCTAGTACGCTGGTGCACTCGACTTATAACTTTCTGCTGTTTGCGATGATGCTTTGGCAGACGGGTGGTTTCAGGCATATGGATAAGATGTAGGACCATCTTCTGCTGTGGTTGACGATCGGTTTCCGTGGTTCTATGCTCGGTCAATGGAAATACCCCTCAGTCGAGATCTCGAAGATAGACTCTCGCGTCTTGCGTCTGAGCAAGGCCGCGATAGAGCGGCACTTGTCGTGGAAGCGATTGAGCGTTTGGTCGACTACGATGCGTGGTTCGTGGCAGAAGTCGACAAGGGCCTTGCGCAGGTCGATGCGGGCGAGACACTGAGCCATGAAGAGGTTGGAAGCCGTCTGCAGTAACATTTCCTAATATCCTCAAGGCGGATCATGACTAAAACTGAGTTCTTACGCATTGCAAGCCGGACAGTTGCGCTGTATTTATCGATTTGGGTTTTGGTCGAGTGCACTTACCTTCCGCAAGTCCTATATTCCCTTATGCATCATTTAAGCCAGGGAAGCGCATTCACTAATCAGAATTACTGGACTGGCTACTACAAGCTTGAATTAGCTTCTCTGGTTTTGCGCATCGCGGCTCTTACACTAGGAGTTTTGTTTTTCTGGAATCCCGGTCCCTCTATTCTGCGGCTTCTGTCGTCATCCGAGGAGAGGATAGACGAACAAGACCAGACGACGAAATCCTAAACGCACGCGAAGACCTACCATGTTAACCTCGGTTCAACCCATGAGTCAGCCTGAAACAGTCACAATCTCGTCGCCTGCCCTGCAAAAGCCCGATCTGCCGCGTGTGCTGGGTGGCAGCCATGCGATGGCCATCGTCGTCGGGACGATCATCGGCAGCGGTATCTTTCTTGTTCCTTCGGAGATGATGAATGCGGTCGGCTCGTCGGGGCTGGTGTATCTGGCCTGGGTAGTGGGTGGGCTGCTGTCGCTGTTTGGGGCTATGACTTATGCGGAGCTGGGTTCGATGATGCCCTATGCCGGGGGTGAGTATGTCTATCTGCGCGGGGCGTATGGTGACCGGACCGGCTTTCTTTACATGTGGACATGGTTCGCGGTGGCTAAGCCCGCTTCGATTGCCACTGTCACGACCGGACTGGCGCGGACGCTCGGCCTTTTCGCGGCATTTCACTGGCTGGATACACAGGCTGTTGGCGGTCCGCTGCCGGTGATGTGGTCACAGTTGTTTGCTATTGCTGTGACCTGGCTGATTACGGGCTTGAACTACCTGGGCATCAAGAAGGCCGGGGATTTTCAGGTTGTGTTTACCGTGCTGAAGGCGCTGCTGATTCTCGTGGTGGCGGGGTTCTGCTTTAGTTCTTCGCTGGGATCGTGGGGGAATTTTGCTACTTCGCTGCCCCATGCTACAGGCGGTTTGAACGGGTTCATGATTGCCCTGATTGCGACGCTGTGGGCTTATGACGGCTGGAACGATCTGACGATGGTGGCGGGTGAGGTGAAGCGGCCGGAGCGCAATCTGCCGCTGGCGCTGATTGGTGGATTGTTTGTGGTGGGTGCGCTGTTCATGGCGACGAATGCGGCGATCCAGTACATTTTGCCGGCGGCACAGATTGCGGCTTCTCCGAGACCTGCGGTGGCGGCGCTCAGCGTTGTGGCGGGGCCGGCTGGAGCGGCACTGGTCGCTGCGGGCATGGCGTTGAGCATCTTTGTGACGCTGAATGGGACGGTGATGTCGGGGGCGCGGATTCCTTTTGCGGCGGCGCGGGACCGGCTGTTCTTTCCGCGTTTCGCGGAGGTGCATCCGCGCTTCAATAGCCCGGCTTATTCGCTGGTGGTGCAGGCTTTGCTTTCTTCGGTGCTGCTTCTGGCTCTGGGACGGTTTCAGCAGCTCTTTGAGATGGCGGTCTTTTCGGAGTGGCTGTTTTACGCGCTGACGGCCACGACGGTTTTCGTCTATCGCCGCAAATACCCCGAGATGGCGCGGCCTTATCGAGTATGGGGATATCCATTGCTGCCCGCGGTTTTTGTGGTCTGTGCCGTGGTGGTGTTGGTTTCCAGTTATTTCGGAAATCTTCATGGCTCTCTGATTGCAACCGGGCTGATTTTGCTGGGGCTGCCCTTGTATGAGTGGGTACGACGGCGATATCGAGCAGGGGCTTTCACGAGCTAGCATTCGGTTATGGTGCTTTGATGAATTCCGAGAACATGAAGAAACTCATGCTGCAGAATGCTGCCGAGATCAACCGGATGCATTTACGAATCCATGAGACATACAAGGTACGAAGACAAGGTCCCGAAAAGTTGCAGGAGTGGAAGCAAGCTTGTGATGATTTTCACTCGCGATACGAGAAGTTAGCGTGGCCCGTAAACTCGGAACCGAGTAACTGGCTGGAACGGATCGCATCGGGCGAATCGGAGTCGGTAGAAGCCGCGCTTTGTTTCCTCGAGTGCCGTCCATACTTCTTTCGCTCCGGATATATGTTCAAAGATATTCTGCGTAAGGTGAAACGAGCTCCGATGCTACCTGAGCAGGAAGTGCGGCTCAAGATATTTCTCGAAAAATGGGCGATTTACCAAGGTGCCAAGGTGAAGCAAGGCCACCGAAGATTCACACTCGGTCAAAGACCGCGGAACGAGAGTGAGCGGAGTTTAGAATGATCTCTCCATTTCTGGAGCGGGGTTCGAGTTTGGGGGAAGAGAAACAGATCCCCATTCGACTTCATTCAGGGCAGGCTTTCGCTTCGCTCAGGATGACAAATTTGTTGGTGGTGTTTGTTGGCGGAATAGGTCGACGTTTTGAGGGGGCCTATTTTGCGCGCGGGTGGGTGCGGTCGTAGACCTGCGTCAACTGGGCAGCGGTTAGCTGGGTGTAGCGCTGGGTGGTCGAGAGGCGTTCGTGGCCGAGCAGTTCCTGGATGCTGCGCAGGTCGGCGCCTTCTTCGAGCAGGTGCGTGCCGAAGGCGTGTCGCAGGGTGTGCGGGTGCACGTCTGACGACAAGCCTCGCTGCACTGCTATGCGTTTGACGATGCGTGCGACGGAGCGGGTGGAGAGACGTCCGCTACCGCGCAGGTGGAGATTGAGCAGGAGCGCGTCGGAACTAAGCTGAGCTGCGGCGAGGCGCACCTGACGTTCGGCAAGATAGGCGCGAATCGCTTGCGCGGCAGCATCGCCGAGAGGGACGTAACGCTGCTTCTGGCCTTTGCCGCGAACCAGGATGGCCTCATTGGCCCAGTGAATGTCGGCGAGGTTGAGGCCGGTGAGTTCGGCGTTGCGGATGCCGCAGCCGTAGAGCAGTTCAAATATGACGGCGTCGCGGGTGGGCCAACTGGCGAGGGTTTCATTTTTGTCACCGGTGTGGCCGATTGAATCGATTGAGTCGATGACCTGATTCATCTGCTCAATCGACGGAACGCGAGGGAGATGTTTAGGCAGTTTGGGAGTGGCGACGAGTGAGGCCACATTCTGGCTGACGTGATTGAAGCGAGCGAGCCAGCGGAACCAGCTTCGCACGGCGGCCAGGGCGCGGGCGGCGGAGGCTTTGGAGAGACCGCGTTGGTAAAGCGAACCCAGATAGGCGCGAATGCGGGTGTGTTCGATGGCTGATGGCGCGGTGTCATGCCCCAGGTTTTCGACGATGTATTGGACAAATGCGCGCAGTTCGCGCTCGTAGGCTCGCAGCGTGTGGGGAGAGCTGCCGCGTTCGTTGGCCAGCACGGCCAGATATTGCGTGACGAGTTGACCGAGCGGCGACGACTGAGCAGACATGACGGTGGACTGATTGTCAGACTCCGCCGGGACTTCTGATTCGGAGGTTGACCGAATCGGCTTCAGAACCGGATTGCGGGCGGTGCTCATTTCGGATCCTTGCCGAGAACGAGAAAGGGCTTGCCGACCGATGGCTCTTCACCTGTCTCGCGGCGGACGCTTCGCGGATGATGCTGGCGATGGACGGCTTTGAGTCGTCCCAGGGCGAGGTGCGTGTAGACCTGCGTAGTCGAGATATCGGCGTGGCCAAGCATGAGCTGGACAGAGCGCAGGTCGGCGCCGTGTTCGACCATGTGCGTGGCGCAACTGTGGCGCAGGGTATGCGGGCTTGCCGTGTGGTTGGCGGACTTGACCATGAGCCACACGGATTGGCGGGTGAGGGGCATTCCTCGCAGAGAGAGAAAAAGCTTCGCTCCATCGGCTGAATGCGTTCTGGAGCGCACACGGGCCAAATGCGGCCGGCCTTCTTTCAGATATGTGGCGAGAGCTTCGAGAGCAGTTACGCCGAGTGGGACGATGCGCTCCTTGTCGCCTTTGCCACGGACCAGTACACGGCCGGAATCGAGCGCGAGATCGCTGGTGGAAAGACTGGTCACTTCAGAGACTCGAAGCCCACCCGCATACAGGAGTTCAAGAATTGCCCGGTCACGGAGGACGGTGGCACGTGCCTGCGGATGACTCGACGCGTGTTCGGCTGTTTCGAGCATCGTGTTCACTTCAGATTCGGCGAGGGACTTGGGCAGGACTTTCCAGGCTTTTGGCGATTCGATATTGATGGTGGGGTCGTGGTGAATGCGCCGGTCGAGAAGCAGCCATTTGTAAAATCCGCGAATACAGCTTAGCTTACGGGCGGCAGAGCGCGAGTCGATGCCGTGTGCGCGGAGGTGTTCGAGGAAGGCGGCGACGTCTTGCTGCGAGGCGTTGAGGAGCACGCCGTGGCGGCCTTCAAGGAACTCTGCAAAGGTCTTCATATCGCTGTCGTAGGCCTCGCAGGTGAGCGGACGGAGGCCTTTTTCGACGCGCAGGTAGGTGAGGTACTCCCACAACAGTTCGAGATTGCGGGAGGTCTCCACAACCCGATTATGGGCTGGCAAGAGACGAAGCGGCGAAGCTGATCGATCTTCAAGAACCACGTTGAACACGGAATCAACTTCATAACCGCGACCTGATTTTCGGGTCTTGACTCTTCAGAATCTGCGATATGCACGAAACCTTCACACAGGTTTCACATTGGAATGGATAGGCAAAACAAGGCGATTGTTGGAGAATGGTTATTACGGAAATCGATTGCAAATGAGTTGGGCGGGCTATTGACCCGCCCCAAGGAAGAACAAGCGTGACAGTGACAGAAACTGGTGTTCAGGCTCAGATACCCCGCTGGACGGCTGGGCAATTGGAGCAGTTGATTGTTGAACTGAATCCAAAGGTTGCGGTATTTGATTGTGACGGAACGATCTGGAGCGGCGATGCGGGCTATGGTTTTATGGTCTGGTCGATCGAGCAGGGGCTGGTTTCGCGGACAGCAAGCGACTGGATCGATACGCGCCATCGAGCGTACATGGCGGGAACCGTCAGTGAATTGCAGATTTGCGGCGAGATGACGCAGGTCTACGCTGGTTTGCGGGAGCGGGAATTGCGCACCGCGGCTGCGGAGTTCGTGCGCGAGCATGTGCAGCACCGGATCTTCTCAGAGATTGCACAAGTCATTGAAGGGCTGCGGTCGCGCGGTGTAACGCTATGGGCTGTCAGTTCGACAAACAAGTGGGTCATCACCGAAGGCGTGCGGCAGTTTGGCATTCCGGAAGAGCGAGTGCTGGCTGCGGAAGTGCGCGTTGAAAGCGGATTGGTGACTGCGGACTTGATCGATGTTCCTACGGACGAGGGCAAGGCGGCTTCTCTGAAGCGGGTTGGGCTCGATCAGCCGGACGCGGTTTTTGGCAATTCGATTCACGATCTGGCCATGCTTGAGATTGCGCGTAAGGCCTTTCCAGTGAATCCGTCACCGGCGCTGCTACAGGCTGCGGCGAAGCATGGGTGGGGATATTTTCGCCCGGTCGAGGCTGAGGGTGTTCACGCGGCGGTAGCGGGCGAGTAGCCTCAGGGGCCGGTTGTATTTCATGAAACAGTAGGTCCGTTGGAGTTTCGAGCTTCGAGGCTTGAGCGGCTACACTGTTTTTGTGAGCGACGAGCAACCATCCTCAGCAATCGAACCGAATGTTGAAAGCGGTACCGGGCAGCCTGCGGGATTTGGCCTGCGGCCTGGGGCCCTTCGGCTCGTGGTTGCTGCGCTGATGCTGCGCGGGGACGAAGTGTTGATCTGCCAGCGGCGCCCGGATCAGCCGATGGCGCTGCAATGGGAGTTCCCTGGGGGCAAGATCGAGCCAGGTGAGGGGCCGGAACAGGCCCTGGCGCGTGAATTGAATGAGGAACTGGGCATCGACGCGACCATTGGGCAGCGTGTGACGCATATTCGCCACAATTATCGACACGGCGGCGCCGTCGATTTGCAGTTCTTTGGGGTATACGAGTTTCGTGGGGAGATTGAGAATCGCATCTTCAACGATGTTCGTTGGGTGAAGCTGGAAGAACTGCCCAATTATGATTTTCTGGTGGCGGATCGAGGATTGATCAAGGATCTGGCGCAGGGCAAGCTGCTGTAGATTTCCGATCGTCGGTTCAATTGCACTTGCGATGTTCTGCTGACTTATTTCTTCTTCAGTTTGCTTTGTGCCAGTTTCTCGGCTGTTGCCAGCGCATCCTCTGCTTTCACTTTCACATCGGGCTCGATGCCTGTGCCTTCCCAGTCGGTCTTCCCGAAGGGATTTACTACCTTCACCTCCGGAATAGCTATGCCGACATGGTCATCGATGCGATGGAAGACGCCTGCATGGGCGCTGCCTCGCGTTGTTTCGCCGACGAAGGTGGCGCGTTTGAGCATCTTGAGGTTGTAGGAGAAATCCTCTGCGGCGGACGCGGTCAAGCCCGAGGTCAGCACATAGACCGGCTTATCCGCCAGTTTGTTGCCTGGAACAGGCGAATGCGTCCGCGATTGCTCTGTGGGGACTTCTCTGGGGTCGTACAAATATTGCGGATGATCGAAGAGATAGGAAGCAATCATTGAAACGCCGCTCTGATAGCCACCGCGGTTATCGCGCAGGTCTATGATGATCGCACTCGCGTGGTTTAACGAGGCCATTGCAGCGGTTGCTGTTGGCTGGCAAATGGAAGAGTCGGGAAACGAATTGAGTTTCAGATAGCCGATGTTGTGGGGCAGGAGTTCAACTTTCTCGAATGTGCAGTTGGACTGCTCCATTGCCTGTCTATAGCGTTCGATGCCTTCGGCACTCAGGGCCATGGATGGTTGAGGGGGCAGGACGTCTCGACTGTAGACCGCTTCCAGATGCATGTCATGACTAGCATCGCGCATCTGAGCGGTCAGGAGAGCCGCGAATCCGGCGCCGGTTTTTACCGCGTCGTTATCGCCGGCTTTCTCATGCGCGCGTAGCGAGGCCGCTATATTCTTACCGACTTCGCGGTCGAAGTAATGCTGTTGCAGGTTCGCGGCAACAACGTCGATCACGTGTTGGCGCTCGGCTGCGCTGATTTCTGTGCTGCCTGCCGCGACGAGGGTCACTGGTTTGGTGGCGTCCTGCGCGGTCGTATTCTGGAGCGTTTGCGGGGGAGCGGCTGTCGACGCCTGGTTCGTGGCGCCAATGGCTTCTTCGTCGCCTTCGTCCAGTGAGGACTCTGATGAGTGGCTTGGCGCAGCGGGACGCAGATGTGGCGAATGCCGTACAGGCGCGACGAAAGCGCGAAACGGATGGTAATCTCCGGCATGACCAATAGCGATGGCGAATGCGCCTACGGCTGCGAGCGATAACAGGCTTCCGATAAAGATTGCCTCAGGACGCGGCGGTTCGTCCTGCAAAATTCGAAACGAAAGCATTTCTGCGGAAGGCTGCGCAGCCGGAAGAGCTGACAGCGCTGGTGAGGCTTTTCGATATTCACGCGGGACGGAAACAGCCAAGTCGCCGACGAGATCGAGCCAGAGACGCAGCCTGGGGACGAAGCCTCGTTCATCGCGAAAGCGGTCTCGGAAAAGTTGCAGGGCTGCATCGCCATACGCCTGACGGAAACGGGCAGGATACATGCGCAACAGCAAGGCGTATATCTTCTCAGACATAATCACCTCTCAAAATCTTCTTCGCGCGCGCGACGCGCAACAGGTCGGCAAGCCTTTCGGCTTCGCTACGGGCAAGTTTACGGCCCGCGGAGGTCAATCGGTAATATCGACGCCGCTCCTGACCCAGTTTTGCGTCTTCACGCTGGTCCACTTCTTCGATGAGCTTTTCTTCGAGCAATGACTGGATTGAACTGTAGAGGGTTCCGGGGCCGAGCCGGATGCGGTCGCCGGTTTGTTCCGCTACCTGGCGCATGATGCCGTAGCCATGCAGATCTTCTTCCGCCAATGAAAGCAGGATCTGAAAGGCGGCTGCTGGGAGTGGATCGAGTTTTCGTTTTGGCATAGCGATAACCGACCATCGATATATCGATGATCGACTGTACGCTCGTTTTAATCCCGATGCAATAGGTTTTTTGGGGAGATTTTTGGGCCAGGTTTGGCAAAGATTTCAGCGCTTTGGCATCATGCCGTAGAGCATTACCAGTGTCATGCCGATAACGATGATGCTGGTGCCC
>Ga0206896_1021_pt1 | contig 40319 bp, 38 predicted proteins | sample Alteio_BWOrgHeat_52_FD_152969 | JGI IMG/M metagenome (GOLD analysis project Ga0206896, IMG submission 152969) | Enriched cells from forest soil in Barre Woods Harvard Forest LTER site, Petersham, Massachusetts, United States -... | ecosystem: Environmental > Terrestrial > Soil > Temperate forest >... | reverse complement strand
TGCCGGATTTCAGGGGATTGAGGTACTTGACGGCGCCGAATATGGTGGTAAGCGATTCGATGAACCATAGCCCCGGGATACAGAACGGCGGCCCGTTTTTGTTGATGAACCCGTTTAGCAGCCGTTGTTGTCAACACAACCACGCTCAAGGATGGCCCTATTATGCGGAGCACCTCTGGATGGCTACTCCGGATAACGGGGTGGCGGCGCTGTTGTACGGCAGTTGTGAGGTCAATGCGATGGTGGGGACCGGGCAAAATGTGCGTATAAAAGAGGACACGCACTATCCGTTTTCGGAAAACGTGCACCTGACCATAAACACTGCAGCTGACTTCCCCCTATACCTTCGGATCCCCGGATGGTGTCAGGGGGCGAAGGTGCGGGTGAACGGGAAGCCCATCAACGAGACGGGTCGCCCGGATAGCTACTTCTGTATCGAGCGGACCTGGAAGAAGGGGGACTTGGTGGACCTGAACCTGCCGATGCGGATACAAACGAGGACCTGGGACGACAATGGGGGCAGCGAAAGCGTCAGCTATGGACCCTTGACCTTTTCGTTGAAGATAAAGGAGGTCTATAAAAAAATAGACAGCAGGGCGGCGGCGCAGGATGATTCGAAGTGGCAGCCGGGGGCAAATGCGGCGCTCTGGCCGGCGTTTGAGATCCTGCCGGGAAGTGCCTGGAACTATGGGCTGGACGCGGGTACGTCGTTTGAGGTGGTCAAAAAGCCCTGGCCGAAGGATGACTTCCCGTTCGCTCAAGGCGCGGTTCCGATCGAACTTCGGGCAAAGGGTCAACAAATCCCCGCCTGGGGCATCGATCAATATGGGTTATGCGGGGTGCTTCCCAAAAGCCCGGTAGCCGCGACCGCTGAAGTACAAGAACTGACGTTGATCCCCATGGGGGCGGCGCGGTTGCGCATATCGGCCTTCCCGGTGATCGGCAAGCGCTGGTCGACGGAGAAAGCATCGGCCTGGGCGAAGCGCTGGGGCTGGCTGAGGGGAAGCAACTTTACCCCGAGCACGGCGATCAACCAACTGGAGTTCTGGCAGGCGGAGACCTTTGATACGGCGACGATCGACCGGGAGCTGGGGTTTGCGCAGGGCATTGGTTTCAACGCGATGCGGGTGTTCCTGCACCACCTGGCCTGGCAGGAAGACCCGGCGGGTTTTAAACGGAGGATGGGGGAATACCTGGACATCGCGGGGAGACGGGGTATCGGGACGATCTTTGTTATATTTGACGACTGCTGGAATCCGGTGTACCATAAAGGGAAACAGCCGGCGCCTCGCATAGGGGTCCACAACTCTGGATGGGTCCAAGACCCGGGCTTCCTGGTACACCAGGATTCTGCGGGATTGTACCCGGTGCTGGAGGCTTACGTTAAGGATGTGATGGGCCATTTTGCCCGGGACAAACGAATTATCTTATGGGATCTATACAACGAGCCGGGTAATGGTGACAGCAGTCTTGCGCTGCTCACCCATGTGTTCGCCTGGGGCCGGGAGGTCAATCCTGACCAACCCTTGTCGGCAGGGATTTGGGACCTGGACAGTAAGCGGCTGAACGCGTTCCAGCTTGGCGCTTCGGACGTGATTACCTATCATAACTATGGAGGCCCAGAGGATCAGCAGCGGGAGATCGACATATTAAAGGAGGAGAGGCGCCCCGTGATCTGTACGGAGTATATGGCCAGGACCCGGGGAAGCCGATTTGGGAATGTCATGCCGGTACTCAAAAAGGACCAGGTCGGCGCCATAAACTGGGGACTGGTTTCCGGACGAACAAATACGATCTATGCCTGGGATACGCCGATGCCGGATGGCGCGGAGCCAAAGGTGTGGTTCCATGATATCTTTCGAAGGGATGGTACGCCCTATAGCGAGGACGAAATTCAGTTGATCAAATCACTTACGCAGCAATGAAACCAATTTTGAGCCGCTCACCGGGCCGGATAAACCTGATTGGGGAACACACGGATTACAACCAGGGCTTTGTACTACCGGCGGCAATCGACAAGGCGGCCTATATTTCGCTGACGCCCCGGTTGGACGACCGGATATTGCTTGCATCCCGGGACTTCAAGACCACGCATGAAACGACATTGCATACGTTGGAGCCCACGGACAAGGGCTGGCCGAACTACTTGTTGGGGGTGGTGGACCAGTTGCTCAAACAGGGGGTGAAGTTAAGGGGCTTTGAGGCGGAAGTGTGGGGAGACGTGCCTGCGGGCGCGGGTCTTTCGAGTTCCGCGGCGGTCGAGTGTGCGATGCTGATCGCGCTGGACAAGGCCTTTGAGCTGCACATGGACCGCATGGCGATGGCGCAGATGGCGCAGGCGGCGGAACATGCGTTTGCGGGGGTGAAGGTGGGAATCATGGACCCTTTTGCGAGTTTGTTTGGGAAAGAGGGACATGTGATCCGGCTGGACTGCCGTTCGCTGGAATATGAATACGTTCCTTTCCGGGCAGAGGGGTACATTTTGCTCCTTTGTGATTCGGGAGTGCACCATTCGCTGGCAAGCTCGGAATACAATGTCCGGCGTCAGCAGTGTGAAGCGGGGGTTGCATTGGTAAAAGCGCACCATCCGGAAGTGCAAAGCCTGAGGGATGTGACCCTGGATATGCTCCAGGCAAACGTAAAGGACACGGTGATCTATAACCGCTGTCGCTACGTGGTGGAAGAGAACCTTCGGCTGATCGCGGCCTGTAAGGACCTGGAAAACGGGGACCTGAAAGCGTTTGGGAAGCGGCTATACGAGACGCACCTGGGGCTGAGTCTCCTCTATGAGGTGAGCTGTCCGGAATTGGATTTCCTGGTGGAGCAGGCGCGTCACCAGGAAGCGGTGCTGGGTGCCAGGATGATGGGCGGAGGCTTTGGGGGATGCACTTTGAACCTGGTGAAAGTGGACCAGATGGAAGATTGGAGCGCAACGATGAAAGCGGCTTATCAGAAGGAACTGGGTCGGACGCTAAAAATATACGCAGCCAATACCAGCGATGGAGGAAGCGTGCAATGATCAACTTTACGGAAGACCCGCACAAGCGGTATAATCCCCTGACGGGGGAATGGGTACTGGTGTCTCCGCACCGGATGAAGCGCCCCTGGCAGGGAAAGGTGGAAGCGGCTACGGGACCGGCGCGTCCGGCCTATGACCCCGCGTGTTACCTGTGCCCGGGCAATAAGCGGGCCGACGGGGAGCACAACCCTGCGTATCCGGGCGCCTATGCCTTCACCAATGACTTTGCGGCGCTGTTGCCGAATACGCCGGATGGGGTGTACGATGAGGGGGGACTATTGGTGGCAAAAAGTCAACGGGGGACCTCGAGGGTTATTTGTTTTTCCCCTCGTCACGACCTGACCTTACCGGAGATGAATGTGGCGGAGATACAGGAAGTAGTGGGACTGTGGATCGGGGAATTTAAGGCGCTCAGCACAGACAAAGACCTACGCTATATACAGATCTTTGAGAATAAGGGCGAGGTTATGGGCTGTAGCAACCCGCACCCGCACGGGCAGATCTGGGCTTTGAACGACTTGCCGGTGGAAATCGAAAAGGAAACCACCAGACAGGAAGCCTATTGGAAAGAGAAGGGTCGCAGCCTGCTGGGGGACTATCTGGCCCTGGAGCTCCGGGAGGGGAGCAGGGTCGTGTGCGCGAACGAACATTTTGTAGCCCTGGTGCCCTTTTGGGCGGTATGGCCTTATGAGGCGATGGTCTTGTCCAGGAGACACCTGCAGACGATAACGGATTTTACGCAAAGCGAGCGGCAAGGGTTAGCCGATATCCTCCGTCGGTTGACGATCCGTTACGACAACCTGTTTGAGACCTCGTTTCCCTATTCGGCCGGGATGCACCAGGCGCCGGTAAACGACGGACCCCACCCGGGCTGGCATTGGCACATGTATTTCTATCCACCGCTGCTGCGTTCGGCGACGGTCAAAAAGTTTATGGTGGGCTATGAAATGCTGGCGGGTCCGCAGAGGGACGTGACACCGGAGTGGGCGGCGGAACGGTTACAGCAGCTTCCGGAAATTCATTACAAACACGCAACACCATGATACAAAAGATCACGTTCTTCCTGCTGGCCGCCACGTTGTTCTCCTGCGGAGGGCCGTCGGCCACGGAACCAACTGTGGCTCCCGCCGATAGCACAGCCACCGGTCCCAGACCCGAAACCTTTGCCGACACCCTCGACGGGAAGGCGACCCATTTGTATGCGCTGCAAAACGGACCCATCAGGGCCCTCATCACCAACTATGGGGGACGGCTGGTCTCATTATTCGTACCGGACAAGGGTGGGAAGGCGACCGACGTCGTGGCTGGTTTTGACAGCGTGGACGGATACCGCCGGGCAAAGAGCGCCTATTTCGGGGCGTTGATCGGACGGTATGGAAACCGGATCGGTCATGGATCGTTTACACTTGACAAAAAGGCGTATACCATCCCGTTGAACAATGGCGCGAACGCTTTGCACGGGGGGACCCGGGGGTTTGACGACTACGTATGGGATGGCGATAAAAAGAACGACTCGACCCTGGAGCTGCACTTTTTGTCCAGGGACGGGGATATGGGTTTCCCGGGTAACCTGAACGTGAAGGTAAGGTATACGCTGACGGCGGACGAAGGGCTTAAGATCGAATATACGGCGAACACGGATACAAAGACCGTGGTGAACCTGACCAACCACGCCTATTACAACCTCAACGGGGCGGGAAGCGGTTCTATCCTTGACCACCGGTTGGAGGTATATGGGTTGGGGTATACGCCGGTAGATTCCGGATTGATCCCCACGGGTAAGATCGAGCCGGTCGCGGGCACGCCCTTTGACTTCACACAGCCCATGGCCATCGGGGCCCGGATCAATGCGGACAACGTCCAACTCAAGAACGGCAAGGGCTATGACCATAACTTTGTGATCGGGAACGGCCGGCCCAGCGACACTTTGCGCCATGCGGCGACGGTCTGGGCGGACCAAAGCGGGATCGTCATGGATGTTTATTCAATGGAACCGGGCCTGCAGTTCTATACGGGGAACTTTATGGATGGGAGCCACGCCATGAAATACGGCAAACGCGACGAGCACCGGACGGCGTTTTGTGTGGAGACCCAGCACTTTCCGGATTCGCCCAACGAACCGGCCTGGCCCAGCACCGAACTGAACCCTGCAAAGACCTACCACACAGTGACCTTATATCGATTCTCCGCAAAGCCACAATGACATGAAAAAACTGCTGCTACTCGCACCGATCGCTTTTTTATTGACCCAGGCGCTGGCCCAGCAAAGCCGCAAACGGCTGAACTTTGACGAAGGCTGGAAGTTCCACCTGGGGAACAGTCAGGACTATACAAAGGACTTCAGCTACGGCAAGGACCTGATGTACGCAAAAACAGGCGACCCGGGGGGGACACCCGCCGCCCGGAACTTTAAGGACGGTGACTGGGCCGATATCCGCCTGCCCCATGACTGGGCGATCACCGTTCCGTTTGTCCATAAAGACGATGGGGACCTGGAGGGACATGGTTACAGGGCGACCGGGCCTTTGTTCCCGGAGACCAACGTGGGCTGGTACCGCAAGACATTTATGCTGAATCACGCCGATTCCGGGGGGCGCATCGTCGTCACCTTTGACGGGATCTTCCGGGACAGCCGGATTTGGATCAATGGGTATTACCTGGGCAGTAACCTGAGCGGATACAGCGGTATATCCTTTGACCTGACCGATTTTTTGCGGTTTGGCGGGGAGAACGTTTTAACGGTCCGGGCGGACGCGAGTCAGTATGAGGGTTGGTTCTACGAGGGCGCCGGGATCTATCGGCATGTGTGGCTGAATGAATACAACAACCTGCACCTGGCCCAGGAAGGCGGTGTTTACGTACATACCGAAGACGGTAAGGACGGGGCAAATGTCGCCGTGGAGGCGACCTTGGACAACTCGAACATCACCCCGGCGGGCGCAACGGTATCGGCTTACCTGACCGATCGGGAGGGAAGGGTAGTGGGTCGCACGCAAGACGCGAGGGTCGACCTGCCGGTCTACGGCAGGCAAACCGTCAAGCTGGCGAGCGCCATACCGATGCCCCACCGCTGGAACCTGACGGATCCCTACCTCTACCGGGCGGTCGTACTGGTCAAGGAAGGAGACAGGGTCATCGACAGTAGCCTTGTTAGATTTGGAGTCCGTACGATTACGGTGGACAAGGATAAGGGCCTTTTTGTCAATGGTAACCCGGTCAAGATCCAGGGTGTCTGTTGTCACCAGGACCATGCGGGTGTCGGCGCGGCCCTCCCTGATTTTTTACAATACTATCGCGTCGCGCTCTTAAAGGAAATGGGGACAAATGCCTACCGGACCAGCCACAACCCTCCGACCCCGGAACTCCTGGATGCCTGTGACAGCCTCGGTATGCTCGTCCTGGACGAGACGCGGCTTCTGGACAGCGGCCCCGAATATGAGGAACAGTTCCGGAAGCTTTTATTAAGGGACCGGAACCACCCCAGCGTGTTTATGTGGTCCATAGGCAATGAAGAATGGATCGCACAGACCAACAACATTGGCAAACGCATCGCCCAACACCAGATACTGCTGGCCCGCGAGCTCGACCCTACCCGGCTCTGTACCGAAGCGGTCAATGACGGAAACGTCTACCACGGGGTGAACGAGGTGCTCCCGGTGCGGGGTTTTAACTACAACCTTTTTGGAGTGGACCCTTACCGCAAGGAACACCCGGACCAGCCGATCATGGGTACCGAGGTAGCCAGCACGGTGTCCAGCCGCGGTATGTATACCAGGGACTCGGTCAATGGGTACGTTCCGGACTATGACAGCACCTACCCGCCCTGGGCTTCCACGGCGGAGACCTGGTGGACCCTGGCCGCCAACCGGCCCTGGTTCATGGGGGGCTTTGCCTGGACGGGGTTTGACTACCGGGGCGAGCCCACGCCTTTTGGCTGGCCCAATATCAATTCGCACTTTGGGATCATGGATATGTGCGGGTTCCCCAAAAACGTCTACTATTATTATAAGTCCTGGTGGACCCCAGGGGACTTTATCCACCTTTCCCCGCACTGGAATTGGAAGGGGAAGGAGGGACAGGTCATTAAAGTCTGGGTGAATACGAGTTGCAAGGACGTGGAACTGTTCCTCAACGGGAAGAGCCTTGGGAAAAAGGAGATGCCGCGTAACGGGCACTTGTTTTGGTTCGTGCCGTATAAACCGGGTAAGTTAAAAGCCGTCGGCACCGGCGGGGTACAGACCACCGTAGAGACCACCGGTTCGCCCTATCAGTTGGTGCTGACCCCCTACAGGAGGAAAATCACCGCTGATGGTAAAGACGGGACCGTCCTCAACGTCACCGTCGTAGACAAAGAGGGTAGGGAGGTACCCGACGCCATGAACCTCATCCACTTCACGGTGACGGGGCACGCCCGTTTTATCGGTGTGGGTAACGGGGATCCCAGCAGCCACGAGAATGACCTTTGCGCTGAAGGCCAGTGGCAAAGAAGTCTATTTAACGGCAAGTGCCAGGTCATCCTTCAGTCGGACGGCCCGCTCCCGGGAGACGTCCGCGTGGTGGCAAGCGGCGACGGACTGGAACCGGCCTCCGCTCAACTAGGAACCGTCGCGGAATAAATGCATTTTTTGGTATATTGGGGCTTACTTAATCGATTTTGTACTATGGCTAACGATGCGTTGCAGCTCAAAAAAAATCCTACCGAGTATGACGTGGTGATCGTGGGATCCGGCGCGGGCGGGGGTATGGCGGGGTATGTGCTGGCAAAGGCCGGCGTGAAGGTATTGATGCTGGAAGCAGGCCCCTTCTTTGACCCGGCCAAGGACTCCCACCAATTGAAGATGCCCTGGGAATCGCCGAGGCGGGGAGCGGGCACCGTTCGTCCCTTTGGGGACTTTGACGCAGCCTATGGAGGCTGGAAGATCGAGGGTGAGCCCTATACCCAAAAAGGCGGCTCCCAGTTCGAGTGGTTCCGCGCCCGGATGCTGGGTGGCAGGACCAACCACTGGGGGCGCATATCCCTGCGGTTCGGCCCAGACGACTTTAAACCCCAACGTAAGGACGGGGTAAGCGCGGACTGGCCGGTAACCTACGACGAGATCAAGCCTTACTATGATAAAATAGACCTCCTGCTGGGGATCTACGGCACGGTCGAGAACCTGGAGAACAACCCGGACGGCTTGTTCATGCCGGCGCCAAAGCCCAGGTTGAATGAACTTTTTATAAAAAAAGCAGGAGACAGTATCGGCGTAAAGGTGATCCCCGGACGTGGATCGGTGCTGACCCGGGAAATCGCCGGCAACACGGACCGGAATGCGTGCTTCTATTGCGGGCAGTGCGGCCGGAGCTGTAAGATCTATGGCGATTTCTCCAGTTCGTCCTGTCTGGTTATCCCGGCCCTCAAGACGGGTCACCTCGAAGTGATATCCAACGCCATGGTCAGGGAAGTGCTGGTAGATTCGGAAGGAAGGGCCACGGGTGTTTCCTATGTGAATAAAAATGACCTCCAGGAATATCAGGTAAGGGGTAAGACGGTCATCCTGGCCGCGGGGGCCTGCGAGTCCGCGCGCCTCCTGCTGAACTCCAAGTCCAAACAGTTCCCAGGTGGCCTGGCGAATGGCAGCGGTCTGGTGGGTAAGTACCTGCATGATTCTACGGGGTCTTCGGCGGGAGGCTTTCTGCCCCAACTGTCGGACCGGAAACGGTACAATGAAGACGGAGTGGGAAGCGTACACATCTATGCACCCTGGGTCAAAGACAACGCTAAACTGGACTTCCCCCGCGGATACCATATTGAATTTGGGGGCGGGATGCATATGCCGGGAGCGGGGTACGGGGGCTATGTGCCCCAGGTCAACGGCCTGGTCCCCGGAAGGGACGGGAAAAAACGAGACGCCGGAGGCTATGGACTCGACCTGAAGGACGATTACAGGCGTTGGTACGGCGCCACCGTCGGGATGGCCGGCAGGGGCGTGGCCCTGGCCCGCGAAACCAACTATTGCGAGATCGATCCGAATATGGTCGACAAATACGGTATACCCGTTCTGCGCTTCCAGTACACCTGGGGCCAGGAGGAGATCCTTCAGGCCAAACACCAGCAGGAGACCTTTGCGGAGCTGTTGCATGCCATGGGTGCCATCACCCTCTACAGCAGCGAAGGAAACAAGGAGAACAACTACGGCTTGGAAAACCCCGGGGTGATCATCCACGAAGTGGGGACGGCGCGCATGGGGGACGATCCAAAGCGCTCGGTCCTTAATAAATGGTGTCAGGCCCATGAATGCGAAAACCTCTTCGTGGTGGACGGGGCGCCCTTTGTCCAACAAGGAGACAAAAACCCGACCTGGACCATCCTGGCCATGTCCATGCGGACCGCCGAATACATCCTTCAACAAAAACAGAAACTCAACATCTCATGAACCGCAGAGAATCACTAAAAGCCCTTGGTCTCACGACCCTGTCCGCCGGCTTGCTGCTCGATGCCTGCAACCCGCCTGCGCCTGTCGTCAAGGAGGCTCCCGCTGCGCCGACGGACGTCGCCGGCCGGGAACCCTTCGAGGTGGAGCGCGATAAGAAGCTCCAGGCGGAAAAATTCTTTACGGAGGCCGAGCTGGCGACGATCACTGTCCTGGTGGACATCATCCTGCCGAAGGACAGCCATTCGGGAAGCGCGTCGGAGGCGGGTGTTCCTGCGTATATCGAATTTGTCGCAAAGGACGAGCCCGAACACCAGGTGCCCCTGAGGGGCGGTTTGCGTTGGATGGACCTCCAATGCCTGGAAAGCTACAGCCATGCCTTTGTGGATTGCAGCACCTCCCAGCAGATCGAACTGATCGACAAGATTGCCTACCCGGATAAGGCCGAGCCGGCCATGCAACAAGGCGTCGCATTTTTTAGCCGCCTGCGGGACCTGACCGCGTCCGGTTTCTATACCTCCAAAATCGGCGTACAGGACCTGGGCTATATGGGCAACCATCCGGGTAAATGGGAAGGCGTGCCCGCAGATGTGCTCAAGCAGTATGGCATGGAGGGTGTATAATTATGAATTGGTACGAAGAAGACGTCCGGCAGCTGGAACAACAAAAAGGTAACTTGCCTTACGACCCGAAAATGGTATTTTACGGGAGTTCTTCCATACGGCTCTGGGAAGGATTGTACGAGGATTTTCAGGAATATCAACCGGTCAACCTGGGCTTTGGAGGGTCTACCCTGGCCGCGTGTGTCTGGTTCTTCGACCGCCTGGTGGGGATGTACCATCCCGAGTCCATCATCGTATATGCCGGGGACAACGACCTGGGAGACGGGCGTCACCCGGAGGAAGTGTTTATCTTCTTTCAACAGTTGGTCGCCAGGGTGCGGGAACGGTTCGGGGACATCCCCCTGGCCTTTATCTCGATCAAGCCCAGCATCGCCCGTTGGAACATCGTGGACAATATCCGGTACACGAATACGCTGATCTCTGAGGAAATTGCGCGGCAAGGGGGGAACCTTCACTATATCGATGTGTACGACCGGATGACGGATGAAACGGGGCAACCGAATGCTGAGTACCTGGAGCCCGATGGATTGCACATCAGCCCGGAGGGGTATACTATATGGAAAGAAGTGGTAGGAAATTATATTGCTTCCTCTATTCATGATCAGAGAATACCATAGGTGGTATAGTCCACTCCTTCAACGGGACATGGAACTTCTGGCCTTCGGGCACGCTGGAAACCCGGTATTATTCTTTCCCACCCGCACCGCCCGTTTCTATGACTATGAGGACTGGAAGGTCATCGAAGCCCTTCGCCCCAAGATTGAGGCGGGCTCGATACAGGTCTATTGCCTGGACAGCATCGACAAAGAAAGCTTTTACGCCACGGACACCCCGCCTGAGTCCCGAATCCAACGGCACCTGTTATACGAACAGTATGTCCTGACCGAGGTCATGGAACTGGTCCGAAGCAGGAACCCCGGTCCGTCTATGATCGCCGCGGGATGCAGTCTCGGAGCCTATCACGCTGTAAACCTGGCGTTTAAATATCCGAGGCTCTTTAGCAAGGTCGTCGGGCTCAGCGGACGTTACGACCTGACCTTAAAGATGGAGCATTTCGAAGACCTTTTTGAAGGCTATATGGATGAGACCATTTACTACAATATGCCCACCAGGTTTATGCCCAACCTCTGGGACGAACAGCTCATCACCCAGTTCAAGAACCTGGAAATCATCTTTGTAGTCGGCATACAGGACGCCTTCCTGGAGAACAACCGGGAACTGAGCGATGCGCTTTGGCGCCACGGCATCCGGAATGCCCTGCACATCTTTGACGGAGAATCACACAAACCAAGGTATTGGAGATACATGGTACAATTGTATCTTTAGTTCCATGGATACTTACTCCCTTTACCGAGACCCCCAGACGGGTCACCAATCCTTGCACGCCGCCGCTCCTCTGAAAAAAGGCCAGGTCCTGTGCACGTTCTCCGCCGCCGATGTCCTGGACCATCCCACCCGGTTTACCGTGCAAGTGGCGGAGGGTCAGCATATCCTCCTTAGCCCGGAGCCGCTCTGGTTCACCAACCACAGTTGTAACCCCAACGTCTTCTTTGATACCGGGTCCATGGAACTGGTCTGTCTGGAGGACGTGGAGACCGGTGGGGAGCTTTGCTTCTTCTACCCCTCTACCGAATGGGCCATGGCGGAGCCCTTTGACTGTCTCTGCGGAGCCCCGAATTGCCTGGGTAGGATAAAAGGCGCTTCGGCCCTCCCCGACGAGGTCTTGACTGGGTATAAACTCACCCCTTATGTGCATAAAAAATGGGGGGAAAGAAAAGGAGAAAAAAGCTAGTATTGCAAGATGTATTTGTCTGAAGATACTTTGCCCGCCGGCTTACCCCGAGACCTGATGGTATGGGTGCTGGTTCCACAGGTGGAAACCGACGATCCGAACATCGGTTATTACTATGACTTTTCACAAAGCATAGAAGAGTATTCCCGGGTCTTTACCTCCTGGGACTTGCCCTGGAAGTGGCAGCCAGTGCGGCTTGACAACTACAAAGACATCATCGCGAACATCCCTGCGAACTCCGAAGGCAGGCAACCCCTGGTCCTGAATCTTTGCGACGGAGATGAAGTAAACGGTAGTCCCGGTCTTTCCATTTTACATTTTTTGGAGGAAACAAAGCTGCCCTTTACCGGGGCCGATGCCTTCTATTATAAGGCGACCACCTCCAAATTGGACATGAAGGAACTATTTGCCGCCGGCGGGGTGCCCATGCCGGGCTATGAGGAAGTGGTCCCCGCGGATTTTCCGGTGAACGGCATCTTTGAACGGCTGGGGCGCCCCCTGATCCTAAAGCCCGCTGTTTCCGCGGGCAGCATGGGGATCAGCGTCCGTTCCGTGGTCTCCACCAAGCAGGACCTGGAAGAGCAGGCACATGCCCTGGAAGCCCGTTACCGGGGCTGGTCCCTGACCACCGGGGGTATCCTGGCGGAGCAGTTTATCAACGGCGCCGAGTACACGACGCTTATCGTAGGACCCTGGGACAAGCCCGAGGCCTGTAAGGTATACCTTCCCGTACAGCGGGTATTCCATCCGGCGCTTCCCGAAACCGAACGCTTTCTTTCCTTTGACCGTCTTTGGGAGATATATGAGACCGAAAGCCCCATTGGGGACTATGAGGATTTTTATACCTACGAGCTACCTGAAGAAGGGCTTATCGGCCCGATCAAGGAGGTCAGCCTCCTGGCGTACCAGGCCGTGAGGGGAACCGGCTATGGCAGGGTGGACCTGCGCATGGACCCCAAGGGCCAGCTCCGCGTGCTGGAAGTGAATGCCCAGTGCGGCCTATCCGAAGACGAAGACTATACCTCGATCGGCGCAATCATCCGGTTGTCGGGGATAACCTATGCTTCGCTGGTGGCCGACATTATCCGCGACGCACTGGGGCGCCGCCCCAACCTTTAAAATATTTGCGATGCGCGTGTGTGTGTTACAACCGGATTATTCGACGTCTCAGGTGGACTACCAATACTATGACCCCCCCAGGGACCTTTCCTCCCTGCTGCCCGAGGCCACGGTGGACCACGTCCTCTTAAACAAGCTCCATACCTATAGCCAGCTCAGGGCCCTGAGGCGTCAGGGGTATGACATCTTTGTCAACCTTTGCGAGGGATACCTGGACTGGGCCGTTCCGTCTATAGACGTGATCCATTCGCTCGAACTCCTGAACCTTCCCTATACCGGACCCAACGCCCGTCTCTACGATCCCCCCAAGGAACTGATGAAGTACGTGGCCTATACCGAAGGGGTGGGCGCACCCGCTTATGTGGTCCTCAGGGAGGAAGCCGATCTGGAAACCGCCGTCCGTTCGGTCGGTTTTCCCCTTTTTGTAAAACCGGCAAAAGCCGGGGACAGCCTTGGCGTAGACGAGCACTCCCTGGTCCGGGACCGGGAGGCGCTGGAGCGCAAGGTGCGCACCCTCTGGGAAGAATATGACGAGGTGCTTGCGGAAGCTTATATCGAAGGCCGCGAGTTCACCGTCCTGGTGGCCGCTACCGATGGGGACTGTGTGGGCTTTACACCGGTGGAATTCATTTTTCCAGAAGGCGTAGCCTTTAAAACGTATGCCCTCAAGACCTCGGAACTTCATCCCGAGGCCAACATCCCCTGTAACGACCCCGCCCTCGCAAACAATTTGCGGGAAGCTGCCCGCCGCATCTTTAATGCCTTTGGCGGGGTAGGGTACGCCCGGTTGGATTTCCGCGTGGATCCCCAGGGCAAGGTCTTTTTCCTGGAGATCAACTTTACCTGTTCGGTGTTCTATACCGAAGGGTACGAAGGTTCCGCCGACTATGTCCTGCGGTATGACCCGATCGGCCCCGAGGGCTTCCTGCGCCATATCATTGCCGAAGGCATCGCCCGGCACCGGCGCAAGCAAAAGAAGTATCAGGTCAAGGGCAGCAACATCGCCGGCTATGGCATTTATGCCTCCAGACCCATTGCCGAAGGGGAAAGCATATTCGACGGTGAAGACCGGGCCCAGCGTATCGTCACCCGTCGCTATGTGGAGACCCATTGGACCCGGGCCCAGCAGGACGTCTTCCGGCACTATGCCTACCCCCTTTCCAAAGAAGTGTTTATCCTCTGGGACAAGGATCCTATAAACTGGGCGCCCCAGAACCATTCCTGTCGTCCCAATACCGTATATAAAGGACTGGACGTCTACGCCACCCGCCCGATCGCCAAAGGCGAGGAACTGACGCTGGACTACGCAACCATGATGGACAGGACCCTGCAACCTTTTGTCTGTCAGTGCGGGGAGCCCAACTGTAGGGGTCTGATCAAGGGCATAGCCGGGAATACCGTGACAGCCCGAGAATCGGCGACTCTCCGCGAGGCGGCGAAGCAAAAGAAATAGGTATGCCCGGACTTAGCGCACTCAGACGCATTTTTGCCAAACACCGGTACCGGCTCATCTTTACCTATTCGCTTTTCTCCCTGGAAATGCTCGGCAGTCTCCTTCGTCCCTATTTCCTGGGCGAGGCAGTCAATGACCTGATCGCGGGCAGCTACCGCGGACTCATCCTGTTGGCTATCGTCCACTTTGGCTACCTGGGCGTAGGCACCCTCCGGCATATGGTGGATGTCCGGACCTATACCTCTATCTATACCGAGCTCGTAACCCGGATGCTTTCCCGGCGCTTCGACGACGAGGACGTTTCCAGGCTCAGCGCCCACTCCACCCTGGCCCGGGAGTTTATCGACTTTCTCGAGTTCGACCTCAACTTTATTATCGAAGCCGCTTACAACCTGTTGGGTTCCCTCATCCTGTTGTTCTTCTACGACCGCTCGGTGGTCATGATCTGCCTGGCCATCCTTATCCCCGTAAGCCTCATCGCCTACCGCTATGGGCAACGCCTCACCCGGCTGACGCAGTACAAGAACGATGAACTGGAGTTACAAGTCGACGTCATCTCTACCCGGGACCAAAAGGAGATCGACCGGCACTACTGGCTCCTCCGCAAGTACCAGATCCGCATATCCGACCGGGAAGCCTGGAACTTCGGCATTATGGAGTTCCTGGTCCTTATCGTCATCACCGTCTCCCTGCTCATCATCACCCGCCATACCGGGAAGGTCATGCAGGCGGGGGACATCATCGGGACCTACACCTACATCCTGAAATTCGTATCCGGGCTGGATACCATCCCCTATACCCTGCAACGGTACAGTTCACTCAAAGATATCACCCGTCGTATAGAAGTCGAGGCCGAGGATATTTGATCATTCCCTACCTTCGGGGCTATGCTGAACCTACGTCTACTCCCTCTGGCGCTGCTGGCCGTGTCCTCACTCCATGCCCAGGATACCGCCCAGTATTCCATCCCCGGCAGGTACAATGACCCCGTGCAGGAAAAAAAGCCGTATGTCATCATGATCTCCGCCGATGGGTTCCGCTACGACCTGGCCGACAAATACCAGGCGGCCAACCTGATCCGGTTTAGGGAGGAGGGTGTCCAGGCCGAGTATATGCAATCGTCCTATCCCTCCCTGACCTTTCCCAATCACTATACCTTGGTTACCGGGATGTATCCGGCCCACCACGGACTCGTGGACAACCGGTATTACGACCCTTCCCGCTCCGCGTATTATTTCATGCGTGACAAAGTAGCGGTAGGGGACAGCTCCTGGTACGGAGGCACCCCCCTTTGGGCCCTTGCCGAATCCGAGCACATGATCAGCGCCAGCTTTTACTGGGTCGGCTCCGAAAGTGCCGCCGGTGGTTACAGACCCACGTACTACTATCATTTTAACGAGGCCATACCCCTGGCCGAACGCATCCAGGCCGTCAAGGACTGGTTGCAGCTTCCCGAGGACAAAAGACCCCATTTTATCACCTTTTATCTTCCCGACGTGGACCATGCCGAACATAAATATGGCCCCGACGCCTGGCAGGTTCGCTCCGCCGTCCAACTGGTCGACAATGCCGTAGCCCAGCTCGTCAGCGTGGTCGGCTCTACGGGCCTGCCTGTCAACTATATTTTTGTATCCGATCATGGCATGACCACCGTGGACACCCTCCACCCGATACCGCTTCCCGCCGCTGTCGACACCAACGCTTTTGTCGTCGCCATCGAAGCCACCATGATCCATCTTTACGCCAAGGATAAAAAGGATATAAAACCCACCTACAAAGCCCTGAAGGCCGGGGCCTCCCCGGACTACGATGTGTATCTGGCCGAGGACGTCCCCTCCCACTGGCACTATGGAAAAAAGGACGACCGGTACGGCCGTATCGGGGACATCCTCCTGGTCTCCCATGCCCCTCGTGTATTTGCGGAGCCCGGACGGCACACGCCCATCGGCGAGCATGGTTTCGACCCGGCCCTCCCCGACATGCACGCCACCTTCTATGCCTGGGGCCCGGCGTTCAAGGGCCGCCAGAAAATACCCGGTTTTGAAAATGTCAACATATACCCCCTGGTCGCAAAGATCCTCGGCCTCACCTATACCGAAAAGATAGACGGCCGCCTGGGGGTTCTCGAAGGAATACTCAAGTAATTCACGTAATATTACGCTAGGCTCAGATTTTACCTTGCCCTTACTTTGCTAACGGATGACCTTACCTATGTATCTTGAAGTTGAATCACAGGCCCTTGTTCGCAAGGGCGTCCAACGCCTCCAGGGCATTTTGGACTGGTGTGGCGGCTCTGTTCGCTCACGGTGGTATGGGTATCCCCCTTCCATACAGGTTTCTCTGCTGTACGCACGCGCCGAGGAACCCCACGCACCTACCGGGGGGGCCTCCAAGGATGCCTCCGGCTCCCCGACCATGCCCCGCGCGCCCCGGACAAAAGAACCCCTGAACCAGGTACAGACCGTATTCCTCCACTATATCGCCACCGGTGTGCTGCCCGTTACCCACAGCCAGTACACCCTGTCCGACATGCAGCAGCAGCTCCTCGAACAGTTCCAAAAGACCCCCCATTTTTTCGGGGCCCCCTCCGGCGGAAGCGTTTTCTCCGATCAGCTCCTGGACCTTCTGCTGACCAACAAGTGTGCGCTTCCCCGCCTCCTGGCCCAGTTTGGCGAAGCCCTCCTCGAGGACCTCTACGCTCATACCATGGAAAGCGGGATCGTCAGCCGCTGGACCGGCTGGCTCTCCGATGTCCCCGGTATGGACACCCGGACCCTCCGCTGGAAAACACTCTTACTATCCCTTTCCTATACCGGGGGACGCATGTCCCTGGACAACTACCCTAAAGTAGAAAAAGGCATCGTCCTCTACCTCCTCCGGGAAATGCAGCCCGCCCAACTTTTTCGCTGGGTCGGACAACTGCCCAACCTAAAGTTCCAAAAACTCCTTGGCGCCCTGGACATCACCTATGGCGCCAGCATCGACCTTTCCGAGCTTCTGAGCCTTATCCAGGAGCAGATCGGCCAACTTGTACCCGCCGAGAAACCCGCACCGCCTGCCCTTTCCGCTTCCGATGCCGTCACCTATGTCGACAATGCCGGTCTTATCCTGCTACACCCCTTCCTGTTCCCCCTCTTCCAGGAACTCGGGTGGGTAGACCCCGTGGGCTTTGTCCAGGAAAACCTCCACCAACGCGCGGTACTCCTGACCCAATACCTGGCCCGCCCCTCGGACATTATCCCCGAGTACCAGCTCCGGTTGAACAAACTTCTCTGCGGCTATCCACTCGAGTCCACGCTCCCGCTAAGCCTTGACGAAGAGGCCAGCCGTTTGCAGGAAAAGGCCGCCCAACTTCTCCAAACCGTCATCCGCCAATGGACCTTTAACGGCCAACCCGTCAACCACCACATCCAGCATCTCCGCGACTCCTTCCTCCTGCGCAGGGGCAAACTCATCCGTCGCGAGCACGACTGGCTCCTTCAGGTCGAACAAAAAGCCTTTGACGTGATGCTCAACGGTCTGCCCTGGAATATGCGGATGATACAATTGCCCTGGATGAAGGAGGTGTTGTGGGTGGAGTGGGTCTAATAAAATCTTTGTATATTTGCCGCCCTTACGCGTCAACCAGCAAACCCGGAGAGGTGGCAGAGCGGTTGATTGTGGCGGTCTCGAAAACCGTTGTGGGTAACACCACCGGGGGTTCGAATCCCCCCCTCTCCGCAATCAGAGCAGACCCGCAGCCTTCGGCTGCGGGTTTTTTGTTCGGAGCGGATGGGACAAGCTTGCTTGGACCAGATGCGGAGGACAAAAAAAACCGCACACTCGCGAAGCGAGGGGGCGGGTCTGCGGTGGTTGCAGGGCCCCCTCCCTGGGATCACCGGAGCTGCGCGAAGCGCGGCGAAAAATCTATCTCCTTTATTTGCCCGTATTATTGGGGAAACCTATACCTGGGCCAAAGAAACATACAAACTCCTTTATTTTGCCATCTTTTAGTGTAAAATACTCGGTGTTCCAGAATGATTGGCCGTTTAGCATCCAGCAATGATAGTTCACAAAGACATTATCTCCATCAACCACAAGCTTATCAATATCAAACTTTTTGATCTTGGCGGAATTTGGCCAGCAGCTTTCCTTATATTCTTTTATATTAATAGGAGGAACATTTACCGGGCTGCTGAAAGTAAACCCTTCGGCGAGAACGGAGTTCAACATGTTCCAGTCTTTTTTCTCATAAGCGGTATAAACCGTTCTAACTATTTTTTCGTTAGACTGCTTGCTACTCTGGGCGGTACAGTGGATGGTAAGCAAAAGCAGCGTGATCGCTAATAAGCACCCAATCCCATTTTTTTTGAAAAGATTAGTCAATTTCATATTTTTTGTTTTAGTATAAACACATGCTTGCAGGCCCCCCCCAAAAAAGGGATCACCGGAGCCGCGCGAAGCGCGGCGAGGTGATCCCCCTCTTTAGATGAATCATTTGCCCCGCATTGGCGGGGCATTTTTTAACCTCTGATGTAAAAGCACTCTTCTATTTTCCCGAGTTAGGATAATTTATTCCAGGTCCAAAAAAACACTCGTACTCCCTGATTTTTCCGTCTTTAAGCTTAAAATAATCGCTGTTCCGAAATAATTTTCCGTCTGTCGTCCAACCATTTGTGATTGCAAAACCCTCATCTCCATTTACGACCATCTTAACCAGTTCACATCGTTCCATCTTATAGGCGTTTGGCCAGCACCTTTCCTTAAAAGCCGCCAGACTGATGTGATCATCAACCGGGCTGGAAAAAGTAAACCCGGGCGCAAGAATTTGCTCCATCGAATTCCAATCCTTTTTCACAAAAGCGGTATAATACGCCCTGATGATTTGTTCGTTTGGTGCATTTTGGACCGCTACTGCCGGGCCAGGAGAAGTTTGGTCACAAGCTGCCTGACAAGACAAGGCAACCCATACGAAAAGAATTTTGCCAAATAGCGTAGACATTTTCATGATTTTTGTTTAGGTACCGCCAGCCGGCGGCTGAAACATTAAATTAGCACAATATCCTTCGTAACCAACTAAATATCAACGAATAGGAGGTTTGACCATATAGACAGCAGGATACAACATATGACCGCCGGGTATCCGCAGGTCTTTAGCCGGGGAAATCCTTTATGACAGTTTAAAAAATGCCTTAATTTGTTACTTACCGCGGCAACGCTGAAAACAGCTATTTTGAAAAGAATATCCCTGCATATTGCGTTCTGGCTGGCCTACATGGTGGAGGACGTAACGCTGATATACCTGTGGGATAAGGATAGGCTCTCCCAATTTTCGACCAGCCACCAATTGATGCTGGGTGTTTTGAATAGCCTGACCTCGCTTATCCCGAAACTACTTTTTATCTACTACGTACTTTATTACAACCTTCCTAAAATTCTAGATAACAAAAAGGATAGAAAAAAATACATCGCCCTGCTCCTGTTGGCATTGATAGCGACCACCTGTTTCTATAGAGCGATCGGCGTATATTTTCAAAGTCCGGTAATTTATAAAGGATTGGTCCAATTCAGTCCGTATTTCAGTGGCCGCTGGTTCTTACAGTTCCTCATGGATATCGGCTTCTCATCAGGGCTGGCCATCGCGATCAAGCAATTCAGGCTGCAGCTCGCAAGTAAAGAAAGGGAAAAGGACCTGATCAGGGACAAGCTCGAAACCGAGCTGAAGTTTTTGCGGAACCAGACCAACCCGCATTTTCTTTTCAATACCCTGAACAATATCTATGCTTTGGCAAGAAAAAAATCCGATGAAACCGCGGATGTCGTGATGAAACTATCACAGCTGCTCCGGTTTATGCTCTATGAAACGAAAAAAGAACAGATCCGGATCATCGATGAGATCAAGATCCTGGACGATTATATCGAATTGGAGAAATTGAGATATAATGACCGGCTTACTATCAGCTTCCTTAGGGAAATCGACAGCGAAAGTGAACAAATAGCCCCCCTCCTTCTGATACCATTTGTGGAAAATGCGTTCAAGCACGGAGCAAGCGAAAGCAGGTTCGAATCCTTTATTAACCTGGAAATGACCCTGCGCGAAGGGATCCTGGAATTTGCTATTGAGAATACGAAAGAGCAGAATGGAAAGAAATTAAACGAGGAAAATATCGGTCTTACCAACGTCCGCAGACAATTGGAGCTATTATATAAAGAACATGAAGTTTCCATAAAATGCGAGGACACAATGTTCAAGGTGTTTCTGAAAATAAACCTGAGGCAATATGCAAACCTGTAACTGTATGATCGTAGAAGACGAGCCCTTGGCTGCGGAAGTCTTGCAAGACTATATCAGCCAGGTACCCTTCTTACGACTGGTATGCTGTTGCACAGATGCATTCTATGCTATGGAGAGCCTGCAGAAATTTGATATCGATCTCATGTTCCTGGATATCCATTTGCCAAAGATGAAGGGCCTCGACCTGATCAAAGTGCTTAAGAAACCTCCGAAGATCATCATTACTTCTGCTTACCAGGAATATGCGCTCCAGGGTTATGAATTTGACGTAATTGACTACCTGCTAAAACCGATCGAATTCAGCCGATTCCTGAAGTCGGTGAACAAAATAGAACAAAACAAAGAAATCGTACTGCCTGCCAGACCTGTTGTGCGCTCAACCGAACGGGCCTATTTATTCTTTAGCGTCGGCAAGAAGAAGGTAAAAGTATTCCTCGACGAGATACTCTATATAGAAAGTATGAAAGAGTATATACGGGTGAACACAAAAAGCAACAGCGTCCTTACAAAATTCAAATTGAGTCAGGTAGACGAATTGCTCAGGGAAAATAATTTCTTACGCATCCACCGGTCTTTTATTGTAGCAAAAGATAAAATCGAGGCATTCAGCGCAACGGAAGTGGAGTTGGGTGGCAAACAACTGCCCATCGGCAGAAGCTACAAGGAATCGGTGCTGAGCGTGCTGGAAGGCTAACGTCCCTCCCTCCCTCATTATTGCACGAAAAAAATATAGTTTGAGAAGCGGTGCTTTGATAGGCCACACCCTATATTTTTGGCCTGGCACACTTCAAAAAGGCATGTATGAATACCTATGTACTGGGTTTCCAAGAGATCGACCGCTCAAAGTTTGCGGCCGTAGGAGGTAAGGGCGCTCATTTGGGCGAATTATGCAGGATCGGGGGAATACGGGTGCCGGAGGGTTTTTGCGTGACCACCGACGCGTATAAAAAGGCGACCTCCAACAATTTGGAGCTTGACGGTTTGCTGGATGAATTGATACGTCTTAAGGCAGAAGAGCGGGAAGGGATCGGTGCAATCAGCGCAGGAATCCGTGCAATCATCGAAAGGATACCCATTTGCAAAGATATAACAGAAGCAATTGCGGCGTATCTCGCAAAGTTTGGGGAAAAAGGTGCCTTTGCCGTGCGCTCCAGCGCGACGGCGGAAGACCTGCCGGCGGCGTCCTTTGCGGGACAGCAGGATACCTACTTGAACATTATCGGAAAGGAGATGATCCTGCAACACATCAGCAAGTGCTGGGCGTCCCTATTTACCGAAAGAGCTGTAGTTTATCGCCAGAAAAACGGCTTCGACCAGCGTAAAGTCCACCTGTCGGTGGTTGTTCAGAAAATGGTCTTCCCGCAGACCGCAGGGATTTTGTTTACGGCCGATCCCGTTACTTCCAACAGGAAAGTGGTATCGATTGATGCCGGCTTCGGACTTGGTGAGGCCATGGTATCGGGGCTGGTGAGTCCTGATATCTATAAAGTGTACAAGGGCAGGGTGATCGATAAAAGGATATCCACCAAGAAGTTAGCCATTTATCCCTTAAAGGGTGGGGGCACTAAAGAAGAGGAGATTGAGCCGGAGTGGCAGAATAGGCAAGCACTGACAGATGAACGGATTTTGGAACTTGAGCGGGTGGGCAGAAGGATCGAGGAGCATTTCGGCCACCCCCAGGACATCGAATGGTGTTTGGCCGACGACATATTTTATGTTGTCCAGAGCCGGCCGATCACTACGCTGTACCCGATCCCCGAAGCGAATGATCGGGAAAACCACGTCTATGTATCTGTGGGTCATCAACAAATGATGACTGACCCTATCAGACCATTGGGGTTGTCCGTTTTCCTGCTAACGACCAGCGCACCCATGCGGAAAGCGGGGGGGAGGTTATTTGTCGATATCACACAAAGTCTGGCATCGCCCGGCAGCAGAGAAAAGGTAATAGAGATCCTTGGGACCGACCCCCTCATAAAAGACGCGCTGACGACCCTGCTTGCACGGGAAGAATTTATAAAGGCGTCAACAGACGACAAAAAAGCATTGGGCCACGGTAACGGCAGTAAAGTAATGTCGTGGAGTTATCCGGCTCAATTCGCAAGCAACCAGGCAGTGATTACGGAGCTGATTATGCGCAGTCAAACGTTGATAGAAGAGCTCAAACAGAACATCCAAACGAAATCGGGAGCGGAACTGTTTGAATTTATACCGGAAGATATCCAGCAATTAAAGAAGACGCTATTTAATCCACAAAGCCTGGATCTGATCCTGGTTGCCATGCATGCTTCATCATGGATCAACGAAAACATGATGAAGTGGTTGGGAGAAAAAAACCCGGCAGATACGCTTTCTCTATCGGTACCAAACAATATTACTTCAGAAATGGGTCTGGCGCTACTGGATGTCGCAGATGTGATTCGCCCTTATCCCGAAATAACTGATTATTTACAACGCCAAAAAGACGAGGACTTTTTGGATGAACTGCTTAAGTTTGATGGTGGAAAGGAAGCCCAAGAGGCTATCTGTGGGTATCTCGACAAATATGGGATGCGGTGTGCGGGGGAAATCGATATTACAAGGACTCGTTGGAGTGAACGACCAAGGATTCTTGTTCCCCTCATCCTCAATCATATAAAAAACTTTGAGCCCAATACCGGTCAGCGGAAATTTGAGGAAGGGAGGCAAGAGGCCTTGAAAAAGGAACAATCGCTATTGGATCGACTGAGGCAATTGCCAGGTGGTGAGCAAAAGGCCGAAGAAACAAAACGAATGATCGACATCGTGCGGAATCTCAGCGGTTATCGCGAATATCCAAAATACAGCATGGTTAGTCGCTACTTTGTGTATAAACAGGCTTTGCTAAAAGAGGCCGAAAAACTTATAGCGGCCGGTGTTATACACCAGAAAGAGGATATATACTACCTCAGTTTTGAAGAGCTGCGCGAAGTCGTAGGCACAAAGAAACTGGACTACGAGGTCGTCCGAAAACGAAAAGACGAGTACAATCTATATGAAAAACTAACGCCCCCACGTATCATCACGTCGGATGGTGAGGTTGTTGCGGGCAAGTACAAACAGGAGGATCTCCCGGCGGGAGCTATCGTGGGCCTGGCTGTTTCCTCTGGGGTTATAGAGGGACGGGCACGGGTCATCTTAAAGATGGAAGATGCCGATCTGGAAGAGGGAGACATATTAGTCACCCCCTTCACTGACCCAAGCTGGACACCCTTGTTTGTATCCATAAAGGGGCTGGTCGTCGAAGTGGGTGGCCTGATGACCCATGGAGCGGTGATCGCCCGTGAGTATGGCTTGCCCGCTGTTGTCGGAGTGGAGAATGCAACCAAGCTGATCATGGACGGACAAAGGATCCGGGTGAATGGGACGGAGGGGTATGTGGAGGTGCTGTAGATGGAGCGGCAAATTGAACTGTTTGCTCATACAATAGAATTTACCGAAATTCGTCTTAACAAGCACAACACGTAAAAAGTTATGAGCAAAATTATCTTTGACAGCGGAATATCACTTGATGGTTTTTTTGCGGGCGATAACAGAAGTCCAAGCAACCCAATGGGCAACAATGCACGATCCATTCACAAGTGGATGTTTAAACAAAAAGCATTTTGGAAAAACATCAATATGGAAGGCGGTGAAGAATACGGCGCGGACAGTAAATTGATTGATGATGTGTTCGCAAGAACAGGCTCTTATATTATGGGGAAACGAATGTTTGAAGAAGGCGAAGTCCATTGGGAAGAAGACCTGTACAAAGCAGATGTTTATGTTCTGACACACGAAAAGCGGGAACCCTGGATTCAAAAGGGGACAACAACTTTTTATTTCATCAATGACGGAATAGAAAGCGCTTTGGAAAAGGCAAGACAATCAGCCAAAGGAAAGGACATAAGAATACAAGGTGGCGCCCATACCATTCAACAATTTCTCAATGCGGGGCTCGTGGAGGAATTTTTTATTCACGTTGCCCCTCTTTTTTTAGGAAGTGGTATCCGACTGTTCGACAGCATTGACAAAGACAAATATGATATTCAAATCGTAGAAGTAATACCATCGGACCTGACGACACACTTGAGATACAAATTGACGAGGAAATGAATATTGGCAGCACCGCCATAACCCTTAACGGACCGACTCGGGGTTTTCCGCAACACGTAAGGCGCGGGCGCTTTTTCAGAACCCCCTTGCCGTGTCCGGCTGAACCGGCATGGCTACAGGGGTCACATAGGGCCCGGGCGCCGTTGGTCCATATGCACTCAGTTGAACCTCCTCGGCAGCTATCTTCTTTTTGAGGTCCAGGATGTCCTTATTCAGGTCGTCCAGTTCAGCGGTTTTTTTCCTTGATTTCTTCGAATCGGATTTTGCATCTCCGGCTTTATTGTCGGCGTTTCTGGCGAGGGTTTTATTGGTGGGGTCGGCGCTTAATTGTTCCGCGGCGTTGGCGTTGTTGTCGGCGGAGTTTTGCGCATTCGCGGCTGCATCCCGTTTGTTCTTCGTTTTCTGACCTACCGTATTTTGGAGCTTACCGAGTTTTAGCTGATCCTGGCTGATTTGGGCAACTAGTTTGAGGGAGTCCGTGTTTACTTTTTGTGCGGCGGCCGAATGGCATAAGAATAACATGCCGATTGATAATAAAAACAGTAATTTTTTCATACATTTTGTTTGAGATGAATGGTAATGCGCCTGCAGTCGCGGAATTGACTTTCACACAGTCTGCGAAAAATTGCGTGTGGACAATCCTTGGTAGAGATGTAAGAGGGAACCTGAGCGAGCGTGTAAAGCGCCCTGAGAAGGACCAGTAAAGATAAGGCATTTAGCTTTCAAAAAACAATCGATGATGACAAAGCCCCTGCTTTTCGCCTGTTTGTCCATTGTTTTGCTGTCCAACCACAGCTTTATTCCGTCCGGGAAACCCGAGCCGGTGCTCGATGCAGTCCTGCAAAGCCCGACGGAGAAGGATGCACTTTTGGAAGCCTTTATCGCCCCGCCGGATTCGGCGAAACCAAGGGTCTATTGGTGGTGGCTGTATAACCGCGTGGACCGGGCAGCCATCAAAGAGGACCTGGAAGAATTTAAGGCAAAGGGGATCAGCGGCGTCAACCTGATCTGCACCGGGGGCTACGCGGGCAAGGCCCCGCTTCCGGGGGTGCCCTTTCTGGGAGAAGAGTGGCGGGCCTTGTTTCGATATGCCGTCACCGAAGCAAACAAGCTGCATATAGAAATCGGATTTAATATGGCTGGGGGATGGACCATGATGGGTCCCTGGGTAACAAAGGACAACGCGATGAAAAAGGTGGTCTCGTCGGCGACAAGTGTCCGGGGAGGAACCAAGTTCTCCGGGACGCTTCCCCAGCCGGAGACCGTCGCGGGCTATTACCACGACATCCTGGTACAGGCGTTTCGGATAAGGGACAGCACCAGGGACATCGTGCCAAACACCCTGATCGACCTGAGCAGTCACCTGAGCCCGGATGGCCGTTTCGAATGGGACGTACCGGAGGGAAATTGGGTGATCCTCCGCAGCGGGTATACCCTGACCGGGCATCCCTGGAGCCAGTGGCATGCCTATCCGGATGGCGACACGTTTTTAGGAGGGGAGGGCTATGAGATCGATTACCTGAATCCGGCCTCGCTGGACGACCATTTCAATCATTTGGGCAAACTGGTCCTCGACGAGGCAAAAAAAGCGGGGGGCCACCTGGACTACCTGTGGTCCGACAGCTGGGAATGTGGCAAACTCACTTGGACACAGGATTTCCCGGAGCAATTCAGGCGATTTCGGGGCTATGACCTAAAAGCCTATATGCCCGTTCTTGCCGGCTATACGGTGACCGATACCTCGGTGTCGACAAGATTTAGGGACGATTTCGACCGGACCATTCAGGACTGTATCGCCGAGAACTTCTATGGGCACTTTGAAGCCTTGTGTCATCGGCATGGGCTAAAGGCGGGCAACGAGGCAGGGGGGCCCAACGACATCCCCCCGCAGGACGTACTAAAAAACTTTAGCCATTGCGACATCCTGGCCGGTGAGTTTTGGGTAAATGGACACTATACGTCGCCGGAAGGGTATAATTCAGAGCGGAGGCAACGGCTCAACCTCAAGCAAACCGCCGCCGCCGCGCATGTCTATGGCAAGCGGCAGGCAGAGGCCGAATCGTTTACCCAGCAGGAGCAGGATCGCACACACTGGTCCCTTGGTCCCGCCGAGTTAAAGCCTTATGCGAATCAGGCATTTTGTGACGGCATCAATCGCCTCATGCTCCACCAGGCTACCTGTCAGCCTCCTTCCGACGGCAAGCCTGGGTATGAATTTTGTGCCGGGCAACATTTTACGCCCAATATCACCTGGTGGGAACAGTCTCCTGCCTTTTTCACCTACTTGTCCCGTTGTCAGTACATGCTGCAGCAAGGGCTGTTTGTAGGAGACGTTTGTTTTTACCTGGGTGAAAGACCCCCGCTGTTAGCGCCGCCCAAATATGTCATCCCGACGCTGGGTCCTGGATATGACTGCGATTATTGTAACCCGGACGTGCTGCTGACCCGGATGTCCGTCAGGGGCGGCCGGGTGGTCTTACCCGATGGGATGAGCTACCGGCTGCTGGTCTTGCAGGATTGCGTGTCCCCTTCTCCGGAAATCAGCAAAGAAGTCGGAAACTATCAAAGCCTGCCGGTACCGCCTGTCCCTTCTACGGCGATGTCCCTGGCGGTTATAAAAAAACTTCGTTTGTTGGTGGACAGCGGCGCCACGATCGTCGGTCCCCCTCCGGATATGTCCGCGGGGCTGAAGGGCTATCCGGCCTGCGATGCGGATGTTCGAAAGATGGCCTCGGAAATATGGGGGGATCTGGATGGCAAGACCCGAACCGTGCGCCGTTTGGGAAAAGGACGTGTGATTTGGGGAAAGACGCCGCAGGAGATCCTTCTGGAAGATGGCATCGGACCGGACTTCTCCTTTACCGGACAGGCGCAAAACCCTCAACCATTCGATTATATTCACCGTACCTCCGGCGGAACGGACATCTATTTCGTCATTAACCGGACGAATCGGCCGGAAGTCCGGGACTTTACTTTCCGCGTTGCCGGGAAACAGCCCGAAATCTGGGATGCGGTTACCGGCAAGACACAGCTGGCGGGTGCTTATCGTCAGGCTGGTGGAGGCACTACCTTGCCGCTGGAATTGGATGCGTTTGGCGCTTCCTTTATTGTGTTCCGTCACCCCATTGCCCAGAGCGCAAAGGGGAATGCTGCGAGGAATGCGCCCCGGCTGGTGGAGGCAGGCCAACTAGAGGGCCCCTGGTCGGTAACGTTTGATACTACCTGGGGAGGACCGGCCAAGGTGCTGTTCCCCGAACTGATCAGTTGGACCAAACGGCCCGAGGACGGGATCAAGTATTACTCAGGCAAGGCGACCTATAAGAAGACATTTGATGGGCAGCCGATGCCCGGTAACAGCCGGCTTTTTCTTGACCTGGGGGCGGTTAAGAACGTTGCGGAGGTCCGCCTGAACGGGACGAAATTGGGGGTTTTATGGTGCGCTCCCTGGCGGGTTGACATCACAAAAGCAGTACAGCCAAGGGGCAATGTACTGGAGGTGGACGTTGTCGATCTGTGGGCCAACCGGGTTATAGGCGATCTGAGCCTCCCCAAGGAGAAAAGGTTTACGAGGACACACGACGCTTTCCGGTTTGATATGTTGAGGGCAACCACTCCGTTACTGGAGGCGGGGTTACTGGGACCTGTTACGTTGTATTTGGCTGAGCAGTAAGGCTCAATGTGGGAACAATGTAGCAAATATAACTTTTTATATAACGATTATTGAGCCGGAATGCTCTAAATTCGGGTACTGGCCGGAGTTCTTTCCTTGCCCTTAAACTTACTTATGCCTAAAATTACATTTAACAATAGCAACAATTCATTCTTTCAATCTGTCAAAAAGTCGGTAGACACCTATTTCCAAACAGAAAACCTAAAAAAGACCGGAAACTGGAAATTGTATCTGAAAGCAGGGATACTCATACCGGCGGCTGTCGGTATTTATTTATTTCTCTTATTTGTCCATTATAGCTGGGTATTTGGTGTTCTTGCTTCGGTGTTGTTGGGTTTCGCCCTGGTATTTATCGCCTTTAATGTGATGCATGATGCCTGTCATAACAGTTTTTCGCAGAGGAAATGGGTCAACAACACGATGGGATTGACCATGAATGCGCTGGGCAGCAATGCGTTTATCTGGAAAATCAAACACAACATCATCCACCACACCTATACGAACATCGACGGGGTCGATGATGATATTGCCAATGGGCCATTTTTGCGTCAATGCACTACCCAAAAATGGCAGCCCATACATCGCTTGCAGTTCCTGTATATGTTCCCCCTTTATTCCATCAGTACCCTGTCATGGATGCTGAAGTCTGATTTCGTCCGGTACTTTAATAAGAAAATTCATACGACGCCGATCACCAGGATCGATGTTAAGCAACACCTGATATTTTGGGCCAGCAAACTGATGTACGCTTTTTTCTATGTATTCCTGCCCATCTATATGTTGGGCTGGCAGCCCTGGCTGATCGGCTTTCTGATCATCCATGTGATCATGGGGCTTTCCCTATCGGTCGTATTTCAATTGGCGCACATGGTGGAAAAAACCAGTTTCGGGGTGGCCGACGAGGCCGGCAAACGCATCGACTCCGAATGGGCGATCCATGAGGTTAGAACCACTGCCGACTTCGCTCCCGGCAACAAAATAATTTCCTGGTTGGCCGGCGGCCTGAATTTCCAGGTGGAACATCACCTCTTCCCGCAGATCAGCCATATCCACTACGCGGCCATAAGCAAAATAGTACGGCAACAGTGCGAGCTTTTCGGCCTTCCCTATCACTATTACCCCTATGCCTGGCAGGCGCTGTATTCGCATATCCGGTTGATGAGGAGGCTGGGTAACAGGGTGGGAGAGCTATAATGCCCCCGCTTTGCCCTCTCCCGGTCAGAATGTGTGAATGATGTAGTGTTCCCCGGTAGTTGTGTAACTGCCAAGACCCAAAGAATGGCCATCTTTATAGTATGGACCAAATAAAAGCCCCGGAGAATGTCGAACTGGATAAGGCCACCTCACATATTATCGTGGAGATCATCGAATATGTCTCTAACGCGGTGGTAAGCAAGACCATTATAAAGAAATCGACCGGAAACATCAGCGTGATGTCCTTTGACAGCGGGGAGGGTTTGACGGAGAAGACATCGCCATTCGATACCTTCGCCCAGATCATCGAGGGGAAAGCCTGTATCGTTATTGACAACAAATCTCACCTTTTGGAAACGGGGATGGGGATCATCATTCCCGCACACGCTCTGAATTTCATAAGACCCAACGGACGGTTTAAGATGATCCTGACGATCATAAAAAGCGGGTATGAATAGAAAGTGACTGGACCTCTCTCTCCTTACTAAATTATCCAAAAATGCTTTCAAACGTTGTCCTCCGCCCCAACCGCAGTTTAAAACTGCGCCGCCTTCATCGGTCTGTCATCGTCGCGGCACCCGCTTTGGGCTTAGATACCTCGGAAAATAGGCCGGCGAAATACGTGACTGCCCTTGCCCATGAGGTCAGAAATCCGCTATGCAACATTAATCTGGCGCTGGAGATGCTAAATTCACTGGAGCTTGATGAAGAAGTTACCGTCTACCTTGACATCATCGGGCGGGCATCGGTCCGAATTAAAAATCTGATAACTACGCTTTTGGTATCCGACCGCTCCAAAGAGGCCAGTTATGAATATTTTTCCCTTCACCAGTTGCTGGATGAGGTATTGGTCATGGCTAGCGATCGGATCTCGCTCAAAAAAGTCGTGGTCTCCAGGGCGTATCACGCAGTAGAGCACCGGGCCTTTTTGAATAAGGAGAATATGAAAATCGCCTTATCCAATATTGTAAGTAATGCGATCGATGCCATGGCCGTTGGAACAGGCAAGCTAACGTTGTTGACCAACTCGACCCCCGAACAAATTTCCATAGAAATTCAGGACAATGGGATGGGTATTAGTAAAGAAAACCTGAAACGGATATTTGAGCCGTTTTTCACAAATAAGCCAAACGGGATGGGACTCGGTTTGGCCGCCACATTGGAAATCCTCCGGGCGAACCATACAAGGGTAGACGTTCGGTCTGAGGAAGGCTCGGGGACCTGTTTCATACTGTCCTATGAAAGATAGCTGACAATATTTACAAGTCCTCCAACATCGAGCGCCGCTTGTTCTTCAATAATTTAAAATGGGAAGGCGTAAGACCGGTCACCTTCTTAAACTGGGTACAAAGATGCGCCACACTGCTGTAGTGCATCTTGTAGGCGATTTCGGTGAGCGTTAGCTCGTCGTAGACCAGGAGCTCTTTTACGCGCTCTATCTTATGGGAAATCAGGAATTTTTCGATCGTGGTGCCCTGCACCTCTGTAAAGAGGTTGGCGAGATAGGTATAATCGTGCTGTAGCTTTTGACTCAAATATTCCGATAGATTGACGGATAATGGCTCCTCGGAATAGTGTACGAGCTCGATAATGATTGTTTTAATTTTCTGGATTAACACACTTTTTTTGTCATCCATCAATTCAAGCCCGGACTTTAACAAGGCCGCCCTTACCTGTTCGCGCTGGTCGGGGGAAATGACCTCCAGGAGCTCGGCTTCTCCTAATTCAACAGTGATATACTTCAGACCGAGTTTTGTCAACTCGTCTTTCACCACCATTTTACAGCGGATACAAACCATATTTTTTATAAAGAGCTTCAACGGGAGCAAGGTACCGAAAAAACCGGACCTAGCCTCCAAGAAACTCATTCACCATGGCCACAAACCCCGACACGCGCTCGTTACTCGCATTCGGAAAAAGCGCCTCCCCCATATACTCTCCATGGTATCCGGGCAGTATCACCAGGCGCCCTTGTGGTAGAAGCCGGTACATAGCCACCGTATGCTCCGGGGTAGGGGCGTCCCGGTCTCCCGCGACGATCAGGGTAGGGGCCTGGATGGAGCGGATGTCTTCGTCCGTCCAGCCGGTAAAGTGGACCATACGCCGGACGTCTTTGTCAAACATGTTTTGCAGCCCCGCGGGGCTATGGGTAATAGACAGGAACTCATCCTGGTAAAGTTGGGGCATGTCGGACAGTTTTGCGGTGGCAAGCCCCTGCCAGAAGACCTCGGGCACACCGCTTCTTTTGTAGAAAGCAGAAGCAACGATCAACCTGCGGAAGCGGGCGGGGTGCCTGATGGCGATCTCCAGGGCGGTGTGGCCCCCGTTGCTGAAGCCTAGAACGTCTGCCTGTCCGACCTTTAACTGCCTCAAGAGTTCGACCACGTCTGCCGCGTCTTGCTCAAAAGTCTCGGGGGCAGCCCTGTCGCCGGTATGACCATGGGCCTGGAGTTCTATGGCAATCACCTGATGGGTGTTCGCCAGCTCGGGCATGATGCGGCCAAAGCTGGTGCGGATGGTCGAGCCGCCTCCATGGAGAAGGACCAGCGGACTGCCCGAGCCCTCTATCTCGTAGTACATCCTTATGCCGTTCACCTCGGCGTAGTGGCCGGTCGGTTTGGCTTGTGGGCGCGTTGTTGCCATGAGACCGCCCAGGTAGGTTTCGAGTTTTGCCACGTTTTGTTTCATCCCCTCTACGGCGCCGTGTTCCCTGACGACCTGCCGAAATACTTCGGCGGATTCAAAAAGCATGTGCCAGGTAAGCAGTGTTCGATCCCCCCGTTCCTCAAAGGTGACGGTCGTGACCGACCTTGGATAGGTGAGGTGTTCAAAAACAATTTTTTGGAACGGGGCGACTTCCTGGAATACGCTCTTGTTGTCGTAGTTGGTCCCGTCAGGCCCGTGCATAACCAGATCCCATTCACCGCCGGGTTTTACATCCATGGCATTGATGGTGTTTGTAAAACCGTCGGGTCCCCACCAGTTTTCAATGTGTTCGGGGTCGGTCCACATTTCCCAGACCAGCTCCACGGGCGCGTTTAAGGTTCTTGACAAAAAGATCTCCCGGTCTTTTGTGTCATTTTTTCTGTTTGCCATCTCGTTGTTGTTTGATTGTTTCCAAATAGGTTTCCAATTTGTCCAGTTTGCGTTCAAAGTGTTGTTTGTATTGGCCTATCCATCGTGATACCTCACTAAGCTGATCCAACCGGGCTTCACACATCCGTTCGCGTCCCTGCTGATGGACGACCAGTAGCCCACAGTCGATCAGGATTTGGATATGCAGCGATATAGCCTGCCGGGTCACCGCGAACTTTTCGGCAATCGCGTTGACATTGTGGGGTTCTGCCGCCACCATGCCGATAATCGCCCTGCGGGTAGGATCGGCAATGGCCTGGAATACGTCTCGTCTGGCTTTCATAATATGCAAGTATGTGCTTGCAAATATATGTGCAAGTATTTGCTTGCGCAATTTTTTTTGTATGTTTGTTTGTATATGGACAACCTTACCATCGCCACCGCTCAATTCGAACACAAAAGCGGAGACAAGGTGTACAACCTATCCCGAATGGACGCACTCGCGGCATCGGCGGCCGCGGCCGGCGCTCAAGCGATTGCTTTTCATGAGTGCTCCGTCACCGGCTATACCTTCGCAAGGCACCTGTCCAGGGCACAAATGCTGGACCTGGCGGAGGCGATACCCTCGGGCGACAGCATTCGCACCCTTACCGATATGGCAGGCCGGTATGATATTGCCGTGCTGGCAGGTCTTTTTGAGAAGGACGAACAGGATACCTTATATAAGGCCTATGTATGTGTCGACAAGACGGGACTGGTCGCCAAGTTTAGAAAATTGCACCCTTTTATAAATCCCTACCTGACCCCGGGGAACGAATACTGCGTGTTTAAACTCTGGGGTTGGAACTGCGGGATCCTGATCTGTTATGACAATAACGTCATCGAGAACGTCCGGGCGACGGCGCTCTTGGGCGCGCAGGTGATTTTTATGCCGCACGTGACGATGTGCACCCCGTCACCCCGGCCGGGGGCTGGTTTTGTAGACCCTGCCCTTTGGGAGAACCGGGAAAAAGAGCCCGGGGTGCTGAGGGCGGAGTTTGACGGGCCAAAGGGTAGGGAATGGCTGATGAAATGGCTTCCCGCACGAGCTTATGACAACGGGGTCTATGTGGTTTTCTCCAATCCGATCGGCATGGATGACGACCAGTTAAAAAATGGCTGCTCGATGATCCTGGACCCTTTTGGAAATATCCTCGCGGAGTGCCGGTCCCTGGGCGATGAGTTTGTCCTGGCCGGGCTCACGGCCGATAAGCTGGAGAAGGCAGGCGGGTATCGTTATCGCAGGGCGCGGCGCCCGGAACTCTATAGGGACATCCTGGGTCAGCCTCATGTCCCGGAGCAAAAGGTCGTGTGGCTGTCGCCGTAATTCCACACACACATATCCCCGAAATCCTTAATGGACTTGAAGTACAGCCCGTTGTGGGAATGGCATGCTTATTACGGTTCTACGGAGAAACACCAAAAACCATTTTTATGTCTACCCACACTACATCAAAGAGCCGAACCGCCCGGGCGGGCGGAAGCCAACCCGATTCCAAGCTGGAAAAGTTTTTTCACGATGAATTGAAGGACATCTATTGGGCTGAAAAACAATTGGTCAAAACCCTTCCGAAGCTGGCCAAAGCGGCCACCTCCGACGAATTGCGCAACGCCTTTTCCGAACACCTTGAGGTCACCAAGGGGCATGTCACCCGTCTTGAAAAAGCGTTTGAACTCTTGGGACACCCCGCCCAGGCCAAAAAATGTGACGCCATGGAAGGCATTACCAATGAGGGTGCTGAAATCATCGAAGACACGGAAGATGGCACCGCCACCCGGGACGTGGCCCTTATCCTCGCCGGTCAAAAGGCGGAGCACTATGAGATCGCTACCTACGGGGGCTTAAGGCAGATCGCCAAGACACTGGGTCGGAACGAAATCGCCTCCCTCCTGGAACAAACCTTGAAGGAAGAAAAAGAAGCCGATCAAAGCCTGACGAAGCTGGCAGAGAGCCGCGTAAACGAACAGGCCAACGCGGAGTAGCATGGATAGGTCAGGCCCTTGGGCCTGACCTCCTTATGGTTGTTTGGGCTTCCAGGGCGTAAAACTTGTCTGCTCCTTTGCGCTGTTCCGGTGCCGGTTGGACTCATAGTGACCTCCGGTAGGCATGCCCGGTCTGGAATTTGCTTGGGGCCCACGGGACGCCGTAGGCGCCTCCTTCACGCGGTGGACTTCCACCTGCTTGATACGGACGGCGCCCAGGGTTCGCTCGGCGATCCCCCTGAAATAACCGCGGGCCTCGATGTCCTGGTATTCCGTGATCTTAGCGGTACTGGCGAATTCGCGTACGCCCGTTCTGGAGGTGCCGTCTGTAAGGAGGATGGTGACCGTATATTTCATACGGGACTAAATTACTAAAAATTTTAGCAAAATGAGGAAAAAAAGGTCTATGCCTCCGTCATCTCCTTATACACCTCCTCAAAGCCCTTCCCCTTTTGGGACTGCCACAAACGGGAAAATTTCTCGTCGACGCTACCGAGCAATTGGATACAGAGCCGTTTTTCATCGGAGCTCAGGTCTTTAAACTCCATTTCTGCCAACTGTTCCACCCTTTTCCTACAGGCAAGCAAGGCTTTCTGTCCCTTTGGCGTGAGTTTTATTCGCTTCGATCGCCGGTCTTCCGTGTCGTCGTATTCTGCAATCAAACCAACTTTCTTCAGGCGGTTCAGCATGTCTGTCCCGGTGGACAGCTCAAACAAGGCCGTATAAATGGCTTCCGTTTTCCGTGGCTCGCCCAGGCCCTGAACGGCATTTAACAGGGAGAATTCGTCAAGCGTATTGATCCCGGAGCCTTCTATCGCGCTTGCCGCGTATATCGTGTGCAGTTTTACGATCCGCCCTGTCAGCCGCAAGAGTGCGAAGTCAATGGTCACCGGTGTCGGCCATTTTTTTGACTGCCAGGTCTTACGTTCTTTTTCCGTTTGATGGATCAGGTAATACCTGCAAAAGTCTTCGAGGGCGCCATTGGGATGCAGCGCATCAAACTTGCCCCATTCCGTTACGAGCTCAACTGCTTTATGCATAGTGAATTACTTCGGTTTCGTTGTAAATGTATCAAAAATAGGTGGAAATATTTGGTATTTACACCGTAACCGTTATATATTTGCTATATAAACAACGAAAACGTATTAATATGCTCAAACCACTGGCGCTGCTGGGCATGGCGCTTCTACTACATGCTCCCGGGACCACACCGCATCAAACAGACAAGCATATGGAACAAGTATTGATCGACCGGATAACGGTCCCCGCAAACGCAAATGACGCGTTTACACAAAGGATGGATATCAACAGGGGAATACTCAAACAAATCCCGGGATTTGTAAGGGATGAGGTGTTTGAGACCCAGGGAGAGAACGGCGACCTTGTATACCTCACCGTTGCCGTCTGGAAAGACGCGCACGCGCTGAAAAAGGCAAAAGAAAGGGTGGAAGCGGAGTATGCGCGGACCGGTTTTGACCCGGTAGCGTTCTGCCAGGAGAGACACATAAAAATGCAAAGGGGTATCTATCAACCAGTGGGAGAATGAAGAAGATACTGGTCTTTGGCGCCACGGGCGGTACGGGGAGGGAAGTCGTACAACAGGCGTTGGAACGGGGATATGAGGTCACGGCAGTCGCCCGGAATCCCTCGGCCTTTTCCATCCGGCACCCGTTTTTATACGTCGTCTACGGCGATGTCCTGGACCCATCGACGCTTGAATTGGCCGGTATGGACGCCGTCATTTCCTGTCTCGGAACCAACGGCAGCCTTAAGCCGACAACCCTTTACTCAGAGGGCGTCAGCCACATCATGTCCGCGATGGAGCGGGCGGGCGTACGACGGCTCGTCTGTATTTCAGCCGGCGCACTTTATACAAACAAAGAAATGGGCCTGTTTATCCGATTCGTTGCCGGAGCGGTGTTGCAAAGGATCCTGCGCCGCCTTTATAAGGACATGCGTATCATGGAAAAGATGGTGGAGCGGAGCAACCTTGACTGGACCATCGTAAGGCCGCCCAGGTTGACCGACCGGCGCCTGACCCGCCGGTACAGGATCGGCGTGAACCGGCACCTGAAACGGCCGTTCCGTATCGGGCGGGCCGACCTGGCGCACTACATGCTGGACAGTATCGACGCCCCGGAAACGGCGGGCGCAAAGGTGGAGGTGGCTTATTAGTGTGGGTAGGCCCGGTACCGGGGCATAGTCCCGCAAGTGAGTCCCGTTAAAACCGGAGATTCCTTATTTTTGCGCCCATGACCGGACCAAAACCACTAGCAACGGCAAACCCCTGGAAACAAACCTGGAACTCTCCCACGCAACGCACCCAACTCATCATAGGATCCATTTCGATCTTTACCGTTTTGGGGCTGCTCCCGTCTTTTTTCAAACGGATTGAAAAACGCAGCGGGATCGTCCTGCACGACCCCATCCTGGCCGCAATCCCCCCCCATAATTTCTCCGTGCTGATTTTTGCGATCATATGGGGCATGGGCCTTTTTATCATGTACCGGGTGATCAAAACCCCGTCCATGTACATCACCTATGTGTGGAGCCTTCTTTTTATCACCATTGTCCGCCTTGTGACCATCAGCCTGGTACCCCTGAATCCGCCCATCGGGATCGTCATCATCAGCGACCCCCTGACCAACCTTTTTTATGGGGAGACCACCGTGACCAAAGACCTTTTCTTTTCAGGGCACACCGCCATGTTGGTGCTGATCACCCTTTGCCTGGAAAAGCGCAGCGATAAGATCCTGGGGTTCATCGCAACCGTGGTCGTGGGCTGTCTCTTGCTGGTGCAGCACATCCATTACACCATGGACGTCCTGGCGGCTCCCCTTTTTGTATATCCGCTTTACCGGCTGGCTGTATACCTGCTCAAAAAGAAAAGGCCATCTCAAAAAGGAGACTAATTATATAATAGATTTATTGTCAGTATTTAATAGGCAAAATGCGCGTCGGGTGCGGTGCTAAGCCACCTTCCCGGCAATCTCCCCGATGGCCTTGACGAGTACGTCCAGGTCCTGCAACCGGGTATATACGTGCGGGGTGATGCGCACACAGCTTATGTTTTCCCAAACGATCCCGACGGAGTGTATCCGGTGGTTTTTGAAAAGGGCGTCGTTTAGTTCGCCGGGGTGCATCCCTTCGACGCAGACCCCGCAGATCGCGCAGGAATATTCGGGCTTTAAAGACGTGCAGATGCTGACCTTGGGGATGTCGCGCACTTTCTCGGCCCAGTAGTTCTTTAAGAACCGGATGCGTTCTTCTTTGCGTTTGCTCCCTATGGCCTGATGGAAATTGATGGCCTCGCCTATCCCTTGTTCGATGGGAAAGCTACGGGTACCCAGGGACTCGAACTTTCGGATATCGGGCCCATTGGGGTTGTCATTGCACAGCAGCGGCCATATTTTCTCAATCTTGTCACGTTTGATCCACAACATCCCACTCCCGATAGGGGCGCTTAAGAACTTGTGGAGGGAAGTCCCGAAATAGTCACAGCCCAGGTCCGGGATGGCGTAGTCAAGCAGGCCGAAGGCATGGGCGCTATCGCAAAGCACCTCGATCCCATGCCGGTGGGCCATGTCGGCAATTTTACGAACCGGCATGATCTGGCCGATCCAATTGACGATATGGGTGACGTGTATGATCCGTGTCCTGGGGGTAATGGCCTGCTCATAGAGGTGTACGATCTCCTCGTCGTTCTCTATGGGTAAATTCAGGTTGAGTTGGGTGTACTTGATGCCGTCCCTCAAGGCCCTTTGTTTCCAGGCGTTGATCAGGTTGGGGTAGTCTTGTTTGGTCCCCAGGACTTCGTCGCCGGGCTTCAGGTTGAGCCCGTAGATGACGGTATTGAGCGCCTCCGTGGAATTCCGGTTGATGGCGATCTCCTCTTTGTCACAGCCGGCCAGATCGGCCAGTTTCTGGCGCAGGGGCTCCCGGCCCTGGTCCAGGATGCCCCACATAAAGTAGGAAGGGCCTTCGTTGGTGAATTTGTTATAGCGGTCCAGGGCTTCCTGGACAACCCTTGGCGAGGGACTTACGCCGCCGTTGTTGAGGTTTATGATATCGGGGCTAACGGTGTAGGCTTGCTGGATGATGCTCCAGTAGTCTTCGTCGGTAGCCAACTCGGTCGGAGACAGGTGGCTGACCTTTCCGGCTGCCGACTCGATCTCGGCGGCGTGGAGCTGGTTGAAAAGGCTGTTGGCCGAAAAAGCACAGGCCAACGCACCTGCTCGTTGCAAGAACTTTCTGCGTTGTAACATGGAGGTAAGATTGAGGTAGCGCTACTAGGAAAGTACGCAGATTGCCGAACTTTTACAAATTTTGTTGCTTTTTCCTTGATTTTGCGCGTCTTGCGAAGTATATCCACAAAACCGGACCGATCAAGGTATACAGTATGCCGGAGAGGCCGGTCATGCTGGTAGGAAGTATCAGCGCAAGGGTGATGGACAAAAGGCCAAAGCCGATCATGATAGCCTGGGAATATATTTTCGAACGGGTATCGAATACCTCAAGCCTGTTCATGTGCAACGCCAGTTTTTGGCCGAGGGCGTGTACATACAGCCAGAGAAAGATGGCATAGATGACGATAAATCCCAGCCCGTAAATGATCATCAGCTTGGGCAACTGGGCCTCCGTTATCGAAATAGGCCCCTTGCCCGGTCCATATATGCTGTCGCTGAAGATCAGGGTGAACAGGAATTTCAGGGGATAGACATAGAACAGCACGATAAACATCAGCACGCAGTTCAGGATCAGGGTGAAGGGATCGTCCAGCGCGTACCGCCGGAAAAAAATGTGTTGCTCGTACCAGATGAACATCAGCAGGCCGAAACAGATTCCAAAAGCCATAAACCCGCGCATGGAAATAAGGAGTTCCTCAAATGTCCGGGGGACCTCAAGGGAAACGATCAACAGGGTCACGGCAAAGGCAAACACCGCATCGCTGAACGTCTCGATGCGTTGGACCTCATGGCCGCGAAAGCTGAACCCATCCTTTCGGGTCTGTGGTTTTTTGAAAAATGCGTTTCGTAGCATAGACCAATATACCGTAAATTGACAAGATATGAAAACCCCCATCGTCTTACTACTTAGCTTTTGCTTTGCCGGGTCCCGGGCACAGGCGCCGGAGTTCCGGATACAATTTTCGGAACCGCTGGCCGTGTATGATTTTGTCGGCTACCTGTCGGCGAGCGCCCCGGAAAACCCTTTCAAGCACGCTTTCGATACCTCCACCTTCAACCGGGAGCCCTATAGACACCTGTTGGCCGCTTTCGACAGCCTCCATATTGACTATGGGTACGAATATACCGCCTACCCTTACGGGCAAAAGATCGGCGGATCGACGACCGCCCTGTTGAAAAGAAGCCTGATCAACAGCCCAACGCTGCAAGACTTTACCATGAACGCCCTGGGCATCGTTCCCAACCAGGAACTGTTTACCCTAACGGACATCCTTACGAAATTTTTACCGGTGTACGAGGCGCTGGTCTATCAACCGAACAAGGCGGTTTTTGAAGGACAACTCCGGGACCTCAGGGTATTGGTGG
>Ga0206896_1018_pt1 | contig 40622 bp, 38 predicted proteins | sample Alteio_BWOrgHeat_52_FD_152969 | JGI IMG/M metagenome (GOLD analysis project Ga0206896, IMG submission 152969) | Enriched cells from forest soil in Barre Woods Harvard Forest LTER site, Petersham, Massachusetts, United States -... | ecosystem: Environmental > Terrestrial > Soil > Temperate forest >... | reverse complement strand
CACCATCCGTTTCGATGGCCGCGACATGCGCGGCGTGCCGCCGGCTGGGCGCAAGCTGGCGATGGTCTTCCAGTCCTATGCGCTCTATCCGCACATGTCGGTAGCCGACAATATGGGTTTTGCCCTGCGCATGTCCGGCATGCCCAAGGCCGAGCGGGTGGTGCAGGTTGCCAAGGCCGCAGAAATCCTGCAAATCACCCGCCTGCTGGAACGCCGGCCGAAGGAACTGTCGGGCGGACAGCGTCAGCGCGTGGCGATCGGGCGTGCGATCGTGCGTGCGCCGTCTTTGTTCCTGTTCGACGAGCCGCTCTCCAATCTCGATGCCGAACTGCGTGTCGAGATGCGCTTCGAACTGGCCGAGCTGCATCGGCGCCTGCGTACCAGCATGATTTATGTCACGCATGACCAAGTGGAAGCTATGACGCTCGCCGACCGCATCGTGGTTCTGCATGACGGCCTGATCGAGCAGGTCGGCTCGCCTGCCGAGCTCTATGAGCGGCCGATGAACCGCTTCGTCGCCAATTTCATCGGCTCTCCCCGTATGAATTTTCTATCAGGGCGTGTAGCCGCCCTGCATCCAGGTGGCATCGAGATTTCTATTCCGGGTATCGATCCCGCCAGTTTGACCTTGCCGCTGCGCGAGGGCGCCAGCCTGAAGGTGGGCGACAGCGTTGAGGTCGGCGTGAGGCCGGACGAATTACGCATTGGAGAGGGCGGTGCGGTACGCCTTCCCATGAAGGTCGAATTCAGCGAATACATCGGCGGCGCCATGTATTTGCACGCGCCCCATCAGGAGGCTGGCCGCCTAACCGTCCGCTGTCCCGGTGTCCAGGCGCCACCAAGCGGCACCATCACGCTCGGAATTGAACGAGAGAGCTGCCATGTCTTTGCGACGGACGGCCAGAGGCTATCCTGAGTTCCTGAACCAAACACGTACAAAGCCGAACTTGACGGCAGCGAGATAGGTCTCGACATGGGAGACCGGCGTTCGACAACCACCGGTAGCTCGTCACATCCACTCCGACATCCAGGCTCGGTCCCAGCTGCTGATAGCGAAGCTGGCCATGTATCTGTCCGCCGAGCTCGCCGCAATGATGTCCACTTCACCCCACCGTCGCAAGGTCCTGTCGCAGCCTGTCGGGACCTCCGGCCGGTAGGCCGGCTTCGACAATCGCATGGGTGTCTTTCCAGATCGGCACGGCGCTCGCCAGCAGCGTTCGCCCGGCGGGCGTCAAAGCAAGGCGGCGGGAACGCCTGTCCTTCGGATCGGACGTGATCATTACAAGACCGCGTCGTTCCAGCCGCTTGAGCGCTGCTGTCAGCGTCGTGCGGTCCATGGCGAGCAAGGCAGCTACCGGCGTCATGGTCGCCGGCTTGGGGCGGTTGAGAGCCATCAGCAGCGAGAACTGGTTGTTGGTCAGCCCAACCGGGCGAAGGGCCTCGTCGAAACGTCGCGCCAAAGCACGTGCCGCGCGCTGGACATGCAGGCACAGGCAAGAATTTTTCACCAGCAATGTCGTCTCGAAGGGAACCGAAACGTCTTCCATTCGTGGAGATTGGGAGATCGGATCCATGATCTTGGTCTGGGACATCGTTTCGATCGAGAAATCGGCCACGCCTTCTGGAATTTCACCCGAAGCAGGGCTTTTGACAGGCAGGAATAATGTTGATATCAACCCTTTTTGTCAAGAAGCCTTTGGCTGCCATTAAAGGAGGATGAGATGACGCAACATCCGGTTGTATCGCGGGAAGAATGGCTCACGGCGCGCAAGGCGCTGCTCGTCAAGGAAAAAGAGGCGACAAGAGCCCGCGACAGGCTCAATGCCGAGCGCCTGGCTCTACCCTGGGTGAAAGTGGACGAGGCCTACAGCTTCGACACCCCCCAGGGTCGCAAATCGCTGTCCGACCTCTTCGCCGGGCGCAGCCAGCTGATCATATACCATTTCATGCTGGGGCCGGACTGGCAGGCCGGCTGCACCGGGTGCTCTTTCCTCGCCGACCATTTCGACGGCGCGCTGCCGCATCTGGAGCACCACGACGTAACGCTCACTGCGGTGTCGCGAGCGCCGCTCGTCAAGATCGAGGCCTACAAAGCGCGCATGGGCTGGCGCTTTCCCTGGGCGTCGTCTTACGGCAGCGACTTCAATTTCGACTATCACGTCTCCTTCGAGCCGGACGCGCTGAAGAACGGGTCGGTCTTTTATAATTTCAGGCAGATCCCCGGCTCGGAAGCCCATGACGAACTGCCAGGCCTCAGTGCCTTCTATAAGGACGGCGACGGCACGATCTTCCACACCTATTCGAGCTATGCGCGCGGCGGTGAGGAAATGATCGGGGCGCTGATGATCCTCGACAACGCGCCCAAGGGCCGCAACGAAACCACGACGATGGATTTCGTGCGCCGGCACGATGAATACGAAGCCAAGTCAACCCATGCCTGCTGCAATGTTGCCGCAACGGTATGAGTATCGAATAATCGTCACCTTTCCACGCTAGCCTCAATCTCGGCACCAAAAGCCAAACCCGCATTTCAAAGGGAGAAACGACATGAGCGATCTTCAAGGTAGTTTCATCTGGTATGAACTGATGACCAGCGACACCAAGGCCGCCGAGACGTTCTACAAGGTGGTGATGGGCTGGGATGCTGTCGATTCAGGCATGCCCGGTATCGAGGGCTACACTTTGTTCTCCGCGGGCGAGTTTCGTGTTGCCGGCCTGATGACCCTATCCGAAGAGGCCAAAGCAAGGGGCGCATGTCCGGGCTGGCTCGGCTATATCGCGGTCGATGATGTTGACGCGGCCGCGGAGGCGCTGACGAGCGCTGGCGGCAAGGTCATGCGGGCGCCTGACGATATTCCCGGCGTCGGCCGCTTTGCCGTGGTCGCCGATCCGCACGGCGCCGTGTTCGGCCTGTTCAAGGGCATGGGCGAAGCACCGCCGATGCCCTCGATGAACACACCTGGCATCATCGCCTGGCGCGAGTTGAATGCGGGCGACGGGCCGAGCGCCTTCACCTTCTATTCGGGCCTGTTCGGCTGGCGCAAGGGCGAGGCCATGGATATGGGTCCAATGGGCGTGTACCAGATCTATGGCAAGGGTGACGTGGATTTCGGCGGCATCATGACCAAGTCGTCGGATATCGCGATGCCGTTCTGGCTCTATTACGTCAACGTTGCCGACATCGAGGCGGCCGGCGCGCGCATCACCGCCAATGGTGGCCAGGTGCTGAACGGCCCAATGGAGGTCCCCGGTTCGATGTGGATCATCCAAGGCAAGGATCCGCAGGGCGCCAGGTTCGCCGTGGTCGGCCCCAAGGTCTGAACAGCGCTCAAACTTATCGAAGCAACGCCTCATGCCCGGGTTCACATCCGGGCATTGCATGACAAGCCTGCGGCTATTCCGACTTTGTGAAAGGTCTAATGTAATGGGAGTTCCCCCGGCTCTGCCGGGGAGGCAGTAGCAGTTTGACATTTACGGGGGTGTCCATCGACGAACGTTCCTTTTGTGAGCCGCCAAGCACACTCGAGGAAGTTTATCGATGGACGAGTATGAAAGTTTAAGTCACGCGAAATGAGAGTGCAAATACCACGTGGTGTTCATTCCCAAGGGACGGCGGAAGGCCCTGTATGGTCATCTGCGCCAGCATTTGGGCGGGGTATTTCGACAACTCGCGCTTCAGAAGGAGAGCCGGATCGAGGAGGGGCATATGCTTGTGGACCATGTGCACATGTTAATCTCGATCCCGCCGAAATATGCGGTGTCCCAGGTGGTCGGGTACATCAAGGGTAAGAGCGCCATTCACCTGGCGCGGACCTATGGTGAGAAGAAACGCAATTTTGTGGGGCAGCACTTCTGGGCACGAGGCTACTTCGTCTCGACGGTTGGCCGAGACGAGACGGTGATCCGGCAATATATCCGCAATCAGGAGCGTGAGGACAGTCGTCTGGAACAGCTCAATTTATGGCGCTAAAGCCACCTCTAGGTGGCTCATGAAACCGGGGTCGCGTTAGCGCCCCCATCTTTGCCGCTTTGAGCGGCTCACAATCTTAAAGCCCCCGGCTTTGCCGGGGGATACTTACTACATCCAACGACCTTTGAAAATGACTCTCACTGTCACCCTGTCACGGATCTGCCTCAACGACCGTTGCTACAACAAGGGAGAGGCGCGCTCCATAGGCGCCAGGACAAGGCCACAGACGCGATACCTGCCGCTTCTTTCCGCCTTGTGGGAGGGTGCATGAGGGTGGGGGCGAGACGACAAGTTTGGTTTTCGCAGAACTTGCACGAGCCCATCTCACAATCCCTTCCCCGCAAGGGGGAAGGGTGACCCCAGCGTCGAGCTTCGTGCCTTACCCCAGATCCTATGGACAGGATGCCCGCGCTCTAGATGTGGCGCCCTGGGACCGATCTTTCCCAACAGGCCAGGACGTTGTTTCGCCCCGGCCTCTGAAGGATGGCGATGCCGTCTTAAGCGGCCCGGCAGGAAAGGGGCACCTCGATTTGGCTGCGGAAGGTCGCAGCCAACATCGCCTCAAGCACGAAGTCGTCGGGACCATGGTCCCGTGGATCATAGCGCCGGCGCAAGAGCCGGGGGGAGCGCAGCCATCGGCGATGGCATGCGTCTCCAACGATCCTTCCCTTTCTCATCAAGCCCCGTATCCGGCCTCCCATCGCGTTACCCCATGGGGCCATGCACACTGACTTGGAGAAGCTCGATCCGTTACGGCGCTTTGGGACTGGTCCCTGACAAGCGGGCGGTCAGAGATGCCCAAACATCGCCAGCGCCTGCTGATTGAAGTCGTTGACGAGGGCGTGCTCGTTAGCGCCGGCGTTGGCACGGAACGGCTTGGCGCCATCCACCAGGATTTCGTCGGCATCGCTGGCAAGAACGGACATCGTCTCCGCGATGAAGTGATCGAGCGGCATCGCCGGCCCCGCATCGCGGCTGTTCATGAGATCAGTGCGTACCCAGGGCGGGGCGATTTCCAGCACGCGGACGCCGGCGTCCTTCAACAGGAAACGCTGCGACAGTGCGTAGGAATGGAGGGCAGCTTTCGTTGCGGAGTAGACCGCCGTGACTGCCATCGGGACGAATCCCAGCACAGAGCTCGTGTAGGCGATCACGGCGTCCTCCCTGCTCTTCAGGTGCTCGACCAGCGCCGACGTCATGCGGATCGGCCCCACCAGATTGGTTGTTATGGTGTCGACAAGCAGCTTGTCGTCGATCCGCCCAGCAGCGTGATCCGGCAGCATGATGCCGGCGTTGTTGATGAGGACATTGAGATCGGGATGGTCAGCTATCAGGCCGGCCGCAACGGTGCCGACGCTCGAGGGGTCCGAGATGTCGAGCTCGACAGCGACTATGCCGGGGTTGGCCGCGACCACTTCGTCGAGACTCGCGCGCCGGCGGCCGGAAATGATCACCTTGTTACCACGCGCGTGGAACGCCTCGGCGAGCCCGCGGCCGATGCCCGAGCCGCCGCCGGTGATGAAGATGGTATTGCCTGAGAGTTTCATGATTGGTCTCCTTGGGTCGGGTGAGCGATCGAGCAATCGGTCGATCAGGTGGGGAAGCGGTCGCCGAACATCGGCAGCCCGGCGACTGATTCCGCTTGTGTTGCTTCGTCCTGCAGGACGTCCCAGTGTTCGGCGAGCTTGCCGTCTTCAATTCGCACGATATCGGCGGCGATCCAGGCGGCAGGCCGTCCGTTGCCCGAGAATCGCCCATGGGCGATCACGTAGTCGCCTTCCGCAACGATCAATTGGTTCTCGTAGCGCAGCGTATCGGGCATCGTGCCGATGAGATCGAACAGCCCTGAACGGCCGGGCGCGATATGGGCGCTGTGCTGGATGTAGCGGTCGGACCAGAACCGTTCGGCGGCGGTGTAGTCGCGCTTGTTGAAGAGCGTGTCGAAAGCTTTGAGGACAAGCGCCTTGTTCTGTTCGGGCGTGGTCTTGGTCATGTCGGTCTCCTTCATTTTCGAGTGGATCAGGCCATGGCGTGCTGGATTGTCGGGTAGTCGGCATAGCCGGGCCCCCCCGAGGCGTAGACGGTGTCCCAGTCCGTCGCGGCGAGCGGGGCGCCGGTCGCGAGCCGCCCGACAAGGTCGGGGTTGGCGATGTAGGGCCGGCCGAACGCGATCAGGTCGGCGACACCGTCGGCGATCAGGCGATTGCCGCGCCCAGCGGTCATATTGACGTTGGCGATCAGCGTGCCGCGGAAGATCGGGCGAAAATGCCGGAACATGGCGTCGCCCATCAGCGGCTCCAACGGCGTGCCGGCGAAGTCGGTGATGTTCCCCATGATCAGGAGATGTGAGAGGCCGTAGCCGCTGAGCTCACGGATGGCGTACTCCGCCATCGGCAGGGTTTCGTCATTTGCTGCAAAGGGGCCGGTTTCATGCATCGGGCCGATCTTCACGCCGACTTTCCACGGATCGACCTCTTCGAGGATCGCTTCAACGACCTCGAAGAGGATCCGGGCGCGCGCCTCGATTTCGCCGCCATAGTCGTCGGTGCGGCGGTTGGTGGCGCGGTTCAGGAACTGCGCAAGAAGGTAGAGGTAGTTCGCCTGGATCTGCACGCCGTCGAACCCTGCAATCATCGCGTTGCGCGTGGCACGGGCATAGTCGTCGACGGTGTGTCGGATTTCGTCCCGTGTCATCGGACGCGGCGCGACGGTGGGAACGCGGCCCGCGGCGGTGACTGAATGCTGCTCAGGATCCACATCGGAAGCCGAGAGCGGTAGCGCGCCGCAGCGCAGATTCGGGTGAGACATGGCGCCGGTGTGCCAGAGCTGGGCGACGATGCGGCCGTCGGCGGCGTGGACGGCGTCGGTGACACGGCGCCAGCCACGAATCTGCCCTTCGCTCCACAGACCCGGTGTATCCGCCCATCCAAATCCGTCCGGGCTGATCGCGACCCCTTCGGTCACGATCAAGCCTGCCGTAGCGCGCTGGGCGTAATATTCTGCCTGCACGGTGGTCGGCACATGATCGTCCGACCCCGCCCGCATGCGGGTGAGCGGCGCCATGACGATCCTGTTGGGCAGATCCAGATCGCCCATGCGATACGGGGTGAACAGTGGTGTCATGATCAAGGCCCTCACGCCGATACTTCGTGAGGGCGAACATCGGCCGCGGACGGCTGGGACGGTAGCCACTGGTTTCCACTAATTTCTATGCATGGCATACATCAATGGTCAGTGCATGCGCGCTGGACCCGCGCGCCGCTGTCGCAAAGATTTCAGAGGCCGCTCAGATCGGCGTGTCGGTTGGATCGCGCAGAAACGAAGCGACGAGGTGATCGATCGCCGAGCGCGCCGCGGCGCGCGTCGCCCGGCCCATCGGGAAATAGGCGTGTACGGGAATGCCAGCCAATGTCCATTCAGGCAGCAGGCGGATGAGAGAGCCGCTCTCCAGCTCGCGCCGGCACGCCCAGCCGCTCGTGGAGGTAATGCCGAAACCTGCCGCTGCCGCGGCAATGGCGCCCTCGTTCTCGTCGGTCGAGAAATGGGGCTCGAGCTTGATCGCGGACTCTCGGCCGGCCCGCTGGAATCGCCAGGCTGTCGGCACGGCGGCGGCCGTGCCGCCGACAATGCGGTGGTGGACGAGGTCGTCAGGCGTCTCGGGTGCGCCGTGACGTGCGAGATAGTCAGGTGCGGCTACGACCACGCGGGGAATCGTGGCAATGAGTTTCGCCGTCGCGGTCGAGTCGGGTAGCCGGCCGAGCCGAATGGCGACATCTACCGCATCTTTGACGAGATCCTGCCGCCTGTCACCAAGCTGAAGCTGGATATGCAGGTTTGGGTGCCGCTGCGCGAAGGATGCGAGACGCGGGATAACATCGCGGATGCCGAAGCTGGTCGGCATGCTCATCCTGAGCATCCCTCGAAGATCACCCCCCTCGCGAACACTGTGTTCCGCCTCGTCCAGCGCTGCCAGGATAGTCTCGATGCGAGCCAGAAACTCGCCGCCGGCTTCCGTCGGTACGACGGCCCGCGTCGTGCGCGATAAAAGCCTAACGCCAAGTTCGGCCTCGAGGTCGGCAACAATGCGGGAAGCTTGGGACTGCGACAGGCCGCACTCCCGCGCGGCCGCCGAAAAGCTGCCGAGGCGGGCGACCCGCGTATAGAGCCTAAGGGCAAAAATATCCTTCATGACGTCCGAGATGCTGCTCCATGGTTGGCAGATCGCGCAACTGCACGGGATTAATGTGGGCGATGCATAAAAGTTAGCACAGATCGTTGGTTGGCGCCGTGGTTCCCCATCTCCGATTTTCCCACGCAGCGAGCAGGCGCCTTCGCTGCCTTTGGCGGTGGGATTTGGGCTGTTACGAAGCCGCCGTCATGACGGCGTCGATCAGCCACCAATCCTCGGGCTTCTGCCCATATCACCGGACTATTTGCTGAGTCGGCCTGCTCAGGATCTGCGCAGCCAAAAATCCTTGGCGTTGCATCAAGGATTGATCAGAAGCTTCGCCTTGGCGATGGCGGCCTGGCACGCCTGCTCCTTTCCCTCGGCACTGAGCATTCGAGCCAGCGCTAAGGTATCAATGACTTGCGCTCTTGCACCTTCTTGCGCCTCCCGGACCGATTTCGGCGTCGGCTGATGGTTCAACTGAGCAGCGATCGACTGGGGCGCGGTTCCGTTGATGGGGAGGGCCCCTCTAACATCATGAGACATAGCTTGTTGGAACTTGGCAATTTGATCGGAACAGGAATCCGCGGCTGCCGAGGCGGCTGGAAGCATAAGGGCAAAGGAGGCGAGGAGAGCGACTGCAATCGAATTGGTCATCAGGTAATCCTCCTGAATTCCCACCAGCCTAGTATAGTCTAGCCCCCAATTGCGGTTTCTTCACGTTGCCGGAAGTATATTTGTTTTATTGCTACAGCTGGAGATCTATATTTTGATAGATATGCAACTGCCAAGAGAGTGGTCGCCCATGCAAGAAGCAACCGGTGCAGATTTCACTCCGCCTGGCGAGTCGAGAAATCCCTTGGTCAGTTCGGAACGCCGGCCTTCGGAGGGATTTGGATAACGGGATTTGCGGGCACGGGCGCCAGTATGGACGGGTGTGGCATCCTTGTTCGGACACCAAAGCAACCCTTGCGAATATGGGCGACAGCGATCAAAAAGATTGCTAAGGCGTCGAAATGGCAAATCACAAATTCAAAGTCGGACAAATTGTCGAGCCTGCCGCTGGCGTCACAAAGCCAACGGGCCGCTCGACATACGAAATCGTCAGCCTTCTTCCCAGCGAGGGGCAAGAGCCTCGTTATCGTGTCAGGCGCTCCGGCTCTCCAGAGCGGGTGGTCGTTGAGTCACAACTGGTATTTGTAGCCGACGCTCCGCCGAAGTCGGAGCGTCCAAGCATTTCGATTTCAAAGAAATAAATTGAGTGTCGGGTTGGGTGCGAAGCCGGGATCCGGTTCGAGCCAATTTTGGCCGCCCGCCGAGAGGGTGGATTCGCACGACGTTCCTAACAGCAAACGGACCTGCCTATGAGCACGTCCGCCTGGTCCCTAATGCAAATACGCTAATCGGGCTCTACTTTTCCAGATGGCCGCCAAATTCATAGCGCATGGCCGAAAGAAGCTTGTTCTGGAAGTCTGCGTCGCCGCGCGAACTGAACCGCTCATAGAGCGCGGTGGTGAGCACCGGCGCAGGAACGGCCTCGTCGATTGCGGCCGTTATTGTCCACCGGCCTTCTCCGGAATCGGAAACGTGGCCCTGGAATTTTTCCAGCGCGGGGTCTTCGAGCAATGCCGCCGCAGTTAGATCAAGAAGCCACGAGGCGATCACACTTCCTCGGCGCCAGACCTCTGTCACGTTAGGCAAGTTGAAATCATATTGATAGTGCTCGGGATTGCGCAGGGGTGTTGTCTCGGCGTCGATCACCCCCGATGTCTTCCCGATATTGGCTGAACGCAAAATGCCCAATCCCTCGGCGTAAGCTGCCATCAGGCCATACTCGATGCCGTTGTGCACCATCTTGACGAAATGGCCGGCCCCGCTTTCCCCACAATGGAGATAGCCCAGTTCCGACGTGCCGCCCGCTTCCGCTCGCCCTGGCGTCCTTGGAATTTCACCTTGCCCGGGAGCGAGCGTCTTGAAAATCGGGTCGAGACGCTGAACCTCCGCGCTCGGGCCTCCGATCATCATGCAGTAACCGCGCTCCAGCCCCCAGACGCCGCCACTCGTGCCGACATCGATATATTGTATCCCTTTCGGGGCCAGCTCCTTGGAGCGTCGGATGTCATCGATGTAGTACGAGTTGCCACCATCTATCAGGGTGTCTCCCGGCTCCAGCAGTGGCAGCAACTGGCCGATTGTGGTGTCCACGACTGCCGCCGGCACCATCAGCCAGATGGCGCGCGGTTTCTCGAGCTTGGCGACAAGATCGGCCAGCGAAGAACTTCCAGTGGCGCTCTGCGCAGCCAATTCCTGGACAGTCTGTGGAGACATGTCGAAGACCACGCATTGATGGCCCTGCTTGAGCAGCCTTCGCACCATGTTGGCGCCCATCCTGCCGAGACCAACCATTCCAAGTTGCATGATTATCTCCTTTTGACGAAACACTGCGCCGGTTTGTTGACATCAATGACAGTCAATGGCCACTCGGCCCTTGCCGCGGGAGGCCCAGTCAGCGGGCTTTGTCACGGTAACAGCAAGCCGGTGTGGAGTCAGCCAATACTCTACACCCGTTATCGCCTCCCGCCTGCCGTCTTTCAGCATGCCGTGTGCCAGTAACCGCGCTTCACGCTAAGCGTCCTTGACAAGCGGGTCTGCAACCGGTTTCATGAAACCGGTTGCAGACCCGACGAGGTTCCATGGTTACCCGGTCGTTTCGTACGTCGCACTCCCTTCCGACGATCAGCCATGTGGCCGAGGAGGCCAAGGTTTCGCGCGCCACGGTCTCGCGGGCATTCAGCCAGCCGCATCTTCTCAGCCGCGAGACAGTAGAACTGGTACGCGCCGTGGCCGAGCGCCTCGGCTATGTGCCCAATCATACCGCCCGCGCACTCAGCACCGGCCGAGCCGGCAATATCGCCCTCGTCGTGCCCGATATCACCAATGCCTTCTTCGCCTCCCTCATGCGGGGTGCGCAAGCCAAGGCCCGGGACCAGGGCTACGCCACCTTCCTGGGCGATTCCGACGAAACGCCCGAGCTGGAGGATATCCTCCTCACCCGTCTTTCGGCCCAGGTCGAAGGGTTCATCCTCGTGTCCTCGCGTCTGCCCAAGGAACGCATCCTGGAGCATGCGCAGCGCCGACCCTTCATCCTGGTCAACCGCGACGTTGCGCAATTGCCAAGGCTCCTGATCGATACCGGGCCGAGCTATGCAACGGCGGTCGAGCACCTCGCCTCGCTCGGCCACCGTTCGATCGCCTATGTCGCGGGACCGATCTTGTCCTGGTCGAACCGACAGCGCCATGCCGCCGTCGCGAAGACGGCGCGGAAGCTCGGCCTTTCGCTGGTGCGAATTGCGACATCGCGGCCGAGTTTCGAGGCCGGCCTGGCCTGCACGGACGAGTTGCTCGGGGCGGGCGTCACCGCGGCCCTAGCGTTCGACGACGTCATGGCCCAGGGCATTATGGCCGGGCTCGCGGGCCGCGAGCTGGCCGTGCCTGCCGATTTCAGTGTCGTGGGCTGCGATGGCGTCCTGGCGACGACGACCTACCCGCCTCTCACCTCGGTCGAGACCCGTTGCGCCCTCGCCGGCGAACGCGCCGTCGAACTGCTCCTGGAGGGGTTGCAAGGCAAGGCGCCGCGCTCGCGCAGCATTAGCCTGCCGACCGAGCTAGTCATCCGCGCCACCACGGCGCCGCCCGGCATCAGCGTCCGGCCTGGCGCGAACGTGGACGGTCCGACCCCATCCCGCCATGCTCCGATGGAACGCACATGATCCAGATCTACATTGAATCCGACAAGACGGCGCTCGGCAAGGCCGCGGCAGCCCAGGGAGGCAAGGCCATCAGTGCGGCCATCCGGGAACGCGGCGCGGCCAACATCGTGGTCGCTACCGGTGCGAGCCAATTTGAGACGATAGCCGCACTGGTGCGACTTGACGACATCGACTGGTCACGTGTCACCGCTTTCCATCTCGACGAATATATCGGCATGCCCCAAACGCATGCGGCCAGTTTCCGACGCTACCTCAAGGAGCGCTTCACCTCGCAGGTCCCGGCGCTCGGCGCCTTCCACTTCATCGAGGGTGACGCGCCGGACCTCGCCGGCGAGATCGAGCGCATCAACCGGCTGATCGAAGAGCATCCAATCGACGTCACCTTCGCCGGCATCGGCGAGAACGCCCATCTCGCCTTCAACGATCCGCCGGCGGACTTCGAGGCTGCGGCCCCCTTCCGCGTGGTCGAGCTCGAAGGCCGCTGCCGCCAGCAGCAATTCGGCGAGGGCTGGTTCCCCACGCTCGACGACGTTCCACACGAAGCAATCTCCATGACTGTCGCGCAGATCATGAAGAGCGGGCTCGTCGTCCTGGCCGTTCCCGACAGCCGTAAGGCGCAGGCCGTCCGCGACACGCTCGAGGGCCCGATCACACCGATGGTGCCGGCAAGCGTCCTGCGCCGGCATGCGGCCTGCCATCTCTTTCTCGATCCTCAATCCGCTGCGCTCGTGCAGCAGATACCAAGCACCGTCGGCGAGTAATGACCGGCGGCTGGAAAAGGTAAGGCCTTCAAACACCAGAGGGACATCATGAACACTCGACGCATTGCCCTAGTGAGTATTCTGGCGGCCGGCATCGCCGGCGCATTCGTTCCGACCTTCGCCAACGCCCAGGACTTCCCCAAACCGAAGCAGCCACTCGTCATCAGCGTGATCGATGTCGCCGGCGACCTTCAGCTCAGCCAGCCGGCGCTGGAGAAATTCGCTGCGACCCATCCCGACCTCGTGTCCAAGTTCGTCTACACCCAGGCGACCGCCCCCGAACTGGCCGGCAAGCTCCAGGCCCAGCAGGCCGCCGGGCGCGTTGATATCGATTTCGTGCTCACCGGCAACGACGCGCTGGCCGCCGGCATGGAACAGGGGCTTTGGACAGAGATCTTGCCGAAATACGCCTCGAAATTCCCGGGCCTCGAAAAGCTTTATCTGCCTGGCGCCTACGCCATGCAGAAGATGGCGCGCGGCCAGGCCTTCGTCGACGATTGGTACCCCTCCGGTCCCCTTCTCGAATACGCCCCCGACCGGGTGAAGGATGTGCCCGACACCGCCGAGAGACTGCTTGCCTGGTGCAAGGCCAATCCTGGCAAGTTCATGTATGCGCGCCCCGCCAATTCCGGCCCCGGCCGCACGTTCGTCATGGGACTGCCCTACCTCCTTAGCGACAAGGATCCGATGGATCCCGTCAATGGCTGGGATAAGACCTGGGCCTATCTCAAGGACCTCGACAGCTGCATCGAGTATTACCCGGCTGGCACCACCGCGACGATGAAGGAACTGGGCGAAGGCACCCGCGACATCATCGCCACGACGACCGGTTGGGACGTCAATCCGCGCTATCTCGGCATCGTGCCGGAGGAGTACAAGGTCGGCACGCTGAAGGGTTTCCACTGGGTTGGCGACGCCAATTACGTGGCAATCCCCAAGGGTGTTTCGGACCAGAAGATGGGCGTGCTGCTTGATCTCATCGCCTTCATCCTGGAGCCGGAACAGCAGGCCTTTATGTATGATCACGGCTACATGTATCCGGGCCCGGCGATCCATAACGTGCCGATCGAGATGGCGCCGCAGGAAAGCCAGGATACGTTCAAGCGTTTCGGTCGGCCCGAATATGCGGCGATGATCGCCGACAACCCTGTCGAGCCGCCGCTGGATGCCAAGCCGCTTGTCGCAATGTTCGATAAATGGGACCGTGAGATCGGCGGCGCCAAGCTCAAGAAATAAAGGGCGCGACCCGGGCGGGGATACGCCCCGAGCCATTCCGGAGCATGCGCGCGGTTCCACGGCTCCGCGCGCATTTCCTCAAGCAGGAGATCCGATGACAATCGCCTCGTCGCGTTTCGACACCCTGTCGCTCGACGGCGTGAGCCGCAATTTCGGCACGGTAATCGCCCTCGACAGCATCGACCTGACCATCCGGCGCGGCGAATTCGTCGCGCTGCTGGGCCCGTCAGGCTGCGGCAAGTCGACGACGCTCAATTGCATTGCAGGCCTGCTCGCCATCACCGCCGGCCAGATTCTGCTCGACGGCAAGCGCATCGACATGCTGCGTCCTGAGGATCGTGGCTTCGGCATGGTGTTTCAGAACTACGCCCTGTTCCCGCATCTGACCGTCCGCCAGAATATTGGCTTCGGCCTGAAGATGCGCGGTGTGCCGAAGGCCGAGACCTCGCGCCGGATCGACGAGGCCGTGCGGCTGGTACGGCTGCAGGGCCAGGAGGCCAAGCTGCCCGGCCAGCTTTCGGGCGGCCAGCAACAGCGCGTCGCCATTGCCAGGGCGGTGGTGATCGAGCCGCCTTTGGTGCTCATGGACGAGCCGCTCTCCAATCTCGATGCCAAGCTTCGCCTGGAGATGCGAGCCGAGATCCGCCGCATCCACAACGAGCTCGACGCCACCACTATCTATGTCACTCATGACCAGGACGAGGCGCTTTCGCTCGCCGACCGCATCGTGGTGCTCAAGGACGGCGTCATCCGTCAGGTTGGCACGCCGCACGAGCTCTACCAGACCCCCGCCGACAGGGACGTCGCCGAGTTCATGGGTTACCGCAATCAGATGCCGGGTGTCTGCAGCGCCTGCGCAAATGGCCGGGCCAGCATCCTTACCGGCGACCGCGTGATGAGCGGCATCGCGCGCGGCGATCTCTCCGTTGGCGACGCCGCTGTCGCGATCTTCAGGCCGGATGACCTTGCAGTATCTACGAGGCAAGAAGGCGGCATCGCCGCCACCGTGGAAGCGATCGAATATCGCGGTCGGGAATATGTCGGCACGGCCCGTACGCCCGATGGATTGCCCTTGCTTTTCCGAGCCGACAAGCCGGTCGATGCCGGCAACAGCGTCTGCCTGGCGGCCGACCCGGCGCAGGTCCTGATCTTTCCAGCGTCGGGAGGCCGATGATGGCAAGCTCGGCAGCAAATGCGACACCACGCCAGAAACTGGCGGCCCGCGGCCTCGATGGGGTGACGCTCCTCACCCTGCCGGCCGCCCTGCTGATCATGCTGCTGTTCATCTACCCCTTCGCCTATGGCCTTTATCTGTCCTTCGCACCGAAGGCGGGCGGCTGGCTGGCGAACTACATCGCCTTCTTTTCCGATCCCTATCTCTACGACACGATTGCCGCGACCCTGAACATTTCGCTGCCGGTGACCCTGGTCAGCCTGATCCTGGCCCTGCCGATCGCGTTCCGCGTCCGCCTCCTCAAGCGCCAGCGCCTGCTCACGACCATCCTGGTGATCCCGATCACGCTCGGCACGGTGCTGGTGGCCGAGGGGCTACTCAACTATCTCGGGCCGCAGGGCTGGTTCAATCGCACCCTGCTCTGGCTCGGCATCATCTCCCATCCCATCCGTCTGCTTCACAATTACTGGGGTGTGTTCGCCTCCCTCCTCATCACCGGCTTTCCGTTCACCTTCCTGCTGACGCTCTCCTACGTATCGGGTATCGATCCGGCGCTGGAGAAGGCGGCGGCAACGCTGGGCGCGAACGCCCGCCGGCGTTTCCTGCATATTTTCCTACCGCTGCTGGTGCCCGGGCTGGCGATCAATTTCTGCCTGTCCTTCGTGCAGAATTTCTCGGTGTTCCCCTCCGCCGTCCTGCTCGGCGCGCCGGCGGGCGAGACGCGCGTGATCTCGATCGCCGCCTATCAGGCTGCCTTCGAGCATTTCGACTATTCGATGGGATCGGCGATTGCCATCATCATGGGGGCAGTACAGCTTGCCGTCGTCGTGGCGGTCCTGGCGGCGAGGCGGCTGTTTTATCGCGGCTCCGTCAGCGGCGCGAAGGGGTAAGGCAATGATACGCGACACCACGATCGGCGCGAGGCTGTGGGCAGTTGCCGTCTGGACGCTCACCGGTTTTTTTGTCCTGAACATCGCCGCCATGATGGCGACGGTGATCACGAGTTCTTTCTCAACGCGCTGGCTGCAATCCTGGCTGCCGCAGGCCTATACAACGCGTTGGTACATTTCGGCTTGGCGTGAATTCCAGCTCGGTGACGTCCTGCTCACCACCTTCCAGATCGTCTTCACCGTCGTCGCCCTATCGGCCCTGTTCGGAGTGCCGGCGGCCTATGCACTGGCACGGCGCGATTTTCCCGGCAAAAGGCTGCTGCTCCTGCTCTTCTTGCTGCCGCTGCTGGTGCCACCCATGACCTTCGGCATCCCACTTGCGACCGTGCTCTATCAGGTCGGCCTCGGCGGCACGTTTTGGGGCGTGGTGCTGGCCAATCTCGTGCCGTCTGTGCCCTTCGTGGTGATGGTCCTGATCCCGTTCATCGAGCAGATTGATCCCAAGATCGAAGCGGCTGCACGCGTGTTCGGCGCAAATACTTTCCAGCTCTTTCGCCACATCCTCGTGCCCATGCTCACGCCGGCCGTGCTCGCCGCCCTGTTGCTGGTACTCGTGCGGACCATCGCGATGTTCGAGTTGACCTTCCTCACCGCGGGACCGACGAGTCAGACTCTGGTGGTGGCGCTCTACTATTCGGTGTTCGCGGCGGGGGTTCGTGCAGTTCAATCGATCGACGCCATGGCTGTCATCTATACTGCCACGACGCTGATCTGGCTGCTGATCGCTCTGCGCTTTGTCAACCCGACCCAGATCATCGGTCGGGCACATTAGAGCGTGAAGAAATTGGGCTCGTCCATATCCGTCGGGTGGGTAAGAGGGGTGCGAGAATAGGAACGATGACTTCAGTCACCTCCTGGACGGTTTCGAGAATGCATCGAGCCGGGCAGGGGTGGTTCAGCGACCTGGCGCTGGTACCTCGACGAGGTTTTCGTGAAGATCGACGGCGAGCTCCCTTTCGGTTTGGCCTTCGTGCACCTGGCTGAGACAATTGGGGCCTAACTGCGCCTGCGCACGCGATCCGTAGCCGATAACTTGATGATTTCAACTCAGTAGGGTGCGCAGTACGCCTCGTCCCGTGCTTCAGTACAATCGGCACATTGACTAGCGGGTAGCCCTCTGGTTCGGCAGAAACGGTTGTAAGAATGTGGAGACTGGCCGAGATATTATGCCCGCGCTTGCCGACTGGTGTTCACGGCAGCTTTTTCTTCGTTGCGGCGCTTGCTTACCGTAGAGCGTATGCATAGGAAGCGTCCTCATGAACGTTCCAAGTTTTGGGCGGCTCCATCTTGCCGGCATCTTCGGAGTGGCGCTGCTGATAGGGCTGACCTTGTATGGGGGCCTCGGTGCTGTCGCGGCTGGATTTGCAAGTGCTGGATGGGGCACTGCTATCATCGTCTTCGTGCGCCTCGTGCAGGTCCTGATTTCAGGAGTCGCCTGGCGCTGCGTATTGCGCGCTCGGATTTTATGGTGGGTTTGCCCACTGCTGCGCTGGGTTCGCGAAGGGATCAATGTTTTGCTGCCCGTTGCCCAGGTTGGCGGAGAGATAGTGGGCGCGCGGCTTTTGACCAAGTTCGGCGTTGGCGGCGCAACCGCCACAGCCAGTGTCTTGGCGGACATGTTGGTGCAAGTCACAACCCAGCTGCTGTTTTGTCTTCTCGGTCTTGGCCTTTTCTTTATCAAGTTTGGCAAGAGCGATCTGGCCTTATGGATGAGCGGCTGCCTCCTGCTATTTGCCGTTGGCGTCGGTGGTTTTTTTGTTGTCCAGCGCTGGGGCGGCGTCGGGTGGGTTGAAAAACGCATTGTAGCGATAGCGATCGGCAAAGGGTGGCCAGTGCCTGAGGGCGTAGTTGGCCTGGCAGACAGTTTGGAGGCTGTTTATAGAGACCCGAGCCGGCTTGCCCAGGCGGGCGCCATACACATGGCAATATGGATCTTTGGAGCTTGCGAAGTTTGGCTGGCCTTGTACTGGCTTGGCCAGCCGGTCGATTTTGGCGAAGCACTGGTAATCGAAAGTCTCTCGCACGCTGCGCGTGCCGCAGTTTTCATCGTGCCGGGCGGCGTCGGCATTCAGGAGGGCGCGATCGTTGCGCTTGGCGCGGTGTATGGCCTGTCGCCCCAATTTGCTTTGACCGCTGGCTTGCTAAAGCGGGTGCCCGATCTCATTTTGGGCGCCATTGGTCTGTTGATTTGGCAGGTGATCGAGCTTCGTGGGCTTCGGTCCCGCTCCAAGGAAGCTTGCTAGGGCGTTTTGCTATGGCGTATGGACTCGGGTTGGCCTTTGGTTTGCTGACCATAACCGGCTGCATCCACTGGATTGTAGCGGCCTGGCTAATAGGTCGTCTCGGCCGGGAGACTCCGCCAGCGTCGGTACCCGACACCCCTGTGGTGATCCTAAAGCCATTGCATGGCGCCGAACCGGGGCTTCGTGAGAATTTGATGTCTTTCATCAGTCAGGACTATGCCGGGCCAACAACGGTCGTCTTCGGAGTACAGGATCCTCATGACCCCGCCATCCCAATTGTCGAAGACATCATTCGCACCACTCCAGAGCGAGGCATGACTATTGTCGTGGACAGCAGGCAGCATGGTTCCAACCCAAAAATCTCGAACCTTATCAATATGATATCGAAGGTTCCTGATGCTATTGTGGTGCTGGCGGATAGCGACATTCGCGTTGAAAGAGATTACTTGTCGCGTATCGCGGCAACTCTTCAACGGCCGGGAGTCGGGGCCGTGACCTTTGCCTATCACGGAAGGGCGACGCAGGCGCTATGGTCCCGGCTGTCCAGTGCGGCTATCGACGGTCATTTCCTACCTAATGTCATTGTCGGCGTGTTGACCGGCTTGGCTGCTCCCTGTTTTGGCGCCACTATCGCCCTGCGAGGTGACGTCCTCGATCGGATCGGGGGTTTTGCGGCGTTTTCCAACGTTCTTGCAGATGATTACGCCATTGGCCGTGCTGTGCGGCGGCTAGGCTTGACCGTCGAGGTTTCGCTTTCGCCTGTCACTCACATGTGCAACGAGGCAACGCTCGGCGAATTGGTCGCGCACGAAATACGGTGGGCGAAGACGGTTGCCAATGTCGACAGGATCGGGTTCCTTGGCAGTGGGATAACCCACGTTATTCCGTTATCCGTCGTGACCGCCGTTCTTTTGAAGTCTCCTCCAGGCATTCTTCTAATCGTTGCCACATTCCTATGCCGATGCTTGTTGTTGCAGGCGGTGGCGCGACGGTTCAATGTGAAGGCGGTTTCTGTTTGGCTGCTGCCAATCCGTGATTTCTTTTCGTTCTACATCTATTTGATCAGCTTCTTGCCAAGCCGTGTTCGTTGGAAAGGGCGAGACTTCATGATCGAGGCGGACGGCTCGATGATTGCTCGCAGGGGAAGTAAATAAATATGCGCACATTGTTCCTTCAGGCTCCGTCGTTTGACGGATTCGATGGTGGGGCGGGCTCGCGTTATCAAGCCCGGCGGGAAATCGCATCGTTCTGGTATCCGACTTGGCTGGCTCAGCCAGCTGCTTTGGTCGAAAATAGCAAGCTCATCGATGCGCCGCCCCATCGCACACCACTGTCTCAGATAACGGCCCAGGCCAAGGATTTCGATCTCGCGGTCCTACATACCTCCACGCCCTCCTTCAAATCGGATGTGAAAACGATTGAGGCCCTGAAGGCTGCCAATCCGAGACTCAAGGCCGGGCTTATCGGCGCCAAGGTGGCGGTGGACGCCGCGGGAAGCCTCGCTGCTGCCCCTGTCGTGGATTTCGTCGCCCGCAATGAATTCGATTTTACGATCAAGGATGTCGCTGACGGAATGGATTGGAAGGCCATCCGCGGCTTGTCCTATCGTGACGCCAACGGCGAAATCGTACACAACCTCGACCGGCCGATGATAGAGCAGATGGATTCGCTGCCTTTCGTTACCCCGATCTATAAGCGTGACCTCAGCATTCCGAACTACTTTATCGGTTATCTGAGACATCCCTACATTTCGCTGTATACCGGCCGCGGCTGCAAGTCTCGCTGTACCTTTTGCCTGTGGCCGCAAACTGTTGGCGGGCACCGCTACCGCACCCGTAGCGTCGGGCACGTGCTCGAGGAAATCGCCTGGGCACAGAAGGCATTTCCGGAAGTCAGGGAGTTTTTCTTCGACGACGACACCTTCACGGACGATCTGCCGCGCGCGATAGAAATTGCCAAGGGGCTGGGCAGGCTTAACGTCACTTGGTCCTGCAACGCCAAGGCCAATGTGCCGCGCGAAGCGTTGAAGGTGATGCGCGATAACGGCCTGCGACTACTGCTGGTGGGCTACGAGTCCGGCAATCAACAGATCCTGCACAATATTAAAAAAGGCATGCGCATCGAGGTCGCCGAGCGGTTCACCAAGGATTGCCATGACCTCGGTATCACTATTCACGGTACTTTTATAATGGGGCTGCCGGGTGAGACCAAGGAGACGATCGAGGAGACGATCCGCTTCGCCAAGCGTATCAATCCGCACACGATCCAGGTGTCGCTGGCGGCCCCCTATCCCGGTACGTTCCTCTACAAGCAGGCGCTCGAGCAGGGCTGGCTTGACGATGCTAATGCCGAACTCGTTGATGAGCAGGGCGTACAGATCGCACCACTGCATTATCCCGATCTGAGTCATGCTGAGATCTTCGACTCCGTCGAGACGTTCTATCGCCAGTTCTATTTTCGCGCTGGCAAGATCGCATCGATCGTCGGCGAAATGGTGGGCAGCCCTCAAATGATGAAACGCCGGTTGCGTGAAGGTGTGGAGTTCTTCCACTTCCTGCGTGAACGGCGTGAGATCACCCAGAGGCCGTGAAACTGAGCACCCTCATCGTCACCGCAGACGATTTCGGCATGGCGCGGGAAGTGAACGAAGCGGTGGAAATGGCCCACCGCCATGGGATCCTGACATGCGCCAGCCTGATGGTTGGTGGAGCAGCGGCGCCCGAAGCAATTGCCATGGCGCGTCGTATATCTACGCTCAAGGTCGGACTTCATCTCGTTCTGGTCGAGGACAGGCCCGTTCTTCCGCCCGCGGCTATACCCGACCTTGTCGATGCCGATGGCCTTTTCCGCCGTGATCTCATCCAAGTAGGAACCGAGATGTTCCTCAGGCCGAAGGTCAAGCAGCAGCTCGCTGCAGAGATTACGGCCCAATTTGAGGCCTTTCATGCAACAGGGTTGTCGATCGATCACGTCAATGCACACAAGCACTATCATTTGCACCCAACGGTGGCGTCGTTGATCCTCGACATCGGGCCGCGCTTTGGCATGCGCGCTCTGAGGGTGCCGATCGAACCCCCTAGCACGATCCGGTCGATCGAACCCGGGACGGCACGTCTCATCCCCATGATTACGGCGCCATGGAGCAGGCTCTTGAGTTATCGGGCCCGGCACAGTGGTCTACAAGTTGCCGATCAGGTGTTCGGACTTGCATGGTCGGGCGCCATGACCAACTCCCGCCTGCAATCCGTTCTCTCACGATTGCCCGAGGGGATTACCGAGATTTATGCCCATCCGGCTACGTCAGGCGGTTTTGAGGGCGCCGCCGACGGCTATCGATATGCGGAGGAACTGGCCGCTCTTGTGGCGCCCGAGACAGTGGCGCTGGTACGGCAGGCGAAAATCCGCCTTTGCGGCTTTGGCGATCTGAATTGATCATTTTGGCAGGTCCGGTTTTCGTGGCGGTCCCATCAAAATCGGTTGGAACAGCACGGCCGCTGAAAGCGTGCACGCAAGTGAAAGCGCAAGCAATTCACCCATGCTAGAGGTGCCGGGATGATGTGAGAACCACAGGCTTCCGAACGCCGCCGCCGTCGTCGCTGCACTGAAGAGTACAGCGCGGGTCAAGCTCGACGCCAGGAGGTTGCGCACGCCCGAGCGCCAAGCCATCACAAAATAGACCTTAAAGGCAACTCCGACACCCAGCAGCAGCGGCAACGCAATGATGTTGGCAAAATTGAGCGGCAGATCAAGCAACACCGTCAGTTCGAGCGTGACCATGCCGGCAACCAGCAGGGGCACCAGCGTCAGCAAAACATCCGTCACGCGTTTCAGGACGATGAAGAGCAGAATCGTGATGCTGATGAGCGCGAACGCGCCTGCCTGAAGGAAGGCACGCACAACGGTCTCACTCGCATCCTGAATGGTCACCGGGTAGCCCGTAGCATCGGGCGCCACGGCGCGGACGGCGTTGGCAAATTGGCGCAACACTCCATTGTCGTTTGAATCGCCACGGGCGAAGACCTCGATAGCCGCCTTGCCGTCCGGCGTCGTCCAGTCATTTTTGATCTCGGCTGGGAGGTTGTCCAGTGTCACGGGCGCGGCTTCAAGGCTCTGTTGCAGCCGCGTCAGCATGGCAGGGAACGAAGCAAACAAGGCTTGCTGCGCGCGAATGCGGGTATCGGCAGGCGCATCGGCAAGGTTCTTCAGTGCTATGACCAGGGCGGCAAGTGTTTTGTCATTTTGTGCGATGCCGGCAAGGGCAGCCACAGCTTGCTGCAAGGCGGCAACTGTCTCTTCATCAGAAGGCGCGGGGAGGGGGGGATGGGAGGCGAAAACAGGCGCCAGCGCGGCTTTGGCATTGGCGATCGCAGCCAATTTCTGGTCCTGGTGTTCAGGCAGGAAGGAAGCAAGCGTTACCGTTCGACTGACCTCCGGCAGGGTGTCAAGCTTGGCTGCCGTCTCGCGAGCACTTTGAAGTGAGTTCCTCAGGATATGGATCGTTGCTGGGCTGGTGTCTGGATCATGGGTGAGATCGATAAAGGTCGATACCGACTCCACACTGGCGCTGCGCAAATGGATCGGGTTGAAGTCGAAACGCACATGCCAAAGCAGCGGCAAGCCGGCTGCAACCACCACAAACGTAATGATCAGGATGGGATAGCGAAAGCGGGCCGTGAAGCGGTCGACCGGTGCCAGAAACAGAAAACCCACCGGCTCGCGCTCCCCCCGCGGTCGCAGGATCTGAAGAAGCGCCGGCAATATCGTAATGCTGGTGATAAATGCCACGATCATCCCGGTGCCGGCGATCAGCCCAAGCTCCGAAAGGCCACGATAGGATGTCGGCAGGAATGAATAAAATCCAGCCGCGACAGCCACGGCTGCCAATGCCAGCGGGCGCCCCGCTTTCAAAGCCGCTTGCTTAAGAGAAACAACAAGATCGTCCGCCAGATGGCGCTCTTCCCGATAGCGCACGCTGAACTGGATAGCGAAATCGACGCCAAGCCCGACAAAGAGGACAGCAAAAGCGATAGAAATTAGATTGAACGCTCCCACCATCGCCAGACCCAGTGCTGCGGTTACTGCCAGGCCAATGATCAGGCTGACCACGACCGCGATGATGATCCGGCCAGACTTCAAGGCGAGCCAGAGTATGATGAGCACGGCAAGAGCGGTGAGCGCCCCATTCAAGCCCGCCCCCTCGGCCAAGGTGCTGAATTCTTCGTCGGCCATGGGCACATCGCCGGTCAACCTGACACGCACACCCTTGTCGGGCGTAAGGCTGAGATCCCGAGCCGTATTCCGGATCGCATCGGCGGCGAGATGGCCTGGTTGCAGGTCGGTGAAATCAAGAACCGGACGAACCAGCAAAATTCGACGCGTGCCGCGTTTGTCATCGCTACCGGCGACCATCTCGACCCAAGAGAGGAATGAAGGGCGACTGGCGAGAAAGTTGTTGAGCCACGCTGTGATCGCCCCGAGAGGTTTTGGGTCGAGCGTGTCGGGCGATACCTGTCCGGTCGAAATCGCGGTTCCAAGGCCCGCGAGCATATGCCCCAAGCCGCTCAAATTGGGCTCAGCCGCCAGAGGTTGAAGGAAAGGCTGGGAACGGACCAATGAAACGGTGAGGCGATCGACGTCTTCCGGAGATTGGTACAGCAGGCCGTTGCGTTCGAAAAACGAGCCGCCACCGGTCTGGCGAATCAGCTTGATCGCTGACGGCAACGCAGCCAAGCGATTCGACAAAGCGGTTACCGCGGCATCGGCCTGATCGGGCGTCTTGGCATCGATAACAACGACGACGTCGGCGCTTAGATTGGGAAAAGCAGCATTAAAGGCCGCTTCAAATCGCCGCCATGGCACGTCAGGTGAGATCAGATCGCTGGAATTTGTGTTGATCGCAAAATGAGTCGCGGCGTAGGTTCCAGCACCCATGCACACCAACACCGCCAGAGCCAAGGTGGCAAAAGCGTGTCGAATGCAGGCTTGAACGACACGCAAGACAATGGTTTCCACCATCTCGATCGAGTTTCCCTGTTGGTGGATGGACAATGCGGCAGCCCTTCGAAACCAGCAGTCGCATCAGGTTCACGGAGCCATCGATCCCAGGCGGGCTAAAAGGCGATGGGGTTCGTGCCTCTGTCAAGGGGCACGTTTTGGGTTGGACTGTTTGGCACGCAGTTGCTAGTTTGAGGCTTATTTTCGAATGATAGGCCGTTGTCGATGAAGGTAATTCTCGCTACGCCTCGTGGGTTCTGCGCAGGTGTTGTCCGGGCTATTGAGATTGTTGAGCTTGCACTGAAGAAATATGGTGCGCCAGTTTATGTTCGCCATGAGATTGTGCATAACAGGCACGTTGTGCAAAGCCTTGAAGCAAAAGGTGCGCGTTTTGTAGAGAGCTTGGACGAAATACCTGACAACGCGCTGACGATCTTCAGCGCTCATGGCGTTTCTCAATCCGTAGAAGATGCCGCGCGTGATCGCGGTCTTCCAGTATTGGATGCGACCTGCCCGCTGGTTGCCAAGGTCCATAATGAAGGCAGGCGGTACGGCGCCCAAGGCCGAGCGGTCGTGCTGATCGGACATGCCGGTCACCCTGAGGTCGAGGGCACGCTTGGTCGCATATCTGGTGAGGTGCATCTGGTGCAGACCATCGAGGACGTCGCTGCGCTGGCGCTACCGCCCGACACGCCATTGGCCTATGTGACCCAGACCACTTTGAGCCTTGACGACACACGGACGGTTATCGCCGCCCTGCAGCAGCGCTTCAGCAATGTCGTCGGTCCGGACACGCGCGATATCTGCTACGCAACACAGAACAGACAAATGGCGGTCCGCGAGCTCGCCAAGGAAGTGGATGTGATCTTAGTGGTCGGTTCCAACAATAGCTCCAATTCCAACAGATTGAGAGAGATTGGCGAGGAATGCGGCGTTCCAAGCTATTTGATTGCCGACGAGACCAAGATCAAAAGCGAGTGGGTTCGCCATGCGCGCTGTATCGGGCTCACGGCCGGAGCATCTGCGCCGGAAGTGCTGGTCGATCGGGTTATCAATCGATTGGCCGAGTGGCATGAGATCGATGTTTCGACATTGGTCGGCAAGGAGGAGCACATTCAGTTCCGCCTCCCCGCCGAGCTGGTCGATAGCTGACAGTAAAGTTTTTTTATTGCAAAGTTTGAAGGATAGCGCTGCATGGGTATTCCTCTCAATCAAATGGCGCGAATTGGCGCCTACATCCTGAAGAATGAAATTGCGCGCACGAAGCGCTATCCTCTTGTGCTCATGCTCGAGCCTCTTTTTCGCTGCAATCTCGCCTGTGCGGGCTGTGGCAAGATCGATTATCCGGCGCCGATCCTCAATCAACGCCTCTCGGTCGAGGAATGCCTGAGCGCAGCGGACGAGTGTCCAGCCCCCGTTGTAGTCATTGCGGGCGGCGAACCTTTGTTGCATCGAGAACTGCCGCAGATTGTCGAAGGGCTCCTGGCCAAGGGGAAGTTTGTCACGGTTTGCACGAACGCTCTGCTGATGGAAAAGAAGCTTAGCCAGTACAAGCCGCACAAGAATTTCAACTGGTCTGTGCATCTGGATGGCGACAGTGCGATGCATGACAAATCGGTGTGTCAGACCGGCGTCTATGAAAAGGCCGTTTCTGCGATCCAGGCCGGCAAAGCCGCCGGCTTCAGGGTCAATATCAACTGCACCTTGTTCAACGACGCGGATCCGGAAAATGTCGCGCGTTTCCTCACGACATTGAAGCCCATGGGCGTGGATGGGATCACGATCTCGCCCGGATACGCCTACGAGCGCGCGCCCGACCAGAAGCATTTCCTCAATCGGCAGGCAACCAAAACGCTATTCCGCGCAATTTTAAAGCGCGGGGGCGGACAAAAGTGGGAATTTTTCCAATCCGCGCTGTTTCTCGATTTCTTGGCCGGTAACCAAACCTATCATTGCACGCCATGGGGCAATCCGACCCGTACTGTGTTCGGTTGGCAAAAGCCCTGTTACCTTCTTGGCGAGGGTTACGCCAAGACCTTCCAGGAGTTGATGGAAACGACGGATTGGGACTCCTACGGCACAGGCAATTACGAAAAATGTGCCGACTGCATGGTTCATAGCGGCTTTGAAGCGACTGCGGTAAAGGATGCGGTAAAACATCCGCTAAAGGCGCTTGCGGTCGCATTGAGGGGCCCGCGCACCGATGGCCCGATGGCGCCGGAGATCCCCCTCGATCGCCAGCGCCCCGCGGAATATGTGTTTTCACGCCACGTCGAGCACAAACTAGAAGAGATCCGGGCACGCAAAGCCGAGGCCGAAATCCCTGCGGATGCGGCGGAGTGAGCGGAAGGCGAGACGGGTGTCGCGCGCGATGCCGATGAGCGCGGGAAGTTGACCGGGTTTCTTGGCAAGTGAGTTCAACACGCCGATCAGATCGGGCCTCCCATCCTGTCGCAATGGGACGAGTGCAGCCGAAGGCAGGGGGCGTTGAGCAGAATCGGCCACGACGCGGATGATTGCGAAGGGGAGGGCATGTTCGTTGGCTGTTTCAGCCACGATGTGCGATTCCATATCGACAGCCGCTGCGCCAGTGTGGGAGCGAAGATATCTTTTCTCGCCCATTGTTCCGACAGGAAGATCATTGCCCGCAATGCCCTCGCAAACAGCGCAGCCACACGCCTGTGCAAGGATCTTGAGCCAGCGGGCATCGGTATTCCATCGACCGCGCACACCGATCACCCAAGGCGCGAGGATGGGCGTTCCAGGCGCAAGTCCAGTATCCAGGCCTCCGGCAATTCCAAAGCTTACAAGTGCGGCCACTCGCTGCCCCGTCAAAGCGGCGGTCAGCCGCGCCCTTAGGAGATTGGGATCACCGCTCCCACAAACCGTCCTTACGCGTGCATCAGCGGCAATGCGTTCTTCGGCTTGCATGCCGCAGGCCGCAACGATCTGGGTGGCGGATTTGGAAGGGAAGGGCAGGGAGCCTTGCATTCACTTCCCTCATTTTCCATTGCCGGGACCAGCGCCCTACATGCCGTGAAGCACGCCAACACCATTGCCCCTCATCAAATTGCGGTAGCGTGAGATTGCCCAGAGCGGGAAGAATTTCGCGTAACCATGATAACGAAGGTAAAAGACCCGCGGAAAGCCGGTGCCGGTGTAACCGTTCTCCGCCCAAAATCCGTCGGCAGCTTGATGGTCCACGAGCCACTGGACGCCCGTTGCCACGGCTGGATTGTGGACCTCACCGGCGGCCATCAGCCCAAGCACCGCCCAAGCTGTCTGGGAAGCGGCGCTGGGGGCTCCTTGAAAGCCGGTATAATCGAGTTTGTAACTGACACAGTCCTCCCCCCATCCACCGTCTGCATTCTGAACCGAGACAAGCCACGCCGCAGCCCTGCGTATTTGCGCCGCATTCGGGTCAACGCCGACGGCATTGAGGCCGCATAGGACAGACCAAGTGCCATAGACATAATTGACCCCCCACCGTCCATACCAACTGCCATCCTTTTCCTGAGTCCGCCACAGATAGTCGAGTGCACGAGCAACCGCCTCGCTCGTCCTCTCGGTTTCTCCCAGTTGACCGAACATGGAGAGACAACGGCCCGTAACATCCGCGGTCGGGGGATCGAGCAGCGCACCGTGATCCGAGAACGGAATGTGGTTGAGGTACTCATAGTTATTATCTGCGTCAAAGGCCCCCCAACCGCCATTGCGGCTCTGCAATCCCTCTACCCACTCTCGTCCACGCTTGATCGCCACCTCGAAATCGCGGTGGCCGGCGGCGCTTTGCGCCCGATCCATTGCCAAGACCACGACGGCGGTATCGTCGAGGTCGGGATAGTGATCATTGCCGTATTGGAACGCCCAGCCGCCCGGTCGGACATCGGGCCTAATCACGGCCCAATCGCCCTTCACGTCCAAGATCTGCCGAGGTCTCAACCAGACGAGGCCTTGATGGGCCTCATTCGCGGCGGGGTCCTCGCTCGATTCAAGCAATGTGTGGCAAACAAGGGCTGTATCCCACACGGGCGAGACGCATGGTTGGCAGTAGGCCTCCTCTTCCTTGATAACCAGAAGCTTTTCGATCGCCAGCCGCGCGACCTTGATCGAGGGATCATCAGGGCGATGGCCGAGTGCATCGAATGCCATTACAGTGTTGGCCATTGCCGGGTAGATGGCACCGAGCCCATCCTCTCCGTTTAGTCGTTCGATTACGAATTCCTTCGCCTTTTCAATAGCGCGTTGACGCCAGCGCCGCGGAAAAAACGGCTCAGCGACTCGCAAAACCTGGTCGATACCACCAAAAATCTGCGAGTACGGGGGTCTTTGGTGCGGCCCCTTCGGCCATCGCCTGACCTTGCTTGGTGCTTCAAGAAAGAGTTCCTCGATGCCGATCTTGCGTGGATTCTTTGCAACTGGCCTCAAAGCTTGAAGGATCAAGAGAGGCACGATGACGGTTCGCGCCCAGTATGAAATCTTGCTGAGATGAAACGGAAACCATCTCGGCAACAGCATGATCTCGACCGGCATCACCGGAACAGCCCGCCACGGCACCACCTGATAGAGAGCCAGAAGGACACGTGTAAAGACATTGCTTTTGGCTGCCCCGCCATGAGCGCTGATGGCTTCATAGGCGCGCTGCATATGAGGTTCGTCCGGTCGGTCGCCGATCATCTTGAGGGCGAAATAAGCCTTGACGCTGGCACTTATGTCGAATGCCCCCCCCTCGAACAAAGGCCATCCACCATGGCTGCCCTGGATTCGGCGAAGATATACGGCGATCTTAGCCTCCAGTTCGAGATCCTCGGGTTCACCCCGGTAGTGGCGCAACAGGATGTATTCAGCAGGAATCGTCGCATCGGCTTCGAGTTCGAACAGCCAGTGCCCATCTTCACGCTGGCGAGCCAGCAAAGCGTCCCGGCCCGTTCGGACCGCTCTGTCAAGATCTGCTGAGACTACCCTCGCCCCGTTGGTTTCCTCATTGGGAATCATCGTCATATCTTGACGTCTTTCCTGGACGATAGGCTTGCATCTTTCGAGCGGTTGACCATCCGCTGCACTATGTCGGCTGCGGTGGCACCGGATCGGATTGCACCCTCGATTGTCGCGGGCAGATTGGTTGCCGTGTAATCGCCGGCCAGTGCGATGTTGGACCAGCGTGTCTTGGCCGGCGGGCGGCGCATATCTTCGCGGGGAAGGGCGGCGAAGGTTGCCCGCCGCTCCTTGACGATTTGCCACGGTGGCATAGGTGCGCTCAGTCCTAGAGCCTTCTTGACGTCGCTCCAAAGCCGCTCAGCCAGGACTTCTCGAGGAAGGTCGACCAGTCGATCCGCGCTACTTGTCGTGGTCGAAATGCGATCGGGATAGGAGAAGATCCATTCGGCCTCTCCTCCGACAACGCCGAGAATTGGTGGAGTTCCCGCACCAGGCGTGATCTTGAAATGACCATTGACGATCGCTCGATGCTCGACAGGGGTGTCGACGCCCGGCAAGAGTTGGCTGGCAACGGGCGCGGGAACAGCCAGGATGACCTGGTCTTCAGCGGCGATCTCGACGACATCATCGCCGAAGAACAGCTGATTGGCGCGCTCACCCGCCAAGCTGACGGACCGCAGCCGACTACCTAAATGGATCGTCGCGCCGTGCCGTTCGAGGAATGCTATGGCGGGATCAATAAACGCCGCTGACAATCCCGCACGCGCTGTCAGGGGACGGCAGGCCTTGCCACCGCGTTCGAGCGATTGGCGAATGACTGCGCCTGCCAGAGCGGCACTCGCGATCGGAGGTTCGGTGTTCAAGGCAGCTAGCAGCAGAGGATGCCACAAGCGTTCGTAAAGAGCGCCCTCGCACGGGATCACGTCGCCTATGCTTGTTCCTGGCTGGGCGAAGCGAAGAGAAATCAGCTTCAGATAGTCGAGCGCTCGCGTCCCGGGGACGCGCTTGCTCTTGCTCAAGATCCACCACGGGATTCGGCCATGGCTGAGCTGTATTCGCCATCTCTTGCCGTCTCGCAGATCTACAAAATCAAAATAGGCGCGATCCGGTCCCTGCAGGCAATCGCGGGTCCCGAGGCGATCCAGATAGGCGAGCGCCGCATGATTGCCGGATAGAATGATATGGTTGCCATTGTCGATTGTGGTGGCGAGCGCTTGGTCGACATAGGAGCGGCAACGTCCGCCTGCTTGTGGCGCCGCTTCGTAAAGCCGGACCGACCGACCATCCTCCGCGAGGGCCGTTGCCGCCGACAGGCCCGCAACTCCCGCGCCAACCACGTGGACGATCCCTTGTCGCATCAAAACAGACCGTGTCGTATCAGCAAGCCCATCAAGGTCAGTCGGTCAAGCTTAACGCGATCGCGTGGTGCTCGAAAGCCGCGTGCCTCCAGCCGATCGAGCAGCAATCCATAAACCGCCCCCATCAGTCGCGGCGCTCGCGTCTTCGAACGAGGTATGCGGCGCCACACGATCGCAGCCTCTCGGAAATGGGCACGGGCGCGCGCAATCAAGGGTTGGCATGCCCGAGCAAGGGCAGGATGGGCCATCACCTCAGCAGGATCGAGACTCACGATGCCCGCCTCGGCCAAGGCCTCGCGTGGCAAGTAAAGCCGCCCGAGATCCGCATCCTCGTCAAGATCGCGCAGGATGTTGGTCAATTGCAACGCACGCCCCAGATGGTGGGACAGCAGGAGGCTGTCATTGCCACGAATGCCGAAAATCTGATTGGAAAGCCTGCCCACAGCACTTGCGACGCGGTCACAATACAGGTCAAGGGTCGCTAGATCTGGAGCCCTAATGTTGCCTTGCGCATCCATCGTCATACCATCGAGCAATGCAGCGAAATCGACATGCTTGAGGTCAAATCTCCGCACGAGCGATGCAATGCTCGCGAAGCGGCCCGGTGGTCCGCCATAATAGAGAGCATCGAGGTCTTTCCGCCAAAGAGCAAGCTCTGCGAGACGTTGCTCCGACGTGCCCCCCTCATCAGCGATATCGTCGACGGCTCGGCAGACATCGTAAATGGCATACATGGCTTCGCGCTGTTCGCGAGGCAATATTCGCATGGCAGCATAGAAAGAACTGCCCTTGGCGCGATTTGCTACCACAACCGGCGCGTCTAGCTGGCTCATATCGATAGTCGCACCGCCGACCCAACGCGTCTCGGATTGCCGCGCATCCTTCTAGACAGAACGCCGATCAGGACACTGAAGGCACCCAGCTTTCCGATGTGCACGCGCTCGCTCAGCGGATCCCGGCGCTGCAGCAAGTGAACAAGCCTGACCGCCAGACCGTGAATGACGGCGACCTCCAGCGATAACCGTCGATCGCGGATGTCCCAGGAAAAGGAGGAAGCCTCATCGAGAAGCTGCTCCACCTTGAGCGCTATGTCGGACAGGCAGCGCCGAAGCGCCGGCGATGCGGTGTCAGATGCCAGTTCGCCGACATTGGTCCCCGCAGATTCCATAGCGTCGAGCGGCACATAGACACGATCGAGCACCCGATAGTCTTTTGCACAGTCCTGAAGATGATTGATGATCTGCAGCGCGGCGCAGAGCGCGTCATTGGCGGGCCACAGTGCTTGGCTCTCACCATGAACGTCGAGCACGTACCGGCCGACTGGCATCGCGGATAGACGACAATAATCGATGAGTTCGTCCCAATTCTCGTAACGCGTCTTGTGGATATCGAGACGAAAGGCCGCTAGCAAATCGAGGGCATGCTGTGGCGTGATGTTGCGTTCATTCAACACCGACCGCAAAGACAGCACGACCGCCTCTGCGCTGCTGTTGCCGATCAGACCGGTCTCGAGCTGATCAAGCAGGCGGACTTTCTCCGATGCCGGAAGGGTGGGATGATCCGCGACGTCGTCTGCGGTGCGTACGAAATCGTAGAAGGCCAGGATCGCTGGCCGATGACACGCAGAAATCAACCACGACGCTACCGGGAAATTCTCATCACCCGCCCCTTTACCGGTTCTTGCAGAAGCAGCCGTGTCCATCACGCATCCCGTGGCGCCTGTACACGCCCCTTCCACAGGCCACCGCGCCCGGCCATATGCTGTAGAGCCGAGTCGAGGGTGAAGCCCATATAACAACCTGCAATAACGGGTAAGAAGGGCGCCCATAACCATGAAACACTATAAAATCGCAGGATTGGCATGAAAGTAAGCGCCATGGAGACCCAGGTAATAAGGGCAACATAGCGAGCAATCGGGCCCCCGAGCAAGACGATTGCTGGCGGTGCGACATAAACGACCGCCATGCCGATCAGAGTTCCAAGCAGCAGAACGGGCGAGTAGCGCAGTTGGGCGTAGGCTGAGCGCGCTACCATGTGACGTATGTCGTTAAAATGGTCATAGACGCGAATGCTTTCGGCCCGACGCGTCAGCCCGAGCCAAATCCTGCCACCACTTCGCTTAAGCCGAGCCGCCAGTGTACAGTCGTCGATCAGCGCCCCACGGATCGCTCCTATGCCACCGATGTTTTCCAACGCAGTCCGACGAACAAGAGTACATCCTCCGGCCGCCGCAGCAGTCCTCGAGCCTGGGTGGTTCACCCACCGGAAGGGGTAGAGCATCTGGAAGAAAAAAATGAAAGCTGGGATGAGCATTCGTTCGGCGAAGCTCTCGCAGCGCAATTGCGCCATGAGCGAAACCGAGGCCAGATTGTTCTTTTGTGCGCGCATGACCATCGTCCGGAGTGCATCGGGCGCGTACGCAATGTCCGCATCGCTCAGCCAGTAATAGACCGGCGCAGCGGCACTAGCAGCCTCAATTCCTTGGCTAAGCGCCCAAAGCTTACCGGTCCATTCTCGTGGCAGGGGCGCGGCGCCCAGGATCGAGAGCCGATCGCCGGCGCCGATTGCCTCGGCAGACATTCTGGCTTCTCGTTGCGTCCGATCGCTGCTGTTGTCGTCGACCAACACGACGCTGAACGATCCGGAATAGTCCTGCATCAGAAGGGATCTTATCGATCGGGCGATTACGTCGCTTTCATTGCGGGCTGGGACGATCGCAACCACATGTGGCCAATCGTGGGCTAAGGCTTCGACAACAGGTTCGTCAATAACTTCCGATCGCCAGAAACTGCCGCGAGCGATGATCAAGTAGGTCCAAATAACAGCGCTTATCAAGGCGATCACGATCATCGGATATAGCCTGCTGAACGAAACCACGCGATGGCTTCCACCAAGGCCTCATTGTAGGCGCGCGCGGTATAGCCAAGTTCCCTCTCGGCTTTGGCCGACGAGTAATACATTTTGTGACGGGACATTTTCAGTGCATCGACGCTGACAAACGGTTCCCGACCTGTGAAGCGGGCTACAGCCTCAGCCGCGATCGCGAAGGGCATCACCACTTTGGGAGAAAGACGTATTCGGGGAGGGCGCAGGCCAACAAGCAAGGCAACGTCCGTGAGCATCTGTCTAAGGGGGGCATTCTGGCCACCCAAAATATAGCGTTCTCCAATCCTGCCGTATTGATAGGCCGCCAAGTGTCCGCGCGCGACATCGTCAACGTGGACCAGGTTGAGGCCGGTCTCGACAAAGGCAGGCATCCGCCCCGATGCAGCTTCGACCACAATACGCCCGGTCGGCGTGGGCCGAATGTCGCGAGCGCCGATCGGCGTTGAGGGATTGACGATAACCGCTGGCAGGCTATGGGTGAGAATCATCTGCTCGACAAGGCGCTCGGCTGCGATCTTGCTGCGTTTGTAGGCGCCGATCGCACTTTCCTCGGCCAGCGGTTTGGTCTCGTCGCTTGGTATCGAATTGTTGGCAGGCTCGATCGTCGCTACGCTGGAGGTGTAGACTATGCGCTCCACGCCTTCAGCGAGGGCGGCGCGCATTATATTTTCGGTCATAACAACGTTGTTGCGTCGGATCTCGGCGGGGTTGGGAGCCCACAGCCGATAGTCGGCGGCAACATGGAACACCGCCTGCACCCCCTTCATTGCGCGAGCAACGGTGTCGGCATCGCGCAGGTCTCCCGCGATCACCTCGCAATCGGCCGCCATGAGATTTTGGCGAGAAGCCCCAGGTCGCGCGATCGTGCGTACGCTGTAGCCTGCCTCAGCAACATGACGGGCTACAGCGAAGCCAACGAAACCGCCCGCGCCTGTTACAAATGCCACCTTCATTCTTGGCGCTGCGCCCCTTGGGTTGAAAGGCTTGCTAAAGCCATCAAACGCTAGCGGCTCCATCGCATTAAGTCGAGCCTAGTAATGACTTCCCAGACCAGGCTGTATCGGGCAAGCCGCCCACCTGTCGGAGTTGAAGCACTTAAAGTTGCTTTCATATTGCGCCGTCACTGTAGGATTGTTTGGGCGTGCGCCCGACTGTTGTCATATTGCAGTGTTTTTAAGCAGACTTTGTGACGTGGATGGTTTTTTGATTGAACTATGCGTGTAACCTTTGGACCGGCTCTGGCTCATTTTTCATAGTGCCGCTGCTCGATACGATCCACACGCCGGCCGATCTGCGCCTCCTGCCGGAGGACAAATTGCGCCAGCTCGCCGATGAACTGCGCGCCGAAACCATCGATGCGGTATCGGTGACCGGCGGCCATCTGGGCGCCGGTCTCGGCGTGATCGAGCTTACGGTGGCGATCCATGCCGAGTTCAACACGCCGGAAGATCGCCTGATCTGGGATGTCGGCCGCCAGGCCTACCCGCACAAGATCCTCACCGGCCGGCGCGAGCGTATCGGCACCCTGCGCCAGCCCGGCGGCCTCTCCGGCTTCACCAAGCGTAGCGAGAGCCCGTACGATCCCTTCGGCGCCCATTCCTTCTGGCTGTCTTAGCAGAACACTTGGACGAACCAAGTCTGCATGACCAACGTTAAAATACTATATTGCAGAAACATGGATGGGCAATCCAAGATTGCAATTTAGGGAGCGGTTACAACGTATCGTTGCGATATGACGTTAAGACGCAAATCGGTCGCGCCGCTGTCTGATTACGGACGCTACAGCCGCTGAGCGCCGCGGTTACTTTGGTACATTGCCGCCAGCGCCGCTCTTCCGATCCGCCATGGATATAGCGGCCATAACAATTATCGAGTGAGAGGCCGTTGAGCGTTTCAGCCTTTGTTTGTGCCAATCCCCTATCCCTTCGGGCAAAATAAAAGGGCCGTCCCCTGTGAGGACAGCCCTTTCGGTACACGTGGTAAGTCGGTAGCTCCCGCACGCACCTTTAAAATCTTTGTTCGAACAATCTGATATTATAGTTTTGCATACTCGCATATCGTTTTTTGATGCGACTGGAATAAATATTACATGACCTCTGCGGGCTGATTGATTCCGTCTGTGGCGATTTGGAAATGGCGGAAATCATGAGAGCAGAGGCCTTAGGGCACGCATAGGCGTCTATTTTACGCGTCGCAGCGGTATCGCAGACTATCGCCGGTGAACTGGCGATGCGGGTTGGAATTTGCGTTGGAAAATATCGGTTGGAGCACGGCTCACTTCGCCGGAGGGGGACGGTCGGTCCGAGCCGAGAAGGCCCCTAGCGCCCATGAAACCCCAAAGGCAACCACCATGCACCCAACCATGTTTGCGGTAGCGCGAATAGGATGCTCCGCCCTCCATCCGGTTGCGGCATAGGCATTTAGGAAGTAATCGAGTGTCGCCAGGACCGCTCCCGATGTGATGTATCCGGTGGCTCCGCGGACCTTCCTCATTTGATCGACCTTTTTTGCCCATCTGAGCACACTGTCACACCTGGATTAGCCGGGAATTAGGTGCCAGGTTGTCTCCTCTGGCCGCCCCGGGCGAGCTCATTCGGAAGTGTTGCGCTCATCGCCAGCCTGTGTTTCAACACACCAGTTTGGTCAGGCACGGTCGATTTTGGAAGGCTCAGATCTGTCGTCCTTAGCCCCGTGCTAGCTTTATTTACCAAGTAGAAAAGTTCGCGAAACAAAACTGGATCACTTTCGCACAGAGACAGTCAGGGCCGGCAGATCATCGCCATCGCGCTCATCCTTGATTTTAGCGGCTCCCGGCGTCGGCCGATAAGGAGGTTTTCGTGTTGAGATCTTTGATCGGGACTGCCTGCCTTGTGCTGACCGGAGCATATTCCGCTCTGGCACAGGGGGTTGGAGATACTCAGAACCTGCCTCCTCCAATTCAATCCGAAATCGCACAGGCAAAGCAGACGTGCACCAACGGCGAGCCATCGCTGGAAAAGGGCTTCATCACCCAGCAGGAGGTCAACGACAAAGGAGTGGAGGGCTATGTTCTTGATTACCGACATTTCGGTTGCGGTGGTCGGCATTCCCTCTACTGCGGTACGACAGGATGTGAGATGCAGGTTTTTGTCTCCTCATCGCCTAGCGGGTTTCAGTCCGTGTTTGACGGCAATGCCCGAGCGCTGAAGTTCACCAAGATTGATGGGCGCGCCGCGATGATTGTCGACCTGCACGGTCCTGGATGTGGAAGTGCGAGTAAAGCTCCTTGTGAAGAGACACTATTTTGGGATGGCTCGGGATTTAGTCCGGCCAAGTGACGGCGTGAAAGCCTTGTGTTGCTCCCTGCAGGCTGCAAGCCGATAGGCGCTTTTGAATGCGTCGCCCCGATAGTATGGCGAACATATGATCCGCCCTGGTTTTAGAAATAGCTGTCATTTTTTAATGGCAGGTGCGCACGTCGAATGCTCCACTTAGATAAATACTCGGCTCGTGCGAAAAGTCGGCCGGCCCTTTGGCGTTCTTCTATGAAGCGCGGATGGCGTGGCCAAGAGTGTCATTATTGCTGATAGATCGGCCGCCCACTGGCCCAGTCCCTTCCCCTAATTGGTATCTTGCGTGCAGCCCCGAAGCCTTATTTGATTGCTCGCCTGTGTACTTTGAGGGGAGCTTCGATATGGGTCAGACACCCGATATGCGGTTCTACAGCCCCTGGACGATCCGGGAGGGCAGCAAGGGTTTCCAGGTGGAGGACGCTACCGGCTTTCCGCTTCTTTACATTCCCTTCGATGACGAGGCTTCGCGTGCCATCGCCAACAAGCGCATGAACATGAAGCAGGCCAGGGCACTGGCGCTTAAGATCACGCAGATGATGAATGACCTCGACAGGCTTCGGTCGGCCATAGACAAGGCGACGGACAGCGGCAAACTGAACCGGCCAATCGGCCGGCCAGACACAACATCCGGAGCTGCCTTAACCGGAACGCGTCCCAACTGACGACTGACTCGCGAGCGGAACTCATGGCGCATCCCATGTGATTTTCGTTAACAGCGAGGGCGGTGCGTGCGGTGGGGGGGCGCTCGACCGCGTAAGGGGAGGCGCGCGGAGAGACCGAACGCCTGCAATTAAGCTTGAAGCGCATGACATATTTTACTCGCTACGCCGTTCTTCCCTTCATTCGCGACCCGAGCGGAGGCTTGGTCGCGATCGAGCCCATAGAAGCGGCCAATGCAAAGTCGGCGATCTCGCGCGCCTCCCTTCGAATTGGGAAGATGTCATCGTCCGGACTAATTGTCGGCGCGATAGCCTTTTTACAAACGCCTAACGCACAGTCGGAAGGATTGAACGATCCCGTCATTTTGGGTCGTTATGGTGAGGCACCGGAGGTGCCAGGGCACGAGCTGAATGCTTGTCGTAGGCACTGAGTATCTTGGTAAAGAATATCGCGTATAGTGCGACAACGTCTCCCAACGATGAAGGCCGGATCACAGCCCGGACCGGCAGCTTTGATATGTTCCGATCGCCACCAATAAGAAACGCATGCCAAATGCCACACCATGGGTTCACAGACCCAAACGGACCGACATCCAAGTTGGAACGAGCACAACAACAAATAGCTTCAGTCCCCACACCATCGGGATAAAGAGCGAAAGTCTGAGGATGGCAAAGATGCCCTAAGGCATCCAGGGTGGCCGGTTATTCATGGTGGCCCAGTTGCCACTGAGCGATTGTTATGTGAATCCGCCCACCCGTGATTGCTCATAGTCCTGGCTTTTTTGTCGGCAATTCAGAAGCTCTGCATTTCGTGCAAGTGAGAACCGCGATCTCTATAGAAGACATTTGAATCGCCGCAGCATAGTAACGGTGTGGCTAACCGCCGAGCGCAGCTTAGGCAACCCCGGATGCTCCTGCCGCCAGCGCCGTTAGACAATTCGAAGCCGACTGTGCGTTGAGGAGCTCCCTCTGGGGAGGGGACTCCTCTCCCTCACCGGCGTCGGTAATTGGGGGCCGGCTATGGGAAATCCCACTGTGTGGCCGCATGGGTAGAGCAAAGTAAAGACGATGGTGAGGCGGTGCGGCCCAGCCTGGCACTGCATCGTGAAACCAAACTGGGCCGCTGTGCAGCGCCTGGTGTAAGTCGGAGCGCCGCAAACCGCCCTTCGTTTATGTGCTTTGTTATGTGATTTTGCTGTGATGATTCACTCACAACAAGGCGGCTCAGTCTGCTCTCTCTCACCCAGAACGACGACTGGGCCTCAGGGCATACTGGATAGACCGCATCTTTCCCCCTTGCCCCTATGACAGCCGTCCCAGTCGGCAGTTCCAACGCGAGCAGCTGATCCATCCGTGGGAGTATGGCAGAGGTGGTTTCCTTCGAATCGAAGATAAAAGCTACGACAGGCCATTAGCTTATAAGGCCCGGTTCACTCACACCCTATGATTTACGCCAATTGAAACGCTGAGACTTCAGCGGCGGGCTCAATTGGGCCTGACTCGGCGTCGGGGCTGGCGGGACGGGCATCAATGACTGTGAACGTCGCTATATACCGCACCTCTACTTGGAGCGTAGATCACCCAAAGAGTTGAAGTTTCCTAACCCGAAAGCGATCTCCCCTTGTCTCGAAGTGGCGCGCACTATGGGTGGCCAGCAAAGAGGTGATGTGATGCACTGGGTGATCTTCGTCGTCGTTCTGCTTGCTGTCCTATTTCCGCGGGCTTTGAAGGCCGGCGTCCTCTTTGTGGCCTTGGCATTGCTGCTAGCCTGTGTTTCGCTTGCGGACGACTTGGTGATGGCGATCTGGTCGCACGGCAAAAATGCCGGACCCGGGTCCGATAATCCACTTGCTGGTCATAGGAAACAGCCAATTAGTCGGTCTCGGTATTGTCTGGGTTGTAGCCGGGAGTAAGCGCGAGGGCCAGGCGCCACGGCACCTCGACAGGCCAAAACATTACAAGAGGGACATCCAACGCTGCGACGGCAATGGTTTGCGCGGGAGACACCTGGGTCTGCAGGATATCGGTCCCGACATGATAGAGGACCGAGAGGCAAACTCCGATAACGTAGACCTTGCCCCAGGTTTTCGACCAAAGGATTTTCAGCCAGTCAGGGGTACGCATGGCGGGTTCCCAGCTTGTCGCCCCCCGCGTTGAACGTACTCCTGCCCAATCTGATCGGCAATCAGCCACATGAGGCATGCCCTCCGGCCTCGCTTCGATGTTGCAGGAGTGTCATCTGATAGGTTCTGTTCGCCTGGAAGCGATGATCACTATCGCCAGCTACTGAAGAACGACGCGTCCCCGCCCGCAGCGTGCAATTGCAATGACAGTGCTGTTCGTTGTAAACATTCCGTCCGCTTGATTTGAGAGGCGACGCAGCATGGACCGTTTCACGGGCGGTTGCCTGTGCGGCAACGTGCGAATTGTGGCGTCGGGACACCCATACCGGGTCGGCCTTTGTCACTGTCTCGACTGCCGCAAGCATCACGGAGCCCTATTTCAGGCTTCCGCAGTGTTCCCTCAGGATGCGGTGACGATCGACGGCGAGACACGCGACTATGCTGGGCGGTTTTTCTGTCCCCGCTGCGGCTCGTCTGTTTTCGCACGCACCGCAGACGAAATCGAAGTGAACCTAGGATCCCTGGATGCCCCTGACCAACTGATGCCAACCTACGAAAGCTGGATCGTCCGTCGCGAGTCTTGGTTGCCGCCGTTTCCGCTCACGAGACGATACGACCACGATCGTGACGCCTCGAGTCGCTTTGAGGAGTAGGTCGCATGAACGGTGCGAAGGCGCCGTTGCGAGGTGACAGAGATTTATGCCTTGATCGACGTTCGAACCAGATGCTCGAGGACAGCGCGTTCGACTTGGAAGGCGAAATCCGCGGCACCGTCCGGGCCGTCCAGAAGCCGTGCAGAGTATAGAGCTTCGGACCCGATTTCTGAATCGGGTTCGGCACTTTAGCTCTTGTTATCGCATCTTTCTTACCGAAACCCAGCATCCACTTTTCGGCACGATGCTCTATGAAACTATGGGCATTGGCGCAGGGAATTGTCCGTGATTGCTACAGCGCCGTCATGTCCGCGAGCAGCATCACCCAGTCGGACGACCGGCGGTTTTTGGATCGCCGGGCCGTTGAGGAGGTCACGCCGGCGCGTCACTCCGGAAGACCGGCCTTG